>JAEAME010001529.1_pt1 | contig 15794 bp, 15 predicted proteins | sample 8958731 | NCBI WGS metagenome assembly JAEAME01 (sample SAMN16933194, study PRJNA681113) | bioreactor sludge metagenome | isolation source: anerobic bioreactor sludge (Control) | place: India:Bengaluru | collected 2018-10-24 | reverse complement strand
GTAGTCGCCGTATTTTCCTTTGGTTATTTCAGCTTCAACGTGTATGTGGACTGGTATTCTGTGGGCTTCTATGTCTTCTTTTACGTGTCGGTATTTTAGTTTGGAAAGGGTGCCTTCTCTAAATCCTGCTAAGGCTGTAGCTGAGACTATTACTCGTTCGCGTAAGTCGCCGATGTCTAGCATTTTTGTTAGTTCTTCAGGTCTTGGGGCTCTGTCTTTGTAGGTTACTCTTCTGCTGAGCGGTTCGGTGAGTTCTACTTTTATGCCGTTGACTCGGTAGAATGTTTTTACTGCCTTAATGTAGTTGCTTACGGGTCCGGGTTTCATTCCGTCGTCTTGGAGTTCTGCTAGGTATTCGTTGAGGTATCCTGTGTGGTTTTGTACTCTTTGTGGGTCTGGGATGTTTCCGACTGGCTTTATGTCTTGTATGATTAAGTCTGGGCTGTAGCCGAGCCATGTTGAGTATCGTTGTACTTGGGCTGTGTAGTTGCAGCAGCTGTTGTGGGAACCTGAGCAGTGTCGCAGAAAATGTCGTGCCATTTTAACGAGGGTTTGGTTGTCCAGGACAAAGGTGATAAGTGCTGGTCGTTGGCTGACGAAGGATGTTAGGATGTAATTTATGAGGCCTTTTTCTTTGACTGCGAGGACTTTTTGGAGTTCTAATGCGACTGTGGTTTTGAGTTTATGTCCTGTTAAGCCGTGATCGATGATGACGAGGTTGTCTTGGATTTTTATTGGGAAGTCAATGGTTTTTAGTTCTTCAACGCTTAGCTGGCGGGTGCGAATTATGGGCTGCGCTACGGAAATGCCGTTCATTTGCGATCTCCTTTGGTTTGAGTTTTTCGCTCCGTTGGTCGGAACGCATACTCATCCTTAACTATAGGCTGCTGAGAATTTAAGACCCTGTCAACGGTTCCATGTGAACTCGATGCTTTGATTTCTAGTCGTTCTAGCGCAATTATGTCTGATTTTAACAAGACCAAGCCAGAGGCTTTGGCGTCTCCACCGGTTAGTGTTGGCGGCTGGGCATCCCTATCCCAGGAAAGAATAATGTAGTGATCACACTCGTAAACCAACCAACCCACTGCTTCTCTAACTTGCGGCTGCATTATTTCAGCTATACTGCGACTATACAAGACATGATCTCTGTACCTAACATAAATCAACGGAAGAGGCGGGTTTAGGGGGCTGCCAATGGAGCCGGGGGTAGACTCCACTTTCGATTTAGAACCAGCTTTAGTGCATAAGTTGCAGTCTGGAGACGGGTTCGCGGTAAGTTCAGCCATTCCCTCCCCCTCAGCAACCATGATTAAAGTTGGCGGTTATGCGTGTGCCAAAAAAGAGCAGGGGCTTGCCTTTGACGTCTTGCAGGTAAGTTACAGGGAACATTTGTTTGAATTGTTCAACTGCTGCGGGATTTTCAAAGACAGGGTTAGCATATTCGCTGGCTTTGCTTAGGTGGTCTTTGCAGAATGGTGCATCCATGCGTGTTCTGCCGCTTTGATAGTAAACGTAGCCGGCGTATCCTGCTGTAAGCTTAGCGCAGACTACGCATCGTTTGCGATGCAGACGTCCTCGGGTCATTTTTTTTGCTCCTTATTTGAAGAATTGGTCGTCTCGCATGTTTTCGCAAACACGGATGTAGCGGCGTTTCTTACAGAAATCCAAAATCTTGTTTAGGAGCTGATCGTTGCCTAAGGCGAATTCCTGTTTAAAGCCAACCCTGCCGGTTTGGACTCTGATTTCTATTTTTCCATCGTTATCTAGCAGCTGGTAGAAGCCTAACTTTTCTCCAGCATATTCCTCAAGGACCTCCCAGTCCTCAATGATATTTACCACAGTTTACACCTAAAACTATCCTGCGCCAGCAAAATAAAGGAATTCTGTAGCCCTCAAAGAACAGGGTTCTTTCAAGGGGGGTGTTAAAGCACAGGGTTCTTTGAGACCCCCCCTCAAAGAACAGGGTCTGAAAAGTTAAAAAGGAAGGGCTTATTTGATTACGTAATTCATGGATATTGCTAGATAGATTGTAAATCTTTCAATATTCATGTAGAAATTCGAAACTCAAAAACAAAGCATGACTTCAGCCTGTTCTAAAGGAAGGCAGGTTATATTTTTGACCTAAATATTGTAAGGCGACCCCCCCCATTTCCCTCAAAGTCAAGCCATGTGCACTCATGATATCTTGAACAATTCTTCTATTATCAAAATCGAGCGTTGTACTAATATGAATACTGTACTCACTACATCCACCAGATACCGTAACCTTTGATGCCATTAAGCAAATAGCGGATGCATCTAAATAGCTACACCTATCAAAAATCTCTTTAAGAACCGCCATTGCTTCCTCGCGATTCATAGAAAGTAACTCAATATCCTTTTATGAACATCCTTTATTTAAAAGACTTTGGCAGCCTTTTTTTCTGTTGAGCTTTTTTGATTTCATCTAAGATTTTGGCAGCGCCATCAGGGCTAATGCCGGTAAATAGTTCATTGGCGGTATGAGTGTCTAAAAGTTGGGAGAGCTCTGCATTTGGGGTTAGCTGGTAGTAATTGGTTATGCCGCCGACTCTTTGGGTAACCTGCACTTTTGCAAGATATCCGCGTGTTTCGAGGTCTCTTACCCTTTTGTTTACAGTCGATCTGTCTGTGTCTTTGAATTCAGGAATGCCGTTTACGCTCTTGCTGATTTGTCGTGTCGTCTGCGGCTGCTTAAGTCCCAAAACATAGAAAATGGCGCGGTTTAGAGGTGCCCCTCTACCAATGAACGGATCCACCACTATACCCTTGCTCTTATCCCACGCCAAAGTCAATGCTCCCCCTCTAACTTTGGAGGGAATAAACAAGGCGTCAAAACTAGCATATCACACTAACCACTGCTTTTTCAGCGGTTACGTCTGGGGCAAAATTGATTTATTCAAATCTAGTCTAGAAATGCCCTTGGGCAAAATTCGAAAAAGCGCCTTTAAATATCAACTTTGCTAGGTCTGTGTAAAAAGCGCTGAGTGACCGATATATCTGAAACAATTTTTGTCGGTGTTTTGTCGAGGGTCAATTGGGTGTTTTTCTAGACTAGAGATGTTTTGACGGGTGCATTTCTAGACTAGCAACCATGAAAGAAAGGTAATTGTGCAATGTGCGAGCGGTGAAGGTTATGATTGCTGTTGTTTGTCGATTAGCATTATGTGGGTTGTGTTGCCTTCTCTTGTTGCTTTAATTTCCAATTGGCGGTCGCGTAGGCATCGCAAAAACTCATGAAGCTCCTTGGGAAAACGTATACAAACCTCCTCATACTCATGAAGGCCTTTCTTTCCAGGTTTCCTAACGATATAGAAGCCAATTTTAACCATACATTCACTTTCTAGTAAGTGCTTTTAGTGGTTGAGGTTCTGGTGTTCGTTGCCAGTTTTTCTCGGATTGCTTCTCTAATGAATTTTTCCGGGTTGGTGTAGCCAAGTTCCTTGTTGGCGATGAGGTCTTGGATGTTGCTGACCATTTCTTCTGGCAAAAGTATTGCCTGAGTCATGAGCGCTCGCAAGGCGTCATCGTATGTTTTCTGTTTTCCCGATTTAGCTATGAGCAGCCCCAGTCTCCCTGTCAACCAGGCATGTACGTCATCGGATACTTTTATTGCCTTCATTTTACTCGCCTTTGTTCTGTGTCATCCATTTTGGGTTGCCCCCAACTATTTCTCGGTCACACGGTGCCGGACAAGAAAGCCCCAAAGCATCAAACACTCCAGCCTCGTCTGCCCCCGCAACTGGCACATCTTCTTTGAGCAAGCCTTGACTGTACTTTAATCGCATCCCTTTTGTGAAAGCTTGCCCAGCCAGCCACATGTTATGGTCAGCAGAACCCGTGCGCACAAGCAAATGAATGCCAAACGTTGATGGCTCCGCACGGTAAAAATCCACTTGAAAAAAACCATCCTCGCATGGCACATAAGCTTTGATTACGGCTTTACCTTGACAGCTTGGCTTTGCTTTTAGACGCTTAAGTTCCTCACCTATCTTTTGCCATTCTCTATCGCTGTTAGAGACAACCACAAAGTCGATGTCATGCACTTTGGCACTTTGTCGTCTGATACTGCCAGCAATCTCTATTTTGTCACAATGAATGCTCATTATAGTTTTGATTTTGTTAGCTATAGTTTCTGCTTTTTTTAAGTCCAGCTCTGAAAGGATTGGGGCTTCATTTTGGGGAAATAATGTGGATTGCTTCATGGCTTTACCTTCTCTTACGTGTTATTTTCTTTATTTGACATGAAAGGATCAATTTTTTTGAACAGGCGTTTTAACTCTCGTTGTTGGCTTTTTGAGTAAAAGAGTCCAATGATTTCGTTTCTCCCTTTCTCGGTTAATTTAATGATAGCTTCTGAGCCCCCCTTAGGGTCCTCAATGATCCTAAAACAGTCATCTTCCTTGAGCTCCTTTAGCATGCTTTCGCGCTTTAGTTTAGAATAATGATCGAATAGTGATGAGACGCTAATCCCAGACCAGCGTGCAAGTGTCCACTTGACAGCGTCCGAATAAATCCGAGGGCGACTTTCAAGCAACTCTAATAACATCTGCTTTGCACTCTTTTCTTCACCCGCTTCACTTTTTGCCATCATCAGTGACCTCACTTTGTTGCCTGATTAGCTGCTCAAGTTTCTGGATCCTAACTTGCTGAGCAAGCAATATACTCATAACCATAGGCTCAAAAACTATCGGATTAGTCGCACAACTACTCTCAGAAGCATAACTCCTACACATATCCATAAGCTCCTTAAACGCCTCCCGATCAGGCCTACGCAAAGCAAAAGCAAACCCCCTCCACCGACCAATCTCACCCTCCAACGCCATCCTAAAAGACTCAACAGTCTTACCCATAACAAACCAAACCTCCACACAAACAAGCTAAACACTGAATCATAGCTTCTCCCTTGGGGCTAAAGCATTCGCACAATTTCCATTTAAAAGAAATGTTCGAACGTCATTGCCCGGTAGTGGAGAGTACTGTGAAAGTAAGAGATCAAAGATTACATAAAACTATCAGCAAAATATTCCACAAAGCCCCCCAATATAGCAAATCTAATTTTAATTAATTGATAGCTGTCGGAAAATGTCAATACTACTTAGCGCGAGCTAAAATAAAAATCCTTCTTGCGCAAAAATTTTATAGTATTAACGCTGAAGAGATTGAACTATTACCGTCATGGGGCTATCATGTGAAACCGCAAAGTCTCGAAATAAAACAGCTAGTCGATATGTATCTTGATAAAGAGTTACTGCTGCCAGAAATGCAAAGAAAATATGTTTGGACCTCTACAAAAATACGCGATCTTATAGATAGTGTTTATCATGATTACCCTTCAGGATCAATATTATTGTGGAAAACCGATCAGTTGCCAGAAACTAGGGAGTCAGCTATAGAGGGAGCCAGTGAAGACAGAATCCACGAGAAACTGTTACTTTTAGATGGCCAACAAAGAATAACATCTCTTGCCACTATAATCAGTGGGCATCCAATCAGAATAAAAGATAACGACGAAGTCCTTGAAAGACATATTGAGATTTACTTCAATTTGGACCATCCAGATAAACCCTACAGTGAAAAGACAGAATTAGAGGATGAAGATGGTCAAGATGCTGAAGAGATTAAGAATCAGTTTTTTCAGGTAAAAAATAAAGGGATAGAAAATCAGCCAAATTGGATTTCGGTAACGACTCTATTTACTAAAGGTCCAGGTGAGATACTGAAAAATCTGAAAGTTGGATGTGATCACCCAAAATTTGAATTATATAATAAACGTTTGAATCGCTTATTTAACAGACAAGAAAACTACGTTTATCCTGTACAAATTCTTCCAAAGGAGTTATCATACCCAGAAGCAACACTGGTATTTGTAAGAGTTAATTCTCAAGGAACGAGGCTATCAGGTGCCGATCTTGCTCTTGCGCAGGTAACATCGCGATGGTCTGGATCGATGAAATTGTTCGAAAACTTCTCAGATTTATGTAGTAAATCGGGGTTCTTTTTTGACGAGGGTCTGCTTATGCGTTGCATTATGGCAGCAGCGACTGGACAGTGTAAGTTTGATCGTGTTCCTAAAATTCCAATAGTTAAGATTCAAAATGCATGGAATGAAGTAAAAGAAGGGATGATTTTTGTTGTAAATTTTGTTCGCCAAAACGCCTTGATACCAACTACTGATATTATCCCTACCCCGTATGTTTTCATTCCTATTTTGGTCTACTCTGTTAGAAATGATTTTTGTCTTGGTAAAGAAGAAAGAGGCTTTTTGACTTGGTTTTATGCAGCTTCTATGTGGGGAAGGTATGGCAAAGGTTCTTCCGAATCAATTCTCGACCAAGACCTAAACGCATTGAATGAAACTAACCCAACAGAAGCATTACTAAGAAATCTGAAGCAACAAGTAGGTAGAATTGAAATAACTGGAAAGGATATTGAGGGCAAAGGTAGAAACAGCCCCTTTTTCATGATGACTTACGTAATAGCGGTCAAAAATGGAGCTAAGGATTGGGGCACAGGCATCAGTCTTAATTTGACACATATTGGTGAATCTCACCAAGTACAGCACGATCACATTTTCCCCAAAGTCAAACTGGCGGCTTTCCTAAAGGAAAAATACCATAATGAACAAAATCATGAGCTAAAGGTTAAGAAACTTGTTAATGATTTGGCGAACATAGCGTTTCTCTCAAAGCGAGAGAATCCACGGAAAGCAAGCAGACTCCCGAAGGAATACTTGAAGAAAATTAGGGAAAAATTAGGAGAAGGCGCTCTTATGTCTCAAGCTATTCCCTTAGATGAAAAACTATGGGAACTGGAAAATTATGAAAAGTTCCTCGAAACAAGAAGGCAATTACTTGTTGCGGGAATAAATAATTTTATCGATTCCCTCCAAAAGAACAAAGACAGTTCAGGGAATCAATCCTCAACACAAACACTAACACTTAGTCACTCTGGCGAACAGCTTGATTCTATCTACAGCTTGGGTCAGGACATCATTTCTTTGTTAGGACAAATTAACAAGATTCGTCTATCTAAATCACAATCAGAGATTTTTCGCTTTACTAATACAATGATCTCCAAATTCGCCTATGTAGGTAAGCCTACAAGAACTCCAGACGAATTTGGAAATCTTATCGACGCATGCTATCAGATAATTTACGAAGGCTCAGGTAATCTCGCCAGAATTCCACAAGAGCTGAAATATGAAAACTCAATCGTTTTCACCATAAAATTTCTGAGAAATGACCTAAGGCATGATTTGGAACATGGCGATGAAAAAGAAATCATTGTTAAGCGTATCAAAATTGCAAAAATATATGAACGCTTTACGGGAAAAACCACTATTGCCTCATTGGTTGAAAATGATTTAATGACATTTCAAATGAATTTCCTCAAAGAATTAAGGGATTTTTTGGAGAATTTAAAAAACTACAACGCTATGGTTGAATAAACGCTTAGACAAGTGCAAAGATATAGTGTCCAGATCACGCATTATGGTGCTTGGCGACTATTAATTAACAAACGTTAAAAACTCAAAAGAACATGCATATTAGCAATTGCTGGTGATAATGGATGCCAATTAGCGAAGCAGATACTTGCAGAAAGTATGTTTTGCCAAGGCTGTATGAGGCAGGTTGGACTGATGACCAAATTAGCGAGCAACGAACATTTACTGATGGCCGAATAGATGTTTTTGAAAACAGAGCTCACAGAAGGAAAGGCAAACGAGCCGATTACATTCTAAGTTATCGAAGAGACTTTATGGTTGCTGTTGTGGAAGCAAAATCAGCTTATGAGACAGCTGGCAGGGGTGTTCAACAAGCAAAGGAATATGCTGTAACCCTTCAATTGAAATTTGCTTACGCAACAAATGGTAAGGAAATTATAGAGTATGATTTTATCTCAGGAAAAGAAACGAAAATAGATCGTTTTCCAACGCCTGACGATCTAATGGCACGTCTAACGACAGCAGAAGGCTTTGTTAACCCAGAGTCAATAGAAAAATGGATAGCTCCAGGATATAGAGTACCAGGAAAACCATTAAGATATTATCAAGAAATTGCTATCAATCGAGTTGTAAAAGCTGTTTTATCTGGGCAGAAAAGAATTCTACTTACAATGGCAACGGGAACAGGAAAAACGCTGGTTGCCTTCCAAATCGTTTGGAAACTTTGGAATAGTAGATGGAACATGGTTGGAGAATATAGAAAACCCAAAATTCTATATCTAGCTGATAGGTCAATTCTTGTAGACGACCCGAAGGATAAAATGTTCGCTCCTCTGGGAAATGCTAGGCATAAAATAGAAGGTGGCAAAGCAATCACAAGTAGAGATGTTTATTTTGCTACCTACCAAGCCATTGCAGAAGATGAGCGCAGACCAGGTCTCTTCCGAGATTATCCACAGGACTTCTTTGATTTCATAATTGTTGATGAATGCCATCGAGGAAGTGCTAAAGACGAAAACTGTTGGAGAACAATTTTAGAATACTTTAGCCCTGCTTATCAACTCGGAATGACTGCAACCCCCCTTAGGAAAGATAACAGAGCAACATACAGATACTTCGGAAATCCAGTCTACATTTACAGTCTACGAGAAGGAATACAAGACGGGTTTCTGGCACCGTATCGCGTAAGACGAATAATTTCAACCGTTGATGCTGAAGGATGGCGACCAACTCGTGAGCAAATTGATAAGTATGGACGTTCAATTCCAGACAAACTTTATGGAACCCCTGAATTTGAAAAAATAATCTCCTTAAGGGCTAGAACTGAAGCAGTAGCAGGACATTTAACCGAATATATGAAGCAAAATGATCGCTGGGCTAGAACCATAGTTTTTTGTGTAGATCAGGAACACGCCGATGACATGCGAAGAGAACTCAGTAATCTAAATAGTGATTTAATGACAATTAATCCGAATTACGTTGTACGTATTGTTTCCGATGAAGGCGAACTAGGACGGGGGTACTTAGACAAATTCATGGATGTTGAAACTAGAGCAGATACGCCAATAATAGTTACAACATCTCAATTGCTTACTACAGGCGTTGATGTTCCAATTTGTAAAAATATTGCATTATTCAGAATTGTCAATTCAATGACAGACTTTAAGCAAATTATTGGAAGAGGAACGAGAGTTAGGGATGACTACAACAAACTTTTCTTTACTATTCTTGATTATACTGGAAGTGCTACACGATTATTTGCGGACCCAGATTTTGATGGAGAACCTGCAATTTTAACGGAAGAAGAGATAGATGACTTAGGGCAACAAAAAAGAAATATTTTGATTAAGGACTGGACCCCTCCAGAAGATATTGGGCTTAAAATAAGCGATGTCTCAGAAGGTGAGTCAACAAAATTTTATGTTGAAGGAGGCGAAGTCGAAATAGTCGCAGACGCAGTTTTTGATTTAGATCAAGACGGAAGGCGAATAAGGGCTATTAGTTATACCGAATATGCGGGGAGAGAAGTGAGAACAATGTTCACTTCTGTTTCAGATCTTAGATCTAAATGGAGTAATACTCAGCAAAGAAAGACAATTATCGAATCCTTGGAGGAGAAAGGTATCTCTTTGGAACATTTAATAGAAGCCTCAAAAAATGCTGAAGCAGACCCATTTGATTTAATCTGCAATTTTGCTTTTAATGCACCGGTTAAGTCAAGACGAGAGAGAGCTGAAAGATTAAGAAAAGAAGAGAAAGACTTTTTGAAAAAATTCCAACCCCAAGCAAGAGAAATTCTCTCTGAATTGCTTGATAAATATATTGAATATGGGGCAACTCAGCTAAATGACTCCAATATTTTGAAGGTTCCTCCGCTGTCGTTGCATGGTAACGTTTTAGAGATTGCTCAATTATTTGGTGGACTGGATGAACTAAAATCAGGTTTAGATGAAATGCAAACGCTTCTTTACACCACATAGGAAGGTCGTGAAATATTGCAGATAAAAATCAATGAAAAGGAACAAAATAGGACAAGGCCACAGAATCTTGCAGCCATAATAAAATCTGTTAGGAATAAAATGAGAAAAGACAAAGGACTGAATGGCGACTTAGACCGCATACCTATGATAGCCTGGATTATGTTTTTGAAATTCTTGGATGATCAAGAAAAATTACTCGAGGCTGAAGCAAGACTGAATGGTGTCAACTATGTTCCGACAATCGAATTTCCTTATCGGTGGCGAGATTGGGCTGGCAAGAAAAATAAAATTACAGGTGCAGAACTGCTGAGTTTCGTTGACCAAGACAAAGCCACGAGACCTGATGGCACAGAAGGGTTAGGTTTACTTAAGTACCTTGCTTCTCTCGCCGGAACTGCAGGGAAGGATAGGCACGACGTCATAGCGGCTGTCTTTCAAGGTGTTAATAATAGAATGATCAGCGGTTATAATTTTAAAGATGTAACAGATGCAATTGACGAAATCAATTTTGGGTCAAGTGAACAGATCCACACATTGGCGTTCATTTATGAAACGCTACTCAAAGAAGTTCGTGACTCTGCTGGGGATTCTGGCGAATTCTACACCCCACGCCCAGTTATCAAGTTCATGGTCAAAGTGGTTAATCCTCAACTGGGTGAAACTATATTAGATCCAGCTGCAGGAACAGGGGGTTTTCTAGTTGAATCATTTGAGCATTTAAAGGAGCTATGCAAGAAATCCGAAGATTTTGATTTACTTCAGACACGTACTCTATATGGTTTCGAAGCTAAGCCAATGCCCTATCTATTATGTCAAATGAATATGTTACTGCATGGAATAGAAATTCCAGAAGTTGATCCAGGAAACGCACTACGGTTTAGACTAGGCGAGATTGGCGAGAAGGACAGGGTAAGCATTATACTAACCAATCCGCCATATGGTGCTGCAGAAGAGCAAGGCATACTAGGTAATTTTCCTGTAGATAAACAAACGTCTGAAACCGATCTGCTGTTTCTGCAACTAATTATGAGAAAACTAAAGAGGAAGAATGACAAAGGAGAATTTGGTCGTTGTGGAATCGTCCTACCGGATAGCACCTTGTTCTCACAAGGAGCTGGTGCTCGTATTAAACAAGAGCTTTTAGAAAATTTTAACCTCCATACTATCGTTAGATTACCTAACGGCGTTTTTGCTCCTTACACTCCGATGAAAACTAACCTTTTATTTTTTGATACTTCTAAATCGTCGGAAATAATTTGGTTTTATGAACATCCTCTTCCTAAAGATAGGCAAGATATGAAAAATCCTTGTTACACAAAGAGTCAACCGCTTGAATATAGTGAATTTGAACCACTAATAAAATGGTGGAATAATCGAGTTGAAAATGAGAATTCGTGGAAAGTAGATGCCAAGAAGATTGGAGGACCGAATTGGGATTTAGATATAAAGAACCCAAATAAGAAAACTGTAAAGAAAGAGATCAAACCCGAGGAAATCCTTCAAACTATTACACAAAAAGAAGAAAATATACTAAAAATTGTCCAAGATCTTCTCCAATTATATAAAAATAAAGAATGACCCCAGGATGTATTCAAAGATAACTCTTTCTCACTTACTTAAACCCGTTTTGAGAGTTGAGACTGTTGATCCACATAAAATATACAATATAGTAGGGGTTAAATGGTATGCTAAAGGACTTTTTATTAAGTCAACGGTAATGGGAAATGAGATCAAGGCTGATAAGTTATATAAAATCAAAACAGGGGATTTCATTTATAATCGTCTTTTTGCATGGAAAGGCTCGTTTGCATTAGTTAGCGATGAGTTTAACGATTGTTATGTTTCGGGAGAATTTCCAGTATTTGAAATTAATAAATCAAGAATAATTCCAGAATATCTTCTGTATTTTTTTATGAATGAAACAACCTGGGAGATTGCCTCATCTCTCAGTAAAGGCGGATCGTCTGTTAGTCGTAATAGATTAAATGTCAAAAATTTCTTATCAATAGAAATAATGCTTAATCAATTGGAGTCCCAAAAAAAAATAGTTCAAGAAATTACTGTTGTTCTACAAAAATTGGGAGAGATTGCTGTCTTAAAAAAAGACAGCGAAATAAACACAAAAGATATTCTTAGAGCATTTAGAGCAAAGATATTTGATAAAGATCAGCCTTTGAGTCCTCCACGTTCCATCAAGGAAAGCATACTTTTGATTAATGAAAAAACAGAAAATCCAGAAGTTACAAGATCAGAGAGGGATTTTTCTTATATCGATATATCAAGCATAGAAGCACAAACTGGTAGAATTATTGGTGTTTCAACAATGAAAGGCTTAGAAGCACCATCGAGGGCTAGAAGAGTCATTAGAGCCGATGATGTTATCTTTTCTACTGTTAGGCCTTACTTGAGAAGTATTGCAATTATCCCTGTAGAGCTAAACGACCAAATTTGTTCAACAGGTTTTGCGGTTTTTACATGTCCAAAAGGTGTTAATCCGGAGTTCCTATACCAACAGCTAATGTCTGATTTTTTTATTGATCAATGTTTGGATAAAATGAGGGGAGCTCATTATCCAGCAATAAATTACGGTGACCTTATGGAGTGCAAGTTAATGTTTCCAAGTATAGAAGCCCAAAATGAGATTGTCGATTTTTTCGTTTCAATTTCTGAGAAGACTGAAGAATTAGAAGATAGACAAAAAGAAACAAATTTACTTTTAAACTCACTGCTTCCTTCAGTTCTAAGGAAATTTTTTAGCTAAGCAGGATTATTTTTCCAGAAAAGATAGACCTTTGTTTGGGATAGCATTGCAAGAATCTTAATCAGCTTAGCTATTTTCATGTTGTCAGCGGTTTGTATGTAGTTGACGTAGTCGGATGTTTTTCCATATGGTTGATGTCGGCTACTTGATACTTCTTTTTTGAAGCGAGGATGCTTGTTGGCTATGAAGGCGACTTTAAGTTCCTCAGTTTGTTTCTCTGACAGGCTGTTGAGTTTTGATTCTACATAATGTTGGCTGCCGATAAGCTGCAAATCAAACCCAAGCTCCTTTAAGGTGTGGGTTAGTTTCTTGATGCCTTCAACTGATTGTTGCTCGGAAATCTTTTTCATTCCCGCTTTTTCGGCGAAGGGAGAATACTTTGCCATGACAGCTACAAGTTCAACGTAAGGAGTGCCAACTTGCGGCATTGTTTCTTTGATTATTTTTTCTCCGAGGCCTATTGTTCTGTATTTTGGGTGGATTACTATGCGGTTTATGGTGCTTAGGTTTTGGTTGATTTCTTGCATTGTCATTCTTGGCAAAACAAGACGACGACCGTAGCAGGCTGGAGGTGGATAGGTGTAAACTATGACCCCGACTAACTCGTCTTGTCTTGTCATTTTGAAAATCTTTCTTGGAACCGAGACTCCGTGCCCTCGGTAGTGGAAGGTGCTGAGTTTTTTCCAATCTTGTTTTGTTCCTGGTTCTATCTTCATTTCTTTGGTTAGGGTGCATTCGGTTGCTGGGGTGTTTGGGTAGTAGTCTATGTTGATTTCTTCGCCGAACCGTTTGCGGATAAGTACGCTTGGTTTTAGATCTTCTAGTAGGTCGCTGTGGGTTGTGGCTACTATTACTGCTCTACCTTGTTGTCTTGCGATTTTTTGAAGGTTATAGCTGATTATTTTGGCTGTGTCTCGGTCTAGTGTGGCTGCGAATTCATCCATCAGTCCCCATTGTTTTCCTGATTCTATGAGCTTGGCAATTCTGTAGCGGTATTTTTGGCCGTCGCTGAGTTGGCTGTAGGTGCGTAAAAAGAGGAAGGCGTCGTTTAAGCCGACTTTGCTTAGCAGCTCTAAGCCTTGCTCAACTGTGGCGCCCACGGTCTCGATTAGAGGCTTGTCTGGATCCACTTGGATTTCGTTCAGGTCAACGGCTTCCTCGCCAAGGTCAGCACGGATCGCTCGAAGCAGGACTGACTTGCCGCTTCCACTATCCCCCGTAATGTAGACAATGTCTTGGGGCCCGATTTTGAACTCTGCATCTAAGACCTTGAATTTTTGGGTCTCATCTATTCCGAGGCCAAAAGCCTCAGATACGACAAGACTCCTTGGGGTAGGCTTGGTCGTTGTCTCATAGCTTATGTTAAAGGTGAATTTGCCCTCTGTCCGGTCATAAACCCGCCTGAACTGCGTTATCCTAAAGTCTCTTCGTCGCCTCATTATGAATCACCCCGTGGCATGACTGCTAGGAACGGCTCAGGCTCCATCTGCACGGTCGCAAACACAGCTAGTGCAACACTCCAAAACACATCATCATGAGTGCCGTTTGGGTGCGAGTAGCCAATGGCGCCATCCTTCCGCAGATCATAGCGCTCAACGTTTAGTTCGCTGCAGATGTCTCCCCGGTAGGGTCGCTCCCAGTTTAGCAGTGGATAGTAGAATTTGCCGTTAGACATGCGCTGTTTGAGTAGGCTTGCCATTTCGCTTTTTCTGGGTACGCTAAAGTTGACGCCTTCGGCGTTTTCTATGCCGGCGGTTTGCATGTCTGCGATTATGCTTGGGCCTTCTCGGGTGAAGTCCACTCGGATTTTTTGGAATCCGCCCCAGCGATCCTGCAGCGCTTTGAGGTAGCCGAGGACCTGGGCGTAAAGTGTTGGCTGCTGAAAAATCTTAAGATGCCTGAGCAGCAACTTATCATTAAGACGCTCGATAACTGCGAGTACACAGTAGTCTCGGGTTTGGGCTAAGTCAAGTCCCACAAAGAATTCTCCTTCATAGGTTGCTTCGGGATTGAATTCTTGGAGGTCTTCTCCACAATTTTTGGCGGTGCCTATGCAGCTAACAATTAGGCTTTGCGCTAGCCAGGTATCTTCGTCTTCAGCCCAATCTGCCTCCATCTCACGGCGCCAACGCTGCGGATCATCCCCGAACTGGCGCTTAATCTTCTCAACAATACCGGGCTTAAGTGGACCATTGGGCTCAAGGGCATCGTTCCAGCGTACGTGTGAGCGGGCGAAGTCTTCGTAGTCTTTGTGGTTGCACATCTTCCAAAACAGCGAATCCGTATTCCAAGGAGTAGACGTCGCAATGAGCTTGCCATTGGTTGTGCCTAAAGTGAATAAGATGGCGTCGTAGAGTTCCTCATCGTTGGGAACGAAATTGCACTCTTCAATCCAAATAACTTTGAATGTTGGACCCCTGATGGTATCGGGATTGTTGGGGAAGGCCTCTATCATGCTACCGTTAGGCAAGCTAACGCGGGTTTTCTGCACATGCAAACCTTGCTGTGCTGGGAGTTTTCTGCAGAAGCCGCCTATGCGTCTAATGTTTAGTTTAGTCTGGCGCCAGCTGGGACCTACAATGGCTATGTAGCTGTCTGGGTGCTCCAGGGCATATTTTAGAATCAAAGCTGAAACAGAGAAGCTTTTGCCGGTTTGGCGAGACCAACGAACCGCTGTAAACTGGTTATTCTCAAAGAGCTCGGCTAGCTCAAGCTGATATTTGTATGGAGTGAAGCCAAAGACTGTCTCGCAGAATTCCTTGAAATTATGCTGCAACATCGCTACTTCGGTTTGCTTTTCCACCTCAAGAGCTTCAGCTATTTGTTCTATGTGCTCAACTTGAGCTTTAGCTTGGTTTAATCTCAGGGTCCTTGGGTTTTTTCTCCAACGCTCCATAATTAGCCTCCAACTTGTCTAAACGAGCTTCGATGCCCCGATAATCCAAATACTCGGCAAAGGCGTCCTTGTAGGTCTTAGCTAAGGTGGCGACAACTTGTAAGCGGTTGATCTCATCTTTGCTTAGCCCCGCTTCGGCGCTTTTTAGCAAGGCTGCTCCCAGAATCTGCAGTGTTTCCTCGACGTTGGGCA
>JAEAME010001528.1_pt1 | contig 15812 bp, 14 predicted proteins | sample 8958731 | NCBI WGS metagenome assembly JAEAME01 (sample SAMN16933194, study PRJNA681113) | bioreactor sludge metagenome | isolation source: anerobic bioreactor sludge (Control) | place: India:Bengaluru | collected 2018-10-24 | reverse complement strand
CCCGATACGGCACGAAGCGGCTCCTGAAGATCGTGGGACGCAACATATGCAAACTGCTCCAGGTCGCGGTTGGATCGCGCAAGTTCGGCCGCAGTCTGGCGCAGGTTTTCATCCGCGATTTTTCGTTCAGCAATCTCTTTTTGAAGTTGCGCATTGGCTACCTCAAGCTCTACAGTCCGCTGCCGCACGAGTTCTTCAAGCTGGCCGCGATATTTGGAGAGTTCTTCCTCGGCGTGAAATCGCTGAATGGCTTCGCCTATCAGCGGGGATATGGACTCCAGAAATTCCACTGTGGACTGCTTAAAATAAGATTCCCGCGAATCCGCCAGATGGATTGCTCCGAGTATCCGGTTGCTGTAGCCGATTGGAATAACGGCAAGGGATTTGAATCCAAACTTGATACAGTGGCCGCGGTACTGGTTCTGCTTTTCCGCTGCCATGCCGCCAAGGAAGGCGGGGCCGTTATCGCATCTGAAAGATCCGCCGGAAGTAAGAATGCCGCCATCGGGATTCTCAAACCTGCGCGAAATCGCCCGCATACAGAGGCAGTTGTCGCTGGCCAGCGACAGATTGCCTTCCAATTCCAGAAAATCCGGTGAAAAGCCTCGATAGGAACGGTAGGGAATTCTCTGATCGGCATCCGCTACGCGGATGCCCAGTGCCTGGCAGCCTGTCCAGTCCTCGATCACCTGCAGGACCGAATCGAGGTATTCCTTCAGTGATGTCTTTTGGGCAAAAAGCTTCAGCAGCGCATTGGTAATATCGCCGCGCCGCTCTGCCGCCTTCAGTTCGGTGATATCTCGTGCTGCGGCAAACACTCCCTGGATTTGGCCTTCTTCGTTCTTGTACACCGTCGCGTTATACAAAACATCGGTTTCGGATCCCGAAACATGGCGTATGGTTAAAAGATAATCCCGGACAAATCCCGCCTCGAATACGCGCTGGTACCCGTCGTTCGCCTTTCTGGGATCCGTGAAATAATCTGAAAAATTACTGCCGATCAGACGGGCGCGGGGAATGCCGGTTGCCAATTCCGTCGCTTTGTTTACATCGGTGATCTTGCCGTCCGTGCTGATGGTTACGAGGGGATCCAGGCTTGCCTCGATGAGACTGCGAGAGTAATTGTACGAGCTGCGCAGATCCGCTTTCGGGCGATCTCCCTTTTCAACAGATGTCCCGGTCACGCTCAGTCTCCTTTGGACTTTTTTTATTGTACCAGATCGCTTTTGCTGCGGCAGCCCGGTACTGTGATTGTCTCAGGCGGAAAGATGCGGAACAAGCCTGACATCCGTGCATTCCTGTGCTATGCTCGATGTTTCTTATATTGGAGGGAAATAATGACCGACACGAAAATTACTCTGCCCGAATCCGAAATACCTACGCACTTTTACAATATCCAGCCGGATCTGCCAACGCCTCTTCCGCCCCCGCTGCATCCGGAGACCAAAGAACCAATTACCCCTGATCTGCTGACTCCAATTTTCCCCATGGGTTTGATCATGCAGGAAGCCTCGCAGGAACGGTGGATCGAAATTCCCGGCGAAGTCCGGGATATCTATCGTCTCTATCGGCCAAGCCCGGTCTTTCGTGCCAGAGCGCTGGAGGAAGCGCTCGATACGCCGGCGCGGATTTATTACAAATCGGAACATGTCAGTCCTGTCGGCAGCCACAAGCTCAACACCGCTCTCATGCAGGCCTATATGAACAAAAAAGAGGGGGTGAAACGCCTTGCTACGGAGACGGGCGCCGGACAATGGGGCAGCGCGCTTGCCTGCGCCTGCAAACTGATGGGCCTGGAGTGCATGGTATACATGGTGCGAGTCAGCTACGATCAGAAACCCTACCGGCGCATCATGATGAAAACATATGGCGCCGATGTCGTCGCCAGCCCCTCCAATCTTACCGCAGCGGGCCGAAACGCACTCGCAGAAACTCCCGATTCTCCCGGAAGTCTTGGACTCGCCATTTCAGAGGCCGTGGAAGATGCCGCCGGCCGCGACGATACCAGGTATGCCTTGGGCAGCGTTTTAAACCACGTCATCCTTCATCAGACGATTATCGGGCAGGAAGCATTGAAGCAGATGGAACTGGCGGGCGACTATCCCGATCTGGTCATCGGCTGCCACGGAGGCGGAAGCAATTTCGCCGGTATTGCATTCCCCTTCCTCCGGGAGAAGCTTAGCGGTAAAAGGAAAAGTTTGCGTGCCATCGCCGTAGAGCCGACTTCATGTCCCACTCTGACCAAGGGACCGCGGGAATACGACTTTGGAGATGTCGCCGGCCACACGCCGCTCATGATGATGCATACCCTGGGACACAAATTTATACCACCCCCGGTTCATGCCGGAGGTCTTCGCTATCACGGCTCGGCGCCCCTTGTCAGCCACATGCTCGCCGCAAAGTTGATCGAAGCCGAAGCATATTCTCAGGGAGAGGTATTCGCCAGTGCCATGAAATTCGCGCAGTGCGAGGGCACCATTCCTGCTCCCGAAAGCGCGCACGCCGTCCACAGCGCGATATTGCACGCGCTCAAAGCACGCGAGGCCGGGGAGAAAAAAGTTATCCTTTTCAATCTTTCCGGACACGGGCATTTCGACCTTAGCGCCTACGACTCCTACCTCTCGGGAACCATGGATTTAACCACATGATTCGAGATTCGAAATTCGGGATTCGGGATTCCGGGCTAATTTCGAATTTCGAATCTCGAATTTCTAATCGCATTTCAGGAATCCGGCTTGTCCTGTTATTCTCATTTTCGGCCTTGCCTTCTTTTGCCGAACAGCAACCGATTGAAGAGAAAGTCGTCGTTACGGCAAACGCCTACCCGGTCCCATTTGAAAATCTGGCCAGAACCGTGGCTGTCTTTACCAGCGACGACATTTCCAACCTTCCGGTGCATTCCATCGCGGATATTCTGAAGCAAACAGCCTCCGCCGACATCCGGTCCCGCGCTGTGTTCGGCATGCAGTCCGATCTTTCCATTCGGGGATCTGCGTTCTCGCAGGTGCTGGTGCTGGTAGATGGGATGCGAATTAACGATTCACAGACGGCCCACCACAATTCGGACTTCCCGGTGCAGTTGCAGGATATTGAGCGCGTTGAAGTGCTTCTGGGTCCGGGCTCCTCGATTTACGGCGCAGATGCCTTTGGCGGCATCGTGAATATAATCACACGGCGCTCCGAAGAGCATGTGCAGGCTTCTGTTTCAACCGGACAGGACGGCTTTTTAGAAGGATACTTCTCCGCGGGATTGAAAAAGGGAACGTTAAGTCAATCCATCAGTGTCTCAGCCAACCGGTCATCGGGTTTCGAGTATGACCGGGATTTCAGGAACGTTTCGGCGAGTGCGCGCACGAAGTTGGGAGAACGGACCAGTCTGCGCATTTCTCACACAAACAAAGAATTCGGGGCGAATGGCTTCTATGGACCGGCACCGTCGAAGGAATGGACCAACCAGACACTGATCTCATTCGAGCGCCAATTTGTGTGGAATTCGAGAGCAGGCGCCGTTTTTCAAACATATTACCGCACTCATGGGGACCGGTTCCTCTATGACATCCGCTCGCCCGGGCTCTTTGAGAGCAGCCATCGCACTCATGCAGCCGTAACAGCCGCCAGGATTCGATTTGCGGCAACGGAGGCCGGACTGCTGACCCTGGGAGGTGAGATCGGCGGAGACTGGATATCCTCGAATACCCTCGGGCACCATTCTTTCGCCAGGGCCAGCCTTTTCGGTGAATTCCAGTGGACTTTCGGCAAGACGGCCGCTCTCTATCCCGGCTTGCGGCTCGACTATTACTCCAGTTTTGGATCTTCGGTGAATCCTTCTCTGAGCGGGAGCTACTGGATACTGCCGCGCGTCAGGCTGCGATCGTCCGTAGGACGCGCTTTCAGAATCCCTACATTTACCGAACTGTATTACCGGGATCCCAACCATCAGGCAAGTTCCAGCCTGAATCCCGAGAGCGCATGGTCTGAAGAGATCGGCGCAGATTTTATCCCCGCGGGAGGCTGGCTCGGGTCTTTGACGCTGTTTGCCAGACAGGAGCGAAACGTGATTGACTGGATCCGCGTCTCTGCCGACCAGAAATGGCACACGGACAATATTCGAAAGATTCAAACAACTGGGGTGGAACTCGGCCTTGAACGCTCTCTGAGACCGGGGGCGCATGTCGCGGCTCGCTACAGCCGCATTGCGACCGATGCGGGGGATATCGATTACGCGTCAAAATATGTGCTGGACTACGCCAGGGATTCCTGGTCCGCCTCCACATTTTTCGCGATGCCTTTTGCTTTCTCCTATCGGCAGACAGCCAGCTTCAAGCGGCGAGCCGACGGCCGCACATATTGGATCCTGGACGGCCGTCTGGAGCGTCAGTTCGGCAAATTTACGGCCGCAGTGGATCTTACAAACATGTTGAACAGCGAGTATCAGGAAGTAATCGGCGTGGACATGCCCGGGCGCTGGTTCGCCTTTACCCTCCGCAAAAAGTAAGAAAGCCCCCGCCTGCCTGTCGTCCTCCTGAATTTCCACCCAGGGTTGGCGGCACTATTCGCCGCATTTGGAAAAGCCGGCTTAAGCTGAAATGCATTAAACTTCGCGCAATTTTGTTCCCGACAAGGATTCGATTACGCCAATCACAGCCGAATTGTCGAGATCTGCCATGTTCATCTGCAACATCGCTTGAAACAACTGGGCGTTTGTCGCGGCCGAAGGCAGAGATGCGCCATATTCGCGCGCCGTCTCCATCACGATATTCATGTCTTTCGCCTGCATGTAAGCCTTGAAACCCGGCTTGCGATTACCCGCGAAGAGCCGCTGCGGTTTGACCTCCAGCGCCCAACACTGGGCGGCACCGCCCTTTATTGCATCCACGACCTTCCTTGGATCGATTCCGGCCTTCTGCGCGAAAACAAGGAGTTCTCCCAACGCAGTCATCTGGGCTGCGACCATTATTTGATTGGCCGCTTTGGCAACCTGACCCGCGCCCGATTCTCCAACATGAGTAATCGTTTTTCCCATCGCCCTAAGGAGGGGCATAACCTTCTCCAAGGCACATGCAGCACCCCCCACCATAATCGTCAGCGTGGCATCGCGGGCACCGATATCCCCTCCGCTGACTGGAGCATCAAGCGCATAAACTCCCTTTTGAGAAAGTTTTATCGCAATTGTTCGCGCTACAGAAGGCCGGATGGTCGAATTGTCTACATACACCTGACCGCTGCTTACGGTCTCTATGATCCCACCCTTACCGAGAACGACATCTTCCACATCCGGCGAATCCGGCAGATTGGTGAAAATGACATCCACAAGAGCAGCAACCTCCGAGGGCGAAAAAGCTTCCTGCGCCCCGTCGACCTTGAGTTCTTGCACCGCAGCTCGGCTTCGATTATGAACAACAACGGGAAAACCCGCTTTTAAAATATTCCGGACAATGAACGTCCCCATTATGCCCAGCCCGATGTAGCCGACGGTTAGCATGCTACCCTCCTTGCAGGCCTCAGAATAAACCGCAGGAAACCATGGGTGTCCAGTTTTGTCTTTGCCATTTTTCGGGCAACTATGGGTGTCCAGTTTTTATTGCCGATAACTGACGGCGCGGATGAGCTGGCATTCGGGCTAAGAATAACGGGCGTCTTGACTTTAGTAGTGTGTCTTTCAGTAACTTATTGAACTCGGAGGATTGTCTTAATATACTTCGCAGTTTGCAGTTATAAATTCTTCATCGACAAGCAGAGGGCAATATGTATCGAATAGTAAAACGCGAACAATTTGGTCCTGTAACCTTTTTGTGGGAGGTCGAGGCACCCGACGTGGCAAAAGCCTGCCAGCCTGGGCATTTCGTCATGGTGCGCATCGACGAAACGGGGGAACGCATTCCTCTGACCGTCGCCGACTTCGACCGGCATAATGGCACAGTAACAATCGTCGTGCAGGCGGTAGGTAAGACGACATTTCAAATGATGGCCTTGCCTGAAGGCTCCATGATCCTGGATTTCATAGGCCCTCTCGGAGTGGAATCGCATCTGGAACGCCAAAATAAGGCCGTGCTGGTCGGCGGCGGGCTAGGTGTTGCGCCGGTATTTCCCCAACTGCGGCGGCACAAAGAACTTGGCTCACGCACAATTTCCATCATCGGATTCCGCAACAAAGATCTGATGTTCTGGGTTGACAAATTCGGCAAGTACTCGGACGAATTCCGGGTCGCTACCGATGACGGGTCTTTCGGCACGAAGGGATTCGTTACCGTCGTTCTCGACCAGGTTTTAAAGGAAAACAAGGATATTACCGAAGTCATCGCCATCGGTCCGCTCCCGATGATGAAAGCTTGTGCGGAACTCACCCGTCCTTACGGTATCCGAACAATGGTCAGTTTGAACTCCATCATGGTTGACGGGACGGGCATGTGCGGTTCATGCCGTGTAACTATAGGCGGCAAAGTGAAATTTGCTTGTGTCGACGGTCCGGATTTCGACGGTCATCTCGTGAACTTCGATGAACTGATGCTGAGGCAAAAGCGCTTCGAGCATGAGGAAAAGGAATGCCTTAAGCGATTTGAAGAGGAACGCAAACGGCTGGCTGAGATCGGGCAAGGCGGGCCGAATCCCGCGATCGTGGTCGGACGCAAGCGCCCGCGCCTCGAAGATCTTCCTGAAGTTCCCAAACCCGAACTGCTGCCCACGGCCAAAGTCGTGAAGAACATCAAAACGATCGCTCCAAAACGCACGTCAATGCCCGAGCAGGATCCGCAGGTCCGCAATAAGAACTTCGAGGAAGTGGCTCAGGGTTATACGCTGGAAATGGCGCTGGCCGAGGCGGATCGCTGCCTGCAGTGCAAGAAGCCCAAGTGTGTCCCCGGTTGCCCGGTGGAAATAGACATCCCGGGATTCATCGGGGCTCTGGCGCGAAAAGATATTGAAGAGTCGTACCGAATCCTCAAGAGCGCAAATGCCCTGCCCGCCGTCTGCGGACGCGTGTGCCCGCAGGAGGTGCAGTGCGAAGCCACCTGCGTGATCGGCAACAAGCTGGAACCGGTTGCCGTGGGACGGCTGGAGCGCTTTGTGGCGGATTTCGCAGTGGGACGCGGTTGGGACAAACCGCCGCATTTTAGGAAGACAGGCAAAAAAGCCGCGGTCGTGGGATCAGGCCCTGCGGGTCTCGCTTGTGCCGGCGACCTCATTAAAGCTGGCGTGGATGTAACTGTCTTTGAGGCGCTCCATGTTGCGGGCGGCGTGCTAAAATACGGGATCCCTGAATTCCGTCTTCCCAACGACACAATCGACATTGAAATCGAGGGCCTGGCCAAGCTGGGAGTCAAGTTCGAGCTCGATTACATCATCGGAAAGCTGTTTACGATCCCCCAGTTGATGCAGGAAAAGGGATTTGACACGGTATTTGTCGCTACCGGAGCCGGCAGCCCAAAATTCATGGGCATCCCGGGAGAGGCATACAACGGCGTGGTTTCGGCGAACGAAATCCTGACGCGAATTAACCTCATGCAGGGCTTCCGCCAGCCTTTGTATGATACTCCGGTCGGAATGGGCAAACGAGTTGCCGTCATCGGCGCGGGCAACACCGCGATGGATGCCATGCGCGTATCCTTGCGCATGGGAGCCGATAAGGTCTATCTCGTGTACCGCAGGAGCATCAAGGAATCTCCGGCGCGCGCCGAAGAACTGCATCACGCCATTGAAGAAGGCATCATCGCGAAGTGGCTCACCAATCCTGTGCGCATACTCGGGAATGAAGCCGGATGGGTCACGGGCATGGAAGTCATCGAGATGGAGCTCGGCGAACCGGATGCTTCGGGACGCAGAAGCCCGGTTCCCAAGAAAGGGACCGAGCACATCCTGGATGTGGATATGGTGATATACGCTCTAGGCACATCGGCCAATCCTATCATCGCGCAAAGCACACCCGGGCTAAAAGTGAACCGATGGGGCTACATCGAAATCGATGAAAAGGCCGGCATGTCGTCTGTCCCGGGTGTGTTCGCGGGCGGCGATATCGTCACCGGATCGGCAACCGTAATTCTGGCGATGGGTGCGGGCCGCAGGGCGGCGAGAGGAATGCTGCAATACATGGGCCTGGCTCCGGCCTCTGATATGGCGGCGACGACAGCCGAGTAAGCCCTGCCGAAGCCATTTTGAAATGGAATTTGGTCGAACAACTTAAAAAAGGGTCGTCATCCAATACCCGGAGTATTGGATGACGACCCTTTAGTCAATGCGCTGCCGCGAGGCACGCGGCAGAGTTACAACGCAATATTCTTCGCTACTTCTTAAGGCTCTTCACAAACTCGGCCACGGCTTTGGCCTGCGCTTCATTTAAATCTCCGACAGGCTGGGCGTGCATTGTCTTATTTTTGTCACCCTTGCTAAGATAGGTAATCAGCTGCTCGACGGTCATGGACGTATCCTTGACAGCAGGCATCGCATCGGAACTGACTTCCCCTTTGGATCCATGGCACATGCTGCACTTTTCTTGGTAAAGAGCGGCGCCATCTTCCGCAGCCCACAATAAAATCGGCAGTGCTGCAAGCAACGCAACCGCCATTAAAACGCATACACCTTTCATTCGATCTGCTCCTTAGCTTTATCGCGAAAACCGATCTTCACATTCTCCGGCGGCGCTTCCGCACATCGCTACCGAGCCGGGAACACCATTCCAGGCATATAATTTATGCCGCACGCCGGCTATTTACGCAAATCAAATTTAATAGGATCAAACATGCCTTCCCGCAATTGCTCGCCGGGAAATTCCGCGCAGGGCTCTTGAAGGATGCCAATTCCTTGATCCCGAGCTGAGCTTCAGCCAGGCTTTCATCCCAAAGGATGCCCCGGTCGCCAGCCCTTATTTGCCTCCATAAATGTTCCGCTGTGCTTCCAGCGTTTTCAACTGACGATCGGCAACCTTCTTAGCCCCATCAGCGACTTCGCCCTGTTTGTCGGCCACTTTCTTCTGCATCTCCAGAGTTGCCTTCTCCAGGTCGACAAGAACCCTTGCGGCTCGAGCGCTTTCAGGTCCGCTGACACTGGTCATGGGCTGCTCTCCTCGCTTAATTGCCAACTGGAGCTCCAAATCGTAGGCCTGCTTCATCAGGGAAGCCAGTTCTTTTCGCTTGACCGCTAGGTCTATTTCAGCATCCCGCAAGGATTCCCTCTCTTCATACAAATCCCTATCCCGTTTCAAAGCGTTCTCTTCCGTCTTGAGAAGGAGGATTTCCGCTTCATTTTTCGCCTTCTTTGCGGCTTTCAGCTTATCCTTGTTGACCGAGATCGCTTGTTTCTTTTCCTCTATCCTCGCGGCCGCTTGAGATTTTTGTTCTTTGGCGACTTTTTCCGCCTCCGATGCGCTCGTTCGAGCCTGGTCCGCCTGCTCAATATCACGCTGAATTTCTGTCGTATCCCGGGATTGGACCAGCATGAGGAATTTGTCCTGAGGCGGCGCAACAACACTGGTCGACGCCTGCTGGACAACCGCTCCAGGCGGCATTTGCGCAGCGCTGGACAGCGGATTAACTGCCAAAAGAATGGCGATTGAAATCACATAACCAAAAAAACAGCGTGATAGATGCATACTCGTCTCTCCCTCTCATCAAAGCATTTAGAAGCCATCCTGAGAAACAATGGCATAAATAGTATACTCTTCTGCGCCAACCAGTCCAGATCAGAGGCGGGATCTGAGTGCGTGCAGAATATGCAATCGCCCGCCGTCACGAATGGCCTCCTGCCGAGCTCATGCGCGTTTCCTTCGAGGAAGGATCCCTCGACATGAGTATCGACGGGAAGAAGCTCCAGCCCTGGTTCCGAGTGCTCGCTTCTGCCTATTATCGATCTCGCGTAATGGAGGATGTGTTTCAGCAGACGGGCGATGTGCGTGACAAAAAAGGAGGCTATTTAATCACGGTTTTGCGGGCACTTTAGTGGATAGGATGTGGACACCCATTGTGTTTTGCCTTTTTATGTCAGATTCAAGCCTCGGTGCCTTTTGAGTAATGCATTCGCAAAGAAATGGAGTACACAACGAACAGAATCGGTGTGCTGCGCGCAAGCCCCATGGTTCACCGCGTTTCTGTATGTCTAACCGGGGAACTCATGGATTGAGCGAAAATATCTTCAAAAAAAGTGGGTGTCCAGGATTCCGGATTCTAGGATTTCAAAAAAAATGGGTGTCCAGGCTTTCCAGGATTTTCATTCAGGATTTTCCGAGCTATGGGTCTCCTGGTTTTCCGGAAGCTCCAGAAGGCACAGATGACTGTCCTGGAGTTGATCGTTGAATTGTGCCAGCGCAACCGGCTCGAATCCCGGATGGATCAGATCCATCCGGATCCGGTCGGAAAGGGCCTCTGGAATCCAGGCTCCCGTCAAATGAAGGTGACATGGTGCTGTGGAATTTGTTTCCTTACTTACAGTGCCGACAATTTGTCCGCCGGTCAAGGAGTCCGATGGCCTGACTTGCGCGTTTATATGGCTCAGAAGCGTGTGGAATATATCGCCGTTGGGCCGTGCAATAGCTTCGTGACGAACTGCGACTGTTTTGCCTAAAAAATCCTCGAGCACCGCCACAACTTTCCCGCCCGCCAGCGCGCGCACCGGAATTCCTTTCGGAATATTGCAGAATTCCCCGCTGGGGAGCAATCCAACTGCAAAATCCACGCCCTCGTGTGCCGTACGCCGCCGGCTCGCATCGTCCCACCATTCGGAGTGGGCACCAAAAAGCATTCCCGGACGGAAAACCCAGCATTTAAAACCGCTTTCTTCAGTCATCAATTTCAGCCAATTCTGAAAATCGGCGATAATTGCATCGGGAAGGCGCGCTCGTTCGGCACGAATCCTGAGATATTCCGGGTAACTTATCCAGTCCAGTTCCGACCCCTGATTTGCGTTAAGATTCACCTCCACCTGCGCAAACAAAGGCAAAATCTCTTCCTGTTGGCGTTTGTCGCCTGAAAAAACGGGGATGCGCGCCAGGACGCCCGAGAACTGCTTGGATTGTCCGCTCGTTCTGAGTTCCTGGGTTGCTTCTGCCGGCATCCCGGAAGGATCCCGCGAGACATATCCATTGTCTCTGAGGATGACTCCCCATTCCTCTATCGAAGGTGCGAAATGGATATAGCGCCCTGGAATCGACTCCAGCCTGCCATAATTCTCTTGCACCCACTGACGGGCAAACGAAATGAATTCCTGAAGGCCGAACAGCCTGCCGCGATATTGTACATCCTCAGCCTCGTAACGGCCGTTCGTTTCGCGTCCATAGCCGATGACAAATCCATCGGCAAGCTCCGGCAGATCTTTCAAAATTGGAAACCCGCTCCCCGCCAAAAAGCTTCCCGGTATCGAGACGGCAAAGCTGCCTGATGGGACGGTAGCCATAAGAGCCATGGCCCTTTCGGGCAGACGCTGATAAAGCTTTTTCGGCAGGCCTCGCCCGCTGCCTGCTTTCGTACGAACCTTCAGCAATATCAAGTCTGCGATAGAGACGCGAAGAACACATAAAGGAGATATTTGGAGAGATTGCCCGCCTATAGATCGATTCGTTTTCATAGCATACAACGGCAGTATTCCTCAGCCGTTTCAGGATTCTTCGTGGATATCAGCAGATAAAAATCCTATCCGGAATCCAGCGTTCATCTTTTTCGGAGCAGATACCGACCGGGCTGATCGTTCACAGGCACCGCTCCTTTATTTATCCGGAATTCCAGAGGCGATATTACATCAAGACCATTAGAAATGGCATGCCCCTCTATACGTTATTGACTCGGGAAGGACCATTTGCGTAGGATGGCGATCTTGGAGGTATCAGGGATTATGGCAGACGTGGAGTTGATAGCTTCTTACTGGACAATTGCGGGAGACGTTCATCCTCACTCGCCGACCGAGTACAGCCCTTTTGACTTCGAGGACAGGATTGTGGCTGCCTCCAAGGCCGGATTCAGAGGCGTCGGCATCAAGGAAGCAGACCTCGAACACATCCTTGAAAGAAGGAGCCTAAAGGAAATCAAGCATATCCTGGACGACAACGGAATGAAACACATCGAGCTGGAATTCATCACCGACTGGTTTCAGGACGGGGAAAAGAAGAAAAAGTCGGATCAGACAAAACAACTGCTGCTGTCGGCGGCAGAAGCGCTCGAGGCCAGACAAATCAAAGTCGGCGACTTCGACATGAATAGTGTCCCCATGCCCCGCCTGATCGAGTCGTTCGCCGCACTCTGCGCGGACGCGGCAAATCACGGAACCAGGATCCTTTTCGAGCTGATCGTGGATGCCATGATCCGGACTCTCCCCGAAACACTCGAGATGGTCGAGGGAGCAGACGCGAAAAACGGCGGTATCATGATCGATCTGTGGCACATGGTGAAGCTGGGCATACCTTATGAAGAGGTCGCCCAGATCCCGTCCAAATACCTCCTCGGCATCGAAATCAACGACGGCACGCTCAAATGCCCGTGGAGCCTGCACGAAGACACGATCAATCACCGGCGTTTGTGCAGCGAAGGGGAGTTCGACGTAAAGGATTTCGTCAGCCGTATGCTTCAGGCGGGCTACGACGGCCCCTGGGGAATTGAGGTCCTGAGCCAGGACCTGAGAAAGCTTTCGCTGAACGAAGCCGCCACGCGCGCATTCAATACAACGATTGCCCAATTCGCAGATTAGGCACCACAACAATTAGGGAGGAAAGGATTCATGGCCAAGGCATTGGAAGGCGTCAGGATTTTGGATTTCACGCAGTATCTGTCCGGTCCTCACTGCACCTCGGTACTGAGTGAATTAGGAGCCGAGGTCATCAAGATCGAAATGCCGGGCAAGGGCGAACCGGAAAGGCAAGCCATGCCGAAAACCCCCAAACGGGAAGCGTATCAGTTCCTTTCCTATAACAGGGGAAAGAAGAGCATCACCCTGAACCTGAAAAGCCCAAAGGGAATGGAGATCGCCAAAAAGCTTGCGGCCAAAGTAGATATCCTTGTGGAAAACTTCGCTCCCGGAGTGCTCGATCGTCTGGGCCTGAGTTATGAGGAAGCGCGCAAGATCAATCCCCGGATCATCTACGCATCCATTTCCGGCTTCGGGCAAACGGGCCCCCGGCGCAACGACGTCAGCTACGACGTTGTCGCCCAGGCTATGGGCGGCTTGATGAGCGTGACAGGCTATTCCGACGGAGAACCGTTGAAGGTGGGCATCTCGCTCGGCGATTACATGGGCGGATATAACGGCGTCATCGCCATCCTGGCAGCCCTGTATTACAGGACGCTCACGGGCGAGGGGCAGGCAATCGACATCTCTATGCAGGACGGTATCTGGGCGATGGTTTTCCCGGACCGCGCCGACTATTTCGACACGCTCGCCGTCCCGAAGAGATACGGCAACAAGCTCAGCAGTTCCGCCCCATTCGGTGCCTACCATGCCAGAGATGGTTACGTGATCATTTGCACGATTACGGATCCTCAATGGCAGAAGGTCCTGCAGGCAATGGGCCGCGAGGATTTGAGCGGCGAACAGCGCTACGCTACCCGTGAAAACCGAACCAAAAACATGGAAGAGGTCGACGGAATCGTTCAGGCATGGTGCAAAGGACAAACCGTCGAGGACGTCATGGCCGCCCTGAAAAAATACCAGGTGCCCTGTTCGCCCCTGCCTGCTTTCGACCAGGTTGCCGGAGATCCCCAACTTCTGAGCCGGGAGATGATCGTCGAGGTGGAACAGCCCGTTTCCGGGAAGGTGAAGCTCAGCGGCTCAGTCTACAAGATGTCCAAAACGCCGGGCAACCGAAAGATGAAGGCCCCGGAAGTGGGAGAACATAACGAGGAAATTTACGGCAAGCTCCTCGGGATGGATGTTCAGGAAATCCAAAGGCTTAGGGAAGAATCCATTATCTGATTGCACCTGCCGGTCTGTGCCTCCAGAACAAGCCGCCCATAGCGGGTACGGCTCGCATTCGCGGCATTTTCTTATTTACAAAAACGGCGATTCCATCTAGAATTGCCGTTTTTGTTAGTTGCCCGAAGTTTGGAATTATCCCGCATGAGGTAATAGATTCTTCCGACGGAACCGGCACTTAATCAATTCTGCAAGCTTGGAGGTAAATCCATATGACTGGCCAAGAATTTCTGGATGTGCTTACATCGAGAAAGAGTATTCGAAGATATAAACCAGATCCAGTACCAGACGAGATGATCGACATGATCCTCGAGGCCGCCCGATGGGCGCCTACGGGCGAGAACTATCAACCCTGGAGATTCATCGTGGTTCGCGACCAGGAAACCAGGAACAAGATCGGCGACATCTCCAAGCAGGGGAGCGGATCGCGCATGACGTCCTGGTATTGCCTCAATGAACTGCAGCAGCGGTTTGAAGGCATTGAGGATCCCGCTAAAAGAGCGGAAGTTCTCGAGTTCATGTACTCCGGCAGAGTGTCCGAATTCTGCAAGCAGGCGCCGGTGGTTATTGCCGTAATCGGCGACCTGCGCGTAGGAAGCGTGGATGTCCCCTACGACCTTTGCGCAGCCATGGAAAATATGATCCTCCAGGCTCACGCAATGGGACTGGGATCTTGCTGGGTCTACGGTCCGGTAGCCAGCACGAGGGATGCCATAAGGTTCAAGGATGTATTGGGCATTCCGCAAGGCATGGGCTATTACAAGGTGCTCTCTTACCTCGCAATCGGCTGGCCGAAAGAACAGCGCAAGCACCCAAGACCCAAATTGCCGCTTTCCGATATGGTGTACTGGGAAAAATTTGGAAATAAGGAGAGGATCTGATGGATAGCATAAAATATTGCAACGAGGTAATGGCAAGGCTTGAGACGCTCATGTATCAGGAACTCTCCGGCATGGCTCACTGGAAGTGTGAGTTCGTGGGCGCTGACTTCATCAGGTCCAAGAACATCCAGGGAGCGAATGTTCCTGAAATCGTCGAAAACTGTGTCAAAGAGATGAAGGCGGCAGGACTTGTCTCTGACATTGTCTACAAAACCAGCCCTGATGGCTTGATGCTTAAGCTGAAAGTCAAGAACTGCATCCACCATGCAAAGGAAGTACTGGTCGAGGCGGAGGGCGTTGATCCTTACATCTGCCCTATCGCCAATATGGTCCTGGACCAGATTCATGAGAAGCTGAAATACACGACGAGCTATAAGGCAAAGCAGGCCATCGACGGCGAGAAAAAGCAGTGCCTCATCTATAACGCTCTTTATAAAACCGGAGAACAAATCGGTCAGGTTTCGGACTGGCTCAAGGACGATGAGGATAAGGAATGGCTGGAGAGCCAGCCTTCGCAGATCCTTGCTGCAGCCGACAGGAAGAAAAAGTAGCAGCTCCTCGCGGGCAATTCTCAGTTTTATTCGAAGCCGCGCAGTCAGGGTTAACGACTCATGCTGCGCGGCTTCTCTATTTTGCCCTGCATCCCGTGAGCGATCCGGGGCGATTCGGGAATCATGGTTCCAGCCTTGGCGAACTGGCTCTCGTAGTCCGCATGCGGATTTTGCGGGCGATCAGGGTGAATCCTTATTGCATAGCACAAACGGTTATTGTATCTATACCTGTGATTCGAACCGGCCGGTTCCTGTCATTTGATGAGCTAATGAAAGAAAGGAAGGACAAGAATGAAAAAGCCCGATATGCCGTGCCCGATGCACGATGAACATCTATGCTATCTTGTAAATATGGGTTATCTCGAGAACAGTCCGGAAGAGTACAAAGCGCTGGTTAAGAATGCAAAGTTCGTATGTGCCAAATGCGGGCGAAGCGCCAACTCGAATGAAAATCTTTGCCGCCCCGTAAAAATCTAGAGTAGTGCGTCAGAAATCCCTT
>JAEAME010001527.1_pt1 | contig 15813 bp, 14 predicted proteins | sample 8958731 | NCBI WGS metagenome assembly JAEAME01 (sample SAMN16933194, study PRJNA681113) | bioreactor sludge metagenome | isolation source: anerobic bioreactor sludge (Control) | place: India:Bengaluru | collected 2018-10-24 | reverse complement strand
ACACTGCTAGCGATCTTGTCAGCCCGGATTTCCTTGCCGGGCTTAAAGCGAATGGTTTTGCCGGGCGGGATTGCCACTTCTTCTCCCGTGCGTGGATTTCTGCCTACGCCGCTCTTCCTCGGTTTGACTATAAAAACCCCAAACCCCCGCAGCTCGATTCTTTCACCTCGCTTCAGCGCATTTTTGAGGGAATTGAAGACAGATTCCACCGCAATTTCCGCTTTTACCTTGGTAATGTTCAACTGCTCCGAAACACGGTTTACGATGTCCTGCTTTATCACGCCGAGCCTCCCATAAGTTAGTGAAGGCATTTTACTTGTGGGCGCAGAAGCTGTCAAGCCATTTCTATTTACAGGATCCTGTCCCAATGATAGACTCGCGCCTCTCTCCGGAGATATGTGCGTACTCGGGAATTTCCCGGAAACGGTTCAGGCCTAATACCCAAGGAGTTGCAGATGGCAGTGCTGCCCGATACCTGGATAAAGAAAATGGCGAAGGACTGCGGGATGATTGAACCGTTCGCGGATCAGCGGAAACGAAAGGGAAGGATCTCTTTCGGCGTGTCCTCCTATGGATATGATTTTCGGCTATTTAGCCAATTCAAAATTCCCGACTTCAGCGGCTGCGAGGATTTGGATCCGAAAAAAATGGATGCCGTTCGGTTCAAGGATTATTGCGGCCGGACGTGCCGGATCCCGCCAAACTCATTTATACTAGGCAGGTCACTGGAGTATTTTCGTATTCCGCGCGATGTAATTGTAACCTGTCAGGGCAAATCGACCTATGCCAGGTGCGGCGTGATCATCAATGTCACGCCTCTGGAGCCGGAATGGGAAGGCTATATCACGCTTGCTCTGGTGAACGCATCTCCTGTGCCGGTAACCGTTTATTCAATGGAGGGCATAGGCCAGCTGATATTTTCGCGGGCGGAAGCACAATGTCTTACTTCGTACGCCGATCGAAAAGGCAAGTATCAGGCGCAGAAGCAGATTCGCCTTTCCAGTGTTTGATGGACAGGGATGGGCGGAATTGACATATGAAATGCATCCGAAAATCCTTGGCTTTGAGGGGAGAAAGTCAGGTGAAAAAATATATGCGCAAAACCGCATATCTCGGTCCGGCGGGAACGACACCTGTTTTGCTGATCGTTGCTCTGATCTGCGGCGCCTGCGGATATCGTGTCCGCGGTTCGGTGGGGAGGCTGCCCGCAGGAATCGAGTCGCTCGGCATCCCTACTTTCCGAAACATGACCAGCCAGTTCCGGATCGAGCAGATGATCTCAAGCGCCCTGCTCAGGGAATTCTCCCTTCGGACGAGAATTCCGGTCAATTCCAGCAGCACGGGCATTGATGCTGTACTTACGGGAGATATTGTCAGCATCCGTTCTACGCCGGTAACATTCGGAACACAAAAGGTCGGATCACAAACCTTTGGTGCGACATTCATGATATCGGTTCAGATCAGCGCAAAACTCGTGCGGCTGAGTGATTCGGCCGTCCTGTGGCAAAATGACGGTTTTGTTTTTCGGGAACCATACGTTTTGAACGCAAATGTACGAGACTTTTTTTCGGAGGAAAACCCTGCTCTCGAAAGGTTGGCGCGGGATTTTGCGGCTAGTTTGGCCAGCACGATCTTGAAAGGATCGAGTCCGTGAAGATTCAATCCCTGGATGAACTGGAAGACTGCCTTCGGAACGCGGAGATGCGTGTTTGTCTGCTGCTGGGACCGGAACTGTACCAGTGTCAGCTGGCGCTGGATCTGATTAAGCGCACCGTCCTGGCAGAGGGGGCATTTCCTTTTGATTTTTCTGAATTTAGCGGGGCCGAGGATTCCGTGGATCAGATCCTTGAATCCGCGAACACATTCCCGATGATGTCTCCGAAGAGGCTCGTGCTCGTCAGGGAGGCGAATGATCTGCTGGAAACAGGGCAGGACAGACTTGTTGATTCTTTCAACGGTCTCCCGCAACGCTGCCTGCTCGTATTCTTTGCAAAGGAATTCGATCGCCGCAAAAAATTCTACCGCGTGCTTCAAGATAAGCATTGTGTGGCCGAGTTCGCCAAATTGAAGGGAACAGCTCTGGAGCGTTGGGGCGCGTCTTTTTTAATACGGCAGGGCTACCGGATGTCAGATTCCGCGATAAAGAAAATTGTTGCTCTGGCAGGGTCCGATCTGCAGATGCTGGCCGCCGAAATAGAGAAGCTTTTGCTGTATGCAGGAAATGAAAAAAATATACCCGATAGCGCTGTTGATAAACTCATCGGCGCCAGCCGGCAGCAGGGCATCTTTGAGTTGATCGATGCCATAGGCGGCGGCAACCGCAATGAAGCGCTGCGATCACTGGCGAACCTGTTGGGAATGGGTGAGCATCCGCTTTATGTCGTAACCATGATGGCGAGGTATTGCCGGCAGGTTTTAATCGCAAAGGATTGCCTGGCGAAAGGGATCCATCCCAGGGAGATTGCTGGCGCCGCCCAAATCCCGCCGTTTTTGCTCGATAAGTTCCTGCGCGATGCGCGCGCAGCGGATGCGACCAGAATTCAGTCGATGCACCTCCGCCTTGCCGAAATCGACAGGAGTCTGAAATCCTCCGCTTCAAACGGTCAAATACTTCTGGAGAGGCTCGTTTGCGATTTGGTGTAACTGGAAATCAAATCGGGCGCTCGGATGCGGGAACCGGAAAGTCCCGGGCGTCCGGGCCACTTCCGGCGTCAGCCTAAGCCTGCTTGGATTCAACCGAGGCCGCATTCAACCGCCTCGTGAGTCGGGATTTTTGCCTGCTTGCCGCGTTTTTGCTGATCGCCTTCTTCTTCCGCGATTGATCTATGGCCGCATAAAGCTCCGGGAGCGAATTTTTCGCATCCTCAATCTTTGCTGTTTCCAGACGATCGCCAAACTGTTTTAGGACCGTTCTCAAATTACTGCGATTGCTTCGGTTTATGCTTCGATGCTTCAGATTCTGTCGGTGCGCCTTAAGGGCCGAGGCATGATTTGCCATCCTGAGTAACTCCTTCAGTTTTTAACACATGGACAAGACCGGGGAGCACCCTGGTCCTTAAAAACCCTTTACTTTACAAGCATTTAAGATACATGTCAAATTTAATTTTGCGATTGACTTAAATGACGGCGCGACCTAGAATTCAATTTCTGACATGCGTGTGACATTGCCTTTCAGTTTCATTCCTTTCCTTGCAGCTGCCGGGTACTTTGCGACTTCTTTGGCCATAATTGCCCCTTATTGTGTGAGGTCGGACGAAATCCATAGATGAGAAAAGTTCTTCTATCTGACCGAAGTCTGCAGCTTTTGTTCGGACCGCTCGATGAAAACGTTAGATTTCTGGAAGATCTGTTCAGCGTTACTATTCAAACAAGGGATTCCTCGCTGATCATAGACGGAGAGGAGGAAGACGTTTCTTCGCTGGAAACGATTCTGCTGGATTTCTCGGCGCTGGTCGATAAGGGACACTCCATGACAAATGGCGATCTAAAGTCGGCATTCAAGCAGATTGCCGCCGACGCCGCGCTTTCTCTGCATGATTTTTTCCCGAAGATGCAGCTGTTAACCACGGGAAAACGCCAGGTCACTCCCAAGAGCCTCAATCAACGGCGCTATATCGATGCCATTCGAAACAACGACATTGTTTTCGGAATCGGTCCGGGCGGAACGGGAAAAACGTTTCTGGCTGTGGCGATGGCCCTGACTTATCTGTTTGAAAAAAGCATTTCGCGAATCGTCCTGACAAGACCCGCGGTGGAGGCAGGAGAGCGGCTGGGATTCCTGCCGGGGGACATCGAGGAAAAGATCAACCCCTATCTGCGTCCTCTATACGACGCGCTTTACTACCTTCTGGATAGTGAAAAAATTCAGCGCTATATGGAAGAGGGCACTATCGAAATTGCGCCACTTGCATTCATGCGAGGGAGAACTCTGAACGATGCCTTTATTATTTTGGACGAAGCCCAGAACACGACGTCAGAACAGATGAAAATGTTTCTGACCCGAATTGGCATGCGATCCAAAGCCGTTATTACGGGAGACGTCACGCAGATCGATTTGCCTTTCGGGCGCAATTCCGGCCTTATCGAGGCTAAAAGCATCCTGGGCGATATTGCGGGGCTTGCCTTTTGCTACTTTGACGAGAATGATGTGGTGCGCCACCACCTGGTGCGCCTGATAATCAAGGCGTACCAAAGGCACGCGGAAAACGAATCCGGCTCCGGAGGAAACGGCAGGAATGGCTAAGGATCCCAGAATCAGGCTCGGCATCGTCTTCGGCGGCAGGTCCGGCGAACACAAGGTTTCCATCACGTCCGCCGCATCTCTGATACGGGCTCTGAATCCAGAGGAGTTCGAAATAACCGTCATCGGAATTACAGAAACGGGCAAACTGGCCAGCGCATCCGAATTGCGCGCCATGTTGCCTCTGGACGTGCAACCGCGCGTTTTGCTGAGTCCGGCGCTTGAATGTGATGGATCGGGAATGCGCGTGCTCAGCGACATGCCGCCGGAGCGGGGCGCGACCCGCAGATTCCCGCAAATCATTTTTCCTTTGCTGCACGGTCCTTACGGCGAAGACGGAACGATCCAGGGAATGCTGGAAATCGCCGGATTGCCCTATATCGGCTGCGGCGTGCTTGCGTCTGCCGTGGGGATGGATAAAGATGTTATGAAGCGGCTTTTTTTGCAGGCAGGGCTTCCGGTTGCGCCGTTCCTTACGGTATTCGCCCGCGATCTCGACAGCGACATGGCTTTCCTCAAGCGGCTGGCCGCCCGGGAATTGGGATATCCGATGTTTTCAAAACCCGCCAACCTGGGCTCTTCGGTGGGAATTTGCAAAATCCATGGAGACAAAGAATTCGAGGACGGGGTGAGGCATTCTGCGCAATTCGACCGGAAGATATTGATCGAAAAGGGGATCGTAGGGCGTGAAATCGAGTGTGCGATTCTCGGAAACGATGCACCGGAAGCTTCCGTTGTGGGAGAAGTGTTTTCCGCCCACGAATTCTATGATTATCTAGCGAAGTACGAGGATCCGAGCAGCCGGACCGAGGTTCCGGCGCGAATAGATGATACAAAAGCAGAAGAGATTCGCGATCTGGCTCTGAAGGCTTTCAAGGTCATTGACGGCGCGGGTCTTGCGCGAGTGGATTTTTTTATCGAACGCGGTTCCGGCAGAGTGTGGATCAATGAAATAAACACAATGCCCGGTTTCACGCCAATAAGCATGTATACCAAGCTCTGGGCAGCCAGTGGCGTTTCCTACGATCAGCTGGTCCGGCGCCTGGTGCAATTGGGCGAGGAAAGGTTCCGGGAAAGGGCAGCGCAAAAAATCTCTGTTTGACAGGAATCATTGGGCAAATGTTTTTTCCGGCGGCAGTCATTAATCCGAAAGCCCGGCAAACCCAAACTGTGAAGTACGCAGGAGGAATGGCTTATGAGTGTATTGATTCGTGATGCGGAACTTCGAGAGCGGCTGTTGAAAGACAACGAAGAGTACCGTCGGCTTGCAGCCGAGCATCAATATTTTGAAGATCAGCTGGAGGATCTGTCGAACAAGCATTTTTTAAGCGAAGAAGAGCAAATGCAGGAGAAAATGCTCAAGAAGAAGAAGCTGCTGCTGAAAGATCAGATGTATTCGATGATTCAAAGAGTTCGAAAACAAATGGAGTCCAAGTAGCAGCCGCGGCATCGGAAGTCGGTTCAATATTTGATCGCGGAATTCAGTGGCATATCGGGAACCTCTACGAAGAACTTGTCGCCGCTTGGGAATTCCGGCGTGAAGCGGCGAACAGCAGGAGCAAAAGGATTTTACATGGTACGAGATGTATATAAATTCTGCGTCCCTTTCCTGATATTGTGCCTGGTTTTCGTCGTTGCGAGCTACCCGGTGCCGGCGCTGGTATGCCTCGCGCTCGCATGCTATATCTGCTATTTTTTCCGCAACCCGCGGCGGGAGATCCCTCAGGGAAAGAATCTGCTCGTTTCTCCGGCCGACGGGAAGGTTGTCAAAATATCACAGCAGCCCGATGGAACGAGGGCTATCAGCATCTTTCTCAGTATATTCGACGTGCACGTGAACCGATCACCGATTTCTGGTCGATTGGAGGAGATCGAATACAAACGCGGCAGGTTCAAGGCTGCCTTCGACGAGGAAGCCTCGAGAGTCAATGAGCAGAATATCCTTACTATTTCCGGCCAGGAGGCAACGGTAGTAGTCCGGCAGATCGCTGGGTTAATTGCCCGGCGTGTGATATGCTGGAAGAAACCGGGAGAATGCCTGCAGCGCGGTGAAGTGATCGGTTTGATCCGTTTCGGATCCAGAGTGGACATAATCGTTCCGGAGCGCGTCAGGATTCTTGTAAAGACCGGAGATCGCGTACGAGGCGGAAGCTCGGTTCTGGGAGATTACGAATGATGGATCCCGCCGGTGAAAAGGAATTCAGTGAATCTGTCCCGCGGCACAGGAGGCTTGGACGCAGCGTATTCGTGCTGCCCAGTCTTTTCACGGTAGGCAACATATTCTGCGGCTACTATGCAATCCTTGCAACGATGCAGGGACACTTCGTGCAGGCCGCACATGCCATCGGGATCGCAATCATTCTGGATGTGCTGGACGGGCGCATTGCCAGGGCGACAAACTCCAGCACGGGATTCGGGCTGCAACTGGACAGCCTCGCGGACGTCATTTCCTTCGGCATCGCCCCCTCGGTTCTCGCTCTGGTTTGGGGACTCTCCCATGTCGACTACAGGCTCGCCTGGATCGCTGCATTCACGTTTACAATCTGCGGAGCCATGCGCCTGGCGCGCTTTAATGTCCAGGCAGGAAATCTGAAACATTTCGTCGGCCTTCCGATCCCTGCCGGCGGCGGAGCAATCGCCGCGATCGTCCATTTCTTCTCGGATCCGATAAAAGATCCTCTGGGCTCCAATCTGATGGTAGCCGCGGTCTTCCTGATCGCGTTTCTGATGATCAGCACGATCCGGTACAGCAGCTTGAAACACCTCACACTTGGAAGAAAATCGCACCTCACTGTCCTGGTGATGGCTCTGCTGCTCGCGCTGGTGGTCTACCTTTCGAGACCGACCCTGCTCGCGCTTGCGGTGGCATATGTGATTTCCGGTCCTGTTGCCCGGATCTATGGAGTCATGCGCCGCAAAAAAACGGGCGAAGAGATGACACTTGCTGATTCGGTGCAGCATCACTGAATGTGTCAAAGCGCAGATTCCATCCTGAATCATCGGTGAATCCATGAGATTCTCAAGAGGCAGGGGCCGCCCTGCATACGGTATCTGCAATGCCCGTTCATGAGGCTGAAGCCATAGTTTTACGCCACTATGTGCTATCCGATTCGGATCGCATCGTCGTCCTTATCACCAAAGAATTCGGTAAAATCCGAGCTGTGGCCAGGGGGGTAAAAAAAACACAAAGCCGGCTCTCAGGAAGCCTGGAACCGTTGAACCATATCCGCATTGAATTCTATTCAAGGGAAGGCCGCGATCTCAGTCAAATACGGCAAACGGAGCTCGTCCGATCCTATCTTGGATCGAATCCCGACCTTAAGCGCATCTGCGCCTATAGCTATTTTGCTGAACTGGCCAACGAAATAATTCAAGACAACCAGCCCAACCACGCATTATTCAGACTTTTATTGAGAGTCATGGAAGCCGGGGATAAAAACGGCGTGAGTCCTGCGCTGATTCGCTATTTCGAGATATGGACGCTCAAATTGAGCGGACTGCTCCCTAATTATGCCTATTGCTCAAGTTGTGGCAAATGTGTTAAAGAAGATGGGTTTTTTGCATGGATTGAAAGCGGTCAAGCCCGCTGCGATGCCTGCGCCCAGGGACGGGGAATAAAAATCGGAGCGCCTGCAGCCGTGGCTTTAACATTAATGGCAAAGCTTCCCCCGGAGCAATTTGCGAGGCGTCCTTTTGACGAGGGCGCAGCGGCGGATATCGAGCGGTTGTCGCAGCGGCTTCTGGGCTTGCACCTGGAAAAGCAAATAAAATCCTATAGGATTTTGAGAGAAGCTCTTCAAAGCCCGTAAAAATATGTCACTGAAGAATGTGCAGCAAATCATCCTGACGCTGGAACGCTTTTGGGACCGGCAGGATTGTGTATTGCAGCAGCCATACGACGTTGAAGTTGGCGCGGGCACGATGGCGCCGGAGACGTTCTTGCGCGTACTGGGCCCCGAGCCGTACCGTGTAGCTTACGTTATGCCGTCGCGGCGCCCTACGGACGGGCGCTACGGAGACAACCCGAACCGCGTACAGAAACATCACCAGTATCAGGTAATCCTGAAACCATCTCCCAAAAACGTTCAGGATCTCTACCTCAAGAGCCTGTCGGCTTTGGGTATCGATTTGAAACAGCATGATCTTCGGTTCGAGGAGGACAATTGGGAATCGCCGACCCTTGGAGCCTGGGGAATAGGATGGCAGGTATTGCTGGATGGCCTGGAAATAACGCAATTTACATACTTTCAGCAGGCCGGAGGCATCGATCTGGAGCCAATAAGCGCCGAAATCACTTATGGTCTGGAGCGCATAGGGACATTTATTGCGCAGGTGGACAGCATCTACGACCTGCAGTGGTCGGGGAATGTCACCTATAGGGACATCCGGCACCGTGAGGAGGTCGAATTTTCCAAATACAATTTTGAGGCGGCGAATGTGGATATGCTTTTCAGGCTGTTTTCATTGTATGAGGAGGAAAGCAAGCGCCTGTTAAGCATGGATCTTGTGCTTCCCGCCTACGATTATTGTCTTAAATGCTCCCACGCCTTTAATCTGCTGGACTCCCGGGGAGCTATCAGCGTCACGGAGCGCGTTGGGATCATCGCACGGGTGAGGCAGCTCGCATGCGAGGTGGCAAGGCGTTATCTTGCCAGTCGGGAGAAACAGGGATTTCCGCTGCTCGAACCGCACAAAGTTATGCAGCCCGAGACGGCCTAGCGATCGGATATGGAAAAATCGGAACTAGTTGTGGAGCTGGGAGTCGAAGAGATTCCGGCTTCGATGATTGAAGGCGCAGCACGCCAAATGTCGGAGATTCTGTCTGAAACGATCAAGGCGCAAAGGCTGAGCTTTGGAAATCGGGAGGTGATGTACACGCCGCGGCGGATCATCGCGTCGATCAAGGATGTTCCCGTGCGCCAGGATGATCTCGTGGAATCCGTCACGGGCCCGCCCAAGAGCGTCGCATACGATGCTGCAGGCAATCCTACGCGTGCTGCTCTGGCTTTCGCACAGAAAAACGGAGTTCCGGTTGCACAGTTGAAAGCCTCTCAGACGCCGAAAGGCGAGTATCTGACAATTGAGCGGAAAGTGCGCGGGGAGAGAACCCACATCATACTCGAAAAGCTGCTCCCGTCCGTTGTCGCCAAAATCCAGTTTCCAAAGACCATGCACTGGAGCGCCGACAACTTCCGGTTTGTGCGTCCTCTGCGCTGGATGGTGGCCATCTTCGGCGGCAAACGTGTCCGCTTTCGGATCGCCGATGTTGAATCATCGACGTATACGGTGGGGCACAGGTTTCTGGGCAAATCCAGAATCAGGGTGTCATCATTCGAGTCTTTGAAGAGTGCCCTTCGTGAGAACTCCGTCATCGTGGACCCGCAGGAGCGCCTGGCGCGGATTGCCCGAGAGCTCGAACGCGAAGCGAAAGGCCGCGGCGGCCGCCTGTTGGATGATCCGGAACTGCTTAAGACGGTTGTGAATTTGAATGAGATGCCGTCTGTTCTTTGCGGTGCTTTTGAGCGGCGCTTCCTGACGCTTCCTTCCGAAATCCTCGTCACCGTTATGCGTGAACACCAGAAATATTTTTCCGTGACAAACGATAGCGGGGAATTGCTGCCGGTTTTCCTGGCAGTCATAAACCTTGATTCGGACGCCAAAGGCATCATCCGGGCAGGCCATGAGCGCGTGTTGCGCGCCAGGCTCGCGGACGCCGCCTTTTTCTGGGATACCGATAGAAGGATCCCGCTAGGGGACCGCGAGCCATCCCTCAAGGGTGTCCTTTTCCAGGAAAAGCTCGGTTCATATTATGACAAAACGCAGCGGCTGCTCGTCCTGATTCCGAAGTTCACAGCAGTCCTGAGCAGGGCGGATTTGCTGGACGATCTGCGAAGCGCCGCACATCTGTGCAAATGCGATTTGATCACGGAAATGGTCAAGGAATTTACCGATCTGCAGGGCATTGTAGGCGGGCTTTACGCGCGCGCGCAGGGTTACCCCGAATCGGTCTGGCGCGCTGTTTATGAGCAATACAATCCAAAAACTTCAACTACTCCTTCTCCTGCTTCGGATACAGGAGCGATTCTGGCCCTGCTGGACCGCGTCGATACTGTTTGTGGATGCTTTTCTGTCGGCTTGATCCCTTCGGGTTCGGGAGATCCCTTCGCCCTCCGCCGGCAGGGCAATGGCATCCTCAAGATAGTGTTTGATCACCGGATGAGCATTTCGCTCGATGCTCTGATCCGGTGGAGCCTGGAGACATACGGCTGCGGTTCGGATCAGACCGCGGGACAGCTGAAGGAATTTTTCGAGGGGCGCCTGCGCTTCCTCTTCGAAGAAATGGGATTCGCCTACGACTGCGTCAATGCGGTTCTTGCAGCCGGCTTTGACGATCCGCTGGATGCGATGGAAAGACTACGGGCTCTTCAGACAATGCGGGATGCGCCGGATTTTCTGTCGCTGGCGTCCAATTTTAAACGCATAGTGAATATCGTTGCCCAGGCAGCCCAGGATGACTGCGAAGTCGAGGAATCACTGCTCAAAGATCCGGCGGAGATGGCGCTGTGGAAGAAGTATCTCAGCATCCTGCCGGAGGTTCTGGCGGCGCGCGAAAGCCACGACTACGGCGCAGTGTTGCGCGCTCTCGCATCCATGCGGGATGTGGTGGACGAATTTTTCAAGGAAGTTATGGTTATGGCCGAGAATGCAGCGATCCGGAAGAACAGGACGGCGCTGTTATTGCGCATTTCGCGGCTTTTCGTCAGTGTGGCGGACATTTCAAAAATCGTAATTGAAAGAGGCGCCTGACTGATACATTGCTGTACTCATTGCATCGCGTGCTTTGAGATTGAGCGGGCCCTTCCGGCCATAATGCCGTGAGACCGCAACAATCCCAAAGGTATTGATTCAAGAGGGGGAAGGGCGTATAGCAATAGCTTTTCCCGGTTGTAGATTGACAACAATCCGGATAGCGCCGACAGGCGTTATCCAATTTGAGGAAAGAAAGATGATCTCCAAAGGACAGAAAATCGAGCCTGCGCAGGGGAAGCTTGGAGTTGTTATTCCCGGAATGGGCGCTGTCACGTCGACGTTTATAGCAGGAGTGGAAGCCGTAAAAAAAGGATTGGCGAAGCCGATCGGTTCGCTTACTCAGATGGGAACTATCCGCCTGGGAAAGCGCACTGAAAATCGCATTCCCAAAATCAAGGAATTCATACCTCTTGCTTCTCTTGACGACCTGGTGTTTGGCGGCTGGGATATTTTTTCCGACAACATTTATGAGGCCGCGTCCAAAGCCGGTGTATTGGAGCGGAATCTGATTGACAGCGTCCGTCCCGCTTTGGAGGGAATCTGCCCATGGCCTGCGGCTTTTGACAAAGCTTATGTAAGGCGGTTGGACGGAACGCATGTGAAGAAGGCCGCCAATAAGATGGAGCTTGCCGAGCAGGTGCGCGAAGATATCGAGGGTTTTCAGAAAAAACACAATCTCGCCCGCACTGTGATGGTCTGGTGCGGAAGCACGGAGGTCTTTCTGAAACCTTCGCCTGTTCATCAGACGGTTGCGAGCTTTGAGCAGGGGCTGAAGAAAAATGATCCGGACATCGCCCCCAGCATGGTATACGCCTATGCGGCGATCAAATCCGGCATTCCCTATGCAAACGGCGCTCCAAATCTCTCGGGGGACATTCCAGCCCTTACAAACCTTGCCAAGGATATGGGTGTTCCCATTTGCGGAAAGGATTTCAAAACCGGGCAGACGCTGATGAAAACCATCCTGGCTCCCGGATTGAAATCGCGGCTGATCGGGCTCAACGGGTGGTTTTCAACGAACATTCTCGGGAACCGGGACGGAGAAGTTCTGGACGATCCGGCATCCTTTAAGACGAAGGAGGAAAGCAAGCTGTCGGTCCTCGAGCATATTCTTCAACCGCAGCTTTACCCTGACCTTTACTCAAACTATACACACAAGGTTCGCATCAATTACTATCCGCCGCGAGGCGACAACAAGGAAGGATGGGATAACATCGATATTTTCGGATGGCTCGGGTATCCCATGCAGATCAAGGTGGACTTCCTGTGCCGCGATTCGATCCTGGCAGCGCCTATAGTATTGGACCTTGTCCTTTTCCTCGATCTGGCCCATCGCTGCGGCATGAGCGGAATTCAGGAATGGCTGTCGTTTTACTTCAAGAGTCCGATGTGTGCGCCGGAACTATATCCGGAACACGACCTGTTCATCCAGCTGATGAAGCTCAAAAACACCCTGCGGTACCTGAAGGGAGAAGAACTGATCACGCATCTGGGACTGGAATATTACGACTAGAGAGCGGGCGATGGCCGCCTGAAAATTTTCTTTCAAGCGGCCATCGCCGTTTTATTATGCGGTGTGCGAGATGGTCTGGTCGGATCCCAAAGCGGCCTGCGCAGCCGCAAGGCGAGCAATCGGCACCCGGTAGGGTGAGCAGGAAACGTAGTTAAGACCAACGCGGTGGCAAAAGACAACGGAGGAGGGTTCTCCGCCGTGTTCGCCGCAAATCCCGACCTTCAGATCGGGCCGGGTTCTTCTCCCGCGCTCGGTACCCAACTGCACCAGCTGACCAACGCCTTCCTGATCGAGAATCTGGAACGGATCGTCTTTGAAAATGCGGTTCTCAATATAGAAGGGAAGGAACTTGCCCGAATCGTCCCTGGAAATCCCGTAGGTCGTCTGCGTCAGATCGTTTGTGCCGAATGAGAAGAACTCGGCGGTTTCCGCGATGCGGTCGGCCGTCAGCGCCGCCCGAGGCAATTCGATCATCGTTCCTACAAGGTACTCCAAGCTCCGGCCGGACCTCTCAAAGACGTCCGCCGCAACTCGGCGCACTGTTTCGCTCTGCAGCTGCAGCTCCTTCATGTCCGCCACCAGCGGGATCATCACTTCCGGAATCACCCTGACGCCTTTTTTCTGCATATTGGCGGCAGCCTGGAAAATAGCCTGGGCCTGCATTTCGGTTATTTCGGGAAAAACCACGCCCAGCCGGCAGCCACGATGCCCAAGCATGGGATTGGATTCATGCAGAGACTGCACTTTGTCCCACAGGCTTTTGGCGTTGACTTTAAGCTTGCGTGCAAGCTTGCGCGTATCCTCTTCGCTGTGAGGAAGGAATTCGTGAAGGGGCGGGTCCAGCGTACGGATGGTGACCGGCAGGCCGTTCATGGCCTTGAAAATGCCCTCAAAATCCTTGCGCTGCAGCTTGAGCAGTTCATTCAGGCCGCCTTTATACAACCGTTTGGGTTCCTCGATCTCCTGCCTCAGCTTTTTGCGGGCCTCGGTAAGCTCCTTGCGCTTCTTGGGGGAAGCAACACGGCTCAGTTCAAGTTCCACCGCTTTTAGTTCGCGCTCGAGGCGTTTGAAATCGATAGAACCCAGGATCATCTGCCGCACGTAATCGATCCGGTCACCGGCAAAAAACATATGTTCCGTCCGACACAGACCGATGCCCTCGGCGCCGAAGGATCGGGCAACAGCGGCGTCGCCGGGAGTATCCGCATTCGTGCGGACTTTGAGCCTGCGAATCTTGTCGGCCCACTGCATCAGCTGACGGAAGTCGTCGCCGAGTTCCGGATCGATCAAAGGGGCCTGGCCAAGAATCACATTCCCGCTTGTGCCGTCGACCGTAATCCAGTCGCCGCGTCCGACCCGCACGCCGTTAACCGCAAATTCATTGCGCCCATAATTAATGACTATTTCTCCCGCACCCACGATGCAAGGTTTGCCCCAACCTCGCGCAACCACGGCAGCATGGCTCGTGGGGCCTCCCGTCGAGGTGAGGATCGCCTGGGCCGCGTCCATGCCGCGGACGTCTTCCGGAGATGTTTCGCGCCGGACGAGGACCACGCGTTCCCCCTTTCCCTTCCAGAGTTCCGCCTCCTTTGGGGAAAAAACGACGCGCCCCGAGGCGGCGCCCGGGCTTGCATTTATGCCTTTCGTCAGTATTTTCAGCTTCGCTTTGGGATCGATCATTTTGTGCAGCAGCTGATCCAGGTCTGCTGCGGGAATTCGCATGATAGCTGTGCGTTGATCTATCACTCCCTCCTTAACCATTTCGACGGCTATCCGGACGCCGGCGGGTCCGGTGCGCTTTCCGTTTCTGGTCTGAAGCATCCACAATTTCCCGCGCTCGACCGTGAACTCAAGATCCTGCATGTCCCGGTAATGGCGCTCCAACCGCTCGGCCACTTGAACAAACTGCTCATAAATTTCCGGCATGTCCTCCTTGAGCTCATCGATATGTTTTGGGGTTCGGATCCCCGCCACAACGTCTTCGCCTTGAGCATTGGCCAAGTAATCCCCAAAGAGCTTTTTTTCTCCCGTTGCCGGATTTCTGGTAAAGGCCACTCCCGTGCCGGAATCCTCACCCATATTGCCAAACACCATGGTGACCACATTGACTGCGGTGCCGAGAGTGTCGGGAATCTTTTCGCGGCGCCGGTATGCGATTGCGCGATCGCCGTTCCACGACCGGAAAACGGCCTTGATGGCCTCCTCGAGCTGCTGATAGGGGTCCGAGGGGAAATCGGAGCCGGTTTCTGAGCGGATGATCCGCTTAAACTCTCGACATACGGCCGCCAGGTTTTCGGCGCAGAGATCCGTGTCGGCTTTGGCGCCTGCGCCCTTTTTGATCTTGTCGAGTGCGTGGTCGAAGAGCTCTCCGTCTATTCCCAGAACGATCTTGCCGAACATCTGGATGAATCTGCGGTACGCATCCAGCGCAAACCTCTCGTTAGCCGTTAAAGCGGCAAGGCCGCGCAGGGTCTCCTCGTTCAAGCCCAGATTGAGAACCGTATCCATCATTCCCGGCATAGAGAATTTGGCGCCCGACCTTACCGAGACAAGCAGCGGATTCGATATGCTGCCGAATTCCTTCCCCGTGGAGGTCTCAACCTTTTTTAGGGCGGATAGGACCTGATTCCACATCCCTTCGGGGAATCTCGATCCTCCCGTGTAGTAGGCGTTGCATGCCTGTGTTGTGATCGTAAAGCCCGGAGGCACCGGGAGCCCTGCATTTGTCATCTCGGCGAGCCCTGCGCCCTTTCCGCCGAGAAGATCCTTCATCTCTCCGTTTCCATCGGCTTTTCCATTGGCAAACAAGTAAACATATTTTGTGGACATTCAATATCTCCTGCATTAAGCGTTTGCTGCCGTCGTGAACAAATCAGAATCATACCTCAAAATGAAGGGCCAATCATCAGTCGAATGACAGATTGCGGAGAGGCGATGCCGTGTTTTACTGCGTTTTAGATGAGGGGGATTTGAATTTCCCCAGCCTGGGCCCGCGCCGCCCCGGCGAGCCGGAGCATAACGGACCACAGGCTGAGTTTAGCTTCTCGAATAGCCTGACAGACTTATCGGCAGCCTCGCAGCTTACAGTAAATTTATTATTCGATGCCGGATCCAGGCCTGTTTTTCAGCGCGAGAATCTCGCGTTCCAGTTCGCGCACTTTGCGCACGAGGTACGGCAGCTTGGGAAAAGCGGCGACTGAACGCAACCACGCGGCATTTTCAAACGCCGGCGATCCGGATACCAGGGCTC
>JAEAME010001512.1_pt1 | contig 15813 bp, 13 predicted proteins | sample 8958731 | NCBI WGS metagenome assembly JAEAME01 (sample SAMN16933194, study PRJNA681113) | bioreactor sludge metagenome | isolation source: anerobic bioreactor sludge (Control) | place: India:Bengaluru | collected 2018-10-24 | reverse complement strand
CGAACAGCATTAAATGAGTTTAAATTTTACATAGAGAACAACAGCAAACTCAAACTAGACATAAAGTTCCTAAAAGAATCCAATCTATCACCTTCAGAAATTCCCAGATATAATGCTGCTGGAGTCTGCTACATGGTAACCCCTCAATCACTTTCCCCAGCTAACAAAGCTAAATTGCCAGTGGACGTTAAGACACAAATCGTGGTTTATGATACTCAAGACAGAGTAAACTGCTTTGGAGGACTACAATGGCCATACGCTGTACCGTTCATATGTATTCCATATAACAACTCTTCTAGCTGGGATTATGGATGGCAAACATCCCTAGCGCCTGCATTGATGCATGAATTTAATCACGCAGTTTATACGATACTCAAAATGAAAGGCTACAAAGGCTTGCCTGACATAGATAAAGCAAACGCCTACGGCTACACGATACAAAATGACCCCGGTTGGCTACGTTTTCGGAAATATTGTCTGGGACTAATAACTCAAGAAATGGCTGACACTCTTATGAAAAGCTAATCACTTGAGTAAAGCTGCTTAACTTAAGAGAAATAGAGCTAAAAAGATATTTTTCGTAAACAGCGTTAGGATACATCTTTAACCTTAACACTGTACTAATCTTAACGTTGAGGTCAAAGATAACACGATCCAAACAATCATTCAAATCCTCATGCTAACGGTAAACATAAGCAGTTTAGTAGCTTTTGGGGTAGACAAACTCAACAGTAAGAAAAGAGGAGTCAGAATACCTGAATTAAACCTTCTGGCCCTTGCATTCTTTGGACCATTTGGAGCACTAGCAGGTATGCTCTTTTTTAGGCATAAAACAAGAAAAACAAAGTTTCTGCTGGTTCCGATATTTGCTATTCTCCAAGCTCTTTTCCTAATCAAATACTGCACTATTACTTAGCACCATTAATTATCAATTAATTTCACAGCATAATTCTAATTAGTGTTGTAACCTAACACAAAATACAAGAGGTTTTTCAGGCAACTACTATACATAATTAATTTTCATAGAATTAGCAAAAAAAGAAAGGAGTTTGGAAATATGTATAGCTTAGTTGGTTTGTTTACTCATTTTCTTAGTAATAGAGTACGCAATCGGTATCAGCATTATTCCAAGAGCAATCGCGAAAGCCCAAGACACATTAGCTACAATATTGGTAACACCGGCAAAAGTGGCAAAGATTGCACCAGCACCAATTATTAAGAATATAGCGTACAGTACAAACTTAGCGTAGCCTGCAACTTCCTTAAACTCAACATGCTCATCAGTTATAGATTTGATAAGACCATCAGTCAACGATATGCCTGCACCAATAATAACAAAACCAAGTATCAGTGGGTATACGGTACTGCCAGCTAAGAGCATAGTGTCAAGACCTAGGTATAATATGAAGGCTACTAGGCCAATGAGCAGCAGGTTTTTGAGCATGTCAGCTATTTCGGATTTTGCAGGTGGGAACATCGGACGCAACATTTTGCCGATAAACGACGCTAGAAAGTCAACTAGAACTATGCCAAAAATGATGATTACTATGCCGCCCAGAAGTCTGGGTAAGTAGGTTGCTATGGTGCTAAGGTACGCGCCGAAAGTTCCTCCGATGTCAAGTATCTGTATCGCTAAAACTATTGACAATATTACGATGAAAGCAGTGACGATTGCTCCGATTAAGTTGGAGAGGTCTAAGCCAGAAGACTTGAATGCTTTGCCTGCGACGCTCTGGTCAAAATTTTTCTCGATACCCATCTTTTCAACGATTTTGTTTACAGCTTTGCCTACGAATTTACCGACTAGCCAGCCCAATAGAATTACGATGATCGCTACGATAATTGCTGGTATTGCGTTAATGATGTTTCCGAACATATTGCTTAAAACTTCAATAAGGTCAACCATTGTGTTTTCCTTCAAGAACTGAGCTAAAGTTCATAAGTAATAAAATATAAATTTTTCTAAATCTCAATAGAAGCATCTCTAAGCTTATCGTAACTTTTGAAAATAACTAGTAATTATCCAATATTTTCTCTATATACTTATAAATCACCAATAGCCGCCATTAGGTTACAGCTATCTAATAATTACCCCATATTATCGTGGCATAATTCTTAATTATCCCAATACCTCCTTTCAGCTACAATATCCGATATTATCGAAAATATTCCTGAGGGCAATAATAAAGGTGCAATTCCGCTACTTACATATCTTATGCGATAATGTATTCCTGAATAGCACCATAAATCTCATACTAGTTCCCGCTATCCGAAATAAATGTCTTATTTTAGGTTGAATCTAAAGGCAAGCATATCCATTCCAATTTTTTTGGCATCTCGAACAGGATTAACCTTTGAACTTCCTTTACTTCGCTCATGCCAGCTGACAGCCACTTCCTTCACTGGGTAGCCAAGTTGTTTACATCTTACAATAAGTTCAGTATCAAAGAAATAGCCGTCTGATTTAGAGCAGTTCAGCACTGCTTCTGCTACTTCTCGGCTCATTGTTTTAAAGCCGCATTGATGATCACGTATTCCATCTAAAAACAGGAGCCTTACAAAAAAATTATAACTTAAACTAAACATTGTTCTAGTTGGTCGACGTTGGACGCGTGCGCCTCGAACATGCCGTGAGCCAATTGCCATTCCACCGTTTCTTTTAACGACATCTACGAGTTCAGGTAAGCATGCAAGGTCCGTTGCTAAGTCTACATCCATAAATGTTATGAATTCACCTTTTGAGCTAGCAAGTGCGTTTTTGATGGCTTTGCCTTTGCCCAAGCGTGTTGTATGATGTAAAAGAACAAGATTGGGATTGAACTTCGTCATGTTTCCAACGATTTTTTCTGTTCCGTCTGTGCTGCCGTCTTCTGAGACGATTATTTCGTATGATTTACAGAAGCATTTGACAGCCGCTTCAACCGCCTTTATGCAGCGTTCAATCTGTGATGCCTCGTTGTAGGCTGGCAGCAAGATTGAAAGTTCTTTGGTGGGCTGTCTGTTCTTCAAGCTGTGTCCGACCTATGTAAACTTCAATGAACAAATGTTACTTTGGCATAAATGACTTGCGTATTTTACTGAGGAATCATACACGCGGGGTTATCGCAAACTCTTTTTAGATGCCCACCACTAATTCTCATTCCAAAAAGAGGGTCGCTAACATCACCAAAACCAACAGCACCAGCCAACAAACTGCAGGAGAGAAAACCTTCGCTGTTAGGCACAAATATCGATTGGCACTGCTACTTTTTCTAGCCATTTTCACAGTTTCCGCGACGTATAATTTGGGCTACATGTCGGTGCAGTGGGATGAAATGCCTCACCTGATGGGCGCTACCATGCTATCTAGAGGACAAACATGGGAATACATGACCACCTACGCCTACTACCCGCCAATCTTTGATTTAGTAACAACAGGGTACTTCCAAGTTTTTGGCGTTAACGAGTTTGCTGGAAGGTTAGTTGCGGTAACCTTTGCGGCGTTATCAATTGGTCTCCTCTTCGAATTCACCAAACATACCTATGGGGAGAAAAAGGCCTTAATTGCGAGCATTCTGTTGGGGACTATGCCGGGTTTCTTTTGGCTCTCCCGCGTGACAATGCTTGAGACCATGCTTATTTTCTTCTTTACCTTGGTGATGTTTGCCTTCTATACTTGGTTAAACAAAGACAACAGCAACCGCGCCCTGATTCTTATCGGGTTAGCCTTGGGAATCGGGGTGTTGGCGAAGTATCAAATCATCGTTGCAGGTTTGGCTATGCTTCTCAGTATCCTGTTTCTGGCGAGAAAACGGCTAAAAATCAATTTAGCCAAGGTCATAGTTATCACCGTGATCGTTATAGTAGTTGTGGCACCGTGGTTTTACGCTATTTACCACTATAACGGCATGACAAAATTTGAAACCATCCAGTATGTCATGAACGAGGGCGGACAGGATCGCCCAGCGTACAGTAACCGTTTCCAGCCCATTCCAGTTTACTACATTGTTGAGATGACTTGGCCGTTCAACGACATTGCCGTGCACCCAATTTCGCTACCGATTTTCATCTTGGGTTTAGCAGGGTTGGGGTTGTTTGCCTATCGAAGAAGCAAGCAAGATATCTTTTTTTTGACTTGGTTCTTAGTGGTTTATGTTTTCTTTACTTTGATTTCGAACAGACAGTGGCGTTATGTGACGCCTCTTTTCCCCATTTTAGCTATTTCAGCGGCTTCTTTTGTCATGCTTCTTTACGGTAAAGTTGAGCGTTGGAAGCCTCAGCAGGTTGGCATCAAAGCCGTTCGACTCAAAAAGTTGGCAGCTGCATCCTTCATAGCAATAATAGCCTGCGCTGTGGCTTACAGCGGGTATAATGCATATCAGATGACTGAAAGGGATCAGATACATATCCCAATAAAGGAAGCAACAACCTACCTGGCAGGCAACATGACAACTAACCAGTCGGCGGTACTTATTTGCGCCTTCAATTTACTCAACCAAGACATGTTTCGCTTCTATTTGCCCTCAAATATGTCAACTGAACAGATTTGGCAGTATCCACCACTAGCCGTGGATGCATTCAAACCAGACTTCAACATTACAGAATTCGTAAATCTCTGTTATGAAAGAAATGTAAAATACATTATTCTTTATGATTTTGGAATACACGAGCCATTCTTCAATACTACTCTAGATTACGTGCAAGTCCTTAGTATGATTTACGCTACAGGCAAATTTGGTGATCCCACCGATCAACCATTCTGGGGCGAATACTACGGTTGGTATGGATACAGGATTTTTTTGGTCCGCTTCTTAGATTAGCATTCTAGAAACTCGAAGCCTGTGGCGTTATTTTTGATGCGTTTTGCTGTGCCGCCCGTTAACTCCAGTATGACGACTTCGCCGATTTTCCAAACATTCACACCCATACGCACACACCCCGTGACTGCATGGTCGTTTCGACCGAAACTGGCATGCATGTGTAGTTTAGGTGCTCCTTCTTCGTCGGTGAATATTGTGCCTACGCCGCAGCCCTCGTGGACACCTTGCAAAAGCGTTATCATTGGTTGAGGTGGCATTGCGTTGCCTTCTTTGGGTCCAACTACAATTTTGCTTTTGTCTTCTGCTCCGCCAAGGAAGAAGCAGAGTGCACTTTTGATTTTTTTCTGAGCGGCAAATTTTTCTATTTCTTCATGTAGAACTTCATTTTGATGTAGCCTGAGGGCAAATATTCTTCCAAGGTTTGCTTCTGTGTAGTCCAAACTTGACCAGACTCTTTGGTTAAACGGAGAAAGATCTAATATAAAAGAATTCAACTGTCAAAAACATCGTCTAAAGAAGAGTTAGATTCTTTTTATGTACAGCACTTGTTTAGCGGCTTCTTTTCGTTTTTTGGTTGTGGTTGAATTTGCCGCTTCAACTTTTGTTTTTTCGTTTACGCTTTTTTTCTGGGGCATGTTATTTTTCTCCGTTTAAGAACCCAACTGGTATCAAAGTGAGCTTATAAATATTATGATTATTTCTGAACCCAAAGTTATACTGAAAAACAAAATCTCATAAATAAAACCCGAGTATATTTTGAATCGAGTAAAATACCAATGTAATATAATCAACGATTGTATCGATCGTTTTTCCAGACGTCTGCGCTATCACTGTAGCCTCGTCGTTCCCAGAATCCTAACTCTTTGCCTCGTGTGAAACGTAGATGTAGCACCCACATAGCGCTCTTATACGCGTACTTTGTGGGAACGATGAGTCGAACAGGGAAGCCTAAGCCTTCCTCGAGAGGTTTATCGTTGAGTTTATGAACCAAGAGCACATCGTCGCCTGCGAGTTCCTCTCTAAAGAGAGATGTGGTATAGTTGTCGGCGCACTCAAAAGTCACCGCTTTGGCAACTTCTTTGGGTTTTACTATTTTTTCGATGTCTTTGATTTTGACGCCTTCCCATTTGCAGTTTTGAACACTCCATCCTTCGACGCAGTGGAAATCGCTAATGGAAATAGTCTGTGGTAGCCCGAGGAGGTCATCCCAACTTAATTTCACAGGGTTTTCGACTTCGCCATCAATTGTTAGTGTGTAAGTTTGGAGGTTGATTTGTGGGTTGGTCGAGGTTATACCTGGATGATCGGTGCCCCAGTTTAATATGTGGTCTATTTTAGTCTGACTTGGCGGTAGTCTTTTTTTATTAAAAGTCATTACAAAACCCATTTTTATTATTAATTGTGGGTGTGTTTTAAAGTTTCTGTGAGCTCTTTACTCCAATAGCCGCAGCAATAACATTAAACACTATGAAACGATCAACTAAAGACCGATGCAAGCCTATCTACCTCAGCCCAAATCCAATAACTTGAAACAAAATAAAACAAACTCAACAAAACATTAATCGATAGCATTACTTTATATCTCAACTGCAATGGAATAATAACCAATTTTTCTATATATTTTAATCTTGTTTGAAAATTTCTCGACCTGTAAAGAGCCAGCTTTTGAACCTAACTGAGCCACACTTTGTACAGATAGTTAGAAAATTAGAATTTAATACAACCTAACCAACAGCGAGTTGGTGGCGTGAGAGAAAACAGGTTTTGTTTCTATTTTATTATACATTTTTTTCACTCCACAAACATTCCGCGTATAAGTTCTGTTGATTGCCAGAAAATGGTTAAAGATTTGGGCAAATCTGAAAAATCAACTAATAGTTTTAAATATCAGAACAGTGTGGAAAAATAAATTCTAAAAAGGAGGTGAGAAGAATGAAACAGAAGCATAGATTGGATTTGACTAAAATAGATGGAGAAGGAGATTTTCCATGTCCACACTGTGGAATTGTTATCTCTCCTGAAGATTCAACCGAAGAGAAATACTTGATCTTAGAACCAAAGGTTAACAGTAATGGTTTGGAAGAAGTGGAGATTCTTTGTAACAGTTGCGGGAGCCATATTCACTTGACTGGATTTTCATTCCTTCAAGAGATCGCGTAACGAAGTTGATGAAAGTTTACTGTTCTAAGTTTGTGTATACTTGGTTTTTAGTCTTCGGAGAGGTATTTTTTGTGTGTTTTTTTACTAATTTACACTTCTCTCTATTTTCCTAAAAGAAATTAGTCAGTTGCCTTTGTCTATGTTCTTCTTTACTAAAGCCTGATACACGAACGCCTACTCTCCGCACGTCAAGCTCCGACTCAGCGAGATATTTCTCAAAAAGCATACGCACGTTTCGTTTGATTGTTTCTTTGTCTTTGGCGGGCTGTTCAAGCGTCACGGATCTGCTTTTACTGCTCAAATCTATATTAACAACATAAACGGAAATTGTCTTGAAGCTGTAGGCCTTCTCTGTAACTTCTTTGTAAACAAACTCGGTTAATTCGTCGGTTTTCTGTAGAATAAACTCGAGGTCATGTGTATCCTGTTTTAGTGTGCCGATTTTGCTTATGGATTCTGCTTCGCCCTGCTCCTGCACAGGCTCGTTGTCTACTGCATTAGCGGCGTTATGGAAGTAAATACCGAGAATTTTGCCGAAGACTTCGATGAGACGTTGGCAGTCGTATTTGGCGAGATCACTGATCGTTTTAATCCCCATTTGTTCCATGCGTTGGGTTGTTTTTTTTCCCACACCTAAGAGGCGATCGACGGGTAGAGGCGCAAGGAACACTTTTGCATCTTCGGCCCGAACAATGGTTAAGCCGTCTGGTTTTTGGCTGTCACAAGCGATTTTAGCCACAAGTTTGTTTGGCCCAACGCCGATGGTGAATGTTATGCCGACTTGTGCTTTTACGTGTACTTTTATTTTCTGGGCATATTCTCTTGCTTTCTCGAAGTTGCCTTCGACTTGTTCTGTTACATCTAGGTAAGCTTCGTCTATACTGACTTGTTCAATGCTTGTTGCGTATTGGCGGAAAATATCCATTATGCTGCTGCTAATTTGATCGTAGTATTCGTGGTCCACGTGGAAAAATACGGCGTCGGTGCCTTCAAGTTTGCGCTTTGCTAAAAACAGGGGCATTCCAGATTTGACGCTGTATTTCCGGGCGATGTAGTTGCTGGTTGAGACTGCTCCGCTGTCTTCTGTACGTCCAGAGTAGACGCCAACGACCACTGGCTTGTCTTTTATGGTGGGGTTGCGTAGTTCCTCGCATTGGGCAAAGAAGTAGTCGAAGTCAGCTAGCATAATTATACGAGTTTGCATTGTTTACCCTCCTTAGTCTGTGGCATCATCCATGAACCATCGCAGGCAGCTGTGTTCAGCTGCGGCAAACCCTCTCGGCAAACCCCAAACTGCATCCCTTGCTCCTCCGCTAAATCTCTCACACCCTTGAGCAGCTTAAAGCGGAACTCCTTGGGCAACAGAACATTGCCGCCGACTCGTTCGCCCTGTTCAAAGTATAGTGGCTTCAGAATTAAAGCTTGATTTGGATACGCTTGTGAGATTCTCTTCCAGTTGTCCGGTTTAGCCTTGTAGGTTGAGGCGGTTATGTGCTTGACGCCTATGCTTGCCAGAGTCGAGATTAGTTTTCGGGGTTGGTCGTTAATATTTGGGATGATTGGGTCAATACGTACCGATACGGGTATGCCTACTTTGGTTAGGTCTTGTGCTGCCCTGATTCGCTGGGTTGGCGAGGGCGCATATGGTTCTAGCGTTTTGGCGAGTTGGTCGTCGTCTGTGGTTATGGTTAAGGCAACCGTGGCTTGGACTTTACAAAGCAAATCGTCGTCTCGGGTTACTATGTTGCTTTTGGTGATGATTTGGATGCTACAGTTGCTCTCCGCTAAAATCTCGAGGCAACGCCTCGTTAATCCTTCTGTGGCTTCTGCTTTGGGATAGGGATCGGATGAGTTGCAGAGCGAGATGGTTTCGCCCTTGAGTTTAGCTGCCTCCCTCTTCAGTGCTGCTAGCAGTTCTTTTTTTGGGTGGGCGACTTGGAAGTTTGGGATGTAACTGGTTGCGTAGCAGTAGAGGCAGTGGTGGTCGCAACCTGTGTAGGGGTTAAAGGTTAGTTTGGTCGGGCATGTGCAGAGGCTTGAATGCCAGGGATCAAAGCGTGAGATCAACGGCACCGAACATTCACTTAGTAGTATTATGTGCTATATTGGTCAAAAAGGATTCGCTTCCCATGGAAAAAGTTAGTCAAGAAATCTTGACTAAGCTTTAGTCCAGAAACCTTGACAAAAACGCTTTTAATCGTCATAGGGTAAAGGAATTTTCAGATGGAGAAGTCAATATGGCAACAAATCATTATACGATAAATCACAGGCAGTTAATTCGAATTCAGAGAAAAGGTAATGTTTTCTGCTTGATATGCCATCAACCCATCGTCGAAGGACAGCGAGTTGCAACGAGAAAGAGCACAGCTGTACGTCATGAAGAGTGCTACCAGCGGTCCTTTGTTTAACAACGCGTCCTTTACTTTTTTCACTTTATTTTGCACCAGATAACAGTTCATTGTAAAGCATATTAATTGAGAGTAGTCTCTAGCAGAAACATGACAATTCTAGAGATTGGCTGCTGCGGGGCATACTGTAAAACATGTGTCCAGTGGCAAAAGGACAGATACCCAAACGAGAGACACTGCTTAGGGTGCAAATTGGGATATCAATCGGGAGAGCGGGACATTGCCAAGGCTAAATGTAAAATGAAGGTCTGCTGTTTTGGCGAGAGAAAACTGCAGACATGTGCCGACTGCCCTGACTATCCATGCAAGATTCTTTTGGAGTTCTACAGCAAGAAAGGAGCAAAATACAAACAACAAAAGAAACAGCTTGAGCATATCAAAGAACACGGTTATGACGAGTTTCTTAAGCATGCAGATGAGTGGAAGGGGCCACGAGGAAAACTAAGTAATACAGACGTAAAGTGAATCGGAAAAAAGTGCGGCCGATATTAGTGGCAAAAAGGTATGTAAAAACACTATACACAAAGCGAAAACGTTTTAAGCAAAATACGTCAGGCTAATGGAGTGGAGAAAGGAAACTTGAGGAAAACTCCACTCTTCGAGTTCGAGATACCAACTTATAGAAAAAGAGCATGCGGACTCGCTGCACACAAACAATCAAGATAAAAGCTGACTTTTAGGCAANAGCATGCGGACTCGCTGCACACAAACAATCAAGATAAAAGCTGACTTTTAGGCAAACAAACCTAACAAGTCCGCTTTAGACAGTTGATTTCCTCGAAGAAAGCGCTGCAACAAGTTATTTTAACTACAGGTAAAGAAGGAATGGGTTCCCCTTGAGAGAATAGTACAAGCAAGTCTCCAAATACATAACGCTCACGAAACCGTCATGTGACCCATTGAAGTATTTACCTTGTGGAAGCTTGACGTCTGAGAGGGGATTTAGAAGCGTATCGTATAGTGTGCCTTAGAGTTTGGGTTTTGCTCTGAGAAGTATCGTCTGTATTAATGCGTAAGTTAAAAATAACAGTCGCATAAGATACTTTTACGGATCATGTAAGAATGGACTCAGCTCTTGTCTTTACAATTGTTGCAGTAATTATCATAATTGCTTTCGCAGGAGAATTATTCTTCAAAAAAACAGGCATACCAATTTTTATTTTTCTCATATTAACTGGGATAATACTTGGTCCCGTCCTTAACCTAATTCCCCCAGAATCCCTCATCCCAATAATGCCAATTTTCGCAGAGCTAACCCTGATGCTTGTCCTCTTTCAGGGCGGAATGGGTCTAAGGTCAGATTCAGTTCTCACAGGCGGAGCCAGAGCACTTATTCAAACACTAATCTACGTTTTATCCAGCATCGTATTAATTGCAGCTTTAGGAATTTTTGTCCTAAAATGGGACATATTACCAGCGTTTATTTTCGCCTCAATGATAGGCGGAGAAACCACCGCTGCGGTTATTGTGCCGCTCTCGCGATCGATGAAACTTAGTCAGACAACAACGACTTTTTTGACAATAGAATCTGCAATAAACTCTATTTTCTCAATTGTGCTTTTCTTCGCTTTTGTCGGAATCTTCAACACGGGAGACACTAATTGGCTCCCTGCTCTTTCTAACATAACCACTCAGTTTCTAGTGGGACTAGGCTCAGGTTTAATTTTGAGTGTTATTTGGATCTTGATATTGCATGTCTTTCGGTACCAGAAATTTCTTTACATTTTAACTTTAGGGTTTGTACTTGTCACATTTTCCGTGACCGCACAACTGGGAGGAAATGGTATTCTCGCGGTACTTGTCTTTGGAGTAATTCTTGGTAACTATACTCTGATAAAGAGGCTCTTCAAAAGAGAGATACACTTGGGTTCTTGCCAGATTCATCTCACATCTCTTCAGGAAGAAATTTCATTTCTTCTAGAGACTTTGTTCTTCGTGTTTTTAGGGTTGGCCTTCGTGGTTAACCCTTCTCTTATCACTATTAATTTATTAATAGGATTGTTGATTCTTGCAATACTTCTAGCGACGAGATTTGTAGCAACAAAGATTTCAACGCTCAGGTCAGAGCTAAAAAGTGATAGAAGGACAATTTGGCTGATGTGCCCTCAAGGGTTAACCCCTGCGACACTTGCGGTCCTCGCTGTAAGTCTTCAATTGCCATTAGCAGATACTTTTCTAAACCTAGTAATCTACGTTATTATTCTCACTAACATAGTAGCAACAGTGGGCTCATTTTTGAAAATGAAGCAACAAAAAGAATTGCAATAATTAGTAAAATTGGTCTCATAACATATGGGCAGTTGTAATTAAATTTCTATTAAAGGTAGTGTATGGAGTAAACACTCAGACAATAAAAATTGGCGAGACTAAGGTTCCTGTTGCAGTTGTTGCATGATATCTCTGCGTTCTCCGATCTGCTGTCGCCACATCGCGTAATACAACCCCTTTTGTTCAAGAAGATCTTTATGAGACCCTGTCTCAACAATTTTTCCCCTCTCTAGTACGTAGATCAAATCTGCGTGCATAACAGTTGATAATCGATGAGCGATAAGAATCGAGATCTGCTCTCTACCCATGGAAATATCCCGAATAGTATTGGTGATCTCTTGTTCAGTCAACGAATCGAGTGATGAAGTAGCCTCGTCAAAGATTAGCAGTCGGGGATGACGTAAAATAGCCCTAGCAATAGAGATACGCTGCTTTTCCCCTCCGGACAATTTCATTCCTCCCTCGCCAATTACAGTTTCAATCCCCGAAGCCGACCGTTCCAGAAGTGCGTCACAAGCGGCTTTCTGCAGTGCCTCACGTATCTGCTGATCAGTCGCATCTGACTGGACAAACAAAAGATTCTCTTTAATCGTTCCTGCGAACAACTGAGCTTCCTGGGACACGAATCCTATCTGCCGACGCAACGGATTATACCTAATTTGTGAAGAAGGGTGCCCGTTGAAATAGATCATTCCGTTGCCAGGCCTGTATAGCCCTACCAAGAGCTTGACAAGCGTTGATTTACCAGACCCAGAAGGACCAACAAACGCGATTGTCTCCCCCGTTTTTACTTCAAAAGAGATTCCGTCAACAGCATTAAAGGATGCGGTCTTGTGCCGAAACGTGACGTTCTCGAATTTAATAACCTGCAACTCATCGATAATTACCGGTTCTTCTGGGTTCTGTTCGATCGGTTTCTGCATCAGTTGATGGAAACTATTTACGGACGCTCCCACCTCCTGATAGCTGATAATGAAACTCCCAAGTTCCTGCAAGGGTCCGAAGATGACCGTGGAGATGAACTGCATAGAGATTAGTTCGCCAGTTGTGAGGACATTGCGAAATATTAGCCAAAGAAGGATGAACAAAATCGAACTCTTCAATATGTTGAGTGCAGTTCCTTGTAGAAACGTCAAAGAACGGACTTTTTTGACTTTTGTCATCTCAAGGTTGAATATCTTTAGCGTCTGATCCTGTAGACGGCGAATTTCAGGAAAGGTCAACCCTAGACTCTTAACTAACTCGATGTTACGGAGTGATTCTGTAATTACACCTGACATCATGTTCGTTTCGCGGTTAATTGCCCGTTGGGTTGTCTTGAGTTTTTTACTTAATACCCCAGTGATCGATCCAAATACAACAATACCGATTAAAAAAATCGGTATTAGCATCCAGCTCTTTGTTATGGAATACACGATGAGGAAACCCATTCCTATTATAGAAGAGAAAAGAACGTTGATGGCTGTATTGATGAATACCTGGGTGTCCATCCTCACTTTCTGCAATACCGAGAGTGTTTCACCACTTCGTTGGTCTTCGAACTCATTATAGGACAGACGGAGAGTCTGTTTCAACCCATCGTTGAATATCTGCATACCGAACTTCTGTACCGCAAGACGTGTGAAATAATCTTGGAAAGCTTTTGCCAGGCGAGCGAACAATGCAATAATGATCGCCAACCCCAGCCAGAAGAGCACGCCATTAACAAGATCCGACTCTACAAGGTTCCCTGGATTCAGGGCGTAATCATCGATGATTTTGCCAAAAATTACTGGATCGATGAGGTTCATTAGTTGACTTATACCTGCGAGGAAGAGTGCAATAACAATCAGCCATTTCTGCGGCTTCAAATACTTCCAGAGGATCTTCATTTTTGTAGGTTCTGTGCTTCAAGTGTTATCTAATGCGTACTTGAAGTCACTTTTAAAAACTATTAACAATGCACGTCAATAAAGAATGTTTTGTGGGTGAAATTTTGATTTTATGTTAGAATGTTATGCCTAACCACAATATTTTAGCCGTCAACGTTTCCTGATTAAGGGTTGTTTAAATTTATTCTGCAGGAATGCAGATTCTGCTTTTAGAGTCTACTTTTAAAGCGACTTAATCCTCCATGTTTTCCTGCGCCTATTTAGTGGGGTACGCGCTTTTACAACTTAACAAAAAGCGTGAAATGTTAATAAGGGCTTCACTTGAAAGATAACCTTCATGCCTAAGCCGTCAAAAACAAAACCCAAGCAGAAAACCCCGTCCAAACGCAAAGTAGAGCCTGAAGCCCCAAGCATAACAACCAAAAAGTCTTATTGGGTTGTCCTTGCAGGGGTTTTGGGTGTGGCGTCGGCGATTTTGGCAGTAGTGATGGGGCTTGACACTGTGCGAACCGCGATTTTGGTTGTTACAGTCTTGGTGCCGATTGGCGTTTACGGCTACATCAGGGTTACACCCTCGAATTTGTCGCTTTCTAAGAGGCTAACTTTCCTATTCATTGGGGCATCAGTCATCGGTTTCAGCATCTGGGCGGCAATCGTGCTAATCGGTGGTGTCTATGGTCTTACGCCGTTGTTGATGGATGCTATGGGCGGCCAATTCTTCGTAACAACCAGCTTGGTAATCTGCCTCTCCGCAGGCGTCTTCGTTGGAGAATTAATCGGTAAAAATAAAGCGGTACAACAACGCATATTCAACTGACTCGACGAGAAACGGTGATTTCAGCTTTATTTTGCGCCATTTTTTTGTTTGCCCCAGAAGCTTTAAGAGCACAAACCCTTTGCATTTTCTAAACGATTAAGAGGACATAACTCCAGATGAAAATCGGCATAATGACACGAAACCCAGAAGCATGGAGCAGCAGCCAAGTTCGCGAAGCACTCAGCAGACGTGGAATTGCTTATGAATGTTTTACTTTTCCTAGGCTAGTTGCGAGGTTGGCGTATAGACCCTACTTTAAGGTTAGCAGCACAAGCATAATCGACGACTTGGATGCATTGATTATTCGCCCCATCGGACGCGGCAGCCTTGAGGAGTTGGTGTTTCGTATGGATATGCTCTACAAGCTGGAGCGCCAGGGATTTTACATGGTGAATCCGCCGACGGCGATTGAGCACTGCGTCGACAAATACGACATCCTAGCCCTCCTCGAAGATGTAGGAGTACCCGTCCCACGCACACTAGCAACCGAAAGCGTCAATGAAGCCATAAAAGCCTTCAAAGAACTCGGCGGCAACGTAGTCGTCAAACCCATATTTGGCAGCAGAGGCCAAGGCGCAACGCGAGTCAACGACATAGACATCGCCGATACAATCTTTAAAGCCATAACCTTCCACCACGGTGTCATTTACATGCAAGAATTCGTCGAACATGGCCACAGTGATATCCGCGCATTCGTCTTAGGCGACCAAGTTATCGCATCAATGCGCCGCGTAGCCCAGGGATGGAAAACCAACTACAGCCAAGGAGCAAAACCTGCACCTACAGAAATCAGCGACGAATTCAAAGAATTAGCCGTAAAAGCCGCAAAGGCGGTTGGCTGCAAAGTTGCAGGCGTAGACATCCTCGAAGGGCCCAAAGGACCATGCATAGTTGATGTCAACAGCCAGCCCGGCTGGAAAGGTCTACAGGTTGTAGCTAAAGTCAACATCGCCGAAGAAATCGTAAAGTTTGTGCTGAAAGAAATAAAGAAGTAGAGTTGCTGCTTTCTTTTACTTGTAAATATCTAATATTTTGCTTTTCTGCAGTATCATTATAATCGCACCACAAACTGCTATCGCAGGCACAAGGTAGGATGCATTATAGATGGCCGAGTAAACTAATGGACTCACACCCTCAGGGGCATACATAGCAAAGAACACCACACCCGAAGCAAAGTGACAGAAGAAACGACCTACACCAGCGATTAGCACACCAATCGCGGGTCCAGCAGCAGTTAGATTGCGGAACAAACCAGCTAAACCCAAGCACGCAAACGCCAAAGGATAATCAAGGATCAGCTGCACAGGATGCACTATAAAGGACGGCGTCAACGCGAAGTCGACAAAGCCAAAGACTACACCGGCAAATATACCGATTTTAGGTCCACGTCGAATCGATAGCCAAAGAATGGGTACCATACCAAGGTTTATGGAGCCTCCTTGGGGCAGGCTGAAGAAAAAATGGCTAACAAGGGACAAAGCACCAGCCAA
>JAEAME010001526.1_pt1 | contig 15817 bp, 10 predicted proteins | sample 8958731 | NCBI WGS metagenome assembly JAEAME01 (sample SAMN16933194, study PRJNA681113) | bioreactor sludge metagenome | isolation source: anerobic bioreactor sludge (Control) | place: India:Bengaluru | collected 2018-10-24 | reverse complement strand
AGGCAGGGAAGCAATACAGAAATGAATACAACTGCCAAAATTCTGGTTCGCATCGATACTCCTCTTTTTTAATTACAGCAGAATTACATTGTTTGACTCAATATTCCTATTGAGCCCTGACTTGGCGCCAATCGCGCCCTACTTGGTGCACGTAAAACTGTCGGCGTTGTTTACGTCGCCACCCTTGTAACGCGCTACAAGAGGGTAAGGACAAATCGGTCTTGATGCGCCTGGAAAAGCTTTACCCGTTGCTTTGATTCGATCCGGCGCACGCCCTTCTTCCACCCAGGCCATGATTGCTTCGAGCATGTCGAACTGGTCTGTAGCCTGACCACCATCACAATGAGTCATGCCGGGAACAAGAAACAGCCGTACGGATTCACGGATAGACTTGCCGTTGTCGCGGATTACCTGATCGTACCAATCGGCAAGCACGCTGGAGGCCATGCCCTGATCGGAAAGCCCGTTATAGACGATCATTTTCCCGTGGCGGGCGAAAGTCTCGAGGAAAGTGGAGTCCGCGTCACTTATTATTCCGGTATTGCGAGTACGTTGCACATCGCGATCAAAATCAAAGGTCATGGGATCGAAGTTCGGATCCGGAGGCGTCAGTTGATAATAGCGCATATTGCTTAAACCAAGTCCCGCGTCAGCAGCATCCCATTCTCCGGTGCCGGAGGAACCAATGTGCATAGCTCGCCAAATTGGATCGGCAATACCGGTGTCATAGTTAAAAGCGCCGTAAAGCGACTTCCCGTCACTCGTGCGCGGACCAGCGTAGAGATCCCGCAATGCACCCACCTGCGCCTCTGAGAGACAGCCGTCCGTTTTTTCGGTTTTGCAGGTTAGCACCCCAGGATCAAAGTCGCAGCCACGCCAGTCGTTGATAATGCCGTCCGCGAGGCCGTCCAGCGCATCGCAATGCTTAAGAACGCCGGCAGCCACCAGGCGCAAATCGCCATCCGAAAAGGCACGCGAAATGATGGGCCGCCCGTTGTTGTCCTTTGGCGCAATGCGGGCAGCCACCTGGAGATTCCACATTTGGGCAATCGTCATCCTGGAGAAGCTGATAGAAGGATCGCCGGCAACGATGCCATCGAAATAGAGCGGCAAACGCTGAGAAGCCATCAACCCCTGGCGTCCCCCATTCGAGCACCCCAATAAATATGAGTACTTTGGCGCAGCACCGTAATATTTTTCGACCAGTTCTTTGGCCTTCAATGTGACTTTGTCCAGTGCGTTATAGGCGTAATCAATACGGGCTTGCTGGTCGAGTCCAAAGGAGCCATCGAGCCACGAGCCGCGATGTCCTCCATCCGTGCCAACAACGGCAAACCCGCGCGCCAATGCCGAGGGCCGAACTGAGCCGAAAATATCACCCAAGGCGGGTGCAAGTCGGCCGTCAAGTCCACCTCCACCCTGGAAAGCAAACCGGCCGTTCCATTTTGTTGGCATGCGCAGATCAAAGCCCAGGCCGAACTTGCGCCCGTCTGCGCCTGTGCGAGGGTTGAGCATCCCCTGAACCAGGCAATGCTCCGGAAGCGGCGCACCCAAACTGTCCACTGCGCCGCTACCATCTGCCGCTGGCGCTGGCCCGGCGGGAATAATCGCTGCTTTTTCAACCACGAAGCCTGGCACTGCAAGGCTCGCATGCGCCGCGCAGTTCGAGGTTTTCGCAGCGCTGTCTGCTCCGAATGCGGCTGTAATGGCAGGCGCAACGGCCAGCATCCCGCAGATTAACCCTCGCCCCATCAAAACCGAACAAAACAAATTCCTAATAAAAGCCATAAAAACACTCTCCTCCTATGTTGAGGACAATACCAATTCTTCATGTCTTCCGCATAGACGTGAGGGCTAACGGAGATGTCTGATTCCAACTAGAATTGCCGCGCAGCATCTTCTATGGCCTTTGCCCTAAGTCTCAGCCCATCCTCCGGCAGGAGCCAGCGCTGCCTGACAAGGCGATCGATTTTGCTGTCGTAGAGATCGAGATAGTTCTTCGGCGATTGATAGCGACGATACAGCTCTTTCTGAGACAGTTCATTCCGTAGCAGGAATACGAAAGGATAGGGCCGGTCTTCACGGCAACTCGGCTTGTCACTCCCCTCATAGCGTCCGTAACGCGCAAGCGGGACTTCAAATTCCGCAGCTCGAATGCCTCCCTTGAGATTGCCCACTTCATCCCGCACCAATTTCTTCCCGTTCAAAGACAGCGGCTCGGCTCTGGGCGGAGCCTCACCGTTCAATATCCAGCGGCGAAGATTGTCGACAGCAGCCCTCACGAATGCGCCCTCTGGAATGTCGCTCTGCGCTATCGGGCAAGAAAAGACCGGCTCTTCCGGCACCTGCTTCGCCGGATAACCGCGCTGGAGGAGTTGTGTCACAGCGGGCTCTTCGCGTTCGGGCAAAGTGGGGTCCGCAAGGTTCGCCACGTGAATTACACCTCCAAGCTCGTAAAGGCGATGACCGCCAAGCCGCTCATCACTATCCGGAGCCTGTGGTCCGGCGCCCAATTCGACTTCGGATTCGGTCAGAAATTCGATGACGCGCGCATCGGTTTTCTTGAGATTCCGCCGCGCGTCGCCGACTGGCACGAAAGGCTCATCATTGTAGAGAGGCAAATAGCCGGGGGCATTCCACCGCGACGAAACACCGATAAGGTAACCATCGAATACGGGCCGGCCATTGGCCAGTCGCGCACGGTCATGGAAGCCTTCGTTGATGAAGACGCGCTGGATACTTCCGGTGTAGGACCATCCGCCGACCAGCATCGCCTTGACCGACAGGCCTCGCAGGGGATTGTCTTTATCATCGCTACGCAGTTTCCGGCCGATATCGGCCATGACTTCGTAGCGGATGCCTTCTTCTTCGGGCCATTCGAGCGCACTGTAGCGCTGGGGATCGAACCATTTGGTCAGCGAGTGCGATCCCACCGGAGTTGTTTCTCTGGAGGAATGGGGGCTCCCCGACCACCCCTTGTCGGCATCTCCCACTCCAGCGGCAACGTAGGTATCGCCACGCGACATCAGGTACCGATTCAGCACCAGCCAGTGCCCCACATACCCCTGGGTTGGATGGATCGGCTCAAAATGCACAACACCGCTGAACCGCTTCGGATCTGCAGGCCTCCGCACGATGATCCGTGTCGTGTAAGGAAATCTGGCGCGCAACACATTCGGCCCCGAAGGGGAATGCGTGAAGGCTGCAGCCGTACCTTTGACGAAATATTCCTCTTCAACATAGCCGTAAGGCGTCAGAGAAATCGACAACCTCGCGCCCGGCACATCGGCTGCTATAAAAATGCTGCTGCCCGGGCCCGTTGGCACCGGCCCCTCCACAGAGCTGATCTGCGCCGAGGCTTGTGTCGCGAGCAAAGCAAGGCATGCCACTACCATTCCGGTGCAAAAATGTTTCATTCGAGTACCTTGATAAAAAGCAAGAAGAACGTAAGCCAATGTTTTTTCATGTTATCCATTCTCTTTCATCGGGTTCGGAACTCGCGGCACAATTTCCCTCCCAATCTTGTCGAACACCGCTCTCTGCTCTTCAGTTACTTTGCCTTCCTTCGACTGTGCCGGATTCTCCTGCTTTTACCTGAAGAGCCACTGGCAGCATGCAATCCATCCAGAATGATTCGTGCGAAGCCCGTTGCCATCCGATCTTCTGAAATGGTGAGGATGTCCATGCCAAACAAAATTTTGGCCAGCCCATAATAGCTGGGGATGCTGACGATTGCGTGTGCCGCCAGTTCCGGGTCACACTTCGGAAAGGCCCCTCGTTTCTGTCTTTTTTTGATGTAGGCGCAAAGAAAGCTATGGAGAGGCAGAAGCCGTTGAGCGGATATGTTCCGCAAGGGGTGCCCGGTTAATGCTGCCTGGAGCAGCAATCTTCGGAACTGGGGGTCCTGGCGGTCTGCCTCCAGAATATGCCTGATTACCGACAGGACCAGTGCTTCATCATTTTCAGATTTCGCAAGCCGATCCAGTTCGGATCCCCAATCATCGATGCCTATTTCCTCCGCCTTGCGGTCAAGTATGTTTGCATAAAGCTCCTGTTTGGAACCGAAGTGCCTGAACACGATTGCTTCGGTCACGCCCGCGGCTTCCGCGATTTCCTTTGCGGTCGTATTCTCAAACCCGTGTTCTGAAAATAATTCCTTTGCGATCCGGAGCAATTGGATTCGTCGTTCTGGCGCCTTAAGACGTCTTTTTTGGGAAGCAGGTTGCTTGCCGATTGATCGAGTTCCCTGAGCTCTCATTTGGTTTCCGGTAACAAGTAAGTCCGTGCTGACTTACCTTACTGTGTTCCAACCGACAGTGTCAAGTTGGCGTTTCTTCTCATATCAGGCAAAAACTTGGAAAATATGCGCTGTCTTATTCTGGTGTAGAATCAGGCCCCGGGTTTAGAATAGTTGCCATTCGTATAGGCGTAACATGTTCTTGCATGACGGACGCGGGCAATGGCGTCCCGGATCGGCCGACATTACATTGGTAAATATCAGACACGAGAGGTAGGACAATGTACAAATACAGGGTTATTGCGTTCTGGGCGGTGATTGCATTTATTGGCTGCGCTGCATTCGGTCAAAGCGGAGCGCAATCTGGAAAGAGCAAGGGTGCGTCATTGAAGTCCGGACAGACACGCTATTTCTTTTATTTGCCGTAAATGAAAACCACCACTATTTTTCCGCTTTCTTTTCCCGGGATGATTCTCATTTCCATCTGTCCTGTAACAGTTGTCCCAACGCCCAATTTTTCCAGTGTTGCAGTTACGGTTGGTTTGTCTCCTGAACCGGTCAGTTCAGCGGCTGTCAACTTGCCGCTCCACAATACCGGGCCGAATGAGTGTCTCAGCACATATTCGCCGGGCGTAATGTTTTCAAATACATATTCATTGGTTCCTTCTTTGACCATCTTCCGGTCGACAGGACTCTGTCCAAACATGCCTCCCGTCTGCGCTGCGCCGCCTTTCGAAAGCTCTATCTCTGCGCCGCGGCCGAGTGTTTTTTGTGTCCTTTCCCTATAGTAACCGGTTCCGTTGTCAAAGGCTTCAACCTCGAAATAGTATTCGGGATTTTTATTCAGACTGTGAATGGTTAATGTATTGCCGTCGTAAACCATGTAGTTGTTGTAAAGCTTTTTGAGTTCGATCCCGTAGCGGACAACATACCCTGCGGCTCCTTTTACCGGTTCCCATAAAAGGGTTGCGTCGCGGCGGTCTTCCTGGCTGCGAACAACTTTCACATCTTTCACTTTTGCGAATTTGGCAACTTCAGGATTGCCGAAGATCCGCAAATCTTTCACCGCGAATTTTCCGCTGTCCGGAGTAAATACGTTGGTCAACTTGATATACCTAGCTTTTATCGGTTCCGCGAGTTCGGCGTAATCATGTTGGATCGCTTCCTTGTTGTCGCTTTTGTCAATCAACATTGTCCAGTTTTTGTTGTCGTTCGAAACCTGAAGTGTATAAGACTGTTGCTGTGTGTTTTTGACGGCCTTGGGATTCATGCCCATTCCAAAGCCTCGTCCCATGCCGGCAACTTTTGCGTCTTTCTGGTCGAAATTGATTTGTATCGCATAAATCGTGCTTTCCTTGCCGAGGTTTACGGTCATGTATTCGCCCGGGTTGCCCGTTTTAGCGCTCCAGAAAGTCATGAAATTTTCATCTGCGGCATTTTTTGCCTCGAAGCCTTCCAGCGTGGATGATGTCTCCACATATTTCTTGTTGGATAAAAGCATCCAGCCCGAAAAATTGTTGTTGACCGGACTTTTTTTGATTCCGGGATAAAATTGCGGGTAATCACCAAAAGCCGTATTCGAATGCATGATGCCTTGGGTATCAACAGCCGTTGGGAACAGAGCCAATTCACTTCCGCCTCTTCCCCCGAAGTAAGAAGGGATCATGCAGATGGTCCACAGGTTTCCGTTTTTGTCGTGGAACGTACTGCCATGTCCGGCGCCGGGAGCAAATCCGGTAATCTTGAATGTAAGCGGGTTGTGTTCTGAGTATTTGAACGGACCCATTGGACTGTCCGATACATAAACGCCATGAGAGTAGGACAAAAATTCGAGGCCGATGGCTGCATATTGCAGGTAATATTTCCCATCGTGTTTTATCATCCACGGGCCTTCAATCCACGGGATTTCCTCGGGATAATATGGGCGGTGGTTGAAGAACGGGAAGATAACATCTTCTTTTCTTCTTCTCTCAAATCCGTGGTTTTCAGGGTCGCCAAAGAAACAAACGGTTGGTTTGCCTTTTTCCTTGAATCCGTTTTTGGGATCGAGTTCAACCACCTGGATTGGAAGGAGCTGAGACCATCCGTAATACATATATACGCGGCCATCATCGTCGATGAAAATGTCCGCGTCGCCGTATCTGTCACTGTCCAGTGTGGCGGCCTTGGTCCAAACACCGCCCCTGGGATCGGTCGATGAAAACAGGCTCTTTGAATTCATGCCGCAGGCATACAGGATTTTCCCGTCGGTTGCTACCCCAGGAACACCGCCTGGGAAATTGGGTGCATCGATATAGCTCCAATCCCGCATATTCGGGGAAACCCAATATCCACGGTATCCGGTAAGGAAAAGATAATAGTCATCCTTATAAATAAGCACGATGGGTTCGCCGGCGCGCGTGACACCGGGAAGGGTCAGCGGATTGCAATAAGTCATCGGCCTGTCCTTTATCCGGACAGCGGCGGCTTTTGACCCGGCATTATTGACCGGCTTTTCAAGGCCGGCCGCGCCGGAAATACCGGCAAGGGAAATAATTCCTATCAGCAATATTTCATGCATTGATTTCATTTTTGCGCATAGGAAGCATCATAGGCGATTCAAAATCGCCGGATTACTCTCCTGTCTCCCTCTGGAATAGGGTTACCGCCATTTGTCAATGGAAACGGTTATGGGTCTGTACATGTGCCAGGCCTGCATCATAGGACTGGCGTCACCTCCGGCGACAATAACGTGAACTGTATTGGGTCTGAATACACGATATTCGACGCTGTCAGGCTTACCAGCGGTATCCGGCGTATCTCTGAAATAGTGGGAGGTCCGTAATTCGCCGAGGGGTTTTGTGGCATGTTCAACCAGGTAGTCGGCTACTCCCTGTTTCGTATATCCTTGATCCTTCAATATCTCCGCACGCTTTGGCGATATGATAATCGCAGCGCCGCTTGAAAGCTCAAACTCAGCTATGTCTTCGGCCACATGCTTCAGTGTAAAACGCACATGGCCGTAATTGCCGGCGTGTGCCCAGCCACCGGTAAACATTGTGAGAGTGTTGTCTTCTTTTTTAAATCCCTGTGATACGCTCAAAGACTCCCAGGGGCTTTGCTCCTCAAACTCGGCGAACATGAATGGCCAGGTGCTGATGTTGCCCACGACCGACATCATATTCGTGCCTGACACGCCTCCGCCCAGATTAGTGATAAATAAATGCAGCGCGCGGCCCATGGCAGCGTTGGCATAGTTGCCTGGACCCAGCACAGAAGTCCCGGCATTCATCGCCAGTTCCTTGCGGATTGGACCATTTACAACCTGCATAAAGGAGAACGCATTTGTGGATCGCACAAGAGAGTTGGTTTTATTGTGCAGATCGTATGCCTCCAGGGCAGCCAGAAGCACCGGCATATGTCGAGGCTCACAGCCTGCCATGACGCCGTTGATAGCAACCTTCTCCACGGTGACCCCAAGGCCTTCCGGCGTTAAGGCTTTGATAACCACGGTGTCCGGTTTCTGACTCGTGCCCCGTAGCATGGCCGCCACGCGTGCCTCTGTGGGAGGGACAATCGGCAGGCCGTCGCTCAGGCCATGAGTATGGAAATATTTCTGAATTTCATCGAAGCTTCCGCTGGTCATAATCCGCGGTCTTTCCGGCGCTTCGATGTAACCGGTTTGTTGTTCATGAGACTGCAGGGGGAGTGTGAGGCATCCCAGAATATCATCGATAGCTTTGCGCTCCCGGGATGAGCTCATAGTGTCTGCAGGGAAAGGGATCGCGACATAGCGCACTTCCGTTCCCTGCCGCTTGCGGGTAGTGTCCGCGACACTCAATAAGGTGTCATACATCAACACGACACCCGGCAAACCCATTTTTTCAAGCGCTGCCGACCACTGGAAGGCATAGGAAGTGGTCGATGAGGAAGGGGCGCCGGCATAGATAAAGGCATCGGCATTGGCCTTCATTTCCTTCCAAAGCTGCGGATCATCTACAGAATATCCGGTATTGCGTCCTTTGACCGTTACCGTCGCATCGGGCAGGCGCTCTCGTATTACCTCTGTGATCTTGGAAAAAACGCTTTCAAATCCGGTGCCACTGCCCCAGGAATTGATAATATAGATCCGCGCACTTTTCAGTGATGGCAGCCTGGGGCTTAATGGAACACGCTCGATCCTTGGCCAGATGCCCCGCGGGTCGAGTACAGAGTAAGTGCCTTCCTTATTCTTTTCATCCCGCCCTATTCCGGGCATCGATGACGACAGATTTAGCAAAACAACAACAATCACGGAGCACAGGCTCTTAACATACACATTATGTCTTTTGCACCCCATATCTGTTCCTCACATCATGGTGCATCCGGATTCAGGGGCAATCCCGTTAATCCGCATTATTCATGAAGCTTCTGCTGCTGCGGCGAAAATGGATATTGATTCCAGATTCCAAATTCCAGATTCCAGATGTCGTATTCCCAGACGATCTGCGATACTCCCTGGTTTTGACAAAACTCACTCTTGCCCAAATCGGTGACCCGCGGGCCTGTCTGGAATTTGGAATCCGGAATCGGTTATTTACCCGTCTGCACTGCCTCGCGACGAACCATCATGAATAATGCGGGTTAATCAGCCCGATTGATGCCTCGGCGATTCAATCTTATTCGATCGGTTCAAGGGGCCAGTTCATGGATGCCGCCCTGGGCCCGACGAATGACTGAATCAGATCTACTTTGCCGTCTCTCATCCTGAACATGTGGCAATCGACAAGACCGCTCCCTGTGGGATTTTCTTTGTTCGCGGACGCTCCGCCGCCAAATGCCATGAATGCGATGGAAATGCCCCTTTCAGTATCGACCCAGACCCGCCGCGGTCCATGGTTGATGCTGGCGCCGATTCGCTTCCTGAAAGTAACAGGCGAACAATCGTGGTCGGCCGCCGTCGTCTGCAGTCCGTTCTCCCATCGGTCGCATACTTGTGCGAAGGGAACGCTGGCGGTCGAATTTTCCGCGAACAGAGCAAAATAACCATCGGCTGCATTCGCCAGCTCCTTGCGCGATGCCCGTTTCCCGGGAGGGAGAATCGTTTCCCAATCCTGGTCTTTGGTTTCCAGGACTTTTTTGGCGTTGAAGGCAAAATCGTTCTCACGCGCTATGATCGTTTCAATTTCGGTGATTTCCCCTTTTTCTACTTTAAGCCGGGCCGCGAACAGGATCGGGCGGACGGTTCCCTCATCGGGCATAGGTCCCGATCCGCGAAACATGTCGGCGCTGATCACGCCTCCGCCCGGAACGCCGCCGCCACGCGCGCCACCGCTGCCCGTACTGCCGCCACGCGCGCTACCCCCGCCTGCACCGCCGCCAGGGATGCCGGCGCCTCCACCCATGCCGCGCCCGCCGCCCATTGAAGGGCTCCCAACGGTCTTAGAGCTGAATGGTTCTTCCATTACCGCCATTGTGGCAGTCACACATTTCGCGGTATCGATCAAGGTCCGTTTAAGTAGGGGCTTGCCTGCAGTTTCCCAGAAGCCCTTTCCAACACCTGTTACAACGCCGTTTTCAGTGAATTTCACTGTGGGAGCAAGCGGCAGATCCGATGTCTTGTGCTCCTGAATGGATTGAAAGTACTTGTCCGTTATTTTAGTCAGATCTTCCCGGGTGCAACTGTCTCTTCCTGTCTGAGCATTGGAGACCGCGGCAAATACGAATGCCGTAAAGCAAGCCGTCAGAAGAATAGGCGCTATTCGTTTCATTTTTAAATCCCCCTAACAATACAGTCTGAATGGATAACAAAGACAAACAATCCTAATTCCAGACCCATCGGATGTTCCATCAACCTTGAGCCGGACTATGGCAAATTTATTACGAGCGGCACTATATCACGATCCCTGTCGAATAATCCCTCCTGTAATAGGTTAAAGAAATCAGCCAATCACGCTGAAAGCGTAACGCTTCCAGTAGCTCACCAGTCTGCTATCGCTTGATCCCAGGTCCTTTATCTCCGGATGAACGGCAGCGCCCATGGCATCGAGCCGGTCAACCACCTCCTGGCAGAGTCCGGCAATTTGCTGTTCGGCCGTGCCGTCGCTCATGGGCATGATCACCAACACCAGTCCGCCGGTAGCCATGCCTCCCAGATGACCATATCTTTCGAGAAGCACCGTGCTGGCGCCATTCCGTGATTTCCTGCATCAGTCTGCAGCCTACGGTAGTACAATTGCCGCCTGAATATGAAGAATAGTAGACGGAATGGATTTTGTCGGAAATGAACGACGGGTTAAGACAAGAACCATTATCAAAAGCGGGGATGATTTATCCTGTCGGCTGAGATGAGAGTGTAAGGAATATGATCAAAAAGACCATGATGCTTTCAACTATTGTTATTCTCCTTTTAACAGCAAGTCCGGCGCAAACACCACGGGATTCCGCGTTGCTTCGCAATGACGGGGAGATTGACGCCCTTATCAAACAAATGACGCTCGAAGAAAAGGTGGGAATGCTTCATGCAAAACACATGTTTGTTTCCGCCGGAGTGGAACGGTTGGGAATTGCCGACATGAAATATACCGATGGGCCGTTCGGCATTCGGGAAGAATTGCAGCCGAACAGTTGGACGCCTCTGGGTCTGGAGAATGACAAGGCGACTTTTTTCCCCACCGGTTCCGCGCTGGCCGCCACATGGAGCGCTGAACTGGCGTATGAATACGGCGCCGCAATGGCGCGTGAAGCCCGGTTGAGGGGAAAGGATATGCTTCTTGGCCCCGCCATCAACATTCAACGAATCCCGACGGGCGGACGTACCTACGAATATCTGAGTGAAGACCCGTTTTTAAGCTCACGCCTGTCGGTGGGTTACACGAAAGGCGTTCAGGACAACGGCGTGGCGGTTTGCCTGAAGCATTATGCGCTGAACAATCAGGAGAACAATCGGGGAACGGTCAATGCCGTCATTGGTGAACGCGCCATGCGGGAAATCTATCTTGCTCCCTTCAAAGCCGCGGTGACCGAGGCGGATGCCTTTGGAGTCATGGCCGCCTATAACAAAGTAAGCGGCCGGTGGTGCGCCGAAAATGATGTGCTGCTCAATAAAATCCTCCGGAATGAATGGGGATTCGCCGGTATGGTTATTTCCGACTGGGGCGGGACCCACAGCACGGTGGATGCAATACAAAACGGGCTGAATGTTGAAATGCCCGACAAAAGGTTTTTCGGCAAAGCCCTGCTTGACGCGATGAAATCCGGACAGGTTTCTGAAAATCTACTCAACCAGCGCGTCCGGGAAATATTGAGGGTTCGGCTGGCAATCAAGCCGGTTCCCGCAGATAAGGCGAACCGGGAAATCACCTCGCAGCCTGCCCAGCAGCAAATAGCGTATAAAGTTGCCTGCAATTCCATCGTTCTCCTGAAAAATGAAGGTGCGCTTCCGCTGCGGCTGAAAAACAAACCGAGAATTGCTGTTATTGGCTCCAATGCCACTCAGATCATGGCAACCGGCGGTTTGGGCGCCGGCGTGAAAACATTGTATGAAGTCACCCCGCTTGAAGGATTGAAAAACAGGATTGGGGACAAAGCGGAAATCATCTATGCGAAAGGCTATGAACAGGCCGGATCCGGTTCTGCCAACAGATTCAGAAAAAGATCGCCGGAAGAAATCGAAAAGGAAAATCGCGAAAAGGAAATTACGGCGCAAAAGCTCACAGTGGAAGCGGTGGATGCAGCGGCAAAGGCGAATATTGTTGTTTTTATAGGCGGCAATAACCGGACGGTGGAAACCGAAGGAAAGGACCGGGACGATATCTTCCTGCCTTCAGGACAGGACGATCTGATCCGCAAGATTGCCGCAGTGAATCCAAACATCGTTACCGTGCTGGTAAGCGGCGCTCCCAATGATCTCAATGTCGTAAAGAGCGTTTCCAAAGCCTTGCTTATATCATGGTTTAGCGGCTCCGAAGGGGGAAATGCCCTGGCCGATGTGCTTATCGGGAAAATTTCTCCGAGCGGGCGTTTGCCGTTTACTCTTCCGGTAAAGCTCCAGGATTCGCCGGCCTATGCCTTGGGCAACTATCCGCAAGGAAGAAAAGGCTCCGATATCTTCGCCAACCTGGTTTCGCAAACCAATCCGGGAGGAAAACCGGAAGAGGCAGCTGCCGGCAATCCAATCAACAGCGACCCTAATACCGCAATGTATTCAGAAGAATCCCTGGTCGGGTATCGCTGGTTCGACACCCGGAAGGCGCCGGTGATGTACCCCTTCGGATACGGGCTTACGTACACTACATTCAATTACGCAGCCCTTTCCACCAACAAGGTCACTTACGGCAAAAACGATACAATAGCTATTTCTTTTAAGTTGAAAAATACCGGAGCGGCGGCGGCTGAAGAGGTCGCGCAGGTTTATGTTCACCGGATAAATCCGTCTGTTGAATGGCCGTATAAAGAACTCAAAGCATTTTCGCGCGTAGCGTTGAATCCCGGCGAGAGCAAGGCGGTAGCTCTGAAAATCCCGGTAAAGAACCTTCAGTACTGGAACGAAAAAAAGCACGCATGGGATGACGACCTTTGCGATATCGAGATCCTGATCGGAGCTTCCGCCGGCGATATCAAACTTGGAAAGACGATTCACTTAAAGTAAACACACAAGAACGCCACGGATTTCACGGATTACACAAAAATAGAAATCAGTAAAATCCGGAAATCCGTGGCGTTTTTATTTAGCGTGGAGGAACTGTGAAGACTTTATCGATATCTGTCCCGCCGGCTGTTTGTTTCATAATGATGCTGGTTGCCTGGGGAGGAGGGGAGCCGGTCGCAGTTCTGGAACGTCGACGATTCCGGAGACAAACTTGTGCTCAAAGACAGATACGGCTACTGATTTTAAAGCTCCGCACAAACGACTTTTACGAATTTCCCTTTCTCCAGATGATAATGAATGAACTGCGGAATCACGGCTGTCTGTCCGACAGTAAGCGGCTTGAGCTTCGGATAGTCCGAGGCAGCTACGGCCTCGGGCGATAATTCCTTCACTCCCTGAATCTGCACTCTGGCTTCAATCGCGATGGTATGTTCATCAGAAACAAAACGGTCCACGATCACACTTTCTTTAATATAGGCATGAAGGAAACTGTAGAACTTCATTACGGATTCCCGGGTTTTAAGCGAACCACCGACATGTATCATTTCGAATTCGTCAGCGAAATATTCAAGAAATCCCTTATAGTCCCTGCTGTTGAATTTTTTCAGGTAAACATCAAATTCTTCACGGGTCATATCTGCCTCTCTGTTTCAAAATATTTTTATCTGGAAATAATCCATTACATCCCCTATATGGCGCGGCCAATACGGGAACCATCCCCAATAGCATCGATTATCAGAGAAGAGTTTCCACAGTCGCCAATCTGATAGATTTCAGGTGCTGTCCCTTTAAGGCTTTTGACGAACTCAGTGTCCGGCGCCATGGGCAAAGCAGGTAATATTGTATCTGCCGCCAGGATCTTTTTCTCTCCTTCTTTGGTAGTGATCGTCAGCCCTTTATCTGTTATCTCCTCATACTTCACGCCGGAGAGCAAAGGCACTCCCTTTTGCTCCAGCCACCAAAACAGGCGCAGCTTATAAAATTCAACCAGGCCATCCCCCATTTGCTCGGCTGTGTCCACGACTGTGACCTTTCTACCACGCTTAACCAGAAACGCGGCTAACTGGAGGGCCTGTATGGCGCCACCGATAATGACAATATTTTTGCCGATGGGCATCCAGAATTTTGTGGCCCAGGACAGCAGCCCGGGACCTGCGAACTTCAAATACGTCTTCAGCCGGCGGTTGAGGACGGCAGCCTTGACCACATTGCCCGAATCGATTCCGGGTATATCCGGAATGGAATAGAGCCCTCCTGTAGCCAGTATGAGCACATCCGGCTTAACCTGCTCGACAAGCGCCCTATTGACCTCCCTGCCTAGGTTGATCTTGACGCCCAGTTTGGCAATTTGGGTACTGAGATAGCGAGCCAGGGCCGGAAGATCTTCAATGGCAAGTCCCTTAATCGTGGCAGCCACAGGCATGGATCCTCCCAGTTGCTGTTCCTTCTCATACAGGATTACTTCATGTCCCCTTAAAGCCGCTACCCTTGCCGCCTCCATTCCCGCGGGGCCGCCACCGACTACCATAATCTTTTTCTTCTTATCCGCCGGTTTGACTTCGTACTCCCTCTCTCTTGTCAGGGCAGCGTTTACGCGGCAGCATGATCTCCCCGGAATAGGGTGGGAATGTATTCTGTCGAGGCAGGAGAGACAGCGTGTGCACGGGGCAATATCCTCCAGTCTTCCCGCTGCAGCTTTGTTGGGGAGTTCCGGGTCGGCCAGCAGACGCCGGGTCATGCCAATAAAATCCGCTTTGCCCTGCCGCAGGATCTTCTCTGCCAGTTCGGTATGAATGCCGCCGGTGGCAATCACCGGTATGGAAACTGCCTTCTTGACCGATGCGACCAGCGGCACCCAAAATCCAGTGCCGCTCCCGCTTCCATCAAGCCCTTCCGGCAAGGGAACCGGAACCTCCGGATAGCAGACCGTATCGGGCCAGTTCATTAATTTATAGATTGGACCTAATCCATCGCCTTTGGGATGAAGATTATCGGCGCCGGCGATTTCGAAGATTCGCCCGAACTCCTGACCCTCCGCAGGAGTTATGCCGTCGTCTATTCCATATTCAGCGGCGTTATAATGGACACCGATCGGGAAGTCTTCCCCCAGACGTCTCTTCATTTCCTGCAGGATTTCAACAATGAATCGAGCTCTGTTTTCCAGGCTTTGAGGGCCGTATTGGTCCTGGCGTTTATTCCAGTGGCGGGACATAAAAGTATTGCCCAGGTGCTGCGTAGCGCAATGTACCTCCAGATGGTCAATCCCGGCCTTTTTGAATCGCTCCGCCGCCTTAACAAACTTTTCCTGAATTTCTTTTATATCGGCAATGGTTGCCTCAACGGTTTCGTCGCCCCAGTGTTTTTCATATATCTCCACTTTCATCACCGAAGCAGCGATGGGCGGGCGCCCGGAAAACGCCGCGGGGCACCAGGGTCCGGCATGCATCATCTGCACCGATAACTTACAGTCATGTTTGTGGACGGCATCTGCCAATTTGCTGAAGCCTGGAATGTATTCGTCTGCGTCAATACGCAACCCGTCGGGCATTCTTGCGCCTAAAGGATAATCAACGTAGGCGTCCCAGAGAATAACCATGCCTGCGCCCCCCTTGGCTACTGCTTCCACGTAGTCAATGGTTCTCTGGTTCATGCGGGCATCCTGGAGGTCGTGGGTATTCATTTCTGCGGCAGTCTTTATTATTCGGTTCTTAACCCGCATCTTCCCGATATTAAAGGGTGAAAATAGCTTTTCAAACTGTGTCTTCCCGCTTATCACCACTCCTCCTTCCGGGTTTTGTTCCCAACGCCATTTCGAAAAAATGGCGAAAAATAGGGATGTTCCCCATTGCGGTATGGGGCTCTATGGGAAGCATCAGGTCGATTTTGGGCTGATAAATGAAATCAGCTGCGTCTTTAGCCCGGATTATTCATGAAGGTTTGTAGCGAGGCGGCGCAGACGGGCATGGATACAA
>JAEAME010001525.1_pt1 | contig 15834 bp, 15 predicted proteins | sample 8958731 | NCBI WGS metagenome assembly JAEAME01 (sample SAMN16933194, study PRJNA681113) | bioreactor sludge metagenome | isolation source: anerobic bioreactor sludge (Control) | place: India:Bengaluru | collected 2018-10-24 | reverse complement strand
TGGAGGCTATTATTTGGAGAACCCGTTAGCTTGACGCGTATGCCTTTGAGGGGCCGGCAACCGTAAAGCCTCCAGTTCTGCCGGGGTGATACTTACTTCCGTATCGCTATAGGAATCGGTATTCGGTCGATTGATTTTTCCATGGGAAACCGGCATCCGCTCGCGATTGCCGCCGGCAATTCCGATAGATAACGCATGTCTCCTCGAAACACCCTATTCCCTCGGAGGATCCCCGTCGTATGTGCCGTTCGGGCTGAGGAATATTTTTCCCGGTTTGCCCGGCAGCGGCGTGAGCCAATCGGGACTGCTGCGCGGAAACAGTAGCCTGGCCTGCCAGTGGATGGCGAAATCCTCCGCTTTGACGTCGGGATAGCGTTTTTTCATGGCAAACACCATTTCCTCGCCCGTCCCGGCGCTGTTGTATACATCTTCATAATTGTCGAGATATTTCAGAGACCAGTCGATGCAATCGTCATAGGAACGCCTGCCGTCAGGCTGGACATCTTCCATGATCCTTATTTTTTCCTCGTCACAATGGCCGGGGATGACGATTCGCGCGTCGAACTCCCTCAGTTTGTTGATCGACGCCCGCCACTTCACCCTGCGCGCAACCGTGCTCTCGATCGGCCACAGGTGGCAGTCGTGAAATGCGATGTCGGTGGCGCAAACCACTTTGATGGAGGGAATCCAGACGGCGGAGTTGTTCGCGCTGTCCCCCTCCCAATCGTCCGAGACCAGCAACTCCTCCCCCTCAAGCTCGAGACGCGGTTCGCTCATCGGCATGGGAATCGTGGTTTTGCGCGGGACGTCGTCAGGCCCGAAGCGGTCGATCGACCAGAGCTCAACCTTGTCGCTCGACGTATACACGATGTCTTTCACAACACTGGGCAGAGCGACTATCTTCGCGTTCGGGAAGGCTTGCCGCAGCACCATCAATCCAAAGTGGTGGTCGGGGTGGAAATGCGACACGTAGATATGCGTGAGATTTTTGCGCATCGGGATGATTTCGGCGACCATCCGGTGCGCGTCGCTGAGCAATTGCGACGCGTCGATCAAAATTGCGTCGTTCTCCCCGTAGACAAGCGTCGAGTTGCTGTTGAATCCAAGGTAGCTGTGCAGAAAAACTCTGAATTTCAGCGCCATTTTCATCCCTCCTCTTAAACCAAAAACTCGACAGAATCTCAGTCCTTTCGATCATTCAGCCGCCGAGACGGCCAATGCCGCATGCTTTTTGCTTCCAACCCGGCCGCTGCCGCAGCCGACGATTTTAGCCTGGTCTTTTAACGCGTCACGGCAGTGACGCTTGATTTCATCAGTCGCTGACCGCGACCGCATATTTGTCGTCATCCTCATCCGGGCCTTGAAAGGCCCGGCTACAATCATATGGCCGCTCTGCGGCCCGCTTCGGAATCCAAGCCCAGGGAAATAACATGCGACATTAGTCGAGCGGCGGCGCTCCTGGGAATTCTAATCGCACGACGGCCTCTTATGCCCGTGCCCACTTACTGCCGGTCCTGCAATAATGCGTCTTTTTTTGAACTTGGCGCGCATCTTTCGGACATAAATCAGCGACATTCTGCAGGCCCCGCAGTCGAACTTCAGCAGATACGTGTTATGCCCGTCTGTGAGTTTAAGCGGCCCCTTAAACCTGCGCCGCGGTCTGTCCTGCTTCAAGCAGGCGTCCAGTTCGTACAGAATGCAATGTCTGGTTCGCATCACTTCCCTTCCGGACGGCTCCGGAAGAGCTTCGAAAGCAGGCTCTGTGACCTGCGCCCCATGGTGTTCATAGAATCGCCTGGCGTGCATGTTGAAAACATTGGCGCGGTAATCCAGCTTCTTTTCGGGATATGGGACGCTGTTTTTTGCCCGTGCCATTATCGATTGCGGATAATTTTGGATCCTGGTCTTTTGCAGATCCGCAAGCAAAGTACGCCTGATCCGGTTCAAAAAACCAACGGAGTAAAAACCCGTGGGCTCAGAGACGTGTAGAGTCTTCACATTGAATGGCGTATTGCCCGTACTTGAAAGCTGCTTTTCGATCTGCTCTCTTCGCTTCACCGGATTGCGGGATTCCTCATAGGGCACGTTACAAATCACCTCAGCCTGGTTGCCGTCTTCGTCTTTGACCGCCAATCGCGCGGTATTACCTTCGTGCCGAAAATCCATCTCCACCGCGATCTTGCGCTGGCCGGAAACCTTATTCAGCAGGCGAGTCCATGCGGCGCAGTGATTGCGGTATAGCAGAACACCGGCGGCAAGGTGCTTCATTGTATTTGGATATACCTTCGTGCCGTCGACGCGCTCCACGCGGAATCCCGAGAGCTCTTTCTCTTTCGTGAAGTAGCAGAGCCCGTCTCCGTTCTCGAGATCCGTGCAATCGCTCGTGAAATAACCTTTTCCCAGACCGGTGTCGAGCCCGACGGTGTCGCCGTTGGAATTCGGCGTGTCCATCGACGCAACCTTCTCTTTTCCGCCGAAGACAAAATATCTGGTAAATCCGCGATTAAAGCTTTTGGCCGGATCCGGCAAAAAGGCAATTTCGCTTCTGCCGGAACTGCTGCGGCGATATTCCGGATGGGTCGAGATGAAAGCGTCCAGCGCCCGGCTATAGGCAGCGGTAACGTTTTTCACATAATCGGCTTCCTTGTACCGCCCCTCGATCTTGAAGGACGTGATTCCGGCGGCCACAAGCGCCGGGATATCGTTCATCAGGTTCAGATCTTTCAGCGAAAGCAGAAATCTGTCAGAGAGTATTTCCTTGCCCTCACCGTTCATCAGCGTGTATCTGAACCGGCAGGGCTGGGCACACACACCGCGGTTTCCGCTGCGCCCGGCAACGGCCTGGCTCATATAACACTGTCCGCTGTAGGAAACGCACAATGCGCCATGAACAAAAAACTCAAGCTCGACACGCGTGGCCCTGCGGATGGCGGCAATCTCCTCGAAAGAAAGCTCCCGGGCCAAAATGACGCGTTTGAAGCCGACGTCTTCAAGGAATCGGACTTTCCCGGGAGTATCGTTGTGCATCTGAGTGCTGGCGATGAGGGGGATCGGAGGGAGATCGGTTTCAAGCAGGCCTGGATCCTGGATGATCAATCCATCGGCGCCAAGATCGTAAACCTCCCGGATTACGTCGAGAGCTTCCGGGATTTCGTCGTCGGTCAGGATGGTATTGAGCGCGACATAAACTCTTGCATAGTAGAGGTGCGCATGGCTAATCAGCCGCGCGATCTCCGCAACCGAAACACCCGCGTCAGCCCTGGCACTGAACCGAGGCGCCCCGACATAGACAGCGTCCGCTCCGTGATCTATGGCCGCGATGCCGATATCGGCGTTGCCGGCAGGCGCCAGAAGCTCAAGAGGCTGAACCATACATCACATGCTCCTGGTGAAATAGACACCTTGGTTTTAGCGTCTTCCCTTCAAAAAATCCGCCAGAATCGCTTTTGCTTCCGTGAGGGAGGAGTATTGCACGGCCTTAATACCGGGACTGCCGGCGATCATGGCGGATAGAAGCCGTCCGTTTTCGGAACTGTACAGGCACAATACGGGCTTCTCTAAACTGACAGCCTGCGCCAATTCATAGCCGACGCCCAGAGATGGCATGGAAACCTCGGCCACCACGAGATCGCATTCCGACAACCATGCCATATCCCTATCGTGAATGGCTCTGTCATCCGGCCCGTCATCTCCCTTTTCCGTAAGGGCTGCATCGCCAACAAGCCCTGTCAATACCTGGCCGAAGGAGGAAAGGTAATCGATCATGGCCCGGTAAACAGCAGCATCCGTCCGTCCTCCTCTGATCGCCCCGGCAAAATAGATCTTCATAGGCTACCTGGAGAAATAGATGGCGGCGAGGACAATGCCGATGGAGACGACTGTCCATCGCAGCGTGTCGGGCTTGACGCGTCCTACCAGCCTGCCTCCCAGCGTCCCGCCAATCAGCGCTCCGACGGCCATTACGAGCGCAATCGTCCAGACAATTTTTCCCGAGAAAAGGAAAAGGACCGCAGCCGCGCCGTTGGCGCCGAATGCAACAGTCTGTTTTATGGCATTCAGACGCGTCAACGTATCGTCGATCATCAGTCCCAGCAATGACAATACTACGACGCTCATGGCCACGCCGAAATACCCGCCGTAAATTGCGGCCAGGCCAATTAGAATAACGGCCCATGTCTCCGATTTGAATCGGGATTTTGCTTTGAATTCCCGGCGCACCAGCCATACTCGAATCACTCCCTGAGCCGCCAGCAGGCAGGAAGCCGTCAGTATGAGGAACGGTACGAGCCGCATAAACGCCCGCTCTCCCGTACACAGCAGCAATGTGCTTCCGATGACGCCTCCGGCCGCGCTTGCTCCCAGGAATATCCAGAATCGCTTTCTTTGGCCGGTCAGATCCCTCAATTGTGCCAGGATTCCTCCAACGAATCCGGGACACAAGGCGATTGTATTCGTGACATTAGCCGTAATTGGCGGGACTCCCAACGCCAGCAGCGTTGGAAACGTGATTAAGGTTCCTCCGCCGGCCAGCGCATTAATCGCCCCCGCCGCCACGGCTGCGCAGCTCATCATCACATAATCGAGGCCGTTTAACATTTGGCAGTCAAGCGTATCATTTATCCACGTGCAGCATAAGGGAATGACTTTTTTCTTGCAACTGCGCAATCCCAGGTTAATCATCGAAACACCGGTCTATTATTCATGTGGGTTCGAACTTCAGCCCGGATGCTTATAAGATAAGCATTTTTTTGCCCTGGCCGGCCTGAAGGCAGGCCACATCCGATTTGGACGTATTGCTGATGATTGTTCAGTTACCGATATCGATATAAAATGCAAGTTTCAACAAATCCGGCTTAACGCATCAAGGAGAAGACACGATGGAAGTTTCGGAAGCAATTCAAAAAAGGGCTACCATAAGGCGTTGGGAACAGCGTGCCGTTGAGAAGGAAAAGATCATCCAGGTTCTGGAAGCGGGCAGAAGGGCCCCGTCGTGGGGAAACGTTCAGCCCTGGCGGTTTGTGGTTATCCAGGACAAGGAAAAGATCGCGGAACTTGCGAAACTGGGAGGCGGCCAGCCGCACATCAGCGCTGCTCCCGTCATCATCGTCTGCTGCGGCTTCACGGAAGCTTTTTCCAAAAACATGCACCGCGAATCCCTGAAACAGCTAATCCAGGCAGGCGTGATGGACTGGCCGGACGAATTGCTGGATAACATCGTTCTGGGCAGCGACCTGTTCGCGCCGTACCGGCTGGGGGAACAGGCGATGATGATAAAGGCAAGCGAACAGATCATGATTTCTATTGCCTACATGACACTCGAAGCGGTGAATCAGGGCCTGGGGAGCTGCTGGGCAGGCGCGATATCTCACAAAGATGTTCACAAACTCCTGGATCTGCCGTCCGGCTGGTTTGTGCACGACTACTTCCTGCTCGGCTACGCCGCCGAGAATCCCACGCCCCGGCCGCGCAAGCCAATCGCCGACATCGCATTCTGGGAGAAGGTTTAACCGGTACCGATTGCACTTCAAAACCGTTTGAATTCTTGGTAAAAGGAGCAGCGCCCATAAGAGACTAGTGACCTGCAACAATTGAGTCGCTGCCGGCGGTGGGCTCAGGTGCGCAGCATCTCGCGCAGAATGGCGAGATGCTGAATGTCGTTCGTGCCCTCGTAAATGCGCGTGACACGTGCATCGCGATAGAGCTGCTCCACGCGAAAGTCATTGCTGTAACCGTAGCCGCCGAGCGTCTGGATCGCCTCGGAGCAAACCCATTCCGACGCCTCGGAAGCCACCAGCTTGGCCATGCAGGCCTCTTTCAGACATGCCTTGCGGGCATCCCTTAGCTGAGCTGCGTGCAAAGTAAGCTGGCGAGCAGTCTCAATTCGTGTCGCCATCGCTGCGAGGCGGAATCCGACCGCCTGATGCTCGATGATGCGTTTGCCGAATGTGACGCGCTCGCCTGCATAGTTGAATGCGATCTCGAACGCCGCCTGCGCGATACCGACGGCTTGCGCCGCGATGCCGATACGGCCTTCTTCCACGTTGGCCAGCGCGATGGCGTACCCCTCCCCTTCCTGGCCAATTCGAGAGGCGGCCGGTATTCGCAGATCCTCGAGCACGATCTGGCAAGTATCCGAGGCATGCTGTCCCAATTTAGATTCCACTCGAGCAACGGTATAGCCGGGAGTATTCGTCGGTACGATGAAGCCCGTTATACCCCGGCTGCCCGCGCCGGAATCCGTCTTCGCGAAGATCAGGGCGACGTCGGCATTCTTTCCGGATGTAATGAACTGCTTTGTCCCGGACAGCACATAACAGTCGCCATCACGTCGGGCACGCGCCGTCATGGCGCTTACGTCCGAGCCACCCTGTGGTTCGGTCAGGCAGAATGCGGAAAGCATCGCACCCTGCGCCATCGGCCGCAAAAAGCGCTCCTTCTGCTCGGAAGTGCCGAACATGGCAATGGGCATGCATCCGACCGAATTGTGGCCGCACATGATCGTTGCGCAGGATGCGTCTCCGGCCGCGATTTCTTCCACCGCGACGGCGAACGACACGGTATCGGCGCCGACGCCGCTCCATTCAGCCGGCACGGTTATGCCGAGAAAGCCCAAGTGTCCCATTTCCGCAAGCGCATCGCGGGGAAAGGTCTTGTCCCTGTCCCACGCGCCTGAATTGGGTTTGAGACGTTGACGCGCAAATTGCCGTGCAGTCTCACGGATCATGGACTGCTGTTCGCTGAGTATCATGAGCACACCGTCTTGAATCTCCAAACCGTCCAGTGCGGACTAAAGCCCGCACCCGTATGATGAACAGTTCATACGGGGCCGGGCTTTAGATTGGCCTGATAAGTAAAGCGCAAATCCGAAAACCGGTGTAATGCGTCCAACAGATCTTTTCATGGACAAAAACCAGCCGCGAATTTCACAAATTACACGAAAACAGGTAAATGGGCCGGAGGCCCGCCCATTAACAGGCTCTGATTAAGTGACCATTCGCGGAATTCGTGGCTTGCTTTTTGTTTTTGATCCATCTGGTTGCTGCCGATTCCGGCAGAATATATATCAAGGTATTTCTGACGCACTGCACTAGCGCCCCTTCAGCTTCTTTATCTCCGCACGAGAATATTTTGCGCGAGGATGCGAAGGATGCTGCGTCACGTCCCCTACGGTCATATCGTATTTTGGAGCAAAGAGCACATGCATCCACTGAAACGGTTTATTCACCTTTTTTATGGCGATCGGACTGTGCATCAATCCTTTGGGGACATAGACAATCGAGGTGGAGTTCACAATGTGCTTTTCTTTCTCCTTGCCCAGATGTATCTCGATTTCGGCGTCGAAATCGTAGTAGTTCTTGGGATTGCTGCCGAAGATGAAAAAGATTTCGTCGCCGTCATGGGCATGCGTCGGGTGAGGAAATGCTATAGGTTTGGTGATGGTAAGCAGCTGGACTTCAACCGGGAAATTTGGAAACTGGGCTCCTAAACAGCCCTTCTCTGCGCATATGTGAAGGCTCGGCGCCCCTCCCTTTTCCAGGGGTTCCTTAATGATGTATTTCCCGTATTTTTTCTTGGCCATTTCGAATTTATCTCCTTGTCTGGATGTTTTTTAACGATCCCAATACATCTGAAGCACAATCAGAACCGGCAGGAAGAAGTATCGCCTGTCTCACAAAGCCGTCTCCAACCCGGCCGTTCGGATTGTCCAGATTATATGCCATACGTGCTTTTGCCTGGAATTCCGGCTGGGATCGTATCACAGGTAAAAGGAAAAGGGCTGGAAATTTGCCGGGATCCATTGTTTATGGGGCTTGTGGCGAGTTTGAATGCTCCGTCCTATTGTTTATTCCAATGCGCGGATAGAAGCGGTTTCCAAGCGGGCGGATTCCAGCAATGCCCGGATACGAATTTCCGAATGCCACTCAAATCGCAAGGCGACGCCGCAATCGCTGGAGAATTGCCGCGGCGTGGGGATCATTTTTATTTGCAGTCCCTCACCGCGCAGAATTTTTACTGCACGGAGCGCAGCCGAGCTGGTATGAAACAGGACAACTCCATGCTTCAGGACTGCGTCAGGCATTTTATATTTGCTCCAGAATTCGATTGACTGCCTGGATCGCAGCGGCGATTTCCTGCATTGTGGTCTGCGCTCCCAAGGCAAACCGGACAGTGCCTTCGGGAAAGCTTCCGATCGTGCGGTGCGCGGCCGGCGCGCAATGCAATCCAACCCTGCTGAGAATATCAAACTCCTCGTCCAGGCGAAGACCGATTTCCGACACGCGAAACTTCGATGCTGTAAAGGACACTATGGCGGCGCGATGCCTGCAGTCGGCCGGACCGTATACGGTGACGCCGGCGATGTTTTGGAGGCCCTCCTTCAGCACACGTGTCAGTTGAATCTCTCTTGCTCGTATCGCCGCGACTCCCTGCTTCATTATCCAGTTCACGCCGGCTCCCAATCCCGCGATCCCGGGGCCATTGAGGGTGCCGCTCTCGAATTTGTCCGGACAATCTTCCGGCTGTATCTCGAATTCCGACCGGCTGCCCGTTCCTCCGCGCACAAGCGGATCCATAGCCTCCGCGGGCACTCCATCCCCAATCACAAGGCCCCCGGTGCCTGGAGGGCCCTGCAATCCCTTGTGTCCCGTGAACGCCAGCAGATCGATCCCCATCGACTGTATATCGATCGGCAGCGTTCCCGCCGTTTGTGCGGCATCCGCCAGCAGCCACGCTCCGGCGCGATGCGCCGCTTGTGCAATCTCCGCGATTGGCAGGATGGTTCCCGTAACGTTGCTCGCATGCGTTACAACTATCAATCGCGTCGCCGATTTTGTCGCCCGGACGATGTCGTCGGGATCGATCGATCCGTCACGGGCGCAGGGAACGACAGAAATGCGGACGCCCTTGTTTTCCAGTCCGCGCAAAGGCCGCATCACGGCATTGTGCTCGATGCCGCTCGTAACCACATGGTCTCCGGGCCGAAGCAGTCCGCACAATGCGATGTTGATGGCATGAGTCCCGTTTGCGGTGAAAATCACCCGCAGCGGATCGGGCGCATGAAACAGTTCCGCCACGGATTCCCGCGCATCATACACGATGCGTCCCGCATCGACGGACAACCGGTGTCCCGAGCGGCCCGGATTCCCTCCGGCGCATTGCAGGAAATCCGTCATGGCCTGAAGGACTTCCGGCGGTTTCGGCCATGATGTTGCTGCGTGATCAAGATAAATCATATTTTCTATATACTTTCCAATGCCCCCGACATTATTCCGGAGATACATGGATCCCTTGTCCTTCGGTCGCTACGCCGATGATGTGGCACGGTTGTCCCGCGCCGGCAAATAGCGCGGCCAGTTTTTCAGCCGAGTCCGGAGGAACAGCGACGAGCAGGCCTCCGGATGTTTCGGGAGTATACAGCAACTGCCGCATTTCCAACGGTACTGCGGGCGCAAACTCAACGTTTTTTTCGTAGCACTGCTGATTCCGGCACGCTCCACCGGGGAACAGCCATTCCTCCGCATAACGGACTGCGCCATCCAAAAACGGGATATGCGAAAGGCGAAAATGCAATCGCGTGCCGCTCTTTTCCGCCATCTCGCATCCGTGTCCCAGAAGGCCGAATCCGGTGATATCCGTGCAGGCGTGGACCTCGACTTGCCGAATGATTTGAGCAGCCTGCCGGTTCAGCGTTTTCATGCCTTCCACGGCGGCCGCAAGATGAGCCGGATCAGCCACTTCTCCCTTGGCCGCGGTGGTGATGATTCCCGTGCCAAGCCGCTTGCTCAGAATCAACAGATCTCCGGCCCGGGCTCCTCCTTTGGTCAGGATTTGGTCCGGGTGGATCAGTCCCATGACAGCCAACCCGTACTTCGGCTCTTTGTCGTCCACGGTGTGTCCGCCGGCTAGAACTCCACCGGCCTCAAGCACCTTATCCGCACCGCCGCGCAAAATCTCAGAGATGATTTCCGCCGGGAGATCGGGAGGAAAGCCGCAGATATTCAAGGCAAGCGTTACCTCGCCGCCCATGGCGTAAATATCGCTCATGGCATTGGCAGCGGCGATTGCGCCATAGTCGTAGGCATCGTCTACCACAGGGGTGAAAAAATCGATTGTCTGGATTACGGCAACTTCGTCGCTGATCTTGTATACTGCGGCGTCGTCGCTGACTTCCAGTCCAACGAGCATGTTTGGATAATCCTTCGCCGGAAATAGGTTCCGAAGGGGGCGCAGCACCTGCGCCAGGGTTTCCGGCCCCATCTTGGCCGCTCAGCCGGCTGCGGTGGTCAATGCCGTCAGACGTATCTTGTCCATAAATACCCTCACTGCGCAAAAATGTCTTCGATTGATCGGGCGCGCCGCGATGTCACCAGGTCATTGTAGCCGGATCATGACTGGCGCGCCCCCGAAACAACATTTTGTTTTGTCCGGCACAGATATCTCAATTCCGTATAAAAGCCGGGATCAGTCTTTTGAAATGCAGAGGCGGAAGCCGGTCGCATCCGGTTCTACGCTTTTCAACGACCATCCTTTGGAAACTGCCGCGCGGGAAACGTTTTCCTTTGAAGTGTCCGTATCCACGAGGATGACAATTTCCCCCTTTTGCTGTTTCTTGATCTCGTTAACCGTCAGCAAAACAGGTTGCGGGCAGGAAAGCCCTCTGGCATCGACAATTGAACTCATCATAGTCTCCTTTGTTAGGCCGATTGTTTTCTCATGGTGAATCCGATGAAAAGGCAAGTCAGCAATCCAATAATCACGGCGGGAATTCCATAGGGGCCCACTCCTTCCGGAGAACTAGCGAGTCCGAAATTGTGCGCGATCGCGGCTCCCGTAATCATTCCCATGACGAAAACCGCCGCATCCCCGTCCCCTTCGCCTGCAAGAAAAAGCTGCCGTCCCGGGCATCCTCCGGCCAGTGCAAACGCCAGTCCGGCCAGAACCATGCCGCCGAAGTTCCAGAGGCCCATGGTGTGTGCTACCGGTTGTTTGACGAAGCCAGGGTGGAATTGCCCCAGAACCAGATTTGTGAGGAAGGCGATTACTACAAGGGCGAAGAAACCCGAAAGGAGATGCGTTTGCTTGAAAAGAACGAAATCCCGAATGGCACCCATGGTGCAAAAGCGGCTTCTCTGCGCCAGGAATCCAATACAGAGCCCTATCCCCAGGGATATCAGTATCGGTGCGTGCATGGAGCCCGGACCCTTAACGCTGTAAAACAATATGCCGGTCTTCTCCTGCCCCGGAACCTGCGGGAAAATGAATAGAAGAAACAGAAATCCCAGCATGGTCAGAGGAAGCAGCCACCCGACGGATGCATAGGTGGGATGGGAACGTCCCAGATCAAAGCCGCCTTTCAAAAATAGCGTTCCAATCCATATTCCGCCGATAAGCCCCAGCAAACCAAAAATCGCGTTGCCGTCTCCACCGGCGAGGCGAAGCGCTGCTCGCCATGGGCAACCCAGGAAAACCAGGGCTCCGATCATGGCAAACACTCCGAGAACGAACCGGACAATGGGCGCCGAGCCGGCGCGGGCACGAAATTCCTTAAACGCATAGGCGGCAATCATGGAGCCGAGAACAAATCCGAATATCTCCGGCCGCATATATTGAACTACCGCCGCCCGATGAATGCCTATAGCTCCGGCGATGTCGCGCTCGAAACACGCCACGCAGATTCCCATGTTGGCCGGATTTCCCCACTTCTGTAAAAGCGGAGCGAAGATGCCGATAAACGCCCCGACAGAAATAATTCCCCAGCGAGTCGCAAAAAACTGTACAAGCTTAGACATAGGTCCTCCTTATTAAATGGTTCAAATGCCGACCTGCATTTGGACGGTGAACAGGGATTTGGATTTTTCTGAGGAGCCGGACTCCGGCAAAACCTTGTCGTATTCAAAGGTGAGTTTCAAGTCATGCTGCTTGAATAGCAGGTTGATGCCACCGCCGGCATATCCCGTATCCGCAGCCGTTTTCCTGTACACGGCTTCATATTTGGCGTATGGCTGAAGCCTGACGGCTTTTGAGAATGCCGGCATCAACCATCCTCCCTGCAGATACCAAGTCTTGGCATCTCCCAGTTCTTGTGAGTTTTTGATGCCCGTATAGGCCCATTCAACATTGACGGCGCTCGATTTTATCGGATGGTCGAAGAAGACATCGGTTGTCCAAGCTGAATAGTCGGCTGTCGAACGATCCGCCGCCCACTTGATATCCGCCTGCCGGTCGAATCCAACGCCGAAAGACAGGACCTTTTTGGTTCCCAGATAGTTCCCTTTGTTGAACCACTGGCCCTCGCTATCGAGGGGATTGATGGAGATCCTGGCCGCGGTGCGGGGGCCCTTTTGAGTGTTCTGAGCCCCTTGTTGCCCGTCAAATACGCCGACCCTGTATTGGATAATCCCTTTTGCGAGATTTCCCCAAACTGTTACTCCATCGTCTCTGCCGACATTGGAAGGGTAGAACGTTTTCGCCCGAACGCCTCCCTGCATGAACGGCAGATCCAGGGTCAGTAAAGTGAAGGTGCTTTCTGTTCCGTAGGACCGGGTGAATGGAACATACATTCTGCCCGCCTGGATTTTCAGTTCTTCAAAAGGCGCGTATGCGATCCAACCGTCCCGGAGGCTTAGGCCGGTTCCCAATCCGGAGCCGGGGCTGTCAACGCTATCCTGTCCAAGCCTGTCGCCCGCTATGTGCGTGAAAAATGTAAGTTTTGGAGCCACCTGCCCCTGCAGATAAAAGTATGCCCTTCGCACCATGAAATCATTCAGGTGCAGCGCGTCCTCTTCGTCGACAGACTGGTACCAGCCTTGAACTCGGGCGCCTATCTCGAACCATTTTTCTTCGTCCAGTTTTGTCTTTACTCCGCAGAGCGCGGGGAACGCGCAGAGGTGGATGAAAACGACCGACGCGAGGACTAGCGGCAGTCGACGCAGAAACAGGGAGATGCGTTGTTGCTTAGTCCTGCTCCCGGCGACACCGGGACAAGCAACTGTGCGCTTGATTGCTCTAGTGCTAAACATGCATGGTTCCTTTCGCAAAAGTAAAAATGAATCCCGGTGAAAACGGGACTCATTCCGCGGCCGTGGAGGCGGTTGCATCCTATGCATTCAGCATCCGAAGCTGCGATTATTGCTATCTTGCGGAGTTTGCGAAAGGAAAATAAAGGAGGGCTAAATAGGAGGGACTATCGGATGCGCGCCCTGCAATTTCCCCTTGCGGCAAACCACCGCTACTGGAAATTTCGGCTTCCCGCACGGGGAGCCGCACGGCTCACATCACCGTCAAACGAGAAATGCAAATTTCATGGATTGCATCTCCTTTCAATGAAAAGAAGGCTCTATATAATGCGCTACACCCTTTTCATGTCAAGAAAATACTGTATTCCTAAAAACATGCGGCTTGTGGCCGTTCATGGTTGCCTCGAAGAAGCTCACTCCGAGATAGCACCAGGTTCCATTTCGTCGATAATGAGCCAAACCTCTTTGAGCGCGACTATCGAGATAGGCAAAAAGGCCGGGGACAAAAGCCTCATACTCAGCGGGCTGAAAGGCTCTTTCCACCCGGGCAACGCACCGAAACCCAAAGCCGCGCCGTTTGAAGAGCGGCTCGACCCTGGGTGGCCAGGCCCAATCCGTTATGAGCATGTATAGCCGCCCTTCCGGTGCCAGAAAGCCTGCGGCCCGATCCGCCAGCCTTCTCAGATAGCGCAATCCATCGGGACCTCCGTATCGCGCAGCGATGATCGGTGCCGGCGCCGGGAGTTGAGGGAGTGTCGTGATGATGATGTCAAACCTCTCGCCACGGACCGGCGCAAATAGGGATCCAACGCGGCCATCGACCTGGCTGAGGCAGTTCCGGGCGGCGTTCCGAAGAGCACAGTCCACGGCGGCAGGATCGATGTCAGTGAGAACCACTTCTCTTGCACCGCGCGCTGCAGTTGACAGGCCATAGCCTCCGGCACCGCAGCCCATATCGAGAACTCTGTCGCCCCTTTTCACGCTGATCGCCAATGCTATGGTATTTGCGTAAGGATCGGGATGATGCACTTGCGGAGACACGGAGAGATGGATCGTGGTGTGGGGGGGAACGTGCAATCGATACATTTTGTTTGAAGCCTTCATATCCAAGGATTTTATTAATTGAACACTTCTATTGTCTTGATCCGTTGGACGGAGCGACCGCCCGTGCTGTCTTCGCCATTTATGGACATGGCAAAGCCGTCCGCGGCCGACAGCGGCTTGCCGTCCTTTATCGTGGCGATAACGACCTGATCCCCCAGCCGCGAGTTGAAAAGCTCCCCGAACGAAAAGGTCGCGCAATAGCCGTCATCACTTGTGATTAATACATAGCGGCCGTAGGGAGCCGGATCAGGGACGCTCAGGACGCTTCTCAGAAGCGCGGATAGCGGCACTCCGTCCAGCGAATGGATGCCATGGAATCCCTCGCAGTCGCCGATCAGAACGGCAGCGGGAACATGCGTCGTCGGAAACGCCTTGAGATCGGAGGATTTTATTGTGCGCCGGAATTTGCTCGTGCGGTCTGTGACTGTGAACTCCGTGCTGGGGGGGCGCACCTTCTTTTTTCCCTTGTCGTCATAGGCAAACAGCTCGACGTTTACCCGGGAAACCCTGATTTCGGAGAAATCGGCCGTCATGCGCCCGCTGTGAATATCTGTCGCGACAACCAGTGTAAGCGGAAGAGGCGTATTGTCGCGTTCGTAGGCAAGCAAAGCGCTGCGGCCTATGCTGGAATAGAAAATCTCGCCGAAAGAGAATACGACCTCATTATTTTTGCCTAGAATCCGGATAAAAACGCCCGGTTCCCATTTGCGCTTGTGTTTCATGCCGGCCTTGTGCAGCAAATCCCGGAGCAGCACGCCGCGGAATGTGGTTTGTGTGACGAGTTCCTCGTCCTTTCTGTCGCGCACCCGTTCCGGGATGACAGGCACGTCCCGGATGAAGAAAGGCGGCATGGCCTTGATGTCTGCCAGGGTCAGCGATAATTCGGTTTGCACATCGCCTTTCACTGAAATGGAGGATTCCTGCGATCGGGACTCGACGGCAGGCAAGGTCACGAATAAGAGAAAAACAAGGGAAAGACCATAGCAGTCGCCACGGCCTTTAAAGAAATGCAAACAGTCTGCGAAGAACATCGAATGCTCCCTTTGAGAGTCCGGCAACCTCACCGTTGCCGTTTCCCTAAGGGATGCTTAACAGGCAGGCAATATCTTTTGCGGAGCATTTCCCGGGCGAGAACGCAGCGGTGCGGTTTGGTCGATCTTCAGCATTTGCACGCCGTGCAACCAGTACCGGGGTCAGGTTTTTCGTATGTAAATCACCATGTTTTGCCTCGAGCGCGTATCCTAGCACAGGCCGTTAGTAATTCAAACGTTCAAAATAGTGATCGGGTGATTGGGGACGGACCACGCTAAGCCGCTCAAATGATCTAGGATAGCTTCAATATTTAGCCTGGAAAACATGCTTATAGTGAATATTTTGACACCCTTTTCTTCATCTAAGAGCTTATATTGCCCAGAGTATCAGCAGGCAGTTTAAACGACTGATGCAATGAACAGTCTTCAAGTTGTGCATAGCACTGATGTACACTAGATGCGTTAAACGCAAAAAACGGGCCCCAAATTTTCAAGTAAGGCCCTTTTTACAGACGCCAAATATGGCTATTCCTTGAATGGACAGCAGTTTATCGTGGTCCGACCCCAAAGATTATGAAGAAAATTTCCATTCTGACCGTTCTTGTGTTTTTTTGCGGATTCCCGTACACGCAGGCTCGCCCGTCCCTGATAGAAATCCGTTCTGCTTCCGATAGCGTGCTGGT
>JAEAME010001524.1_pt1 | contig 15849 bp, 15 predicted proteins | sample 8958731 | NCBI WGS metagenome assembly JAEAME01 (sample SAMN16933194, study PRJNA681113) | bioreactor sludge metagenome | isolation source: anerobic bioreactor sludge (Control) | place: India:Bengaluru | collected 2018-10-24 | reverse complement strand
TGGCCCGGTCGTTCTTACCCATTTTCCTGACCGGAACGCCGTCCAGATAATATTCGCCATCTGTGGGGACATCCAGACATCCCAGGATATTCAGCAAAGTGGATTTTCCTGAACCGCTTGTTCCCATGATTGTTACGAATTCTCCTCCCGATATGTTGAATGAAATATCCCTGAGGGCGTGAACCGTTTCTTCCCCAACCAGAAAGTCACGCCTGAGATTTTCCACTTTTATAATTTCGTTCATACCGTTTATTTTTATTTGGTACGTACATTATTTCCCTGTCCGGGCCTGGGCGGCATGAAAGGACTGCTGCTGCCGTTGCTGCTGCCGTTCCCAAAGGGCATCATTCCCTGTGTTTTTATTCCGGTAACTACCATATCGCCCTGTTTGAGACCGTCTATGATTTCTGTATATATTCCATCGGTAACACCTGCAGTGACAGCCCTGGCGCTAAGAGTCCCGTCGGGATTCATAACGAATACATGTGTTTCCTTTTCGGGTACGGTGTATCCTTCCGGAACAAATCGCAGGGCACGCAACGGAGCGGTCAGGATGTTCTCTTTATTGAGTGTATAGATGTTCACTTCTGCCGTAAGTCCCGGTTTGAGTTTCAGATCTTCATTAGGCGCATCAATGACCACTTCGTACGTGACAACATTGGATGTGGTGGTTGCCAGCAGACGGATTTGTATGACAGATCCTTCAAACATGTCTTCGGGATATGCGTCTACAGTGAATTTTACATACTGGCCTTCCTTCACCTCCCCGATGTCGGCTTCATCCACGTCTGCAATGACACGCATTTTTTTCAAATCGTTGGCTATTGTAAAAAGGGTAGGCGTGCTGAACCCTGCTGCTACGGTCTGGCCTTCGTCTACCGCCCGTGACAGAACCACTCCGTCAATAGGTGAATAGATCCAGGTGTATCCGATGTTTCTTTCGGCTTTCTGGTAATTGGATTTAGCCTGTGTATACGAGTAAACTGCCTTTGACCAGGAATTGAGTGCCTGATCGTATTCAGACTGGCTCACAAGGTCCTTTTCATATAACCCTTTTATACGCTCGTAATTGGCTGTCTGATAGTCGTGTTCGGCTTTGGAAGAGTTGAGATTGGCTTTTGATGACTCCAGGTCGGTCTCCAGCACGGAACGGTCTATCTCGGCAATTAGTTGCCCTGCTTTCACTTCCGAATTGTAATCGACATAAATTTTAGCGATGATCCCCGATACCTGTGTCCCTACTTCAACCTGTTTGATCGGTTCTACCGTACCTGTTGCGGAAATGGTATTAGAGATTGAAGATGGCATGACCGGAACGGTTTCGTAAGCCTGTTTCACTTTTTTTTCACTGCTGCACGAAGCAAAGACGATGAGAGTAGTCAGAACTCCCGAAATAAGTATTACTTTCTTCATTTTATTTCTTGTTTCAATTATTTAACTGTTTTGACCCTGGTATAATTTCAGCAGTTTTATGGCCAGTACCGCCTGAAACTTTGCCTGAAGCTGATTGCTGAGAGCGCTGGTATAATTATTCTGCCCCGTGATCAGTTCAATGGTATTGATTAATCCGGCCCGGAATTGTTCGCTCACTGCTTCATAACTGATTTTGGCAGCCTGGAGCTGTTCATTGGCCGATACGTATTGACTTTGCGCCGAGACCGCATCGTTATGGAGCGATTCTATGGTGCTCAGCAGTTGTTTTCTGGCACTTTGGTTCTGCAATTCTGCCGACTGACTTTGAAGTTTTGCTTTGGTGATATTGCTGCGGACCTGTTTATTGCTGAAAATGGGGATACTCAGACTCAGTCCCACGTTTTCGCTGATTTTACTTCCCAACTGTTCAAAATAAGCGGAGCCGGCACTGGAGTTGGTGCCTGTGTTTATTGAGGCACTGGCCGTAAGGCTCGGCATTTGTGAAGCTTTCGCTATTTCTATACCCATCTGAGCAGACTCAATGCTCAGTGCGCTGCTTTTCATTTGAGGCAGATTGTCAAGGGCTGCATGGTATACCGAGGCCAGATCCGGAATGATGTTAAGTACTTCAAGACTGTCCGTATCGGGGAAATCCACTTCAAATGCATCTTCCAGATCGAGCTCCAATAATTGTTTCAGTTGCAGTTTGGCACTTGCCAGTGCGTTTTTAGTCTGGGTTACCTGGTAGTTGTCACCGGCTGCCTGTGATTGCAATTGTGCCAGATCTCCTTTGGACATGGAACCTGCTCTTCTCATTTCCAGACCTCTCTCTACCTGTGAACGAGAAAGATCGGCCGCAATGAGGGCAATCTTATACGATTCATTGGCATAGAGTATTTGCAGATAAGCCTGGATTACAGATATTTCTATGTCAAACAGGGCTTGCTCCACATCGTAACCAGATGCCGTGTTATCCAGTTGTTTTTGCCGGATGGTTTTATTAATCTTTCCGCCGGCATAGATTGTAACGCCCGTATTCAGCCCATAATTGTCTGAATAGGAAGCTGCATCGGTTTTTTCCATGAAATCGTTATAGGTGGTGGCATTCTGGAAAGATACCCCAAAACTGGAGGAAAAATTGAGGGTAGGGAACCGCTGGGCCCGGGCCTGTTCCAGATCCACATCAGAAACAGCTTTGGACACCTCACGGGTTTGCACTTCAATATTATGCACCCTGGCGTATTCAATACATTGCTGCAGGGTCCATGATTCAGCCTGTACCTTTTCCTGCCCCTGCACCGGCAGGTTCATGAGAAGCAGAATTGAGGTCAGTACCGTTGATAAGGCATGTAATCTAATCATTGTCAAATACTTTTATTGATCTTGCAACAAAAGTATCCTGACAGTCAGATTAAGGCAAGGAATATCGGCAGATAAACCGGTTTTGAAGTCGGGAACCTCTTTTTTATCGGTGAATCACCTGGCTTTTTTGGGGGCTAAATATGAAAAAACCTCTTCAGACCGGTGCCTTTTTGCAGATTGAAGTGAATAAAAAGCAAAATGGTAGACACGGCCGTTATGGAAACCCCAAGTATGAGGCTCCACATGAATGACACATGTTCATGCAGGTAAAACGACACGATCCCTTCCGTGCAGAGTCCCATGATGCCGGCGGCAATTAGAGAATAGGCAATGATGTTTATCCCCTTCCGTTTGGAGTACTGTATGGTTTTGATGAGAGCCAGCAGGATTACATACAGGCATCCGATAAGTGGAACGCCCAGGTGTATTCCCCAATAGGGGTCGTGGCTGAACCAGTCGAGTAGCAAAAGTAAAAGGGAGGTTGATAAAAAGCTGAAGATCATGAGCAAAAAGACCCGCCGTTGCATGAACGCAAGGAGGGAAGCGTTGATAATCAGGAAAAAACCAACAGCCAGTGTGTACTTGGACCAGCTGATGCGGGCGTTGATAATAAGATCGATCACCACAGTTGTTGCCACGCCCGTCAGAAACATGATCATCATCAGTTGCCACAGTACTTTACGTCGCTGTAATTTTGTAAGATCCTGGAAATTATAGGATTCATCCACAGGGCCTGTAAGTTTGCCGGTGTGTTTTTCAATCCGGCCGGTGGTTTCGGATATAGTACTTTTTTGTCCGCACAAAGGACAGTAGTTCATTTCCACGTCAAGTTCCACGCCGCAATTTTTACATATATTCATGGCTGTTCATTTTTCAATAACGGATCATTTTTACGGGAACGCCCTGTTCGGATATAAAACGGAAGAAACGGCGTTCCAGTTCCCTCGATCCGGAGATGTTAGCAAAGCCGAGGATAAGCTGGTCGTCAAAACCTATCATCCCGCAGCTGACTTTTATGCTTTTATTGGGTGGAGGCGGAATGACCGCCATATATTCGATCTGCTCATTGATCTCTTTAGGAAATATGGCTCCGCCCAGGTTGGAAAACACCCCGCTGTACTGGTTACTTCCCATGGAATAATACTTCATGCGGAGAACAATATTTTTTACAAACAGGGGTGCACCGCGGACCAACAACATCTTCTCACTTCCCACGTTCCGGGACAGGATCTTGTTCACCAGTTTTTCCTCGGTTTCGAGCAGCATCTGATGATGGACCACTTTCAGGATTTCTTCAAAGCTGTAATGTCCCAGACGGAGATCTATCTCGGGCATGACAAACAGGGAAAAGTTCCGCATGGTGGTACTTGGGTATATCTTCCTGACATTAATGGGGATCTCGACGCTCAGTTTTCCAACCCTTTTATGTTTGCGTGAGCGCAAGTCTTCGTATATTTCCTGGAGTACAAAAAGATACGCCGAGGTAAGAAATACTGTGATATTTACTCCTTTCTCTTTTGACTTTGCTTTGAGTTCTGCGTGCGGAATAGCTCCAAAAAGCACGCTGAGAGCCGGTTTGCGGCGCAAGGGGAAAGGAACGTGAAAGGCCTTGGGCCTTTTCACCGAGGCAGGGATGTTCTCCTTGAAATACTTGTTGTATGAGTCCTCGAATTCTTCCGGAAAAGGATTTTCGTCCGGATGAAGGTATTTGAAATCTTCCGGTACTTTTGTCCCTGTAAGCCCCAGGTATACAACAATCAAAGTTTTGAAGTATTCATAGGCACCTCCTCCGTCGGTAAGCAGATGCGAAAATTCAACGCTAAGCCTGTTGTCCAGTACCAGAACCCTGAACAACGGCCCTTCTTTTCGGAACCTCCGGCAGGGAAGCTGGTCGTCTGTTTCCACTGTAGTATGGAAACGCGCCGACTCCAGGTAATACCAGAAAAATCCTTGCTTCAGCCGGACATGGTAGTAGGGGAAACGCCGCTCGATGGAGCGAACCGCCAGGAACAGGCTCCTGATATGAATTTTATTTTTAAAGACCGCAGAGATCCGGAAAACAGAAGTGACCTCGTCCGTTGTAATGGCGGGGAAAATCTTGGCGGCATTGTCCAACGGATACCAGAATTCTTCCATAGGGTTTTGTATAGCAGGCTATTAACAGGGAGCGATCATCCTGCCCATGAACAAGATGGCACCGGTGCTTTTTTCCTTTATCAAGTAAAAGTAAGGTTTATTTACAATAAAAGGTATGGGATCGCCGGGTCCGGCTGTTTTTTCTATTCCCACAATAGTCACTGCAGCGGCCTCCGTCCCTTTTTCACTCACATCTATGTACGTTTTTTGCTTGACCAGCCCGATGTACAAACCGTCCACTTCGGAAAGGTTCCCGAAATCGGCCGTTCCTCCCATGAAAGGCAAAACCATTCCCATGGCCTTAAGCGTGGGGATCAGGTCTTTTTCATATTTGAAAGTGAATTTGGGAAGTGCTACAGTTAAATTGCTTTTGGATGAACCCAGCCCGGACAGCCATTTGTTCCAGTTGTCCGGAGTGAAGTTATCCAGAGCCTTATCCATGGTCACACCCTCGTGCGGCAGGAGAACTACCATGGAGAAAGCTTCATTTCCATACGGAAGCTCGGCCAGGGCAAAATAATCGTTTGAATTATAGGCGAATTCTCCCGTCTGCATCATGAAACGGGTAATTGTACTGTTGCCCTGTCCGGTCATGAACGGGCCGTCGTAGGAATAGTCTTTGGAAAACTCAAGGGTCCATGTCCCGTTGAAGTACAACGCATTAATCAGGTACATGATCATTTGCGGCGGAATCTCTTTAATGATAGTGTCAATTTTTCCGTTGGTTTTGGAAGCACACCAGTCGTTGATGGTCTTGATGGCAGAAGGCGAAGAGAAGTCCAGGTTTGCAATCTCTGCCAGATAATAAGAGATTACGGTTTCCTTAAAGCTGTCGAGAACAGGGAACCCGTTCCGTATCCATATGGAATTGGCTATACCTGTTTCCGTGAGCTTGTCTGCCCCGGGCAGGGCAGTGCACATTTTTTTGAAATAGGCGTTCATGTCTTTGAAAGAATAGGGACCAAAGCCCAACACCTCTTTCATCTCAAGAGCCGTACTGCCCGCCGCTCCGTTGGCGGTCATGGACAAGGCAAGCGATGCACTAAGAGGAGAAATGAAGAAATTCTTGTCCTCCCTGGCAACCTGCCTGAATAAATCAAAGGCAAAACGGTTGGCGTCATTTGTCAGCGCCTGTTCCGTTTTGGTAAGTACAATGTCACGGCGTTCGTTCGTATCCGGCGAAACCCCGTCGCAGGCACTGAAAAGTATCAAAACAGCTACTGTCTTGATAATCGGGGCAAAATAACGCATCATCAATGTATCTTTTAGATTTACAGTACATCTGTAAAGATACATCTATTAATAATAACGCTGCATATTACAGGTTCTTTTCCGGCTCCAGGTAATAGCCGTCCCTGGAAAGCAGGTGGTCGAGGTTGGCAAGCCTGTAAATAATGATTGCCTGTACTAAAGAAGTGTGTTCCTGGTATTCGTCAATACTTTTGGTATATACGTCCCTTTCGGTATGCCAGATTTCCCGGTAATCGAAATTGTATCCTTTCGGATCGGTATTGTCGAAAGTTATGGTAGGAACTCCACGGATGGCAAAAACAGAAGCATCGGTACCTCCGGTAGCGGTGGGTCTGGGCCTTGGTTTAAAAGTGTTGACCGTAAACCCGAAGTCGGGATTGATCTGGTCAATTCCTTCAGATACTTTTACAAAATCGTCGTACATGGCCTGAGGAACTGTGACTCCTGTAGCGACGGTGGGCCCGCCGTCCCTGTTGAACAGATTGGAGATTTTATCCAGTTCTTTTTCATGTGTCTTCACCCAGGCGGTGGCTCCCAACAAACCGAATTCTTCACCGGCAAACAGGACAAACAGGATGGACCGTTTGGGCTTTGCCCCGGCAACGGAAAGCAGGCGGGCCGATTCCATGGCCGGCGTGACACCTACGCCGCAATCCACTCCTCCGGTAGCTGTATCGTAAGAATCAAGGTGGCCGCTTACCATGACGTATTCATCGGGATATCTGGAACCTTTCATTTTGGCCACTACATTATGATACTTTACGGGTCCGGGACGGAAATGGTTACGGATATCAAAAGCCAGTTCAACGGGACGGCGTTCCTTTACCATCTGTAGCAGGTAGTTGTATTGATGCTCATCCAGTTTTATATCGGGGACCACCGGCAGGTTATCGAAATCCGAATCCTCTCCGAATACGGTATACTTGTCCCATAAAGCGGTAATGGGCACAGGCGAAGACTGAATGAATCCAATCACTCCCGCTTCTACCATCTGCCGGTAAAATAGAGCCGGCTCGTCGTTGATTGTTCTGAGGCTGTCTTTCAGTTCCTCCCTCATTTTATCTTCGTTCATCCTCCGGTCACCCGAACGTGTCCTGTAGCGGCGTATCACATCGTTGTTCTGCCGGGCGATTTCTTCGTTAAGCAGAATAAGTGAATCGCGCCGTTTGTCTGCCTGCACGGTACGTTCCACAGGCCAACCTGTGTTGGTTCCGCTTATCAGCACCCACGCACCTTTGAGCACTCCCTTCATTCTGTTGAATTCTGCCCGGGTTTTTGGTTCCATGAGGACATGGCCTCTTTGCAGCCCCTTTGTCCCGGCTGTATATGAAGGAGTCGCAAAATGCAGGCTGGTTCCGTCTCCGTTCGGGAAGACTCCTCCGTACAAAGTGCCTGACCAGGGTCCGCGGTTGAATCCGACCCGGGTTTCTCCGGCTTCTTCTACGGAAACCTCAAGTCCCCATGCTTCAAATTGCGATACAGCCCACTTGACGGCTGCGTTGTAGGCATCCGATCCGATTGGTCTTCCGCCGATTCGATTGGTCAGAATATCAAGGTGATGCTGTGTCAGATTGTTTGTAGTACCTTCCGTGATGATTTTTTTGACAACATGGTCCTGTGCAAAAACCGGAAGAGCAAGTAAAAGAACGCTCAGCGTGATAACGGGGCGTATGATACGTGAAAAGGATGACATTGAAATAAGTGATATAAATGATTAATACAAATGTAGCGTTTTATATCTTTGCGTTATGATAAGTATAAGAGAAATAATCAGTGCTTTTATGGTTTTGTTTGCGGTAATTGATATTACCGGATCCATTCCCATCATTCTTGACATAAGAAACAAGGGAAGGAAATTCAGCCCTATGATGGCTACACTTATTTCCACCGGTTTGATTTTCGTTTTCCTATTTGTTGGAGAGGCCATTCTCGGACTTTTCAATGTGGACATTTCGTCTTTTGCCGTGGCCGGTTCGCTGGTGATATTCGTTTTGGCCATTGAAATGATCTTCGGCGTCGAGATATTCAAAAACGACGGTCCTGCCAATGCCGCTACCATTGTTCCATTGGTATTCCCGCTTATTGCAGGAGCCGGGACGCTTACTACCGTTCTCTCGCTCCGTGCCGAATACAGCCTGCTGAATGTATCCATTGCCATTATAGTCAACATGATCATTGTTTTTCTGGTTCTGCGTCATGTGAACTGGGCAGAGAAACTCCTGGGGAAAGGCGGCATTTATATTTTACGCAAATTTTTCGGGATTATTCTGCTGGCCATTTCCGTAAAACTTTTTGCCTCGAACATTACCACTTTATTCAACATGTATGATTAAAAAAGCATTATATATAATATCTTCCCTTGTTGTCGGTGTCATACTCGCAACAGGCTGCAATAAAAACCCCGATCCCTCAGGGAATGGAGAGCCCATAGAACAGCCCGAGTGGATTGTCGGAGCCGATATGTCTCTGCTTCCTTCCTACCTGAAAGCAGGTGCCGTGTACAAAGATGAATACGGGAACGATGTGGCCGTGTTGCCATTCTTCAGGGAAAAAGGATTCAATTATTTAAGAATCAGGCTTTTTGTTAACCCCAATCCGGAATCTGCCGCCTGCCAGGACCTGCCCTATATACAGGAACTCATTCTCGCAGCCCGTACTGCAGGATACAGAATCCTGCTCGATTTTCATTATTCGGACACCTGGGCCGATCCCGGGAAACAATTCAAACCCGCTGCATGGAACAATCTGGATAACGAAGCGCTGGCCAACCGTGTTTATTCCTATACAAAAGAGACATTGCGTACCTTAATGAAGAACAATGCGGTACCCGATATGATCCAGATAGGTAACGAGGTGACTTTTGGCATGCTCTGGGACTCGGCCCGTGTTGACGTATGGGATTCACAATGGAATACGACAGCTCAATGGAATTATTTCTGCCGCCTGCTTTCCTTGGCATCAAAGGCATGCAGGGAAGTCTGCCCCGATGCCTGGGTAATGATACACTCGGACCGTGGAGGGGATGAGGTATCTGCCGTACGGTTTTTCAACCAGATGCAAGTCCACAATGTAGATTACGATATCATAGGGATCAGTTACTATCCTTTCTGGCACGGCCCGTTAAGACAGTTGAAAGATTGCATGGACGGCCTGCGGATGAACTTCCCGGACAAAAAAGTCAATATTGTTGAGGTGGCCTTCCCCTATCATGAATGGGGCATAGACCAGAATGCGGCGTATGTGCCGGAATTTCCCGCCACGCCCGAAGGACAGAAGCAATTCTTCATCGAATTCATAAAGGCCATCAGGCAATGTCCCAATGTGAACGGATTCATGTACTGGTTCCCCGAAGAAACTTACAGCCCTGAAAAAGAGATTCTGAAACTGCACCGGGGTGTATTCGACAATTGGACGGGAAAGGCTTTACAGGTAATGAACGTGTTTGCCAATTAAGAAACGGCGGGGCCTTTTTTTTCTGAAACTTGTTCCGGATGGTTCGTCAAGTGTTGTCTCAGTGGCAAGATAAACGGCCGTTGAGGCTCCCCGGGCCGGAGTGCTGAGCAGGGGCCGGAAAAATGCATTCACCAGTTTGTCCAGACTGTTGTTCATGGTGAGCATTGGCGTGTTAACGGCTCCGGGATCGGTCGTATAAACCATAATGTTTTTTTTGACGAGTTCTTCTGCCAGGGAAAGAGATGCATAATAGAGTGCCCTCTTGGTATCTCCGTAGCGTATGACTCTTGCGGCCCAATTCCGTGGTACGCTTGTCAGAAAGGATGGTCTGAGCCTGGAAAACCATCCGAAATATACGGTACAGGAAACCGTGAAGATAATCCTTGCCCCGTCTTCCGTTGCCGCTCCTTTTTCCAGCCGGGGAAGCAAAAGCGAGGTGAGATGCAGGGGAGCCCTGTAATTGACCTGCGAGATCAGCTCATACCCGTCTTCGGTCAGTCTGGTATGTCTGGGCAGTATGCCCGCATTGTGCACCAGGCGGTTGATTGTGTCCACCGGGATTTTCGATACAAATGCATTGACCGAGGCAAACGAAGCCAGATCCAGCGGAAGCAGCCAGATTGAAGGGGGCGCCGCCTGATCTGAAACCTGAGCTCTGAGTTCCTCAAAAAAAGACATGGCCGCCTCAGTGGAGAGGCAGGCCATGATCAGTGAATAACCGTCTTTGAGCAAAGACCGGCATATTTCGCGGCCCATGCCACCATCGGCGCCGGTGACAAGAGCAGTTTTCATCAAGCTTTGTTGTCCGAGCCCAAAACGTTGATTACTTTATGCTTGTAAAGTTCTTTGAGTTTGTCCCTGGCCGGCCCGAGGTACTTGCGGGGGTCGAATTCGTCCGGTTTCTCGGTGAGCACTTTGCGGATGGCGGCTGTCATGGCCAGTCTTCCGTCAGAATCGATATTGATCTTGCAAACAGCAGACTTGGAAGCTGCACGAAGTTGTTCTTCGGGAATGCCGATGGAATCTTTCAGCTTGCCACCAAAGTGGTTGATTTCGGCCACGATGTCCTGGGGAACACTTGATGATCCGTGCAAAACAATGGGAAATCCGGGAATGCGTTCCTCGATTTCTTTAAGAATGTCCAGGCGGATTTCGGGTTTTTGTCCGGGTTTAAATTTAAAGGCTCCGTGGGAAGTCCCGATGGAGATTGCCAGGGAGTCAACACCGGTACGTTTTACGAAGTCTTCCACTTCTTGGGGCTGGGTATAGGTGTGATGCTCGGCTTTCACATCATCTTCCACACCGGCCAGTACACCCAGTTCGCCTTCTACGGTAACATCATATTGATGGGCATATTCCACTACCTTACGCGTCAGGGCTACGTTTTCTTCGTAGGAAAGGTGCGAGCCGTCAATCATGACGGATGAAAATCCGTATTCAATACAGTTTTTGCAGATCTCAAAAGAATCGCCGTGGTCCAGATGGAGTACGATGGGAATGTTGCAGCCCAGTTCCTTTGCGTATTCAACGGCACCCTGAGCCATGTAGCGCAGGAGAGTCTGGTTCGCATATTTGCGTGCACCGCTTGAAACCTGAAGGATAACAGGCGATTTGGTTTCCACGCAGGCACTGATGATGGCCTGCATCTGTTCCATATTATTAAAATTGAAAGCAGGAATTGCATATCCGCCTTTAATGGCCCTGGTGAACATTTCACGTGTGTTGACCAGCCCTAAATCTTTGTATGATACCATATTATAAAAATTAATATTTGATGTTTCCCTAAATAATTAACTTGAATTAGTTGACAAAGATAAGAGTTTTAGATTATATTTGAACTTCGTAATCCTATTATTGAAATGAGGCCGTATATCTTACATGAAACAAACTGGCACACTGTCAGGGAAATGCATTTCAACACAGCCATTCTTCCCTGGGGAGCCACAGAAGCACACAATTATCACCTGCCTTACGGTACAGATACTATTCTTGCCGGACATCTGGCCGAAGAATCGGTTGCTCTGGCCTGGGAGAAAGGTGTAAGGGCTCTTGTCCTGCCTGCCGTTCCTTTCGGGGTCAATACAGGCCAGATTGAAGTGCCCTTCTGCATGAATATGAATCCGTCCACCCAGATGGTCCTGCTGGAAGATATCATAACCGTATTGCTCCGTCACGGGGTGGACCACCTGATTATCATGAACGGGCATGGAGGAAATGTATTCCAGCCCATTGTAAGGGAATTGGGCATGAAGTTTCCCAAAATGCTGCTGTGCGTCATCAATTGGTGGAAGATATGTCCGGCATCTGATTATTTCAAAAAACCCGGAGATCATGCAGACGAAATGGAAACTTCGTCCATTATGGCAATAAGACCCGACCTTGTTTTACCGCTGGAATTTGCCGGAAGCGGCGAGGAAAAGCACTTTGCCCTTGAAGGATTGCGTGAGAAGTGGGCCTGGATGCCCAGACGCTGGGTTTATATATCCAATGATACCGGGGTAGGAGATCCCTCGGCTTCGACACCCGAGAAAGGGGCCCGGTTTGTGAAAGACTGTATTGAAAAGGCAGCCGGCTTTATTGCCGATTTTGCTGCGGTAACCTCAGAAAAAGATCTGTATGAGTCATAAAGCGATAATTTTCTCCGCTCCTTCGGGAGCAGGTAAATCCACAGTGGTTAATCATCTTATGGAAACTTTTCCGCAACTTGATTTCTCTGTAACTGCCACTACACGCCCCAGGCGCGGAACCGAAGAGAACGGTAAAGAGTATTATTTCATTTCCAGGGAAGAGTTTCGTGATCTGATTGCCAAAGACGCCTTTGTTGAGTGGGAAGAAGTTTATAAGGACCGCTATTACGGTACCCTTAAACTGGAATTGGAAAGAATATGGAACGGGAACAAAATTGCCGTTTTTGACGTGGATGTCAAGGGCGGCATTAACCTGAAAAAGATATTCGGCAAGTCCGCATTATCTGTATTCATTGCCCCTCCTTCGCTCGGCGTACAGGAAGAAAGACTGCGGAAACGCGGAACCGATACGGAAAAGGCCATAGCTGAAAGAGTGGCCAAAGCCTCCCTTGAAATGCAGGACGCACCCCATTTTGACGTTATTCTGGTCAATGACAAATTGGAAGATACGCTGGACAGGGCCACGGAAATAGTGGCCGCATTCATTTATTGATAATGAAAAGATGCGGATTATACTTTGGTTCGTTCAACCCGTTCCATATCGGGCATCTGGCCATTGCCAACTACCTGGTGTCGTTTACCGACCTGGACATGGTGAGAATGATCCTTTCGCCCCGGAATCCGCTGAAAGTTCCTGTTGAGGTACACGAATATGTATTGCAGGAACGACTTGAACACATGCGCAGGGTTCTGGCGGGCAGGCTTCCCGACGTTGTAGTTTCCGATGTCGAATTTCATCTGCCCCAACCGCTGTATACGATCAATACCCTGCGCCATCTGGAAAAACAGGAGCCCGGTATAACCTTTGTCCTGGTTGTCGGGGCCGATAACCTGGCAATTATTGAAAATTGGTATGAATGGGAATCCCTGCTGTCCGGATACGAAATCTATGTTTACCCAAGGGAAGGTGTGGACCTGCCGGACTTGCAGCAGAAATACGTTCACATGGCAAAGGGAATAAAACGGCTGGATGCCCCGCTCATAAATGTTTCGTCTACTTTTGTCCGTCAGGGGCTGGCGGCCGGAAAGAATATGAACGGTTTTCTTGTCTGACCATGAATGTATTTAATACGGACGATATCCGCCGCATCGATGCCGCCTTTTGTGAGCAGACGGGAACTTCTCAGGAGGAATTGATCGCCCGTGCTGCCTGTGCCTTTACCGGTGCTTTTCTCAGGGATTTCGTACCGTCTGTGGAAGAGGCGCTGGTAGTTGCCGGTCCGGGAAACAACGGTGCCGATGCCCGGGAAGTAGCCGGTCTTTTGCGCCGGCACGGATGGAAAGTGCTCCTGTTTGATCTGACCGATGGGCATACCCCGGAACAATATTCTGAAGAATGGAAGACTTTATTGACGTCACTTGATTCCCGTGCACCGGTGATAGACGGATTGCTTGGCTCCGGTCTTTCCAGACCTGTAACCGGACTGTTCAGGCAAATCATCACGGATATCAATACATTGCCCAATCCGGTATTTGCAGTTGACATTCCTTCCGGTTTGCCCGGTCAGGGGAATGTTCCTGAAGATGCGGCCATTATTCGTGCTTTCAAGACCTACACATTCCAGTTTCCCAAACTGAATTTTTTCTTTGAAGATAATTACCGGTATGCCGGAGAGTGGGAAGTGCTGGACATAGGCATGGGCAATGGTGATTATGCGCCTGTGAAGGCTTCTTTCCGTACTGTGGATGCCTCTTTCATAGATACCATATATTCCGGAAAAAGGAATCCCTTTGCCCATAAAAACACATTCGGTCATGCGTTTCTTATCGCAGGCAGTAAAGGAAAAATGGGAGCTGCACTTTTGTCTGCCGCTGCCTGCATGCGTACAGGAGCCGGATTGCTTACCGCGCATATCCCTGCCAGGGGAGAAGTACCGTTTCACACCTCGTTGCCGGAAGCCATGCTCTTCCTGGACAACCACACAGATTGTGTAACACACCTTCCAGGTACTCTTGCCACAGAAGGTGTGATGCTTTACCGGGCCGTGGGCGCCGGGCCCGGCCTGGGAACCGACCCGATGACGGCCACCATGATGGGTGAACTGCTCGATCTTTTTGTTTCACGACAGGATCCACCTGCTTTGGTGCTGGATGCCGATGCACTGAATATAATTGCCTCGGTCCCCGGATACCTTTCAAAAATTCCCCGGGGAACCGTCCTGACGCCTCATCCAAAAGAATTTGACAGACTGGCCGGTGCTGCCGGCATGCCAGCGGCAGGGAGCGGATACGACCGGGCCATGCAGGCGGTTGAATTCTCACGCAGATATGGGGTAGTGGTGCTGTTGAAGGGTCATTATTCACTGATTGCTACACCGGACGGCCCCCACTGGTTCAATACAACCGGAAATCCCGGAATGGCAACTGCCGGGAGCGGTGATGTGCTTACCGGAATTATCCTGGGATTGCTTGCTCAGGGATATATGCCGGAAAATGCTGCTGTTGCAGGCGCTTATCTTCACGGGCAAGCCGGAGACCGCGCGGCTGAAAAAACGCGTGCCTTCATGATTTCGGGCGATATAATTGAAGGTTTGTAGCAGCAGAAAAATCAAGGTGCCCAGGGTTCCCAGGGCGCCGTTATGCTTACCGGTTCCTTCCTCACCGGATGCTCGAATTCCAGATGATAAGCATGAAGCGAGATACCTCCGTCGGGATTGGAACGGGGAGCTCCGTATTTCAAGTCTCCTTTAATTGGTAAGCCTATTGCAGCCAGTTGACATCTTATTTGATGATGCCTTCCGGTATATAGCTCAATTTCAATCAGATGATAGCTTTTTGTGCTTCTCAGGTATTTGTAGCGCAGTCTGGCTTCTTTGGCTTCGGGACGGGGTGAGGGCCATGCATAGGTTTTATTTTGTTTTTCGTTACGGGTAAGGTAATGGGTGAGAACGGCCTCGTCTTCCTCCGGTCTTACTGCCACAAGTGCCAGATAAGTTTTGTGCATTTCTCCCTTACTGAACATGACATTCAAACGCTCCAGCGCTTTTGAGGTTTTCGCAAAAACGCACAGACCGCTTACCGGACGGTCCAGCCTGTGAGGAACCCCAATAAAAACATTTCCCGGTTTGTTGTCGCGTTCCCTTATGAAATCTTTCAACGTTTCGCTCAAGGGTATATCTCCCGTTTTATCACCCTGGACGATCTCCCCGGCCAGTTTGTTTATAACTATTATATGGTTATCCTCATAGAGGATACGTTCGGAAAGAGGGATGTATTTTTTGTCTGACATGGTGGCAAAGTTAGCTATATCTGTCACATTCCGGTACAGAGCCGGGAGAAAAACTGACAAGGTGGCAGTTCTTTTCTTTTGGCATAACAATTGAGTCTTAACGGGCAAACAACAGAAAAATAAATAAAATAAACATATAAGAATTATGGGTAAAATAATTGGAATTGACTTAGGTACCACCAATTCATGTGTTGCTGTAATGGAAGGCAATGAACCGGTGGTTATTATTAACTCGGAAGGTAAAAGGACAACTCCTTCCATAGTGGCATTTGCCGATAACGGAGAACGGAAAATAGGTGATCCCGCAAAACGTCAGGC
>JAEAME010001523.1_pt1 | contig 15852 bp, 12 predicted proteins | sample 8958731 | NCBI WGS metagenome assembly JAEAME01 (sample SAMN16933194, study PRJNA681113) | bioreactor sludge metagenome | isolation source: anerobic bioreactor sludge (Control) | place: India:Bengaluru | collected 2018-10-24 | reverse complement strand
AGACCACCAATCCTTTAGAAGCCGGATTAGGCTGGATTACCAAACTTGAAAAAGGTGACTTTGTCGGCAGGGAGGCAATTCAGCGAATTAAAGAACAAGGAATGAAACGGAGACTGATCGGTTTTGAATTAGCGGGCAAGGCAATTCCCCGTCATGGCTATAAAATAGTTAAAGAACAACAAGAAATTGGGATCGTGACCAGCGGAATGTTCTCGCCTATTTTACAAAAACCAATCGGAATCGGCTACGTCAGCAATGAATATTCAAAAATTGATTCTGAGTTCAGTATAGATATCCGAGGGCGAAGCTTTCCAGCAAAAGTGGTGAAAACACCATTTTATAAACGCTCGTATTGATGCTTGCGTGCAACTCAAATCTCTGTTACCAGCGAGAATTTGGATTGATTGAGTTCGTATTCTAAAAGACGTAAAACATCAGGAATTGGTTTGAAAATAGAATTGTTTCTTTCGCGATCTGAAATTCAGCCTGAAAAAATAGCAGATCGGACCGCTGTCATCATCGATGTCTGGCGAGCCAGCACGAGCATCATTACAGCTCTGGCGAACGGATGCATCAGTGTTATTCCCGTCGCTGAGGTCGAAGTGGCAAAGGAATTGGCAAAGAAATTCTCAACAAATTCGATACTGCTCGCCGGCGAACGGAATGAGATGCCAATTGCGGGTTTTGATCTATCGAATTCGCCACTGGACTATGCCTTCGATCGCGTAAAGGGTAAACGAATTATTTTTACCAGCACCAATGGTGCGCAATTATTCAATCAGGCGAGTTCAGCCAAGATGATTCTGGTCGGTGGATTTTTGAATGTTTCGGTGTTGAGCGATTTTATTACCGCCCAGCATCAAGACGTCTCGATTTTATGTGCTGGAAAAAATGGAGGATTTGGTCTTGAAGACGCTGTCTGTGGCGGCATGATCATTGATAAGATTTTTAAGAGGGCGACACAAGAGCCGGAACTCAATGACGGAGCTGTAGCCGCTCATGCCCTGTTTGATCTTTTTGCTGATCATCTGGCAAATATGATCAATCGATCCTCACATGGAAAAAGGCTGAGAGAGATCGGCCAGGAGCAGGATCTATTTGTCAGTCTTGAAGTGGATTCCAGAACTATCATTCCAATTTTAGCAAAGGGTGAATTGATTTCATGCGATGTTGTCAACTCATAAAAAATAGGATTCAGGAATGGAAGTCAAGAAAAAACGTAAGCTGATAGGTTTTCTTTTGGTTATGCTGGGATTTTTTATTTTCCTGAGTCTCGTCAATTTTACATCAGAAGATACCTCAGCGATGAAGGTGAATGATGTGAAGAACAACATGGGCTATGTTGGATTTTGGATCGCGAATTTATTGTTCAAAGAGACGCTGGGATATGCCAGTATCAGCTTTGCGCTGCTGATGATGCTGTGGGGAGTTCATCTGTACATTGAAAAAAAAATCAAGCCAGTAAAAAAAATCACACTCTATACTTTGCTTTTCAGCCTGTACCTGGCGATGACGCTAGCGTTCATCAGAATGATACAACTTTCATCAGCAATAACGGTAGCAGAGTTTCAATTGGATAATCCTCAGTGGGGTCGTATCGGAGGGATTTTCAGCCAACAATTCCATAGCTTATTTGGTACGGTGGGCACGATTATTTTATTTCCAACCATTGTGATCATTACGGTTCTTTACGCACTTGATATTAAATTTGATAAGATTAAATCAAAGCTGCTTCACGGTTTAACGATATTCATCGCAAAAATTACGCGGCGCTATGATCCACGCAATTTCAAGTCTCCAAAACCGACGCAAGGTATCAGAGATATTTTAGGAGGTAAAAAGAAACCAGAGCCTGAATTCGAAGATATTGAACCTCCTATTTCTGAAACTTACAAAGAAAGGGAGCCGGCGCCTCGGCCCATGACTGGCAAATCAGGGTTGATAAACCTTCTGCCAGACGAAGATGAGCCGATTCTCAAACCAAAAACTTCGGAGCCAGCGAGGGTTCAGCCACCGCGAAAATATTATTTTCCATCTGCCCAAATTCTGGATGAGCCAGTGGGAATGGATGATGCAGTGCCGTGGGATGAATTGATGAACAGCGCTAAAACTCTGGAAGATAAGCTGACTGATTTTGGAATAGAGGCAAAAGTTGTCGAGATCAATCCCGGTCCAATTATCACGCGTTTTGAGTTAGAGCCTGGTTTAGGCGTGAAAATCAATCGCTTTACCAGCCTTGCCGATGATCTGGCGCTGGTTATGCGAGCTAAAAGAATTCGCGTCGTGGCACCCATTCCGGGCAAAGCGGCGATTGGGGTTGAAATTCCCAATCGAAAGCCGTCATCGGTGGTTGTGAAATCGGTCATTGATTCTCCGCAATTTCGTTCAGCCGAGTCGCCATTAACAATGGCATTGGGGAAAACCATCGCCGGCGACATTTATGTCGATGATCTGGCGCGAATGCCTCATCTTTTAATTGCTGGAGCTACTGGATCAGGCAAGAGCGTCTGCCTGAATACGATTATCGCCAGCATTCTTTTCAAAGCCCATCCTTCTCAGGTGCAACTGATTTTGATCGATCCCAAACGGCTGGAGCTAAGTGTTTATTCCGCATTGAAACACCATCATTTAGCCTATCGGGAAGACCTGCAAGAAGAGGTCGTGACCAATCCCACGAATGCAGTTTCAATTTTAAGAAGCTTAGAAATGGAAATGGAGCGACGCTACGAGTTGCTGGCAAAAGCCGGGGTACGAAACATCGAGGATTATAATTCATGGATCAAAACGATGAGCCCGGAACAACGTGAAGAATCCATTCATCAGCGACCATTGGAGTATCTGGTGCTGATCATCGATGAATTAGCTGATTTGATGTTGATTGCTGCCAAGGAGGTCGAGGAGCCAATCGCACGATTGACGCAAATGTCGCGCGCGGTAGGAATTCATCTCATCGTAGCAACCCAGCGTCCTTCGGTTGATGTGATTACTGGCGTAATTAAAGCCAACTTTCCAGCTCGCATGGCATTTCAGGTGGCATCGAAAACTGATTCTCGGACAATTTTAGATATGAATGGCGCAGAGAAGCTATTGGGGAAGGGCGATATGCTATTTCTCCCGCCAGGTAGCCCGGAGCCCATAAGAATTCACGCGGCCTACATTTCGCACGAAGAAGTTAAAAGAATTGTGGAACATATTAATCAACAGCCGGTTCAAGATCCCAAGTTTATGCTTCCCACCGGGGAAGAAGAATCTTCAGTTAATTATGGCCGACGTTTTAAAGACGAGCGAGACGAATTGTTTGACGAAGCGTTAAAATTGGTAGTGCGCCATCAGCAAGGATCGGTTTCTTTGTTGCAGCGTCGTTTAAAAATCGGTTATGCCCGAGCTGCCCGGCTGATAGACCAGTTAGAAGATGCTGGCTATGTGGGACCTTTTGATGGGAGCAAAGCCAGAGAGGTCTTAGCAGACGATGAGCAGCTAAAGGAACTGGGACTTTATTAACACAACGAAGCAGAGGAACTTATGAGAAGAATAATCAAAACATTGGCTTTTCTGATCATTATTTTAATCTATCAGCAATCCCTGTCATTATGTGCCCTTGATAATAAAGCAGATGAGATCATTGGAAAGGTGAAAGCTAAATATGATGATCTCAAAACTTTTTATGCTGAATTCGACCAGACCTCTTACTGGAAACTGGCGGATAATCTTCAAGAGCAGCATGGAAAAATCTGGTTAAAGGATAAAGATAAATTCAGAATCGAGACCCCAGACCAAACCGTTGCTTCTGATGGGAAAGCCATCTGGACATTTTCTCAATTTAACAATCAAGTTATTATTGATAACGTCGATAAGTCAGGGGAAGAGATACGATTACCGAAAGATATGTTTTTTAAATATTCGGAAGATTACCTTCCCGTCTATTTAAAGGATGAAAAACTCGATGAACAGGACTGTTTTGTGCTGGAATTACGCGCGAAGACCGAAGATATTTTCATCAAATATATGAAGATTTGGGTCAACGCCAAAATGATCGTGCCGGTAAAAATCGAGCAGGTTGACCTGAATAGCAATTCTAATACTTACCTCTTGATGAATGTAGAAATAAATAAGGCAATCGACAATGATTTTTTCACTTATAAAGTACCTGATTCAGTGGAAGTAATTGACATGCGTTAATAGACTGAAAATTTCATTTGCTTATTAATGTTGAACAAATTGAAAGGATAATTTGGTTTAGTATTAAAATTTATTAAATTTTATGAATTCACTTGACTAATGTAAAAAATATTTTTATTTTTAGGCGTTTCAAAATTGGGGGATTATTTTTTTAAACCGAGGAGTGCATCAATGGATCAGCAGCAAGAGCGTCAAGTGACTATGCAGGATTATTTGCGGATACTATACCGCGGCAGATGGATCATTCTAATCTCCTTCCTGACAGTAGTTGGCTTCGTTACCTATTATACCTTCACCGCGACCCCAATTTTTCGCTCGACCGTAAAAGTCATGATTAAAGATAATGGCGGTGTTCAGCAGACATTATTCAATGTCGTTGACTTCATGGAAAAAGAGAAGAAGATCAATAACCAGGTAGAAATTTTAATCAGTCGCACCCTGGCGGAAAATGTGATCAAGAAATTAGAAAACTCTGAACACGCCGATAAACTATATATTTTGGGCTATAACCCGGATGCTAATAATAGCCGTTTTAATCTGAAAAAGCAATTCAGCCAAATTTTAGCTGGCGTTTCAAAAAACAAGAGTGCAGAAAACGGTGTTGCTCAGGATAGCCTGCTGATGAACGAAGGATTCGATGAAAATTTGAGCAATTCTGCCAATGCTCTGCAAGGGAGTATCAGCGTCGAGCCAATCAGAAATACGGACATGATTCGAATCAGCGTTACGGCACCGTCCCCGACTGAAGCTGCCTATATTGCGAACACAATCGCTCAAGTTTACAAAGAACAAAATCAACTGGCCAGTCAGGAAGAAGTCAGAAAGGTCAAAGATTTTCTGGGCGAACAGTTGGATGTCTTTCAGGTGCAGCTTCGTGAGTCAGAGCAGGTACTCAAAGAATATAAAGAGAATGAAAAGGTCGTTGCCTTGCCACGTGAGGTGGAAGAGCTGGTTACTAAATTAGCTGAGGTAGAAAAATTATATAGAGAGGCTGAATTGGAGTTGAATTCAAATAAGGAACGCCTCAGCTATATCGATGAACAGTTGGGCGCAAGCAAGAAGAACCTGAATATGCAAAACATTCTGACCGCGCCCTTCCTGAAAGAATTAAACCAAAAGATGGTGGAATTAGAAACCGAGAAGACCCGATATATTGCTTCAGTGATCAATCGTGGCGTTTATGACCCTAATGATCCAAATATCCTTAAAATTAATGAACAAACTAAACTATTGGAAGAAAAGCTGAAAGCTGGAATTACTCAATTAGCAGCAGCAGAAACCGGGGATCCGATCACACTATCCGAAGAGCTGTTTCAAAGAAAAATTGAAGTGGAAGCTACTATTCAAGCCCTGCTGCCAAAAGCCGCGGCGCTTAAAAATATCGTTGATGAATATAATCAAGAGTTAGAGAAGATTCCAGAACGCAGCTTAAAATTAGCGCGATTAGAGCGAGCCGCCCGTCTTGATGAAAAAATTACTTTGATGATGAAAGAAAAATTTGAAGAAACAAGGATTACTGAGGTTGGTCAATTGGGAAGCGTCAGAATTATTGATCCTGCCAAGCCTGATTATAGTCCGATTAAGCCCAAGAAAAAAATGAACATATTACTTGGAATCATCATGGGTTTGGGCCTGGGCATCGGAGTGACCTTCGTATTAGAATATTTTGACAATTCCGTTCGCTCTGTTGATGATATTATAAAAGTTGGAATGCCAATATTAGGCTCAATTCCAATCATTAAATTGGAAGAAACGACGAGGCGATTCAACAAAAATGGAAAACATCATTCAACTGATCATCAAAACGCTCATGAAGCCAAGACAATCGCTGGCCGTCTCATCACGCATTTTGCTCCGAAATCTCCTATTTCTGAGGCTTATCGAAGTCTGAGAACCAGCATTCAATATGCCAAAGCGGATACCACACTGCAAACCATTGTTGTTACGAGTCCTGGTCCGCAGGAAGGAAAATCGACGACTGTAGCGAATCTTGCCATTACCATTGCGCAGATGGGGACACGGACTTTGCTGGTTGATACCGATTTAAGACGCCCGGTTCTGCATTCTATCTTTAACTTGAGCCGTTCTAAAGGAATATCGAATTATCTGGTCGGAAAAATGGAATTAGATGAGGTGGTCTTTAAAACCGAAATCGATAATCTTTATTTGATGCCATGCGGCACCCTGCCGCCGAATCCATCAGAGCTATTGGGTTCCAGAGCAATGAAACACTGTATTGCCGAACTCAAAAAACGGTTCGACGTCATCTTGTTCGATAGCCCGCCAATCATGGCTGTTACGGATGCTGCGGTGTTGAGCTCAGAGGTGGATGGAGTGATTCTGGTTATTAAAGCGGGACAAACTGATCGTAATGCGGTATTAAGAAGCTTTGAAATTTTGAAAAATATTCCGAATCGCATACTGGGCGCTTTGCTCAACGTTGTGAATGTTGAAGGTGTCTATGGATCATACTATTATTACTATTATCATTATTATTATTATGGTAAGGATGGCACGAAAAAGTCAGCTCATCGAAAAAAAATGAGCTTAAATTAGCATAAATTGGAAAATTTTCTAACTCTCAGAATTGAAAAAAATGGAATAAGGGATATGGGATTTGGAAATGAAATTCCATATTCCTTATGTCACATCCCAAACAATTCTTTTTCAGTGAGCAAAAATAATCGATGACCGATGTCAATTTAAAAAAAGGAACTAAAAAAATGAAAGAATCCAGCGATAGCTTCCCAAGAAATACTTTGCGTCAGGCAGAATTAGCAATGCAAGGATGGAAAGAGTTGTCCAAACATCTTTCTGTACCCAATCTCACAATAGATTCATTTGAAGAGAAAATCAGATATGCGACCGATAAGGTCGATTTAGCTGAGAAATTAAAAGAGGAACGTAGCAAAGCGGTTCAAGTTCGCAATGATAGTTTAAAGGATGTTTGGGATTTGACCAAGAGAATCAGAAACGCAGCCAAAGCGACGTTTGGCGACAGCTCTAAAGAGATTGAAAAATTTGGAGGCAAAACTACCAGACAGCGTGTAAGATTTGAGGATGAAGATTAGTCGCTTTATTTTAGAATGGCTTTTTATAAAGACATATATTTCTTAACTTCTCTTTGACCTTCCGACCTTCCGACTCGTAGTAAAAGTGGAGCAGGGGATATAAACGTTAATAAGGCTCAAATTTTAAAAAATTGGGCTATATTACTGATTTTGTCTTTTGAAAAATATCCCTATTATAATCAATGAATTAAATATTATGGAAATTTTTGTTATTAATAATTTTTAATATAAATCTAAAAAGATAGTATAATTACTATTATATCAATATACTACAGCATTCGTTGTCTATATTTTTATAATAAATTGAGCTATATCACATAAAATATTCTGAATAATTCTATTTTAATAAACAGGCAAGCCAATAATTAAAGTATGAAGAAAATGGGGATATAATTTAAGTATTATCAGTTAGCTATGCTTTATTAAAATATGGTCACAAAGATTGATTCTTAATTTAATTATGTTATATTGTAGCTTGTTTTGATTTAACCTATTATTTTAATTGTAACATGACCTGACTCTGAACACGCGTAAACGTCACACTCGCGAAACGTCAATGAATACGGTTTTTGACCGTCAATCATTTACACGGGGTCAACTTAAACAAAACCATTACGAACCAGTTAACAAACATCAATCATCAGCTCGCCTGAGACAATTTTGAAAATATCGAAAGTTTTTTAAAATAGCAATTAAAAAGACTTTTGAACGAATCTTATATCATTTGACCTCACGCTATCTCTCTCTCCTGAAATGAGAGGGGACAGGAGTTCGAGCATGAGGTTATAAAAATATCGTTGCGCTTTGCCTTTTCCCTGTCACTATTCGGGCGCTGAGTAAGATTAATATTTTTCCTTAGGTTGTTCTGGTCTTGAATCACCTTTCTGTTGAATGCTCATCGACGAATATGGACTAAAGGTTAGCATCGCAAGGCTTAAAAAATTGAATTGATAATTCAGCTATAATTCAAAATTCATAATCCCTGTCCTCGAAGAGGACATCCGTTACAAAAGTAATATTATCATTGTGCCGTCGTTGGTTCTGATATGTTGTGACTGACGCGGCGGAGCACTGCCCAAACGAATTTAATCAACTGGAAACCATGTTAGAACCGTCTCGTTCAATTTACGGCGAGCTCAATGCCACATCCAATTGGTATGCACTTTCAACCAAAGCTCGCCATGAAAAAAAAGTCCATAGCCATTTGGTTCAAAAGGGAATCACGAGTTATCTCCCCTTGCAGATATTTTATCGGCGCTGGAGTGATCGCTATAAGAGCGTTCAGGAGCCATTGTTTAGCTGTTATATATTTGTCAAAATCCCCCTGAAAGATCGACTGAATGTATTGCAAACAGATGGAGCCGTTCGATTGGTATCATTTAATGGCATCCCCGCTATGATTCCGGAAGATCAAATTCAGGCGATCAGAACTATTCTGGAAAAAAAACTGCCGATTGAGAAAGTTGATTATTTAACGCCCGGCCAAAAGATTGAAGTCATACAGGGTCCGCTTAAAGGCACGAATGGCATTCTGGCCGAACTGAAAAACAGTCGCCGCCTGATCATCCGAATTGATAGTATTATGCAGGCGATTTCCATCGATATCGATTATCGGGATATCAGAATTATCGAGTAGAAGCCTTAAAATTTTCTATTGCGCTTCATTTAAAATAGTATTAAATTTGCTGCAATTAGGCGGTATGCCTCTTTTCAGAGGAAAAAGGAATTTTTTATTTAAATGCTTATAAACCATGTTTGATATTTTCAAGGGAAAAAAAGTACTCATTACCGGGGGGGCAGGATTTATCGGCAGCACGTTAGCGCATCATCTTGTTAAGTATAGCGCTATCGTAACCATCGTTGATTCCATGATACCTGACTATGGCGGGAACCTTCACAATCTGGATGGAATCCGTGATAAAATCAGGATCAATTTTTCAGATGTCCGGGATCGTTACAGCATGGAATATTTGATCGGCGGTCAGGATTATCTGTTCAATCTGGCTGGTCAGGTGAGCCATATCGACAGCATGAGGGACCCATTTGCCGATCTCGAAATCAACGCCAAAAGTCAATTATCCATATTAGAAGCCTGTCGCCACTTCAATCCAAGCATCCGAATCGTGTTTGCCAGTACCCGACAAATCTATGGACGACAACAGTATCTGCCGGTGGATGAGAACCATCCCCTGGATCCTCCAGATGTCAATGGAATCAATAAGCTGGCAGGGGAACGGTATCATACGTTGTATTCGAAAGTTTATGGTCTGCATTGTTCGGTCCTCAGATTGACCAATGTTTATGGGCCACGTCAATTGATGAAACATGATCGTCAGGGCTTTATCGGATGGTTTATCCGGCAAATCGTTCGAGGAGAAAAGATCAAGATTTTTGGTACTGGTGAACAAAAGCGGGATCTGGTGTTTGTCGATGACGTCGTCGAAGCGCTACTCTTAGCTGGTGTATCGAAGAAAGCCAACAGCAAGATATACAACCTGGGAGGCGTCGAGCCGATTTCATTAAAGTCGCTGGTCGAATTAATGATCGAAGTTAATGGCTCTGGCGAATACGAGCTTGTCCCATTTCCCGAAGAGAGAAAGAAAATCGATATTGGTGATTTTTATTCAAATTATACCAAAATTCACCAAGAGCTCGGCTGGAAACCGAAGATTTTGTTGCGAGAAGGTTTGAAACGAACCTTCGATTATTATCGCCATCAGGGAGAAGGTTATTGGTAGTTAGTTATCTCAAGTACCCGGCAATCAGCAACCAGTACACAATATCTAATTACCGATATATAATTCTAAAATCGTAAATCAAAATATCTTGACATTAAGATGATGATTTATTATATTATGAACAATGAATAGGTTTGCTGACAATGCTGAATACTATGGAAAAAACGATAAAAAAATTTAAATCCTTTGAAGATCAGGAAGATTATGAGATAGAATACTGGAAAAATATTTCTGGTGATAAAAAACTAATAACATTGGAAATGATCCGCGCCAATTATTGGGCAATGAAAAATGACGCTCCCGGAAGACTTCAAAGAGTTTATCGAATTGTTAAACGCTTACCAGGTTAACTATCTTATTGTTGGTGGTTATGCCGTCGGATTTCATAGTCGACCAAAGTTCACTCAAGACCTTGATGTCTGGATTGAAAGAAGCCAGGCTAATGCGAAAAAGGTTTTGTCGGTTTTAAATGATTTCGGATTCGGAGAATTAGATATAACGATTAACGATCTAGCAAATCCTGATATGATCATCCAATTAGGAAATGCTCCGCTTCGGATTGACCTGATCACAGAACTGAGTGGATTGAGCTTTTCAGAGGCATATTCCCAAAAAGTTAAAGGAAATTATTTGGGCGTCGATACATATTTTATTTCTCAAGAGGATCTAATTAAAAATAAATCAACGGCCGGAAGAGAAAAAGATCTGGAAGATATTAAATGGATTAAAAAATATTCTTCCAAATCCTGATAACTTTTATCCAGTATCGAGTATCCAATCAATCGCAAATCAAACACCTGTTCCCTTTTGTTACACTTTCCCACAGATAGATGCCAAAGATAAGAATACGTTTTACTGAAAAATAAAAATTACGAGTATCCTGTCTGTCGTCTGCAATTTAAGCCAGCTAATCTTAAAATGAAGTTAAAAAATATAATTTATTGTCACGATCACAACATAATCAGAATTTTGCACAATGTTTGCTACTCACTTTTGCAGTGATTATATCCAACTTTGACGGATGCAATCGCTTCATTAAATTATAGAATCATCTGATTCATAAGGTTACATTATTTCTTGGTTTTGACACAGCTTCGCTTGTACATCAACTATTGGATCGACAACTCAGGGCAGGCAGCTTATGTTCCGAAGACATTTACGTTTGACGTCGCGAGTGATTTTGTTATGCGACTTATTCACCACTTTTGTATCATTTTTGCTCACTTTTCCGCTTCGTTCGCTACTGATTAAAATTTATCCTTTTGGCGGAGAGCTCCTCTTAACGAACTATTTAAAGCTCCTTCTTCCCATTCTGGGGATCTGGACCATCCTATTCCAATTCCAGCAAAGCGCCGTCAGTCTGCGCTATACTTCTTTTCCCAATGAAATCAGGCGTGTCGTAAGAATTGTGGTGTGGGGTGAAATTTTACTTTTGATGTTGCTTTACAGCCTTCATGCTTATGATATTTCAAGGACTTTTCTCTGGCTATTCGGGATCGTTAACATTTTATTTTTATTATTTGAAAAATATATTCTCTTATTGATCTTAGAGCACTACCGTGACCGGGGGATCAATCGCCGTAAAGTGTTAATTATCAGCGACGGCGATGGATCAAAACGACTGGTCGATTATATTCAAACGTACAGCGATTGGGGATTGGACATAGTTGGTTTTCTGGATGCCAACGGCCATGAAGTGGGAAGCGATTTTCATGGATCAAAAATTATCGGGCGGCTGCATGATCTGCCCCGGGTTCTGCATAGCACTTTTATCGAAGAGGTTATTTTTGCCCTGCCACTTGGCAAACTGGAAGGCGCCAGAGAACTGCTCCAGCTTTGCGAGACCGAGGGGGTGCAGACCCGGATCGTCTCAGATTTTTATAGCGGGCTCAAAGCTTATACTGAGGTGGAAACGGTACATGGTCTGCCCATCATCACCTATTCCAGCACACCGAAAAAGGAGTGGGAATTATTCTTCAAGCGGATCACTGACCTGCTCATATCCGGCATCGGGCTGATCTTACTCTCTCCGTTATTTCTCATTATCGCCATTGCCATCAAGCTAACATCGCCGGGACCAATCTTTTATCGCTGGAATGTGGTTGGACTGAATAAAAAAAGATTCACGAGTTATAAGTTCCGAACCATGGTAATAAATGCCGATGAGTTGAAAGCGAAGCTGATGGCTCAAAACGAGATGAACGGCGTCGTTTTCAAAATAAAAAATGATCCCCGAATCACTAAAGTCGGTCGTATCCTGAGAAAGTTCAGTCTGGATGAATTGCCGCAACTGTTCAGTGTTTTCAAAGGCGATATGAGTTTAGTTGGACCCCGTCCGCCACTGGCAACGGAAATGCCCGCCTTTAAGAACTGGCATCGCAGAAAACTCGCTGTCAAACCCGGCATCACCTGCCTCTGGCAATGCAGCGGCAGAAATCAAATCAAAAATTTCGATGACTGGGTGAAAATGGACCTGCAATATATCGATGAATGGTCGCTGTGGCTGGATTTCAAAATTTTGATGAGGACGATCCCGGCTGTATTAACTGGCAGAGGGGCTTCTTAGGGGAGCAGGTAATCTGGTAAAAGGGTAATTGAGTCATCAGGTAATTTAGTATTAAAATTTTTAAATCCAAAATAGAGCAGTCAGATTTATGCTTTTTTACCTTCGATATAGGGCTAATTTCAATTGCTGATTCAGCAATCACCTCATAAACAGAAACGTACTTTTTTTAACCGCACCCCGGTCCTCTCCTGAAAGAGAGGGAGAGGAGATGAGGGTTGATATTGAGAGCACGGTGATTTACAGCCTTTGCTATATTTGGGTCCCCAATCCAGCATATTCTGAATGATCCTTTTTTAAGTACAGCTCGAAGAACAACAAGCAAAGATTGAAGAGAGAGGCCAACGGTCTATCATCGGGATTGAGCCAACCCAAATTTAAAATACTGCAAATATCGTTTTCACGGCACAATATGTGCGCATAAAAATCCCTGTCAGCAGTTTCCAAAATTTCTCGAATGAAAGAGAGACTGAGACATTCAATTCAGACAAACCGGCGATTAAGGTAACCATCGTTCGATCGAAAGATAGAAATTAGTCGTCTGGTATTTCTTTTGTTTATGGAATTTTAAAAATGAAGGAGGTTTTTATGGCAAAGGTCGGAAAGAATTTGATTTTACATGGAGCGAGCGGAAAAATCGGCGATATGCTGGTGATCCGGCAGCGGAGCGGCAGCATCATTTTATCACAGGCGCCGGGCGAAAGGACAACAGATCCCACCGAAGCTCAGAAAGCGCATCAGCAGAAGTTTCAGCAGGCGGTGCTGTATGCTCGAATGCAGATGGCAGATGAAACGGTGAAAGCAGAGTATGGGGCAAAGGCAACCGGATTGAAAAATGCCTACAATGTGGCTGTAGCAGACTTTTTCCATGCGCCGAATATCGATGAGATCGATGTCAGCCAATACCGGGGAGCCGTGGGCGATACGATCCGCATCCGTGCTACTGATGATTTTAAAGTGCAGCAGGTGAACCTGGCAATCTATAATGCAGATGGCTCATTGGTGGAAAGCGGCGATGCGGCAAAGCAGGCAAATGAGGTGGATTGGGTTTATGTGGCAACCGCTGCCAATGAATCCCTTGCCGGTGATCGCATCGTGATTCGCGCCAGCGATAAGCCAGGCAATATCACGGAGCAGGAGCAGGCGCTGTAAACCGTGTCGTTTTCCCTGGAGTACGAATTAGCAATCAGAGGCTCTGCTGATCGCGGAGCCTCTTTATTGCCAAGAGGCGATATACAGGGGATATAGGATCGATAGAAGATCGATAAAGGCGGTTAGCAGTGATCAGATCATTGCAAGTAAATTAAGGTTGTTTTCAAAATAAAATAGCTCACTACCGCACAGGATAGTTCATTCCTCACTGAGTTGCTGATGGAAATGGACTATAATGCTTGCCTAACCATCTCACCAGGTAACTGAATTTATATTTCTGAAATATTTATGAGTCTGATTTTAAAAAAAAACATGCATAAGCATTGCGAGCGAAAGATAGCGAAGTTGAAGATGTTTTTTAAAGTGCAATTTATTCTGGCGGTCGAGATTGCTTCTCCCGATTGTCATCGTGATTCGTAATGAAAGATGGTTATAAAGTTTTATTATTTTCAAGCCTTTTAAAGCTGAATTATTCATAATTCAAATCGTATTTAACATATTTTAAGAATCAAACAGAAAAACGGATGGCATTATACTTAGTAACCGGCGGAGCCGGATTTATCGGCTCTAACATTGTGGAAGAACTGCTGCGGCGTGGCGAAAGTGTTCGGGTTCTTGATAATTTTTCCACTGGCAAAAGGGAAAATATCGAGCAGATTGTATCAATCATAAAAAAAGAGTTCACTTCGGATTTAAAATTCGAACTGGTCGAGGGAGATATCCGGAGCTATCATATTGTACGGGAAGCCGTTGAAGGCGTGAATTTTGTGCTCCATCAAGCAGCATTACCCTCTGTGCCCCGCTCGGTCAAAGACCCGATCACCAGCAATGAGGTCAACGTTGTTGGGACCCTGAATATTTTGAATGCTGCCCGCGATGCAAAAGTGAAGCGCATCGTCTATGCTTCCTCGTCATCCGTTTATGGCGATCTGGACGTGCTGCCCAAAACAGAAGACATGCTGCCAAAACCGCTTTCTCCTTATGCGGTATCCAAACTGGCTGGTGAAAAATATTGTCAAGTCTTTACCAAACTCTATGGTCTGGAGACCGTCATCCTGCGATATTTCAATGTCTTTGGTCCGCGGCAGGATCCGGCGTCCCAATATTCAGCAGTCATTCCCAAATTTATCAGTCTAATGAAAACCGGGCAATCACCGACTATTTATGGCGACGGCTCACAATCCCGTGATTTTACTTACGTCTGCAATGCTGTTGAAGCCAATTTATTAGCCTGTCAGGAAGGATCAGAGCAACTATCAGGCGAAGTTTTCAACATTGCCGCTGGCAAACGGGTGACCATCAACGACCTTGTTCGCTCCATAAACCAGTTATTAAATGTTACTGTGCAAGCTGAGCATGCTGAACCAAGACCAGGGGATGTGAAGCATTCGCTGGCAAATATTGGAAAGGCGAGACAGTTTCTGGGATATGACCCAAAGGTTGATTTTAATCAAGGATTAAAGAAAATTTTGGTGTAGTAATAAAGGCAGTATTTTGAGATATGCTTTTAAGAAGCTAAGAAAAGATTATATTTTCTAATTCCTTACATACTATTTAGGATCAATTCTGTAAATATGCAAATAGAATAGCTTATTTATTGGCGATTTTTTTTGTACCCACTTTTTATTCATATTTCTATGAGAAAATTAACGATTGGATTTCCATTTCTTAGAGAGAATATTGGCCCGAAAATATTCTTAAGAAGATTGAAAAATAGTATTAATGAACAAAGGATTGCAAATACTTCCATATTTATTAATCCCCTTAATGATATAAATATCTTTTCTTCAGTTGCCAGAAATTATTATAATAAACCTTATCTTTTGAGACTAGATGGTATTTATCATGATAAGCTTCAAAAGTTAGGAAAAAACGAAGAATTAAACAACCCAATTTTTGATTCAATCGCCAATGCGAGTGCTTTAGTATTCCAAAGTCACTTTAGTAAAGCTCTTGTTGAGCACTTTTATGGGGAAATTAAAACGCCTTATAAAATAATATTTAATGGCGCACCAACGGACAAGAGCTCAAATAATTATAGAAGAGAACTAAAATTACCTTATGAAAAGAAAATTATTTTATCCGCTGCAAGTTGGAGAAGATGGAAAAGACTAGATGAAATCATTGAAACAGTTAATATGCTAAACAA
>JAEAME010001522.1_pt1 | contig 15856 bp, 9 predicted proteins | sample 8958731 | NCBI WGS metagenome assembly JAEAME01 (sample SAMN16933194, study PRJNA681113) | bioreactor sludge metagenome | isolation source: anerobic bioreactor sludge (Control) | place: India:Bengaluru | collected 2018-10-24 | reverse complement strand
GCCGCTTCTGCCGCATCAGGGTGCCATCCAGGTCCACGCCCAGGGCGATGGCCAGCTTGCGCGCCTCATCGTAGGGGAACTGCTCTGCTCCAAAGGCATCCCAGGCCATGAGGTACCAGTCCGTCACCGGGTCGAACTGCACCTCACTGCCCAGCAGCAGCCCCTGCTTACGCAGGCGTACCACCTCCTCCCGCGCCAGGTCCAGCGCCGTCTCGGGGCGCAGCGGCCTGGGCTGCCCCGTCTTGGCATCTACCTCGCTGGTCAGCACCGGCCAGTGCTCAGAGAGGATGCTCAGCGTCGGGCCAAACGTGCTCAGGTAGAGGTCCACGCCGCGTATCCCCTGCTGCGCGAACTCGGCGGCCTTCTCCCTGGCCACCTGGCGCACCCGCCCCTGGAGGTCCTCCCACCATACCGGCTCCGCTACCTCACGCTCGCGCTTGCGGCAGGCCATCAGGATGGTGGAGGAGGCCGCGTTCTTTTTCGCCTGGTGCAGCGAGTGCTCGCTCTCGGTGTGCACCGGCCAGGAGGCCTTGATGACAAAGCCGGCGCCGATGAGCGCCGAGGCCAGCGTGTCCCAGGCCTCCACCCGCTTGTGGGTGAACATCACCGTGAGCACGCCATCGGGCCGCAAGACGCGGTGCATCTCGCGGAAGGCGGCTGCCATCTTGCGCTCATAGTCCTGCTCAGCCAGCACCTTCTTGCTACCGCCTACATCCGAGAAGCGCGCTGGGTTGGCCACCGCCTCGTCGTCCTTGTTGGTCAACTCGTCCCGGAATAGCTCCGGGAAGAGGTGCCCGACGCTGCGCTTGAGCCAGACGTAGAAGAAATCGGCCAGCTCGGCGTACATGACATTGTCATAGTAGGGTGGGTCCACCGTGATGTTGTGCACACTGCCAGAGGGGATGTCCAGGTCGGCAGCCGGCCCGCGTGTGATGGACGCCACCCGCGAGCGAGATTCCTTACCTAGTGTTGCGAACGACTGCTGAGCCGGCGTGGCAAGGTCTGCCATCTCGGCGTAGGCATCCGCTACTTGCGAGACAACCCAAGGCAGTAGGTTGGCAGAGGCGTCGAACTCGGCATGGCTCCAGACGAAGGCAAAGTCGTGGCGGTCGAAAATGCTGCGAATACCTCTGCTGGGGTCGAACCTGCAGCTCCGATTGTCATAGATTGCTGCCTTGTCCAATGCAACCGCCAGGCAGGTCAAGATTGCATCAGCCTTTTCTGGTTTTTCGGCTCCCCGAACGTTATCCTCCAGCTCACGCAGCGTCTCAACGAAAATGCCCATGGCCAACAGCTGACGAGAGAAGAAGGCGTCCTCCCAAGCGACGACGCCGTAGTTCTCCGAGCGGTCAGCAGGCCCTATGTACCGTGTCTCCGTGGGTATGGCGTTTCTTGTAGCCCACTCGGACCTATTCCTTGTCAGCGCTTGCTCGGCGCGTTTGACTGCTTGTGCATCCTCGGCTGTCGGCGAGCGGAACTGGAAGCCGCCATGCACTTTGAGTACCACGGCGTACAGCATCTGTCCCATGCGTCCGGCTTGCGCTTCGGCTTTGATGTAGTCGCCGTCAATGGTCTCGCCCGTCCAGGGAGAGCGGCCCACTCCTCGACTCACCGTGCCCACGTCCGGCTTGGCGGCTCGCGCCCTGGCGCCGGTCAGGATTTCGAAGCGCGGCTCGGCCATGCCCTCCTCGGCGATGAGCCGCACTGCGACCGGGTCATCGCCCTTGCTTAGCCACCAGTTGGGGCTGAGCGGTACCGGTTTGTTCGTGGTGGGGCAGGCCACCGTCCTCGCCCAGAGATAGGCAAAGATGTTCTCGCCGGGTTGCTTGGGGAAATAGGGCGCCAGTTGGCCCCGGACCCGCTGGGCCCAGGCGTCGCCCCAGGTGCGAATGTCATCGGCCAGCGAGAGCCCGAACCGGACAGGGTAGTCCAGCGTGGCCTTGAGGATGACCGTTGTCACCGGGTTGAGGTCGTTGGCGAAAGTCCGAAAGCCGTAGCGCAGCGCCTCGAAGGGGATGGAGCCACCCCCGGCGAAAGGGTCCAGCACACTCAGGTCCCGGGTACCCCAGGTGAACTCCAGCAGGTTCCCCATGAGCTCCAGGTCCTCAGGAGAGGGGTTCACCGTGAAGGCCCGCGGCGCGCCCGCATAGGGGCTGACCTCCAGCCGCACCCCTCTCTGATTGGCCCAATCAATCAACCGCTTTGCCTTTACCGGGTCTCCTCGAATTCCCAACAGACCGCTGAACCACCCTTGATAGGTCTCCTGGTTAGGGAAACGCTTGAGCAGGTCGACCGGCCACTCCGTCGACCACTGTGGTAGAACCCCCGCAAGGATGGCCGCACGGCTGGCAATCAGTGGACGGCGCGCCCACCAGACGTGCAGGCGGTTGGGCGGCGGGTGCAGTCCGGTCGAATTCTCACGTCTGCTTTCGGCACCCACGGCCTCGATGGGCAACCAGGATTCGATGAGCATGCTGGGATGTGGCATGACTGCCGGCTCCTTCAGCTAGGGGTTAGCGTTGCCTCACTCTATTCGTCTGCCAGCAACATCCGCAGTGCGCGCAGGGCGCGGTCCGCGGTCGGGCCGGCTGTGCACTTGCTGAACCAGTAGTAGAGCTCCTCACTGGTCATGGCCCGCAGGCCGGCGGAGATGGCCTCCACCCGGGCCATCTTGGCAATCGGGCGCACCGCCAGGAAAAGGAGCCCCAGGCGCACGCCTGTCTCTTCCTTCAGCGCAAAAGGCGCCCGCCTGCCGGGCAAGAGGTCCGTGGCCTGGTAGCCGTTCTGCCGCAGGGCGTCCAGAACCTGGTCCGCCACGGCGCGCAGCGAGTCGCCGCGCAGTTCGGCCAGAGGGCGCATCGGCGGAGACGCCAGCGAGGGCAGCGCCCCTTGCGGAGGAGCGGGCTCTAAAGCCTGCTGGTAGAGAGCCAGCCGGTACGGTGGCCGGTCCCCAGGTCGCCCCTCGCCGCCCCGCCCCAGTTCGGGGACCACACGAAGCTCGAAGGCATAGTGCCCGCTCCAGGCGATGAGGGGAGCCATGAGCGGGCCGGCAGTGGCCACAGGCCGGGCCAGCGCCTCCTCTCGCTCGGCACTTTCCAGCAGCTCATCGGGCACGTTGAAAAGGCCCATCCGACCTCGGAAGGCGAATGGCAGCTCCAGAGCCTGTGGGTTGGCTAGCTCCCAACCGTACAGAGGGGCCTGGAAGGGCTCGCCGGCGAGGTGCTCATCCGCCCGTGCCGCATACGAGTCCGCGTCAAGCTCGACGATGTTGGCCAGTTCCACGGTGCCCACGACCGCACCTACCGTGAGCCGCCGAGGGTCGAGGCCCTGGGCGAGGCAGGCTTGCTCCTCCACTGTCTGCGCGGCATGAATGGCCAGCGGGCCGCGGTAGGCCACCGTCCAGGTGCGCAGCTCGAGGGTCTTCTTGCCCCGGACCAACAACTCAGCCCAGGGTTGGCGTACGCTCAGCGCCTTCATGGCGTGCCTCCATCGAGCCCGGGAATCGCCTCGATGCGCGTCTTGCCGATGCCGAGCGTCTCCAGGATTTCCCTCATGCTCAGAAGGTCCTGTCCCTTGACCTCTAGCCCGCCCTCCATGGCGATGTTGACGCGCAAGGTGGCGTGCAGCTCGTCCGCCTCCTGACAAAGGGCGTCGGTGAGCTGTTTGATGCGCTTGTAGCGGTCCCAGCCTCCCCGAAAGCCAAGAGTGAAAGAATCCGCGCCGCCGGTCCCAAACGACAGCACCAGGTCCTGCTGGATGCGGAACTGAGCCTTGCCGAACTGGGGCAACGCCAGGCCGAGGGAGCGAATGTCGCTCGCGGTCTGTTTGGTGCCGCCGTCGATGCTAATGGACAGCCGGCTGAGGCGAGAGATGCCGTGCTCATCGCACTGGTCAACGATGTTTTGAAACGCCTGGCCGACCGCTCCTTCGGCCTGAAGCAGTGTCGGCTTCCCTTCTCCTTGGCCCAGCCCACAGATGCACTGCCCGACCGGCTCGCCGCAGACCGGGCAGACCTCCGGTGGTAGGACGAGTCCTTCTCCACCACCCTCCGGTGGCTTCCATTTGCCCTTGATGCGCACGTCCAGCCGAGCCGCCTCTTGCGGGGTAAAGAGAATGGCGTCATCCGAAATCTGCCACGCCGCCGGCGGCGAGTCCTCATCGTACCCGAACTCTTCCTTGGCATCGTAGTAAATCCAGGTCCTGGTCTTGACGCCGTTCTGTATGGTCTTCCGGAGCTGGTTGACATCCAAGAGAAAGCGCAGCCCCACCTTGCGGGCAAAGGCTTTGCGCAACTCCTCCGTGGTCATACTGACCTGGTTCTGGTCCCAGGCTTTGGCCTTGACGTACATGGCCGAGAGCGGCTCATCATCGGCAGTGAGGGCCTCGCCCAGCGAGCGCAGGACCCGCACAATCACGTTGGTCTGGTCCTTTTCCACATCCCCTTGCTCCTGCGCAGGAAGCATCTCCCGCTGAAGATACCCGCTGGCTTTGGGCGCCGTGAGCGCAGGGTAGTACAGGTGACGGTAAGCCTTGGTGATGGCGACGCGCACGTCGAGTTCCGCGGCCTCGTGCATCTTTTTCAGCTCATCACGTTGCTCCTTGTTGAACTCGACCATGCGGCTCGAGTCGCTGACGATGCGTCCGAGGGCCAGGTAGCGGCGGGCCACGCCAATCATGTTGTCCACCTGGTCCTCGTCGGCAACCAGGAAGACGACGTTGTTCTGGTATCTGCGGAAGGACTCGGCCAGCCCGCTGTAGTCATAGATTCTGCGCACCAGGTCGGGAGGCGCGGCTACTGCAGCGTTGACCCTCACGGCGTCAAAGTGCATGATGGCCAACTTGGGCTGCCCGGCATCGTCATCCACTTCCACCGGTTCTGAGGGAAAGTACGCCGGCAGCAGAAACCCTTTGCGCCAGATTTGCCGGACGCGCCCCTCCACCTCGAGGACCGCCTTGGTGCGCCCAACCAGCGTCGTCTCGTCCTCGACGATTTTGTTCAGCGATGGCTCGGTCTTGAAGCGGTAACGATGACCATCATATTCCAGAAACCACGCCTTCTTGTAGAGGTTCTCCAGGGTGCGCTGCACAACCCCGGTGTCGTCTCCGGCTCCGTCAGGGCCGTGCGGCATGAGCGTTGCCAACATGAGGTCGCTGGGGTCCACCCCGCTGGCGATGCCCTGCGTCAGGCTGTGCACGAATATGGTGGTCGCAAGGCGCGTGGCGTAGGGCGGCTTCCCTGTCGCCAGAAGCGGATGGTCGATTTCCTGCGCATGGCCGAGCGTGCCCGGCAGCCCGCTGGTGATGTCCGCTTCGATGACCTGCTTGAACTTGGGGCGGTCCAGGCGCCCGGTGAGGTCCTCCGCAATCTGGGGATTCGCCAGGTCGATATGATGCAGGTGGATGAGCCAGGTGTTCTCGGGGCGCTGCTCCCAGAGCGTCCTCACGGTCCACGCCAGGAGGCGCAGCGCACCCCGCGTCTGGTTGAAATTGGGAATCGTGGCGGTCTTGTGGTTCAGCGTGGCCAGAAGCTCGGGGTGAAACGGGTAAGAGTCGGCGAATTCCTGGTAGTACTCGGACCTCACGCTGCGCTGCGGGATGTCCACATTCTTCTCGTTCAACAGGCCATAGTAGCGTGCATAAGCATCGAATACCGGCTTGGCTTCTTCCCGCTGGATGGTCTTGAATAGCCGGTGCGTGACAATCGCCGGAATCTCGTTCTCGACCGTCGGCGTAAGCACCCTCTCCTGTCGAGCAGAAATCTTGAGCGCTTCAGCCAAGCTGTGGCGCAGGCTAGCCGTCTCGGCGCCAAAGGCGTCGGACTCGCTGGCCAGGGTGAGCACCACAACGCAGCGCTCCTTGCTCGCCGCGAACTCGAGGAGAGACATGAGGAACGCCACTGTCTGCTCGGCCAGGTTGGTGGCCTTGGTTCCCGCCTCCACGGCTCTGGCGGAGCGCAGATGGCGCGAGATTTCGTCCAGCATGATGAGGGCCGGCTCGTCGCCCACCAGCGCCTCGAACAGTCCGGTGCCTGGCGCGACCTTGCCGATGTCGCTCTGCTTGGCGAGCTCGTAGCCAGCCTTGCCGCCCAACTGGTAGGCCATCTCGCCCCAGAGCGTGTAGGTGCGCACGCCATCCGCAGGATGGTCCAGTCCCAGCACGGGGTCCAGGTCAGAGCCCACGACCCCGGCAATCCTCCGGATTTGCCCGGGGGCAGGGAGGGGTGTTCCCGCGGACAGCAGGGGCGCGACCTTGTTTGCCGGCGCGCTGCCCCTGGCGACGTGGTACAGGGCAATGAGGTTGTGGGTCTTGCCGCCGCCGAAGGCCGTCTCCAGACGGATGACCGCGTTCCTTCCAGCGGCTTGGCCCACCATGCGGCCCAGCGCTTCGTTGAGGAGGGTCTTGAGACCCGCGGTTGGCCAGGTGTTGTCAAAGAAGGTCTCAGCGTTACCGTAGACGGGCTCGGCGTGACCTTCGATGACATCCCTGAGGCGCGCGGCGAATATGTCCTCGCGCAGTTCGCCCGTGAGAACTTCGGCGCGTGGTTGGCAGAGGTCAAAGATGCTGTTCATCGGTCCTCCTTGGATGTCAGCCGGCACCGTCGCCGGCCAACTTGAGCTTGACCGCGATTCCATCCTTGCAGCACGTCCTTGTGGCTTGGATGCCGATGTTCAGGCCATACGCTGTCGCTGCGGGCGAGACCCTGGCGAAGCACATGGCGGCAAGTCATGAGTCTGGTGGAATTATATGTCAGGCCATAGGCTATGGCAAATCCGCCGCCGGAGGACGGCTTCAGAATCTGGTGCGCCAGCTTGGCCCTGACGGGGGATGTGAAGCGTGAGTAGTTGGCATTGGGGTGAACCAGCGCCTGCCGAACTTGGCGAGGAGGTGGATTGGGAGTAGAATAGGAGGCAAGAAGAAACCCTGCGACTGTCCGAACAGTCCAGGGTATGGCGTCGGTGAACGCGCACCGAGCGTGGCGGTAGTGTAGCAGACAGGCCCTGGCGGTGTCGAATCATTGGCTCGGCTTCTCTCTGAACGCGTGATGCAGCAACTCTTATAGGGGAATTACCGTAGTGGTACTGCATGGTTGTATGTTGACTGGTCATCTCATTTCCCACCTTTGCTCATGTGCACCACACGACATGGGAGTCAACAGGTCTCACCAGGGAGGTGAGTCTCATGACACGATTGAAGAGGGGGACAGCGTCTGCCAGAAGCGAGCTTGACGAGCAGAAGTCCGAGCAGCGCGACAGGGCGTGGGGGCGGTGGCTCCAACTAGCCAACCTAGTCCTAACGGCGTCCGTTGCTGTGGGAGTTGCCTTTCTCCAGCTCAGACTGGTCCAGGTTGCAGAGGACGCCAAGACGCAAAGCGAGTTCGCGCACCTTGAGCTCAAATCTGGCGAGTTGCCTGGAAGCGTTATCGTGGCAAACTCGGGCCCTGCCATCGCTAGCAACATCTCCATTGACTTTGTGCTGAGCTCAGTACCGTACCCATGGACGCCCGTCGTCGATAGAATCAGCAAACTAGAAGTGGCCTATTTGCCACACACAACTGACATTACCATCACAACCACTGTGATACAATCACCTTCCTCTCCCAACGTGGTGTCAGGCGAGAATGCGGTGCAGGCAATCCTGCGAACCTTGCCACGCAACACTGACATGACGTTTGAAGTCGCAATAGACCCTTCCGTCCCTGTTGAGACATACAGCATAGAAAGACCCATAACGCTATCTGTCCGTAACGAGCTGTCGACGACAGTGCCGCAACTCATGGATTTCTGGCCCTCGGTTGAGCGATACTTTGAGGGGGAGTTTGCGATAGTAGAGCTCTCAGTCACTTCATACTGCGACAACTGCGAAGGTGTTCAGAAGTGGACACTGACGGTGCCGAGCCTGCTCAGCCCCGCATCGACCCTATGGCGCGGCAGCCTCCAGGTCGGTGACAGGTTCCAGTTTGAAGTGCCGGCGCATTTGACCTATATCATGCCAAGCGCATTTCCGCACACGCCAGTGACTTGGGGGCAGACCCTTCTGATAGACTACCATCCTGAGTTGTCCAGCTGGTTTGTGTTTGAGCCCTATGACCCATATGGGATTTCCTTTCGGATTGCTAGTGATATCCTAGATACGCCCAACCCCGAACACATTGTGCTGGCCTTCTACCAGACACTTGGCCAAGCCAACCCGGCAATGGATGTACGCGACTATCTGAGCAGCCGGGCAGCTGAGGCCTTCAATCAGGGAACGCTGAAGTATGGCTCGCTCCTTCCCACCGACCAGCTGAAAGCGGCGATTGTCAAAGACATAAGCCATGACGCCAATCAGGACACCGACACGGTCGCGCATGTAGCTGTCTGGGTAGTCTTCCACCCCAAGTTAGGGCCGCCAAGCAACCCCATGGAGATATCCTGGAGACTGGTTGTCGTGCAGAATCAGTGGAAGATGGATTGGCCTGGGCCATAGCCAAGGGCCGAGGTTCACAGCAGCAGCTCCGAAGAGCCGTAGCTTGGTAGGCTGCATCGGCAACGCTGCGCGTGATGGGGGCACATGCCGAGCCACGTTGATAAAGCACAGACACGGCCATAGAATAGCAGCAACAGAAGCCTTGACCCCTGTGAACGGGCCAGGGCACAGCATGAGTTATCTGCTCGGTTATGTTTCGTGCGAAGCATGATGCTGGAGAAGGCACCCGGAGGGGAAAACCAATGGAAGATGTCAAGGGCGCTAGTCGAGATGAGGCAGAGCCGTGCGAACCCGGGCGGGCAGGGTATCCGCCTGGTGCGATGAAACCAAAGGAGCCGGTTATTTCGTCGATTGCTCTAACGGTCGAGCCTCCACGCTCCTCGTCTGCGGCCTCAGAGAAACAGGAGCGCTTATTGGTAGCCGGAATCGAGGGGCTTGAAGATGCCCACAGATGCCTACGCCGATTGACGGCACGATACCGGCGAGCCGACCAGGCCTATCTTACCTGGGCCGAGCTCCTGAAGGAGATTTCCAGGTACGGGCAGTGCCCGTCGGTGGTACTCTGCTTTGAGCGGCGAATCGCGTTGGAATTCCCAGCCGAAGAGGGACAGAAACTCACCCCAGAGTACCTGCAGGCGTCCATCATTCCCTACTTACAGGCACTTGCCGACATGCAACACGTCATCGACGAGGCACGAGGACGCCCGCCATCTGAGGTCGCCATCAAATCCATCTCCCAGGCCTCACCGGTCACTGTTGCAGTGGATGGCATCGCGGATGCTTACAAGGCTCTCACCGAGGACCTGGTGCCCTGGAAGCGGGACCATGCGCAAGAGATGGCAAAGCTGGCTGAGAGGGAGAAACAAGTCGAGCTTGCATTGAAGGAAGCAGAGTCGCTTGAAAGACGCGCCCACGCAGCCACACAGGAAGCCGAAGCCGAGAAACTGAGGGCAGAAGCGACCAAATTGGCTGAGGAAGCTCGCATGATTGCACTAGAGAACGAGACTCGCAAGCTAAAGTTACTGGACGAGAAGATGCTACTCGCCGAGCGAATCATTGAGAAAACGAAGCCGGGTCTCTCAAAGAAGCGCAAAGGTGAGCTAGTAGCAAAGCTGCTGCCTTCTGTGGATACCCTCATATCTGAGGGCGCGCCGGAGCCCGGCCCACTGCCAGCGCCCGCACTGGTACCATACGAGCTCCTGCATGTCACTTGCCAGGATTTGGCGACCGACCGTGCCCCTGTGGGCGAGCCCTGAACGTAGGGAGGCGCCATTACCAAGGCTCCTTAGTGCAGGGTCGGCTCGGGTCTCCTTCTGAGGCATAATGGACAAAAACGACTTGAACGTCAAACACGTACTGCCAGTGTTCGTCATCCTGGCGATGTTCGTGCTGATGAGCGTCCGCGGCGAGGCCGTACCACCAGGCGCAGACCTTTACGCGCCGACGCCGGCCCCGCTACCCAACCCGCCGTGTGACTGCGAGCATGATGACCTTGACTGTAGAGACTTCACGACGCACACGGAAGCGCAAGCGTGCTTTGACTACTGCTGGATTCAGGTGGGCCGCGACTTTCACCACCTGGACAGCGACGGCGATGGCATGGCCTGTGAGCCGACACCAGTCCCTGAGCTCAGGAGGCGATGAGGGGAGGGCTAGGCATGGAAGCGCGTTCACTCCTCCCTCGACACATCAGCGCTCACTGGGTACGGTTGTTGTAATCTCTCTTTAATCTTGCTCTGCTATAATGGGGCACCACTACCTATTGTAGTGAGTGCGTTTGCCAAGAGGGCTCTAGCAAAGCCGAGGGCGGCGCATTCGAACAATGGCAAAAGAGAGCCCTGCCGCTGTTCAAGCAGTCCAGGGCACGGCGTCGGTGAATGAGCACCAACGCAAGGGGATTCTATCGCCGAGCCCAGCCAGGTGCAAAGACGCCGGCGGGGGTCTTCTCTTGTGGCAGGGCTACCGGTGATGTACAAGTGTCTCTACCATGGCGACATCGTCACAAATGGTTGGGTGGCGGCAGGCCTGCGGCTTAATACATGGTTAGGCAGCCTCCACAAATCACAGCGTGAACTCTTCAAAGCTAACACAGATAGGCAGAGCGGCGTGATGAACAATAACCGAAGGGTAACCAAGTCCCAAAATGCAGATTGTCCTGTGTGTGACCATCGCAACTCCATAGATGCTCGTTTCTGTAACCAGTGCGGGGCACCTCTTGGGCCACCACGGCAGGAAAAGAAGATACCATCTCAACACAGATTCCTTCTGAGAGCATCCCGTTGTCCAAGCTGTCATTATCGAAACCCAGTTGGTAGCGCATTCTGCGAGCGCTGCGGCGCTCTAATAAAGCATGCGGACTGGGAAGTTCAGGTATCTGGTGCAGATGCTCATGAGGTTCAAACTGTAGCTCAAGCGTTGATGGGGATATCCACAAAAAGCAGCGCGCTTGCTCCATCAAGAAAAGTGGTTTCAGTCTTCTTGACTGCAAATCCCGTAGCAACCAGCCGACTTAGACTGGATGAAGAAATCAGGGCAATTACCGAGAAAATCCGCCTTTCGGAGCACCGGGATGCGGTTGAATTAATCTCGATGTGGGCAACACGACCTGATGATTTGCTTCAAGCACTTAACCAATATCATCCCCACATTGTGCACTTTAGCGGCCACGGAAGTCCCACAGGGGAAATCATCCTTGTTGACAATGTCGGGAACCATAAGCCAGTTACTACTCGTGCACTTAAGGCCTTGTTTGCATCCCTAAAGGATAATATCCGCATAGTGGTTCTCAATGCCTGCTATTCAGAGCTTCAGGCCCAAGCAATTACAGAAGTTGTCGACTGTGCTATTGGAATGAATGCTGCAATAGGTGATAGCGCCGCTATCGTATTCGCAGCGTCGTTTTATGGGGCAATTGGATTTGGTCGCTCCGTTCAAGAAGCGTTTGAGCAAGGAAAAGCCGCATTGCTGCTTGAAGGTATCGATGAAGACAAGACCCCAGAGTTGATTGCCAAGAAGGGTATTGACCCCTCGCAGATATTCCTCATTGATGAGATGGCAAGGCCTATTGACTTAGGGTTAATCACTTCTGAACCCCTCCGAGGAGAAGTTGATGAACTGATTCAAATTCTGAATAGCCGAGCAGAGAGAATCACAAGACGCTTGTCGAGGTATTTCGAGTACGCCGAGGTCCAGTCTTATATTGACCGATTCAAGACTCTGCACAACCAGCATATTGAGGCGCTCAGGAAGGGCAATCTCATTCATGCGCATGAAGTGCTTGTTCAGATTTACGAATTGTCCCACGAACTTGAATGCAACGAATCTTGGGCGCCACGCGAGAACGAGACTCCTTGTTTTGATTACCGTGACTTTTCCGGTACTCCCGCTATTGAGGAGGGAATCCTCATTTGTGGTTACTTGACCGCCCACATGCGTGAAGGTTCACCAGGAGTTCCGACCCTAGATTTGCGGCATCGCGGGCAGCGAAAGGAAAAGCCATCGCAAGATGCAGCGGCCAGGGTATACCGGGAGATTCTGTCTCACGCAAAGCTCGAGAAAACGGGCTGACAAGTTCCGTCCCTTCGTAGCCCCGCTGCCGCACAACACCGCGTTCCGCCGCCACGACTTGACAAATGGCTGAACTCAGCGTAGAATGTTCCGCAGATGAACAAGTCAGAGTACACCAGCACAGAACTGGCGACACTGGCAGAGAACAACGGCAGGCCAGTGACAGCGCGGTACATTGCCCGGCTCTGCCAGCAGCGACGGATTCCAGCGCGGAAGGTTGGGACCGGGGTCCGTGCGGTCTGGCTCATCCCAGCCGAGGATGCACGGCGCTGGCTCGACCAGTGGCTGGCGAAATCGAGACCGACTACTCTGGGATAACGGACTGTCAACTTAACACGAGAAGACCACAACATGTAGTAGGTACGGGCCGCAAGGCCACTACGGGTAGCCCCTGTAGCTCAGCGGACAGAGCAACTGCCTTCTAAGCAGTCGGCCGGGCGTTCGAATCGCCCCGGGGGCGCTGAGGGCACCCTATGACGCGACAGCCAACCAAGTCCGCCCCATCTATCCAGTTGACGCCTGCCGGACAAGCCCGTCTCTCCCGGACCTGGCCTGACAGCGTCTGGCTGGCGCCCGGGTTGGCCCGTCAAACAAGCCGGTCCATCCAGGAGCTGAGTCTCAGCAGCAGCGACGGCTCCCGGGCTGGAGATGCCCCGGGGGGCAGGCTCTGGTGGCTCGGCACAAACGGGTGCTGGATGCGAATCCCCTCTCGTTCGAGGAGGTACTGGGCCCAGCGGGCCTGCGCCTTGCGGACCGTCAGCATGAGCTTCCCGTTCACGATCATAAGACCCCACGCGCGGATGCCATACCCTTTGAGCAGGCGCGACATCTCAACACCGCTCCGGTGGCACGGCATCGGCACCAAAAAGGTGTGCGAGGGCCCATTTACCAGGTCTTCCAGGAACGCCATCACGGGACTGATCCAGTCGAAGATCGAACCGATCTCTAGAATTCGGTCCCACATGTGGCCTCCGGGCAACAGACAGGTTCTGGCGTCGCATCCGCAGTCCAGTATAGCACAAATGTTCTATTTTGTCAATATCCAGGGACCGGACTGACCGGGGGTCGAGAGGAGCTGAGGATGCTTTTTGACGACTATGTCCTGTGCTTTCTTGCGGGCGTGGTTACGGCCGGCATTTTGGGTTTCCTCTTTCAGCGGATACGGCTGACCCAAAAGTCGATCGGGAAGGTCTTTGAGCCCCGGCAGCCCTCGTTGGACGCCGACAAGAGCCCTTCGGACACGGTCTTCGGGTGCATTGGCTCCAGATTGAGTCTCCTGTTGCTGATACTGGTGCTTGGTGTTCGGGCGTGGTTCGTGGGTCAGTTCTGGGGGTGAGGCAGAATTCCGGGCAGTGTGAGTCTGCCGGGCTGGCTGCGGCACTCGTTGCGGCTGCCGGGACGTGGTGTGGTAGAAGAGCTCCCTGGTTCGCGAACCGGGGAGCTTGGTTTTCCGGCGCAGCTCCTGCGTCCTGACGGTGTCGCCGGCGGGCAGGGGTCCGTGGTGAGTGCCCCGGGGTCGAGGCGGCCGTACCGGGATGGATTGTGGCATGGGCGGTTGTACGAGTCATCCGGGCGAGAGGCGCGGCATGCCTCTTGGGTGAGGGGCTTCCGGGGCTACTTTCCGAACAGCAGCGTGCCGATGCGCACCAGGTTGGCGCCCTCCTCGATGGCCACAACGTAGCTGTTGCTCATCCCCATGCTGAGGTAGCGCATCTCGACGTTGGGCCTGGGCGTGCGCACCAGCCGCTCGAATGCCGCGCGCGTCGCCCGGAAGTAGGGCCGCGCCTCCTCCGGGTCGCCAAACCGCGGGCCCATCGTCATCAGACCTTGCACCCGGATGTGGGGCAATTTGCCAAATTGCCCCACCAGCTCGTCCACGTCCTCGGGCAGCACGCCCGTCTTGTTGGCCTCGCGCCCGCTGTTGACCTCGACCAGCACCGGCATGGTTTTGCCGGCGGCGGCGCAGCGCCGGTCGATCTCTTGCGCCAGACGCAGTGAATCCACGGTCTCGATCATGTCGAACAGCTCGACCGCCTTTTTGACCTTGTTCGTCTGCAGGTGGCCGATCATGTGCCAGTGAACGGATTCGGGCACGAGCGGGATCATCGCTTCGGCGTCCCGCAGGTAGTTGTGCCCCACGTGGGTCACCCCGGCGGCGATGGCCGCGCGCACCTGCTCGACCGTGCGCCCCTTGGCCGCCGCCACCAGCGTCACCCCGGCCGGCAACGTCCCCAGTATCCGCCCCACCGCCTGTGTGATTGCTTCCTGTGGCATGTCTCGCTCCTCTTAACACCAAGACACCAAGACACCAAGGATTATAAAGCAGAAACTCAGAAACCCGGTTTCTAGACCTGTATGCTGTATCCAGTATCCTCTATCCTGAATCTTGTATCCTGTATCTTGTGTTCTTTGTGTCTTGGTGCCTCGCTACTGCGCCCTGCGTCTGTTTGCAGGGTGGTGTCTTGGTGTTAAATCCTAGCCGCGTAATTGGGCGCCCAACTCCTTCTCCAGGTAGCGCAGGATGCGCGAGTGCAGCTTGGCGGCATCGTCGTCGGTGAGCGTGCGGTCCGGGGCCTGGTAGGTGAGGGTGTAGGCCAGGCTCTTCTTCCCCGCCGGAATCTGCGCGCCGCGATAGATGTCGAACAGCTCTACCTTTTGCAGCAATTTGCCTGCGGTGCGCACGATCGCGTCGCGCACCTGCACGGCCGGCATGGCCTCATCCACGATCAGCGCCAGGTCCTGGCTCACCGCCGGGAAGCGCGAGGGCGCGGCGAAGGCATAGCGCGACGGCGCGTGCGCCAGCAGCGCTTCCAGGTCCAGCTCCAGCAGGCAGACCCGTTGCGCCGGCAGGTCGAACCGGTCGCGCACCGTGGGGTCCACCTCGCCCAGCACGCCGACCTCCGCCTCACCGATCACCAGCCCGGCTGCACGGCCGCGCTGGAAGGTGGGATGCTCCGCCGGGACAAAGCTGTAGCCGGTGACCCGCAGCCGGCTCAGCAGCGTCTCCAGGATCCCCTTCAGGTCGTAGAAATCGAGCGGCTCGTCGCTCTTGCCCGTCCAGTGCGTATGCTGGCGCGGGCCGCTCAGGGCGATGCCCAGGTAACGCGGCTCCGCCGGCAGCTCCTGTCCCGGCCGGGGCAGGTAGACATGGGCCACCTCAAAGATCGCCACGCGCTCCGTATGGCGCAGGTTGTTCTGCAACGTCTCCAGCAGCGGGTTCATCAACGTGCGGCGCATGTACTCCCGTTCGGCGCTCAGCGGGTTGGCCAGGCGGATGTACTCGGCCGCATCCACCGCTTTGCCCGTGGCATCCAGTCTGGCCACGCTCTCCAGGTTGGTCATGGAGTAGGTGATGACCTCGCTCAACCCGCAGCCGACCAGGATGTCGCGCACGCCCTGCTCCGCCTCCAGGGACAGGTTGCGCCGCTGCGGCGGCAGCTCGTCGCGCAGCAGGGTGTCCGGGATCTTGTCATAGCCGACCATCCGCGCCACCTCTTCGACCAGGTCGGCGGGGATCTCCACGTCCAGACGGTAGTACGGCACGGTGACGTGAATCGGCGCAGTTTCCGCGCCGGCCGCGCAGGTGAACCCCAGCGCCGTCAAGCTCTCCACAATCTGCTGCCGGGTCAGCGGGATGCCCAGCAGCCGCTCCACCTCGGCCGGCGCCAGGTCGATCGTCCGGATGGTGGGCTTGACCGGGTACGTGTCGGCGATGCCCGCGGCGATAGTGCCGCCGGCCAGCGTGCGCATGAGCTCGCTGGCGCGCGTGGCCGCCAGGACCGTCGTCTCGGGCGGCAGGCCGCGGCCAAAGCGCAGCGATGCT
>JAEAME010001521.1_pt1 | contig 15860 bp, 14 predicted proteins | sample 8958731 | NCBI WGS metagenome assembly JAEAME01 (sample SAMN16933194, study PRJNA681113) | bioreactor sludge metagenome | isolation source: anerobic bioreactor sludge (Control) | place: India:Bengaluru | collected 2018-10-24 | reverse complement strand
TTGCGGTGACCTTTTTCGTGACCGGGAACGGCTTCACCACTTTGGCGGTGGAAATCTACTCGCGGGCCCGCCGTGGTGTCAGCCTGGAAATCAATGCGCTCAGCGCCTTGATGTTCCTGTTCACGCTGCTTTTGGTATTGGGCTATTATTTCATTCAACAATACGGGCACAATAAACGCGCGCAGCAATTGAAGGCGATCGGAAAACGCGCCGGATCGGGACGGGCGGTGAAAAAAGGATGAAAAAATTAATGGGAATGGCGGCCGTTGTGCTGCTTGCTTGTGCGGCGCTCGCTTTCGGAATAAACGCTTTGGACAGGGCGCAGGGCTTTTCGGACGGTAACACGCTGACGATCTACAACTGGGGGGACTACATCGAACCGGAGCTGATCACGAAATTCGAAGAGCAGACCGGCTATAAAGTTTCCTATGAGACGTTCGATTCGAACGAGGCGATGTACACCAAAGTCAAACAGGGAGGCACGGCCTACGATCTGAGCATCCCTTCGGAGTACATGATCGACAAGATGGCTGAGGAGGGCCTGCTGATCGAGCTGGACCATTCGAAGATCGAAGGGCTGGAGAACATCGATCCGCGCTTCCTGGATTTGCCGTTCGACGAGGGCAACAGATATTCGATCCCTTATTTCTGGGGGACTTTGGGCATCATCTACAACGACAAAATGGTGACGGAGGAGATCACGTCCTGGTCCGACTTATGGAATTCGAACTACGCGGACAGTCTGCTTCTGATCGACGGTGCGCGCGAGGTGATCGGGTTGGGTCTCCAGAGCGAAGGCTACTCGCTGAACGAAACGGATCCGATCATTTTGGCTGAAATCGCGGAGAAATTGAAGGACATCACGCCGAACGTCAAAGCGATTGTTGCCGATGAAATCAAGATGTACATGATCCAGGAAGAAGCGGCGATAGCCGTCACTTTCTCCGGTGAAGCCAGCGAAATGCTATGGGAAAATGAAAATCTTCATTATGTGATCCCTGAAGAGGGCTCCAATCTGTGGTTCGACAATATCGTCATCCCGAAGACCGCCAAGAATATCGAAGGCGCCTATGCCTTCATCAATTTTATGCTGGAGCCTGAGAATGCGGCAATCAACGCAGAATATGTCGGTTACGCCACGCCGAACCAAACCGCCATCGGGCTGATGGATCCCGAAATCATCAGCGACGAACAATTCTACCCGTCCGACGATATCATGGACAAACTCGAAGTCTACGAAAACCTGGGAGCCAAAACCCTGGGAACGTACAACGACCTCTTCCTCGAAGTAAAAATGTATCGGAAATAAGAGAGTTCAAGGATGCACTGTGACCGTTCCGGTCAAGTACTCTGATGTCACAGTGCGACATCAGAGGGCTTTAGCAATCTTTGTACCAAGTGAAGCTCAAGAAATAGTTGGCTTAATTTTGCCGTTGCGATACACTTCAAAAGAATTGAAGGATGAGTTACATGACTGAGAAGGAAGAAGTAAAAAAATTGTTAACAAATACAACAAAAGTATCGCTGATTTGTCAGAAAACGCTTCGGCAAAGGAGTTCAAAACTGTGATGAAATATATTGCAGACCAAGCGAATCTTAAACAACGAAAATTGGTTGGTCTGGATAAATAGATAGTGTCAGAAGATTGAAAAAATAAATGGTTATTAGCTAAGAGCAAACGTTCTTAGCTTTTTTGTTTACTGTCGACTTCCCATCGAAGAATTTCCGCTTCACAATCCGCGCAAGGTTGTGCTATCATTAAAATAAGATTAAAAAGAAAGAAGGTAATCTCTTGACTAAATTCATCAGCACCGACAAAGCGCCCGCAGCAATCGGGCCTTATTCGCAAGGAACCAGAAAGAATGGTTTCATCTTCTCATCCGGACAATTGCCGATCGACATGGAAACGAAGGAGCTTGTTTCGGATCCCGCGGCAGCGACGACAGCCAGCTTGAACAATGTGTTGACGATCGTCAAAGCGGGCGGCGGTTCGTTGGAATCGATCGTGAAAGTCAACGTGTTCGTGAAGGACATCAATGATTTTGACGCCATCAACGGCGCGTACACCGCCTTCTTCGGCGAACATAAGCCAGCCCGCTCATTGGTGCAGGTTGCCGCTTTGCCGAAAGATGCGGTTATTGAAATCGAAGCCATCGCAGTGAAAGACTAATAGAATAGCTGCCAAGGAGTGCACCAAAACCGGAAAATGCCATTCTGGATTTGGTGCACTCTTTTGATTTCATTCGGTAATTGAAATGATCCGTTCCAACTCCGGTGAACGGTCTGCTCACCGGAGTAAACCGCTAGTAACCGGATTTTAACTCCGATGAGGCCATCCTCATCGGAGGACGCAACTCGGAATGCAGCCTGAACTCCGGCGAAGCCTCCGTTCACCGGAGAAGCAAGGGATAGACAGCCCCTTATTGATACCAAGCCAGATGTAAAGAAGGCTCTAAAAAATAAGAGAGGCCGTCCCATAAACCATGAGACGGCCTCTGACAGCTGTTTTTATTCGAACGGATTCGCTTTGACCGGGGGCTGATCGTCCACCCATTCCGGTTTGACTTCCAGTTCCTGGCCGAAGATCTTCATTTTCAGGCGGACGCCTTCCCGGGTGGCGGCCAAGCCGCCCAAGCCGGTCTCGCGCAGGGAAGCGGGCAGGTTTTTGCCGACTTTGCGCATCGCTTCGATCACGTCATCGGCGGGGATTTTGTTCGTCAGCCCGGCCAAGGCCATATCGGCGCTGATCAGGGCATTGACCGCTCCGATGGCATTGCGCTTGACGCAAGGAATCTCGACCAGTCCGGCAACCGGATCGCAGACAAGGCCAAGCAGATTGCTGATGGCCATCGCCATTGCTTCCGCTGCCTGCTCCGGTGTGCCGCCTGCGATTTCGACTGCCGCAGCGGCTGCCATGCCGGAGGCGCTGCCGACTTCAGCCTGGCAACCTCCGGCGGCACCGGCGATCATGGCATTGTTGGCGATGACCATGCCGAAGCCGCTGGCACAGAACAGCATTTGGACCATCTGATCCTCCGTCAAAGCTAATTTGTCTTTGATGGCGAACATCACCCCGGGCAAAGTCCCCGAGGAACCTGCCGTCGGAGTGGCGCAGATGATGCCCAACGAAGCATTGACTTCATTTGTGGCAAGGGCGCTCTCGACCGCAATCAGCAGGTCGTTTCCGGAAAGCATGTTGCCGCGCAGACGGTAGTTCCGCATTTTCACGGCTTCGCCGCCCGTCAAGCCGGTGGGAGAAAATACGCCATCACCGGTCAAACCTTTTTCGACTGCAGCTTTCATGACGTGGTAATTTTTGCGCATCTGATCCCAGATTTCCGCGCGGGTGCGGTGACTTTTGGCCATTTCCTGAAGCAGCATCAATTCGGAAATCGGTTTGCCGCTATCCTCAGCGGCGGTCACCAGTTCTGCAATCGTATCGTACAAAACAAAATACCTTCTTTCCTAACTTATCAGTATCGCCTTTTCGATGAAAGGCAGCTCGTTGATTTCGTAGATCATTTCTTTGGTCGGGAGCGTATCCAGATAGAGGATGACCCACTCGGTATCCTTTTCGCGGAAGATGCGGATGTCGTTCAGGGGATAACCCTTGAATGCAAAATAGTTCTGCCATTCCGCCTCGCTGTACAGATGGTACTGGAGCGTATTCTGGTGGATGAAATAGACGGGCAAATGGGCATCCAAACGCATCGAGAAGTTGTCGATATCGACCTTGTTCAGGATGATCGAGCCGCCGCCGATGGAACTGCCCGTTACGGACAACTTTTTCTTGTCCCGCTCTAACACCATTGTGGCCGTGTTCGGGTGGCCGACGGGAGAGTCGCCGATTTCTTCAATGAATTTGACGGTTATCTTTTGGGACTCCGCCATCTCCAGTGATTGCGGGATCAGCGGATCATCCGCCGCAAAACCAAGGATGCCGCCGATGATCGCGAAATCGGTGCCGTGCCCGAGATGTGTGTCCGCAAAAGACTCGTAGTAATGGATCGTGACTTTTTTCGGCTTCACCTCGAATAATTGCGCCGCTGCTCTTCCCAGTGCCAAGGCGCCGGCAGTGTGCGAACTGGAAGGTCCGACCATCACCGGTCCGATGATATCGAAGATGCTTCTGAATGTATGGCCCATACTGATCCCCTTTCCTGATTGGTTCATAAAAGCTTGCCTCTCATTATAGCGAAAAGGCTGGCGGAATGACAGGAGACCGGTAGGCTTTTTTAGCGGATTCTAATGTCATTTTAACGGAGTATCCGTTGCCAACCATAGAAACGCTTCCTTTCCGTATGATATAATGACTTCATCATCCTGAAAGGAACGCGTGAGAAAATGGAACTTAAAGAACTGGTTGGACTAAAAGCAGCAGAATATATTAAAGATGGTATGACAGTAGGCCTGGGGACAGGCTCGACTGCTTATTATTTTGTGAAGGAAATCGGCAGACGTGTGAAAGAGGAAGGGTTGACGATCACTGGGGTGACGACTTCGATCCAAACAAAGGAGTTGGCGGAATCGCTGGGGATTCCTTTGAGGAGCGTGGATGAAGTGACTTGCATCGACATCACGGTGGACGGAGCCGATGAGATCAGCGAGGATTTCCAAGGGATCAAAGGCGGCGGCGGCGCACTGCTGTTCGAAAAGATTGTTGCCGACAATTCCAAGAAAGTCATCTGGATCGTTGATGAAAGCAAAATGGTGAAACATCTGGGCGCTTTCCCGCTACCGGTGGAGGTCGTCTGCTACGGTTCGATCCAACTGTTTAATAAATTCAAAGAAAAAGGCTATCATCCGGAATTCCGCAAGACCGCAGCCGGCGACTTTTATTTGACGGATGAGAAGAACAACATCATCGATCTGCACTTGGGTGAAATTTTGGATCCGAAGGCGCTTGCCGAGGAATTGATCCATCTGACCGGTGTCGTGGAACACGGTTTGTTCCTTGACTGCGTGGACACTGTTTTGGTCGGAACGAAAGACGGCGTAAAAGTGATCGAAGCGAAAAGGTAGGCTGACCTAAAGTACACTGATGCGTTTTGCGTTGTGCTTGATAGGCAAAAAATCGGATTCAAATGGAGGAACAAGCTATGAGAATGGTAGATTTAATTATCAAGAAACAAGAAGGCAAAGCATTGACAAGGGAAGAAATCCGTTTCATCATCGCGGGCTACACGGACGGTTCGATCCCCGATTATCAGATGAGTGCCTGGGCGATGGCCGTCTATTTCCAGGACATGACCGATGCAGAACGGATGGAACTGACGATGGCCATGGCCGAATCCGGCGATCAGATCGATCTTTCCGCCATCGCAGGCATCAAAGTCGATAAGCATTCAACGGGCGGAGTCGGCGACACGACGACGCTGGTACTGGCCCCATTGGTCGCCAGCTGCGGCGTGCCTGTGGCGAAAATGAGCGGGCGCGGTCTCGGGCATACAGGCGGCACTCTGGATAAGCTGGAATCGATCCCTGGTTTCCATATCGAGATCGATGAACAAGAATTCGCATCCATCGTGAACGAAAATAAAGTCGCCGTCATCGGGCAATCCGGCAATCTCTGCCCGGCCGACAAAAAACTTTATGCACTGCGGGATGTGACCGGAACCGTGAACTCCTTGCCGCTCATCGCTAGCTCCATCATGTGCAAAAAAATCGCAGCCGGTGCGGATGCGATTGTGCTTGATGTAAAGACAGGGGCCGGGGCCTTCATGAAGACGGAAGAGGATGCGCGGGCGCTCGCTCATGCGATGGTCAAAATCGGCAACCTGGCCGGCCGCAAAACGATGGCGATCATTTCCGACATGAGCCAGCCTTTGGGCGTAGCGGTCGGGAATGCCTTGGAAGTGGAAGTGGCGATCGAAACGCTGAAGGGCAACGGGCCGGAAGACTTGAAGGCGCTCTGCATCGAATTGGGCAGCCAGATGGTCTACTTGGGCGGAAAAGCGCGTGATCTGGCTGAGGCCCGCGCGCTCGTGGCCGAAAACCTCCGCAACGGCAAAGCGCTGCAAAAATTCAAAGTCTTCGTTGCTTCCCAAGGCGGAAATCCGGCTGTGGTGGAAGACTACACCTTGATGCCGCAGGCTGCCCATCAACAGGATGTACTGGCTGAAGCATCCGGATACGTGACAGAAATCGTTGCCGATGAAATCGGCGTGGCTGCGATGCTCCTTGGGGCTGGGCGCGCCACGAAAGAAAGCACGATCGATCTGGCGGCCGGTTTGAAGATCCTTAAGAAAGTCGGCGATCCGGTCCAGAAAGGCGAAGCGATTGTCAGGATGTTCGCCAACCAGGCAGATTTCGGCCCGGCCGAAAAACTGATCCGGGAAGCCTATTCCATCGGGGCCGAAAAGAAGGAAATAACGCTGATTCACGATATCATCACGGACTGATAAGAGGGCTGTCCCCAAAAAAGGGATGGCCTTCTTTGTTTGGTGTGCTTGTTGGCCGGAGAAGCTCGCCGGAAAATGTTTCCCAGCTCCCGTGAAGGGGCCGCCCGCCGGAGGTCGCCGGTAATTATCCAGCTGCACCTCCGATCAAGCCTGCCCCATCGGAGAACGCAAGCAGAATATGAGCTGAACTCCGGCGAAGCCTCCGTTCACCGGAGCAGAGCACTTCAGCAAACCTTCAAAAAAATCCATTTCAGCATAAATATAAAGAAGCAACCGGAAACGCGCCCCGGGTGCTTCTTTACTTTTCTGATTATTGATCGAAGGACACATTCGTGATGTCCTTGCTCATGTTCATCAGACCGTTCACCAGATCTTTTTTCTTGTAGTAATGCGGCAAATCGACCCCATAAATGACGATGTAGTTCGGGTGCTCGCTCTCCGGATTTTCGATCAGAAACTTCATGTCCGAAGTTTCGATTTCATTCTCGGAAAGGAACAGCTCGATCGCCTTTTTCAGTTCCGGCTGCCGGTAGCGGATCTCAACGTGAAGTCCGCCAATGGAAGTCCGGATTTTTTTGATGATATGCAGAACGACGTAGAGGATCAGGCAGCCGATGAAAGAAAGAAAATAATAACCCATCCCGACGGCAATCCCGAGACCGGCGACCGTCCAGATTGTTGCCGCCGAGGTCAGGCCGGTGACCGTATCCCGTTTGGTGATGAGGATCGTGCCGGCCCCCAAAAATCCGATCCCGCTGACGATTTGGGCGATAATGCGTGTAAAGTCGACGGTGATGCTGGATGCCACATCCGGATTGGCGATTGCCAAATTCAGGCTGTAATAAGCGATCTCGACCTGGATCAAAGTGATCAGACAGGCGGAAACGGAAACGATGATGTTCGTCCGCAGCCCAGCAGCCTGGCGGTTTTCTTCGCGTTCGTAACCAATGACGCCGCCGACGATGACGGCCGCAAGTAAGCGGAGTGTGATTTCCAAAGTGCTGATTGTGTACACCGCAATTCCTCCTTCAAAATTGGACATTTCCTCTATTCTAATGCACCAACCGTTTTCTGTAAAAGGAATTGACGATTTTCTGAACAAATAGGGAATCACGCCGATTCTTCCGTCAATATGTGATAAAATGAAAAATAGCATGAATTTTTGATTAGAGGAGGGACAATATGTCGAAAAAAGAATGGCTTGCGGGGATGAAAGCCATCTATCCGGTGTGTTTCGGCTACATACCGATGGGGTTGGCTTGCGGGGTGCTCCTGCAGCAAGCCGGCTATCATTGGCTGGCGGTCATGCTGATGAGCCTGCTTATCTATGGAGGGGCTGCGCAGTTCATGGTCGCTTCGATGACAGTGGCGGGGGCAGGCCTGCTGGAAATGGTCATTATGATCTTTTTCATCAACCTGCGGCATCTCTTGATGAGTTCCAGCCTGGCCCACCGGATCCGCGAAAAGAGCACAGCTTTCAGCATATTCTTTGCCCAGACGATTACGGACGAATCATTCGCCGTCAACACGCTGTACTTCAAAACGGAGGGGATGTGGAATCCGACGAAAGCCTTGGCCGCCAATGTCACGGCCTATGCTACCTGGATATTGAGCACCGGGATAGGGGCGATGGCCGGGAAAAGCATTGCTTTGTCGCCGATCGTGATGAACTACATCTTGGTTGCGATGTTCATCTTCCTGCTGATTTCGCAGATCGAGAACCGTATCGTGTTCTGGACGGCTGTGTTTTCCGGAATACTGGCGGTCATACTGATGAGCTTGTTGCACCATAATATCGCCATCGTCCTGACGTCGATTTTGGCCTCGGGATTTGGGCTCTATCTGCAGAACATAAAAGACGAAAAGGAGGGGATTTTGCGTGGATGATCAAGCATTGTGGCTCATTTTGGGAGGCGGGTTGGTGACATTTCTGCCCAGATGGATCCCGATTTTTGCCCTGAAGAATGCGCGCATTCCGCTTTGGTTCCAGAAATGGATGAGCTTCCTGCCGGTTTCGATCTTTTCGGCCTTGATTGCTTCGGATATCTTTTTCTGGGAAGGCAAGGTTTCCTTGAATGCATTGGATAACGCCAAATTGCTGCCGTCGCTTGTGACGGCTTTGGTGGCCTATTATTCGAAAAACATGATCCTTTCCGTCATTGCCGGCATCGCGGGCATAAGCCTTATGGTGTGGATTCTTTAATGTTTTTGTCATCATATTTTCATTATTCTGTTGACATACTTTTGTTTGTTGCTTATGATGAAAGCATCAAAGAAAGGGAGGCAGTCAATATGCAAACGGTCACGCGAGCAACAGCAATGAACAGGAAAGGCTGGCAAAGCCGCATAGCGTAGGTTGATCGTGCGACAGGACTGTCCATAGATGCAACCTCAGATGATTCAATCTGGACGAGCGTCTATGCGGATTTTTCCTTCTTTTACAATACTGGGAATAGATAAACCGCAAAGACTTTTTGGGTCTCTGCGGTTTTTTTGCATCCAAAAATGCGCTTCCGCTCCGGATTGGGATAGGGACGAAAATTCAATTTCAGAAAACGGAGGAATTTTGATGATGAAAAATGGGATGAACAACATGTTAAGAATGGCTTCGATAGTGGCAATCGGGTTACTGGGAGCCTGCGGAAACACGGCTTCGGAAAACGACTCTTCAGCTGCGACGACGGAAAGCGAACGGGAACAGGTCTATATCGGTATCCTGCAGCTCACGACGCATCCGGCTTTGGATCAGATCACGGAAGGCATCCTGGATGAATTGGCGGCGGCGGGATATGTCGACGGCGAGAATGCGACCATCGATTTCCAGAACGCCCAAGGGGATCAGGCAAACATGAAATCGATCGCCGAAAGCTTCGTCAGCCATGATGCGGACATCATGATCGGCGTTGCAACGCCGGCCGCGCAAGCATTGAAGAATGCTTCCGATGAGATTCCGGTGATCCTCGGCGCGGTTCAGGATCCAGTCGGCGCTGGCCTTGTCGAATCCTTGGAAGCTCCCGGCAGCAATGCGACGGGGCTTTCCAACCGGACACCATCCGATGAACAGATGGCGTTGATCAAGCAATTCCTTCCGGATGCCAAAACAATCGGCGTCATGTACACGACTGCCGAAGACAACGCGATCATCTCTGGTCAACGCGCCGAAGCGGCAGCCGCTGCCATCGGATTCGAAGTCGTCACGAAAACGATCACCACCACGAACGACATCGCCCAAGCCGCGGAAAGTCTCGCCAAAGAGGTGGATGCGATCTATGTGCCGAATGATAATGTCATCGCGAGCGGAATGGCCACTTTGGTGGATGCGGCCGATGCGTTCGGCATCCCGGTTTTCCCGGCGGCCGACACGATGGTGAAGGACGGCGGTGTCGCAACTTTCGCGCCTAGCCAATACGGCATGGGCACCCAGATCGGCCAAATTGCGGTCGATATCCTGAAGGGAGCCGATCCCGCGACTTATCCGGTCCAACTGGTCAAAGAGAATTCCGTCTACATCAATCAAGCCAAAGTCGACGAGCTGGGCTTGACGATACCGGAAGAGGTCAAAGCCGATGCGGTGTTTGTGGAATCAGCCGAATAGCAAGCTTTTTTGTGATGGCTCATCCGCTTGCGGATGTCGTTCGTTGCCTGACTGTCGGGTTTCGGGACGGAAATGGTCGCCAAACACCCGACAGAAGTGCGGTTTGTCGGGTGTTTTGAGTTTTTCGGTGATCGTTTTGCCGACAGGTGCCTGATCTGTCGACAGTTCAGGATACTATCCTGGGATTATGCCTGACAGAAGTCCCATCTGTCGGGCTTCGGAACGGAAATGCAGTTCGTGCACCTGACATCCTCTCAAACTGTCGACTGTACGCAACTTAACACTTACACAACACCCGACACATCCGGATCCGGCCGATAAATCGACCATCCACATCAAACAAAGCGCGCCAGCGAACGGTAATCCTGCCGGTCGCTGGCGCGCTTCTTTCATGTTCGATTACCGCTGAACGGAACGGTTGGCATATTGACGGAAATCGATTCCGCGCATCTCGCACCAGTCGAGGATGTCGCGCTGGAAGATGAGGTCCGTGCGACCCAGATCGGCAACCGTAGTTTTGCCCAGCATCGCCATCACCGTCGTGATCTGTTGCTTCCATGCTTCTACCGTTTCGGCCGTCTGCTCCGGCCCATCGGTCAGCACCATATGCAGGAACTGGCCGGAAAGCCCGACCGCCTTCGCGCCCAAGCTCAGCGCCTTGACGATGTCCAGAGGCGTCTTGATGCCGCCGGATGCGAGGAACTCGGCTTGTCCGCGAAGCGTATCGGCCTCCAACAGCGAGATCAAAGTCGATTGGCCCCAGTCCTCCAGATCGTCGTAGGCCAAAGCCGTCCGCCTTGCATTTTCGATCGCGGCAAAGTTCGTTCCGCCTTTGCCTGAGACATCAATCGTCCGGACGCCGACATCAATCAGTTGCCGGATCGTTTCGCGGCTCATGCCGAAGCCGACTTCTTTGACGATGACGGGGATGCCGACATGCGCGGTGATCTCCTCGATTTGGCGCAGCCACATCGTGAAGTCGCGGTCGCCTTCCGGCATGATCATTTCCTGTGGCGCGTTGATGTGGATCTGCAGGGCATCAGCCTCCAGAATCGCCACGGCGCGCTTGGCGTTCTCCAGCGAATGGTGTGCGCCGATGTTCGCGAACACTTGTCCGTTCGGATTCACTTTGCGGATGATCGCAAAGCTGTCGCTCACGCTGGGATCCTTCAACGCCGCGCTGACGGATCCGGAAGCCATCGCCAAGCCGGTCATTTTCGCGACCGCCGCCAGATCCGCATTGATCTGTTTGGTTCGTTCGCTGCCGCCGGTCATGCCGTTGATGTAGAAGGGCGCCGCCAGGCTCATCCCGGCCATTTCCGTCTGCAGCGAAATATCCGCCACTTTCAGGGCGGGCAGCGAGTGATGGACAAAGCGCATTTTCCCGAAATCGGACAGATCGGCCAGCTGATACTGCTTTTCGGCCAAATCGACATGCTGGTCTTTTCTGTTTGAATCAAGCGTCATGCGGATGCTCCCTTCCATTCAATGGCTTCTGCGTTGCGTGAGTAGCTGAAGACGTGCAGCGGCAAATTCATGATCCCGGCTTTTTCCCATTCCGAAATCAAAGGGATGATGCCCGATTGCCTGTCGATGATGACAATTCCGCAATCCCCTCCACCTGCACCGGAAGACTTGGCGGCGCCGGCTTTCTGCTCAGCCAAATCGCACAATTGCGTCAACGGCGGCGTTTCGATGACGACACCGGTGTGCGCCGTCAATTGCTGCAGCAGCGAACGGTTCTCGCGGATGCCGGCCTGGATTGCCTGCAGATCGCCCTGCTCGAAAGCGGCGATCATGGCGTTCACGCACGTTTTGCTGTCCTCCAGAAAATTTTTGTAGAAATCATCGATGCCGCCCCGGACATCATTCACGCGATCGACAAGATGCGTGGTCGAAGCCGGCGAGCCGGTCCAGCCGATCACCAGCCGCAGATTGGGTGGGGGCGTCAAGGGCCGGATCATCAGTTGCGGCCAGGCTGTTTCCAGCAATTCGGTCAGCGTCAGCTCCCCAGACTTCTCCAACACCCATTCCCGGTCGAAGCAGGCATAGGCGATCCAGCCGCCGTAAGTGCTCGCGGCGATGTCGCCGAAGGAACCGTTGCTTTTGACGGACAGATGCGCCAAGGCGGCCAGCTTGTAGACCAGTTCGGAGTCCGGATCGATTGCATAAAATTTCAGCAAGGCTTTGATCGTCGCGACCGTCACCGCACCGCTTGATCCAAGCCCGTATTTTTTTCCGCTGGCGTTGTCCAGCTCGCTCCTGACCGAAAGATGGAAATAGGACAACGGAATCCCGGATTCTTTGATGTAGCGCTCCGTCACCTTGACCGCCTCGGTAATGTAGAGGAAAGGATTTTCGCGTTGGTCGATGACCAGCTGATCCTCTTCACGGGTCCAAGGTATCGGCAATCCGCCGTACTGAGCGGAACGGATCGTCCCAACCGTATCGGCCTCTTCCAATGATACGGTGATGAACTGATCCAGAGCGACCAGAATCGATGGATGGCCCGGCGTCACTACCGCATATTCCCCGGCGATGAATAATTTACCCGGAGCACTTGCTTCTGTTACAGTCATGCCTTCAACCCTTTCTGTGGATAGTCAGCGTTCCAATCATAGACAGCGCGTTCTTCTTCCGTCAATTCCCGGATGCCTTGTCCGGGCTCGGTGATGATCAATTTATCCGCTGCGAAATGTTCCGATAATGCCGCTTTTATCGTTTCGGCCTGAGAAAGACGGCACAGCACCTTCACGTTCGGACCGGCATCCATCGTCACATAGCAAGGGATGCCTTGCTTGCGCAAAGCCTGGACGGTCTTGATGGCGACGATGCTGTCCGGCTCCCAATAGGACAGCGGCGGCTCGGCCCCCAGCATGGTCCCGTGCATCTTCATCCCGTTCGCTTCGGTGATTTCGCCCAAACGGACAAAATCTTTGGCGGCGATGGCTGCTTTGATGTCCACTATGTCCTTTTTCGCCGCCTCCACCCAAGCCGGATAGAAGGGCGACGTTTCGACTGTGCGTTTCATGCCGATGCGGCTGGGGACTTCCTTCGCTTTTTGGTTGACAGCCACGATGACCATGCCGATATCCCAGCCGGCGTCATCGACCGGCACCGCGAGCGAGTCGTCGGAGCAGGTGCCCATGTCCCATTCCACAAACCCGCCGAAGATGCTGCGGGTCGCACTGCCGCTGCCGCGTCTGGCGAAAGTCGAGAGGCGTTGGGGATCCAGATCAAGACCCAGAGCCAGATTGGCGGCTCCTGCCAAGGCAGCGAAGGCCGATGCGGATGAGGCCAAACCGGCTGCGGTCGGCACGTGATTGATGCTTTCCACGCGCGCGCGCAGGCCTGTTTTTTTCTCTTCGCGGAACAGATCGAGGAATTTGGAGATTTTTTTGGTTTCTTTTTCGCTTTGTTTCTCGCCGTTCAGATAGAAGGCATCTTCCGTGAACGTCCCATCGAAGACGACCATCGTATCCGTGTAGAGTTTGTCCAAGGTCAGGGAAAGACTGCTGTTCATGGGAAGGAAATACGTTTCATCCCGCTTTCCCCAGTATTTGATCAGTGCGATATTGGTGTGTGCACGGACACAGGCTTTATTCGGCATCTTCAGTTCCTCCCATTTGATAGATCCAAGTCCGGATCGCTCCGGCCTGGAGTATTGCTGTTTCGACTTTTTCCGCTTCGGTGCGGCTGTTGCTTAGGGCAATCACGCAGCCGCCGCGTCCACCGCCCGTCAACTTGGCGCCTAACGCTCCGGCAGAGCGGGCGGCTGCCACGAGTCTGTCGAGATCGGGGCTGGACACATCCAAAAATGACAGCACGTCATGGGCCTGATTCATCAATTGCCCCAGTTTTTGCGGGTCATTCGCCTCGATTGCGGCCTTTGCTGTTTGCGCAAAATTGCCCAAACGCGTGATGGCATCGCGGTAAGGTTGCGGATTTTCCCCGTCCAGTTTCGCGGCGATGCTGGCTACGGCTTCCTTGGTTTGCCCGGTCACACCGGTATCCCCGACAATCAGGTAGGCCTTCAGGTTCAGCGGGAAAGCCTCGAAAGGTTGGCCTTTGATGTAGAAAAGCGGATCGTCTCCGCTTGCCGTGGCGGCATCCAGACCGCTCGGGTTTCCGTGTGCGACCTTTTCGGATATGTTGACGAGCCGGAGCAGGGTTGCTTGGTCCAATGGCTTGCCAAAATAGGCGAAAAGCGCGCGGGTCAAAGCCACCGATACGGCAGCGCTGGAGCCCATGCCTCTTTCAGCCGGGATGGTGCTCGCGAGCGAAATCGCCAAATTTTTGTCCGAAACCTGCAGCTCGGCCAAGGCCGATTGGATGGCTGTCTTCAGGCTTTCCAGGATTTCCGGCATCTCCGCAGCGATGCCGTTATAATACGAACAATCGATGGTCAAAGGTCCATCCGCTTCGCATACGGTCGCGGTCATTTCGACTGCCGGGAAAGGCAGTGCGATGGAGGGCTCTCCGTGCACGACGGCATGTTCTCCCATCAGGATGATTTTGCCGTGCGACTTACCGGTTGAGCAGCTTGTTTTTGTCATATTGGGATCGTCCTTTACTGGTTATGGATCAGCTGGACAACTTCATGCCCCGCTGATCCTTGCGCGTCTTCTATTATGCTTGCTGTGCCTGGATTTTGCAAATCAGCATGGCGACTCTGTAATGCTCTGCTTTGCGCAGGCAACGCTTATGCAATTTCGACAATTTCGGCACATATTTTTCGCTATTTTCTTTCATCATTTTCATTGTATCGAAGCGAAAATACAAAGTAAATCAAATGTTTGGGATTTTACCGAAACTTAAAAAGCTTTCCCACCGCAGAAAACAAAGATTAGGTTTCAATTAAAATTAAATGTTCGTATTTGATGGGGGTTAAATTTTCATAAAAGTATGATACAATTACCAAAAGTTTGATTATTTCCAGAAGGGGAAAGCTATGATAGAAGATAGAAATTACTACGAAATCCATCGTGAAGAATGGCAAACCTTTCATCAGGACTCCATTCCTGCGATCACGGAAGAGGAACTGAAGGAATTGACATCATTGAACGATAGACTTTCCTTGGAGGATGTGAAGGATGTCTATGTGCCATTGGTGCATATGTTCGATATTTACTTGCAACAATACCGGAACCTGCAGCGGGATAAAAGCAGATTTCTCGGCAGAGCCTATGAGCCGTCGCCGCTCATCATCGGTGTCACCGGCAGTGTCGCAGTCGGTAAGAGCACGACGGCACGTGTCCTGCAGAATCTTTTGAAGCGGGCATATCCGACAAAAGCTGTCGAATTGATGACAACGGACGGTTTCCTCTATCCGAACCGGTTGCTGAGGGAACGCAATATCATGGACCGCAAAGGATTTCCGGAAAGCTACGATATGGAAAATTTGGTGCAATTCCTTCTGGATGTGAAAACCGGCAAGCCGAATGTTCGCTTCCCGGTCTACTCCCACCGCATTTATGACATTGTGCCTGGTGAATATGAAGAAGTGAACCATCCGGATATTCTGATTGTCGAAGGGATCAATGTTTTGCAGTTGCCGAGCAATCAACAGATCTACGTCAGCGACTTTTTCGATTTTTCCATCTATGTGGATGCCGAGGAAGAAATGATCGAAAAATGGTACATCGAACGTTTCGAAATGCTGATGGATCTGGCAAAAAATCAGCCGGACAACTACTATTACAACTACGCAATCGGCAAACGGGAGGATGCCATCGAGATGGCAAGGGGCGTCTGGAAACGGGTCAACCTCAAAAATCTTCGGGAGTACATCTATCCCACTATCACACGCGCAAATTTAGTGATTCACAAAACGACCAATCACTTTATTGATGAATTGTACATAA
>JAEAME010001520.1_pt1 | contig 15860 bp, 17 predicted proteins | sample 8958731 | NCBI WGS metagenome assembly JAEAME01 (sample SAMN16933194, study PRJNA681113) | bioreactor sludge metagenome | isolation source: anerobic bioreactor sludge (Control) | place: India:Bengaluru | collected 2018-10-24 | reverse complement strand
TCATGGCAAAGTGAATGGCTAGTTGTGTTTTGCCCTGGCCCGGTCTGGCTGCAAGCACAATGAGCGGGTTCCCTTTCCATCCGTTTGTAACCTTGTCCAGCTTAGCTAAACAGGTAGGGATGCCAGTTATACCGCCTTTTTGGGCAATAAACATTCGTTCTTCTAACTGTTCCAACACCTCAGGAATAATGCTCTTAACACTACGGGTAACTCCAGCTGCTATTAGCAAATTATTAACTGCGTCTGCCCCTTTGTTTACGATGCTTACTATTTCGTCCACCCCTAAACCATCAATGACTGCTCTTTGCACCTCACGAGCATACCCTAACGCCTTCTTTTGCACATAGCGTTCTTTCAACAAAAGCGCATATTCACGCAATAGCTCTGGGGTGTAATTAGCTGCCATAGAAGCCAGCCATGCGGTTCCTCCCTTTGCCTCAATAGCCTTGTTCCCTACAATCCTTTCCGAAAGTGTCACCAGGTCAATGCCTTTATTTTCGTCAAACATCTTCTGCATAGCTGCATACACTGAACTGGTAGCCATGCTCTCAAACATATCTGGAGTGAGAACATCTACAACATCAACCATCTGCGTTCCCTCAGATATTAACGTCCCTAAAATGTGAATCTCTGTATTACCACTACTCATGATAACATTCTTTAATATTATAAAACATCAAGTTTAAGCACTGAATCCAGCGCCTTTGGACGTCTGTCATTGCCCATAGGAATAATTTCATCCTCCCATGTTCGGTTGCGCAGGTAGGTTTCGGGATTTTTGCGATATTGCTTATCCGGGGTTGAGTCTTTGTATGCCTGGAGTGTATTGAAAATACATTTGCGATCTCGCAAAGAAATCTTTTTATACACCTTTTCTGCCCTCTGCTTGTCCTTTTTCTTGTCGTAAAACTCCCAAAACTCCGAGAAAGGATATTCCTCTGCCACGCTGCCTTTATCATCTTTAGGTTTATGATCATCCGGAGGAATAGAAGTATCACTCTCCTTTGGAGTCTGTGTTGCGCACGGTTCGGTGCGCATATTATTCTCTTTTACTTTAGTTTCCTTTACTTTACTTTGTGCACTAACTACCGGAGGGAACGGAGTAAACTCCGTAATATACTGCGTTAACTCCGTAGGTAACAGGCATAAATCACTGCTCACGCTTATACTTTTACGTTTTGACGCTACGCATGCTATGATATATCGCTTCTGTATGCCAGCGCTTGTGAGTACATTGTGACTCTTGTACAGGGACTCGTTGAATATATTCCGATAGAAACAGCTATTAATTACTGAATTTATTAGCGTTAATTCCGCATTTATTCTATGTGCAAAGAGTCGCGCCACATCCTCGCTCCAGTCAAGATAATAGCCATTCTTATATATCTTTTGCCAAAGTTTTATGACAATGCTAAAACCGGCAAGCCCATGTTCCGTTTCAATTAACTCAATGCAATCGTCCATATCGACGTCCAGGGGGAAGTAGTCTAATCCGGTTTTTGTAGGTCTACCCATAATTAAAATTTTTTATTGTTTTCACGAAGGTATAGCCAGGTACACAAAAAAATACTCCCGCGGGAGTGTCGCGGGAGTAGTGTCATTATTTTATAAGGTGTAGTTTATCAGAAACTTAAGTGCAGGTAATATTTTGCTAAAATTTCACCTCTTACCTTAAAGAACGGTGCCACATTTATCAATCTTAGGTGGTTTTTTAGACATGAAATACTATTGGTTTATACTATTCTTCCTCGGGATCAATGAACAGTTTGGCATTAATGGCAGCTCTTTTCTTGGGAGAGATCTTGCCCTGGTATCCGCGAAGGACATTATTGCCGCTTGTATGTCCAACCATGGCATCTATGAATACATCTGAAATTGCGTGCCAGGTTAAGGTTGTTATGTATGAATTGCGCGCATAAGCCGGTGTGGCAGGTCGTATCCCCAGCTCTTCACATGCGGCTTTCATTCCTTCCCCAATCTTCATGTTGAACCCGTGTACACGTTCTGTTATTTGCGATTCAGAGAAGGCGTTGGCAAGTATTTGTGGGAAGACCCGTTGTCCTTCTTCAGGTGGGGTTGCGTATTTATCTAAAAGATCCTGTAGTGCGGGGATAACAGGAATAAAAACCCTTGTCGGGGCTTTGGAACTGGTCTTGGACCGGATAAAAGTCAATTCTTTGTCGTAAGTGTAATGGTCTGTCCATGTGAGCGTGGCCAGGTCACGAAGGTTACAGCCGTTGCATAAGTACAGGATGATCCACCAATCCGCTGCCCATTTATTCGTTCCTTGGTAATCCCTGATCTTTACTATGTCTGGTACGGTTAAGAAATCGTCTTGCCTGCGCTCCCCAGCATCGATTGTGAATTTCAATTTGGGCATCTTGCCTTTCTCGGCCAAATGAATCATCAAGGCACGGAAGGATCGAAGATACATGCCCTGGCTGGCTATGGTAAGGCCATCTGCTGTCATTTTATTGCGCCAGTTCTCAACCATATGTATGGTTATCTCCTTCGGTTTGAGCCGCATTTTGGGGCCCTTGACGGCCATTCTGCGCTGCAATATACCATCTACCTTTATCCGGGCTAAGTGACAACCAAGGGACTTATAGAATGAATTACAGGATTGTAAGTATTGGTCCCTGGTCTTTTGAGCTTTCTTTCCCATGGCGAAATCCTGCCATTCCTCGAGGAATGTTTTTACTTTAGTAGCAGAAGCGCGGCCCATTTCTTCGCGGACCCTGTTCATAGAAAAAGTATCCGTACTGTTTAACTTTTTTATTATGCCGCATACCTTATCAAAGGATTCCTTGATTTCGTTCTTTATAACAGAAAATTCTCCTTTGGTTCCACGTGCTTTCAATAAGCCTTCGTATCCTTCCCATGTGACCCTTTTCCCTGTTTGGATATATGTTTTTTCTCGGTTGTGGGCAACACGAATACTAAGACGGTATGTTTCATCAGAGGTGGGTTTGCGTGTGTCCAATGTCGCCGTCACGACTATACCTCCAATATTGTCTTTAAAAAGGTACCCAATTTCCATATAAATTTTCTCCAGTATTGTCCGAGTGAACTCCGAGTGAACTCGTAAATATAAAACACTACAAAACTAGGAAAAACATTTATTATATGCAAATATCTGATAAACAGGGATTCAGGTAATATTTTTTAGCACAAGGAACAATGGGGAAAAACAAAAAAATATGACTCATAATCAGGGGGTCGCTGGTTCAAGCCCAGCTGGGCCCACTCCTTGAAAATAAAGCACTTACAGCGTTGCGTTGTAAGTGTTTTTTTTGTGCGGTGTAATGCGGTGTCCGACAAAAAAGGCACTCGCACATACGCAGGTGCCTTTTTTGCTGCGCCCCAAATGGAGTTTGGTGCGCCACAGACCCGCATAAGTGCGCCACAAATGGAGTTTGATGCGCCACAGACCTACATAAGTGCGTCTGAAACCCGCAAGACTGCGTCTGAAACCCGCAAAAGTGCGCCATAAACCTACAATATTGCGCCCCAGACCCCCTTTTGGTGCGCCCGAAATGGAGTTTGACTGCGCCAAGATTGAGAGGCGGAGAGCAAGGTCTTGATTGTCAGCTTGTTGTTCTTTGGCATTTTTTTTTGGCGCAGTCAAACTCCATTTGACATTTTTTACCCTTCCCTGGTACCCTTCCCTGGGAACAGACCCAGTCTGCGGCCGGTAATACAGCGCACATCGGGGCACTGGATTTTATGGTGGCGACTCCTCTTATAGTCACCCCTCCCGGAGCAGTGAACTTCACGTACAATCACGTGTTTGCCATGATCGAATTCCAAATCACCGGCAGTGGGGAGCAGTTGACCCAGGTTAGCCTGAGCGGGGTCGATCCCCTGGCTTGTCAAGGCACCATTGACCTGTCTCAGACTCCGTCTACAAATACTTATGCCATTACTACAAGCGAAACCACGAAAACCGTAGCTGTCACATTGACCACTCCAGTGTTTTTATCCGATAGTCCTGTGAGCATTTATATGATGGTCCTTCCCGGTATCCAAACAGGTTACATGAAGATTGCCATTACAACCGACGGGATATGGAAAGAAATAGAAAAAGCAGCTCTTATTGTTGACGTACCATTTACTCGTGGTTTTTCGGATAGGAGCTTCGTAAGGGGAAATAAGTACGTTGTCAGCCTTGATGCAGATGATCCCGGGTGGACAAATGAATTTACAGATTCCCGGGATGACAATACTTACAGTTATAAAGCCATCGGCACTCAGGTCTGGATGACAGAGAACCTGGCGTATTTGCCTTCGGTTGTTGGTCCTGATATTGGCTCAAATGGAGTCCCGAAATATTACGTTTACAATTACGGAGGAGACAATATTACTACCGCCAAAACATACAATGAATACCTTTATTATGGAGTATTGTACAATTGGCTGGCTGCGATGGCAATGTCAACCAGCAGCACTGCAAATCCCAGTGATGTACAAGGTGTATGTCCTACGGGCTGGCACCTGCCCAGTGATGCAGAATGGACACAGTTAACGGATTATCTTGGAGGAGTATTAGTTGCCGGCGGCAAAATGAAGGAAACAGGAACAACACATTGGACCAGTAACACCGGAGCAACCAACGAAAGTGGTTTTACCGGCCTTCCGGGTGGGTTTCGTTCCTACGGTGGAGCATTTGCCGAGATCGGCAATTACGGCTATTGGTGGAGTTCTTCGGAGGGTTCTTCAAGTACTAATTCCTACAGACGTTACATCTCTTACAACAACGATGACGTTGACCGACACTATGCTGACAACAGTCAAGGTTTTTCTGTGCGCTGTGTACGGGATTAGCTGCGCCCGAAATGGAGTTTGACTGCGCCACAGATCCCACAAAAGTGCGCCACAGACCCCCTTTTGGTGCGCCTGAAATGGAGTTTGACTGCGCCAAATTTTAAGGGTACATCACAAGAACCTGACAGCCAGCTTGTTATTCCGCGGCATGTTGTTGTGGCGCAGTCAAACTCCATTTGAAATCAATATATTGCCAGCTGAACTGTTCTCCGGAGACGTCAATTTTCAGGAATCCTTCTTCCATTCCGTTTCGAGGGCCAAGCCACCATCTGGCGCAGACTGCTCCTCCGGTGACGTAATGAATGCCGTTGTATAATATATCTTCCAGCATATGCAGGTGTCCCTGGAGTACCAGCTTTACGTTATACTGTTCCAGAAGATCCCGCACTTCTTTTGCGTTAATGATGATTTCGGAGGGTGAAAACGCACTTGTAGGGTTACCAAAAATCTGCTGGCCTACACTTAAAAGGGGAATATGTGTGCTTACGGCAATCGGTTTGACTTTATGAGCCTCCAGATCTGCTTTCAGCCATTCCATCTGCAGGGAGTCAATGATACCCACATATTTTCGTTCCGGTGTAAATCCGATGCCGTCGAGAACTATGAAGTGCCAGTGTTTGTAGTCAAAGGAATAGTAACGATCGCCTATCCGGTCTTCGTACATTTTCTTGCCGTATAATTCGTGTGAGGGATCTATCCCGCTTGCCTCATATAGTCCAAATACTTCGTGATTGCCTATGGTGTTGTACAAGTGCATTTCAAGCTGTTTGGAAAGGCTGTCGTAAAGGAAATACAGACTATCTGCTCTTCCGTAACTGGCTTGTAAGGCATCAAAAACGTTATCCCCGCCGCTGATGACAAAATCAGGTTTCAGGGCATTAATGGTATCTATGGCCCGGGCAAAACCTTCAGCGGCATGTAACTCGGGCTTAACGTGAATATCGGTCATGAAGACAAAAGAGAATTCTTCATCTTTGTTGTTCCGGGAGGGACCTTGATTGCATTGTACAAATAGTAAAAGGATAACAAATCCTGTAAATGAGAAAATGCCGGCTGTTTTTTTCATGGTATTAAGATTAATTGAAAGTAAAGTTAAGCATAAAGACTTACGTATTGCGCCCCAAATGGAGTTTGACTGCGCCAGAGACCCCTAAGACTGCGCCACAGACCCACAGAAGTGCGCCACAGACCCACAAAGATGCGCCAAAAACCCCCAGATGTGCGCCCCAGACCCCACGTAAATGCGCCCCAAATGGAGTTTGACTGCGCCAACTTTTTGGGGCGCAGCGCAAGGCCAAGATTATCAGCGTATTATTCTTCAGGGATTTTTCGTGGCGCAGTCAAACTCCATTTGCCCACCACTCCCATCACTATTGCCAGTATAAGGAACAGGCCTATGTTGCCGGCTAAAAAGGCGTAGTCGTTCAGGGTGAGCAATACGTAAATGAAAGCGTATAAAAGGACCAGCAGTCCAAAAACCAGCCAGGACGTTTTTTTGTCCTTGACAACCAGGGCGGTGAAAAGAGAGATCAGGACAATGGTGGCGACGGAGGCAATAAGATAAGCCGTGTTGAAGCCCAGTTGTTCACTTAAGGCGGTTAAGAGGGAGAAGAAGAGGATAAGGGCCAGGGATACCAATACGTAATGAATCACGGGGATGGTTTTCCGGCCCCTGATCTCGACAAAAAGAAGCACCATAAAGGTAAGGGCAATAAAAAGTATTCCGTATCGGGCACTTCTCCAGGCCTTCTGGTAATGGTCCACCGGTTGCACCAGGTTCACCCCGAAGGCACTTTCGTCCGGTTGAAAGGCTTTGCCGATCCAGGTCTGCGGGAAATTCCGGTTCAGGTGGGTTACCTCCCAGTCTGCGGTAAACCCGCTTTTATCCACAACCCGGGAAAGGGGAAGGAAGCTCCCGTAAAAACCCGGAGAGTCCCAGGCGGATCGCAAACTGGCATGGGTGTTTTTGCCGAGAGGGGTCACTGCCAGGCTGTTGGACCCTGCCAGGGTGAAGTTCAGATCAAAAGCCACGTCACTGCCCGGCTCAAGCTCCGACTCGGCAAAAGAAATTCCCGAGTTGAAAACATCCTGGTCTTTCACGCCTGGCTCTGCCCGGAGTGCACGTGTCCCGGCGTTCATTTCTATTTCTCCTTTCAGCCCCCTGTTATCGGAGATGCCGACAGTGTAATACGCATCTTTCCAAAGGATTTCAGCTCCCGGCAAATCGGATTCCAAGGGTACCGTAAAATTTCCTTTGATCTTCAGGTTGGCATCGTATACTACGGACCGGTATATGCTCCGGTACCTGATCTGGGGAAGGATCTCGCCTTCAATGATCATGGCTGCCGGCAGGATGTGCCAGATCTGTGTGATTGTTTTTGCCTGGTCTTCCGGGGAAACCGTACGAACAGGAATGTTGAGGATGGGGCCGGTAAGGCATTGACCGGTTGCCCATTCGTTGGATATTTCTGCTTGTACTTTTTCTGCGTTTACTTTTCTTTCTTCGATGATCTCCCTGATCATTTCCAGGGGAATCAGTAAGAACAATCCCAAAACAGCCAGCAAGGCGATTTTCAATGTAATGGAATTGTACCATTTTCCGGGGTTGGAGATTTCAATTTTCATGATCTATGTTGTTAAAAAGATTTTATGTTTTAAAAGTTCTTTGTAATTCAAAGTGTCAGGGTAAAAAAATTTTAGGTGTCACGGATCAGGTTTTCCAAAGCCGCCAGGTGCTCCCTGAAAGCCACGCGTCCTTTTTTTGTTGCCGAGTAGCTTGTATTGGGTTTGCGGTCAATGAATTGTTTCTCCACGGCGATCATACCTTCCTTTTCCAGTGCTTTCAGGTGGCTGGCCAGATTCCCGTCGGTTACGGCAAGTGCCTCCTTCAGGCTATTGAAATCATACGATTCATTAACCGTTAAAACCGACATGATCCCCAGTCTGACCCGGCTCTCAAATATTTTGTTCAAGTTTGTTAAGAGGTCTTTCATTTCCCGTATTTTCCGTACATAACCCATCCATACACAATGTGCAATATGCCAAACCCGACGGCCCATCCAATAAGCCACAGATTCGGGAATACCGTGACAAGAAGTCCGATCACGATTTCCAGAAGGCCCAGGTAAAAGATCTCGCCCAAGGTGAACTTAGAAGCATTAATCAGGGCCAGGCCATAAAAAATCAGGAACACAGGCATAACCAGTTGCAGGGATCCCTGCAGCAAAAATATTATAGCCAAAACACCGCCTGTGCCCAGGGGAATAAACAGGTTCAACAACATTTTCCGTGAAACAGGGGTCCAAAAATGCTTCTTGTCTCGCTTTGCTTTTTTAATGGATAAATAATAAGCAAAAGAAAGTGAGATCACCAGTACGATTGCCGCAACTGCTACCAGCAACCAGGCGTCATCAATGAACAACCAGGCCAGAAGTGCTCCTGCCAGAGCAGCCACTCCGGCGATTACTCCTGACAAACCGCTAAGTGAAAGAAACCGTGTAGATTCCTCCATCAGCTTTCTAATTGCTTTTATATCCTCGTGTGTTTTGACCTCGTTTTTCATAATTCAAAAGTGCTTTGTGCTGCAAAGCTAATAAAAAATTTCAAATGGAGTTTGACTGCGCCACAAACCCCACAAAAATGCGCCACAAACCCCCCTTTAGTGCGCCCGAAATGGAGTTTGATGCGCCAAAAAATAAAAGACATTTTAGAAGTGGTTAGTATACAGTATTTTACTTTTGTGTATAAATTTGTGGCGCAGTCAAACTCCATTTAAAAATCTCAGCCATGAAAACACGCATTGCACCGGGATTTACTTTGTTTTTTTAGCACCATTTGTTGGTGAATTTTTGTTGGGTAATTTGCCAGTGAGTATGTTTTACCTAATGCCTGTTTTGGCGTTGTTATATGGCGGAGGTGCTTTGTTGATCCGGGAAACGGTCGTAAGGTTTAATTTGAACAAAGCGGGTCTTTTATTGCTCTGCCTGGCTTACGGTATCGTTGAAGAAGCATTTAATACACAATCGCTTTTTGATCTCAATTATCTGGGGTTGAGGCTGCTGGACTATGGATATGTGCCATTCCTGAAAATGGGTTCCTGGTGGACGATATATGTGCTGGGGATACATATTGTATGGAGCACGGCAGTTCCCGTTTTGTTGATCGATTATTTGTTTCCTAAAGTCAAAGGCAAACCTATATTGGGTATCGCAGGACTTATTTTGGTTGCAGCCGGTTTTGCTTTTGCGGCTTTTGCTCCTTTATTAAACAGACCGGAAGAGGCTTTTATGGCTTCGGGACAGCAGTTGATAATAGCAGGAATAGCGGTTATCCTATTATTCTTATTGGCAGTTTTGGGGTTCAGAAAAAGAGAAAAAGAAGAGAAAAAAATTGGGAAAGTGCCTTCTCCTTTGGTCATAGGAATAATTTCTCTGTTATTGGGTTCAGGATTTATGGCATTGACTTTTACAATTTCATATATACCGGCATGGCTGAACGTGGCAGGCATGCTTTTGCTCTTTGCTGTTCGATGAACTGCGCAGGAAGGATGCTATTGATGACTCTGTAGCTACTTTACTGACTAATAATTACGTGTAATGAAAAGCATTGGTAAAGGTCTTTTGTTTTTGTTTGTGATTGCCGGAATATTGTTGCTTCTGGACCTGGAGAACCGGGAAAAAGAAACTACCCTGGAACTCAAAATAGCTGTCTTTAAGATGATTACCCGGCCTATGCTGGATGACGCAGAACGGGGTATTTTGGAAGCACTTGAAGAAAGAGGCTATACAGATGGGGAAAATTGTACCATAGAGCGTTTTTCTGCCGACGGGGATATGGTCACAGCCAACGCCATAGCGCAAAACATTGTCAGCAGCCGTTTTGATATGGTGGTCACTATCAGCACCCCGTCACTCCAGGTAATGGCCAATGCAAACAAAAAGGGTGAAGTGCTGCACGTATTCTGCACTGTCACCGATCCCTATATAGCCGGGGTTGGGATTACGGGGCCCGAACCGCATCAGCATCCGCCTCACCTGGTAGGTATAGGTACGTTTCAGCCGGTTGAGGAAACTTTTGAACTGGCAAGACAGATGAACCCCGACCTGAAAAGAGTAGGGACTGTGTGGTGTACCAGTGAAACGTGTTCCGAGGCCTGTGTACGGCTGGCCCGGAAGAAATGTGCCGAGTTGGGCATTGAACTACTGGAAATGAGCGTCGAGAATACCACCCAGGTCCTGGAGGCCGCCATGTCCCTTACCGCCAGGGGTGTTGAAGCTTTATGGGTAGGCGGGGACAATGTGGTAGAAGCGGCCATAGATCAAATGATCAATGCGGCGGCCAAAGCCGAGATACCCTTGTTGATCAACAATACGAACAACGTATATGGTAATACATTATTCGGCTTGGGAGCCAAATATACAGAAGTCGGTTACCTGGCCGGACAAATGGCCGCTGATGTACTGGAAGGCCTGCCAACCTCTGAGATCGGGGTGACCAATCTGGTTCCACTGAACCTGCTGGTTAATCCCGGGGCGTTGGACAATATAAGCCACAAATGGAAACTGCCGTAGGAGGTTTCAAATGGAGTTTGACTGCGCCAGAGACCCGCAAGACTGCGCCAGAGACCCCCTTTTGGTGCGCCCGAAATGGAGTTTGACTGCGCCAGCCAAAAAGAGCATTTCAGAAACAGCTGATTTACAAGCTCTTGTTGTTTGACAAAAATTTCTGGCGCAGTCAAACTCCATTTAAATTCCTCCAAACACCATTCCGGAGATTGTGGCCATTATGACCACCAATACTACATAAACAATAGTCTTTTGCGTTCCCATGACACCCCTTATCACCAGCATATTGGGTAAAGACAACGACGGACCGGCCAATAGCAGTGCCAATGCAGGTCCCTTGCCCATTCCAGAGGCTAAAAGACCCTGAATTATTGGTACTTCAGTCAACGTGGCAAAATACATGAAAGCTCCTACTATGCTGGCGAAAAAGTTGGACAGGAGCGAGTTGCCTCCTACGGCCCACTGAACCCATTCGTTGGGAATGACACCCGGAATGGCTACATTGTCGTGCGTAGAACCCAGCAGGAAGCCTGCCGTAACCACACCTACAGCCAGCAAAGGCATGATCTGTTTGGCAAATGCCCAGGCGGACAGTGTCCACTCCCGGTTTTCGGGATTTTTCTTATCCCGGAGTGTCATCAGCGATAGGGCTATGATTCCCGTCATCATAGGAATTAGCGGAACCAGCCTGGCGGGTGTTACGTAAGCCTTAGCCAGGAAAGCTGAGGCTGTGGTCACCACCGCTCCGGTCAGCACCCAGCGCCAGTCGATCTTAAGAATCCGGATCAGAGAGTAGCACAGGATAATGGCCAGTGCCCCGGTGATAAACCATTTATAGGTAAAAATGAAATGCCAGGCACCGGTGGTATCTCCGGCCGAGGGGGCTCCCCAGTTGGCAAATACCAGGATAAGTACAAGGGTGAAGAAGTGGAACGACGTCTGCCACATGGGCCTTTTCTCGGGTGGAGGCGTGATGTTCATCTGCTCTTCCTTTTTCACTTTTTCCTCTTTACGATAGATTAGAGACATGATAAGTCCAATGATAATCGCAAACAAAATCGCCCCTATGGCCCGGGCCAATCCCATTTCAAATCCCAGGATCTTGGCCGTTAAAATGATGGACAGGACACTTATAGCCGGTCCCGAATAAAGAAAAGCAACAGCAGGTCCCAGGCCCGCGCCCCTTTTGTAAATACTGGAGAATAACGGCAGGATGGTACAGGAACAAACAGCCAGCACGGCTCCCGAAACGCTCGCGACCGTATAGGAAAGCCATTTTTTAGCATTGGCCCCGAAATATTTCAGAACCGATCCCTGGCTGATAAAGACAGAGATAACGCCGGCAATAAAAAAGGCCGGCAACAAACACAAAACCACATGTTCCCGGGCATACCATTTGGCCAGGTCCAGGGTAGCGGAGATGGCCGTCATGAAGCGCCCGCTTTCCAGGGGTAAAAAGAATACGGCGGCAAAAACCACCAGTATCCAGATCAGTATTTTAATTTCTTTTTTCAGATCCACGGTACAAAAACATTAAATAAATAACATTACAACATAATAGATCCCGACCGCAATAAACAACACGACCACTATCCGCCGGAACCAGAATTCAAACGCTTTTATCTTATTATACACTTTCCCGATGGACCCCAGGGAAAAGGCGATCAGCCAGGCGAAAAGGATCACGGGAATACCTGTGGCCAGGGCAAATACCAGGGGCAGGTAAAGCCCCGATGCACTGCTTATGGTCATAGGGATCAGCATTCCGAAATAAAGCACCCCACTGTAAGGACAGAAGGCCAGTGCAAAAACGATCCCCAACAGCAGAACACCCCAAAATCCTTTATTGGCGCGTTCTTCCATACGGGCAGTCAAAGATCCGGCACCGGGCAGTTTTATGAAATTGAAAACCCCCAGCATAAAAAGACCGATGATGATCAACAACGGTCCCAGCAGCTTCTCTCCCCATTGTTGGAGCAAGCCGGACACATTGAGTTCCCCCACAGTAAAGAACATTATCAGCCCGATTACCGTATAGGTTATAGCGCGTCCCAGTGTATAGACCAGGCCGTTGTAAAACACCTTGCGCCTGCTTTGCATGTCCTTGCTTATGAATCCTATGGCTGTAATGTTGGTGGCCAGGGGACAAGGACTTATGGCCGTCATCAGACCCAGCACAAAGGCAGAAACAAACGGGAACTGTGCGTTTCCAAGAAGGTTTTGCAAATACTCCATCCGGGTTCAGGCTTATTCTAAAGACTTGACAACTTCCCTGATCTTTTGGATGAATTTATCGGGATCGGTACGCGCATAGAGGAACCCGTCAGTTGTCAGATCGATCTTCTTGTCGCCTTTTACGATCAGCAAAGCCTGCCCTTTAGCTCCAAGCTTATTGACCAGGTCTTTGTTGGCTTCATCTTCCAGGTTCACAGATTTTAGCAAGATCTTCCCCCCGGAAAGATCCTTAAGTGCATTGTAAGCTACATCTTCCACCGCTTTACAGGTAACACAACGCCGTGTATTGTGAAAATAATACGCAGTTATCTCCGATGATACTTCATCTTTATCTGTTCCCATAGTGGAAAGGGCAATAAAGGAAAAGGTCAGTAATAAGAGTACTTTCTTCATGACATATACTGTTGAAGGATTTTTTTAATTTCTTTTACCGAGGCAACACGGCCTTTCAGGACAATTTTTCCGTCCACCACCAAGGCAGGAGTGGTCATGATCCCGTAATTGAGGATTTCAGCCATATCTTCCACTTTTGTGATGTGGGCGTCAAGTTCCATTTCCTTGACTGCTTTTCCGGTGGCCTCTTCCAGGGCCTTACAACTGGGACAGCCCGTCCCTAAAATATTGATTTCCATGATGTTAATCGTTTGTTGTTAAATCTTTATAAAACGCTAAAAAAGCTTCCTTTATCTGGTCTCTTACCCTTAGGAAAACAGACAATACTTCTTCCGGTGTGCCTGTCGCATTGGCCGGATCTTCAAACCCCATATGTAGTCTGTGTTTAACTTTACCGGTAAAAAGAGGACAATTTTCGTTGGCCTGCTCACATACAGTGATTACGTAATCCCATTCGCGGTCCAGGTAATCGTCAACCCTGGACGGGACATTCTTACTGATGTCAATGCCGGCCTGGGCCATGGTTTTCACGGCCAGCGGATGTACTTCTTTGGCGGGTTCTGTTCCGGCAGAACACACTGAAAGGGTCTTGCTGAACGACTGCAGAAAGCCCTGTGCCATCTGGCTGCGGCAACTGTTCCCGGTACATAAGATCAGGATATTCATGAGCATTCGATCTTTTTAAGGTCGTTAAAAAAAACACCGAACAGATTACGCGCAACATCCCAGTTTTCTTTATTGATGCAATACCTGACCTGGGGCGGCTTGATCTCTCCCTGGATCAGTCCCGATTCTTTCAAAACGGAAAGATGTTGGGATACCGTTGCCTTGGCAATGGGTAACACATCGTGCAGGTTTCCGAAAAAACAACATTCGCGTGTTGCCAGGAACTCCAGGATCGCTACCCTTGCGGGGTGAGCCAATGCTTTGGCATACAGCGCAATTTGATAATGACTTGAGGAGTAATCGATCTTTTCCATTGGCACAAATATTTTATTGTTCGTAAATATACGAACAGTTCGTAAAAGTACAAACAAAAATATACCCATTTACACAACTCAATAAGCCTGGATTGTACAACAATAACGTTTACTTTTCAAGCCAGACAACATGCTGTTGCGAAAAATGCTGTCTTCCTAAAATGTCTTTGTAAAGTGCCGGCCGCCTGGCGTTTTTGTAGCGTGTGCCTCCGGCCAGGGAGATTTTTTCCCTGGTGAGATTTGCCGAGGCAAAGCCGTCGCCCAGCTCCCGGCATTCTGCAAGGATATCCCCGAAGGGATCCAGGATCATGGAACAGCCGTTTTTCAACTGATCGTCATCCATGCCGATGGGATTGGAGAATACCACGTAGATCCCGTTGTCGAAGGCCCTTGCCGGGAGCCATTTCATGAGCCAGGCGCGGCCTTTCATGCCATCGAATTCCAGCCGGAGCGAGGTGGGGTCTGCTTGACGATTCTGCCAAAGGGCAGGATCTACAAAACCGGCTCCGGGTCGGGGAGACGGAGTGCACATGGTAACGTGGGGCATGAAAATGATCTCGGCCCCCAAAAGCGTGGTGGCCCGAACGTTTTCTATGATGTTGTTGTCGTAACAGATCAGGATCCCGCACTTCCAGCCTTCCAATTCAAAGACACAATATTCGTTTCCCGGACTTAAAAAGGGATTGATAAACGGATGCAGTTTGCGGTATTTAACCACCAAACCGTCTTTGTTAACACAAACATAGGCTTTGTACAGGTTTCCGGCTCTGTCTTTTTCAAAAAGGCCGGCCGATAGGGTCACTCCTGTAGAGGCAGCTACCTGTTGCAGCCGGCAGATGCTTTCTCCTTCCGGAATGTATTCTGCCAGGTCCAGCATTTGTTGCCGGTTCAGGTTCCTGGCAAAGGTATAGCCCGTGATGGAGCATTCGTGGAAGGCAATAACACGGACACCTTTTACTGACGCCTGAACAGATAATTTTTCAATAATGGATAAATTATACGCTTTATCACCGCTTTTATGTTCAAATTGCGCCGTAGCAACATTTAGTGTATTCATATTCACGAAAATTATTACTTTTGAAATGCTCTATCTGATCAATAACAATAATCCTAATTTACAATAACATGAAATACTTAAAAATCTGCCTGGCCGGTTTTTTTTGCTTTTTTATGGTTTCATGCGGACAACAAGATAATAAAACCTTCCATGAAATCCATGCATTGATTAAAAAAAGTAATTATTTCGCAGCCCGGGAACTCCTTGATCTTCAAAAACAAAACTTGTCATCCAGGCATGAGCTGCTATTAGGGGCAATACTGGATAATGCTTTTAACTTAAACAGCATGTCACAGGAAAAAACAGACCGGTTAATCGGCAAATCACGTTTTTTTCCGGACACGCTTTTATCAGCGATTTATGAAATCCGTGAAGACAATGCCGTAAAACTTTATCAATACCTTGAAGCAGCAAGGGCAGATTCCGTAAGATTGCATGATTTTGGTCATATACTCTCTGAGACACAAAAAAAAGACATTACGAACAATATGACTTTGTGGTCTGCTTTGTCACATGTGCCGCCACAAAAGATCGTAATCCGGGGAGAGACTTTTCTGGAGTTGCAAAAGGACATGGCCGGATTGGACAACATCACGGTATCGGCAGGCGGTGATTCCCTTGGATTCATATTCGATACAGGGGCAAATCTTTCCACAATATGTTTGTCGGCAGCAGAGAATATGGGAATGGAAATTATTCCTGCGGAAATACAGGTAGGTTCAATAACCGGCGAAAAAGTGACGGCACAACTTGCTGTTTGTGATCAAATGAGTATAGGGAATGCCCAATTAAAGAATGTTGTATTTC
>JAEAME010001518.1_pt1 | contig 15884 bp, 10 predicted proteins | sample 8958731 | NCBI WGS metagenome assembly JAEAME01 (sample SAMN16933194, study PRJNA681113) | bioreactor sludge metagenome | isolation source: anerobic bioreactor sludge (Control) | place: India:Bengaluru | collected 2018-10-24 | reverse complement strand
AGACAGCTTCCGGTCCACCTCCACGATCATTTCATCGACGAGACGCCTCTCCACGCGTTCCTCCGCGCGTGATGGCCGCAGCATTTCGGCAATGAAGGCCTCGATCCCTTTGCGAGCCACGTCGTAGCCGAAATCGGACGGCTTCATTTTGGTTTGATGAAGGATTTCTTCTATAAGAGAAGGCGTTTCCGCCTCGGCCGCGCCGGCCTGGACTTCCTGTTTTTTGTTTTCAGCATCTGCCATGATTTTCTCTCCCAACCCTCAGCGGGGCTAAATGGAAAGTCCTGCTACTTCTTCTCCGGTTCTATTCCCAGTTCCTTGATCAACCGCTCACGAGCGGCATCATCCTGCAGTATCTGCTGCAGCTGCTTGCGGAATCCGGGAACATTGGCCAGCGGGCCCTTTAGGGCCGTTAGGGCATCCCGAAGCTCCGTCAGTTTCTTCAATTCGGGCACCTGCGCCGCCACGGATTCAGGTTCGAAATCCTTTAAGCTCTCGATTCGCAGGTTTACAGGCAACTCGTCCCCTTCCTGTCCGGATAGTCTGTTGGGCACGGTAAAGTTAAGCCCCAGATTCTGCTCGCGCATCACCTTGTTGAAGTTATCCTTGTCCACATTGATCGGTTCGCCGCGGTCTTCCAGCGGACGACCATCCGGCTGCAAAGTGAAGTCGCCCAGAACCAACTGCACGAACGGCAGCTCGATCTCTTCCTGAGCGCCACCCGTGGCGGGTTTATACACGATGTTGACTCTTTCTCTCGGAGCAACCGAACTTTCTTTAGCCATGTTACCTCCTTGAAATTTGCTGCGTCCTAATACTCAACGGCCAATGCCGCATTGACATCGAGCTTGCAGAGCCGCTGATAGAGCTGGGCCAGCTGATTCTCGACTTCCGCGGATCGCTCAGACATGGAAGCGGCAAGCTTCTGACGACAAGTAAAGAGGTTTTGAACCACTTCCAAACTTAAACCGGGTTCCCACTCCTCCAGGGAAAAACGGCTGACGTCTTCATCCAGCGATACAAGCTGAGGCAGTGCCAGCTGCAGTTTTCCCGCCTCCATACAAAGCTTCGCCAGTTGCAGTTTCCAGAGAAAACGGAAGCGCCGCAGCGGGGATTTTGCCATGCCATCCTTAAACAGCGCGATTGCTTCCTGGAGTTTACCGTCTGCCATCAAGCGTCTGGCTGCGGTGGATGCATCCGCAAGTTCCGACGATTCCGGCGCCGCTTCAGAGTCGGCGTTCTTTGTTGCCACACCGGCGCCGAAGCCCTTCCCCAGAACCTCTTTTTCCATCCAGGATATGGTTTCAGAATCCGCAAACGGGCTGTTGTCAACGAACTTCAGTTTGACAATTTCCGGGAGCCTTGCGCAGAGTCCAGCCAATTCGGTGAGAATCGCCTTCCGGGCGCCATCGTACTGCTCTCCCAGTTCGGCCAAAGCCTGCACACATCGGCGTTGCAGGCTGAATGAAAAAACTCTTCCGAAAAAATTGGACTCGGTCTCTCCCACGATCCCAATCCAATTTTTCTCGGCGGCAAGAGAGTTGTATATCGGAATCACTTCTTCCGGAATCGGCGGAATTTGCGTCACTCTGTTTTCGTTGGCCGGGACAGCGGTAATCCATCCCCACGTGACGCTCCGGCTCAGGCAGTAAGAAAGTGGATCGGCCGGATCCGATTGATAGAGAAAGCCAGCAACTCGAGATATCTTTTCGCGGCACTCCCCCGATATTCTCTCCGCATCCGCAACGTCCGTAACCTCGCCCGCGGCAGATGCCGCCGCCCGGCGTGCTTCTTCCTCCTTGGCCCGATGCGCCGCCGCCTTACGGTCGTGGATATCGCGCGCGCGACCATCAATTTCGCCCCGCAGTTCCGCAAATCCCGGAGCCTGGTCTGCCAGTAATTCTTTCAAAAAACCCAGGAATTCCTCGAATGCGCTTTGGAGTTCAAGGATCACTTCCTCGGAAGAAGGCTTCCTTGCATCGCGCGATAGCGACCTGCTCAGCTGGGTGTTGAACCATTCCAAAGATCCTATCCTTGCCCGCAACCGGGCTTTTTCCGGGAATGCCGTTTCCCAGAAATTCTTGAGCATAGCGACGTACATGCGAAAACCGTTGACAAGCCCCTCGAATCCGCGAGTCTGATAGAGGCCTATGAGCATATAGACCGCGACGCGATAGTCTTTCGATTTCGCTTTTAATATCGAAGCTGAAAGTTGAACGACAGAATCCCAGTCGATGGGAGGAGTGTTTATCGCCTCCAGTTTGGCAATTTCCGCCGCAAGCTGCTCAAATTCGGCGTCATAGCGGACAGATTCCCCCGCGGGAGCAGCATCGCTGATCCGATCACTACCCAGACTCACAATATCCGAATTGCTAAGAAGCATTCGATCGTGATCTCCGCGCGCTTACATGGAAAACCGGCTGCATGAATCGGCATCAGTTTTTGCATAGTCTCCGAGGGAAAGCCTGATTATGTACTTCCCCGAGTCCCTATGCGATGCAGGCGTTTTGCCGCCTGCCCCGCAGCCTGGTTCTCAATTTCCACTCGCAACTTGAATTTCGTATGGAGCAAGCCGTTATTGTGCAATTTTGATTATTCGTGCGCTCCAGAATGCTGTCAAGATGTTTTGCCTTTCGTCCCGGCCTCTGTCGCTGCCAGGATGCCTTCCACTTTCTGAACAAGCGGATCCCGAACCTGTGAAAGCGCGTCCACGTTTACAACTTCTTCGAAAAGAGACGTCCCGCTCATTTCAGTAGAATCGAGAATCAGGCCGTCCGGGGGCCGGATGGATCCTAAAGGCGCAGTCAAAGTTGTGAGCGGGAGTTGTCCCAGATCCGCAGAGGTTTCGGTGCCGACCTCCCATCGCAGCGCGTTAAACAAACGGACGATGCCGGGATGCTTTCTCAGCATGAGCGCCATCAAACAGGCCCTGGTCACAAATTCCCGTACATCATCCTGTTTGAGCTCTTCCTTGCCCGCCACCCCCTGCCGGAGACGCGAAAGGCTCAAGCCCGAGGCATACGAGATAACAAATCGAACAGGCGAGGTGATCGTCACCGTCTTGGCAGCTCCGCCAGTGGGAATTTCGTACCGGTACTCCCAGGGGTATAATTCAAGCGCCAATCCCACAGGCTTTAACGGCGATCGCAAAGGACGAGGCAAATCAAACGGTTTGCCGGCAGCGACGGCATAGAGTTCGTTGAGGGCGGCAAAGTTTTTGTCGGCATCAACGACCTGTTCGGGAGTGCCGCTCTCAATATAATCTCCCAGAAGCCGGCGCGGGCGCAGAAGAGGGGAAACGGTGCCCAGTTGCTCCTTTAAACCGGATGCCAAATGATCTGAGATGGCACGGGTCACCTTGCGAAGAAAAAGAAGTCGGTTCACGCTGAATTCCATATTCATAATCCATGTTCCCCGGTATTCAAAGGAGCGTTTAGTCGCTCTTGCGATCGTGCATACGCTGCAAGTTGCGAAGCCTTAAATTGACGTCCGCAAGCGCCTTTTCCAATTGTTTTGTCAGCTTAATTAGTCGTTGATTCTCCTGCTCCAGAGTTCCGGAAGCAGCCGGAATGGAGGCGCCGGCAGGCAGGGAGGATCCAGTGCCCTGTTTCTGTTCCAGTTTTCTGCGAAGCAACGTGTTTTCGCTTCGCAATGCCGCGACCTCTCGCTTCAACAACTCCGATTCCTCTTTTTTGGCCTTCAGCTGACGTTGGGTGCAAGACAGACTGTTTTTCATTTGCTGGGAATTTATATACTCAGCCGTCGTGCCGGCAGTCAGACCCAAGTTATCAGTAGGAGTGCCGTCCTGCGATAGAGGCTCTTCTCCCTCGAGCGGATCATTCCCAATCGAAGCCGGACCCGGCTGGTCGCTCGCCCGAAAAATGGTCTTGATCTCCCCGAAAGCGATTTCATCCTCGTCCCTCAGCATTTGAACGTTTTTTACCCTTTTGCGGTTGAGTGTGGTCCCGTTCGCACTATCGAGATCCTTCAGCCAGAAGTGACCGGATTCGTAAAAGATTCTTGCATGGTGCCGTGAAACGGATCGATCAATCAGGACAACAAGGCTATCAGGGGCTCTGCCGATCGTGGCTACTCCGGAAACGGGGATGGTCCTGCCATCCATGAAATCGAGAAAAGCCTCCGCAGAGTGCCTATCCTCAATTTCGCGACGGTTTTGATCCATATATCCACGCAGATGTCGAAAATCCATTATCGCACGCCTCTGGGCACGTTTCTTCATTCAATCCGTTTCCCATTGGCTGCCAATTTCGATTCAAAACAATTTGTTTGAAATATAACACATTAGACACTTTAACTGTTAATCAAAAAGCTTGAAATTGCCCGCTCTCGGCTATCATTTAATATTTCCATGAAGCCAAATCCGGCCAAACAGATCATGGCCTTGCTGGGAGCCGGACCCGGGATTAGGATATGGAACCGAACCCGATCGAGCCTGTTCGCCTCAGGATTTTATAAAAACGACCAATGCTGATTCCGGGCCAGACCGCGATTTGAATGGGGTTTGGCTGCAGAAATGCGAATATCCCAAGGAATGTGGTGTTTTCTTTTGTTTGTGAATTGAGATATAATTCTGCTGCTATATCGTTCTGGTAAATCGAGTAAGACCATAACCGCGACTGAACACTGTGATGAAATTTTGCCCCGTATGCAAACGCAACTGGGATGATGAATTTCAGATTTGCCCGATTGACGGACTCCGGCTCCAGCCTGCAGCCCCGCAATCGGATCCCTATGTGGGTCAGGTTGCAGGGACGGCCCGGGTAGTTGAAAAGATCGATGACGGAGACATCGGTCCCATCTATAGGGCTGACGATCCGAGCCGCGGCGTGCTCGCAGTTCAATTTATCAATCCTGACCGGCTTTCTGTTACGGTCATCGCCGATGCATTTGAGGATGCAGTAAACCTCGCTGCCAAAATCAATCACCCCAACGTAATGGGAGTCTATTCTCTGGAGCACACTGCCAACGGGCAATCGGCGGTATTGATGGAGTATGTCAGGGGCTCCAGTCTTGAGAATTACCGCAAAAGCCGTCCGGAAATTGACGTCGAGCAGGCTTGCCGGATCGTGAAGGATGCGGGCGAGGGAATCGCGGCAGCGCACCGGATTTCAATGATGCACGGATCCCTCCAGCCTTCGCGAATTCTGATTGCCGCCGATGGCAGAGTCAAGGTTGGCGGCTTCCACCGCAGCGGATTGCGGGAGGAAGGAGCGACTCCTTCTCCTGCCTCAGCGGGAATTGTCTATATGGCTCCGGAGCGGATTGGGATCACGCAAGACCTGATTATTTCCGGGCCGGACTATAGGATCGACGTCTATAGCCTGGGGGTAGTTCTCTACGAGCTTCTGGCCGGCCGATTGCCGTACGAGGCAAAAAACGCGCAGGAACTGGGCGCTGCCATGGAAGCCGGACCGCCCAATCCACCGGGTTATTACAATCCACAGGTGTCCCATACATTGTCGCGCGTAGTCTTGAAGGCGATATCCCGGCATCCGGCGGATCGCCAAAAATCGATGGACGATTTTGTCCGAGACGTGGAAGCTGCACGTCAACCCATTCGGCAGCCGGAGAATAGCAGAGAAAATGGGCGCCAGGCTCCCCGATGGTATGCCTCAGCGGAAGATATCGGCGTATCCGGGCAGCCCTCTGATCCCTGGCAGCAAACTCCGGAGGGGAAGCAGGGGGGCGAAGGGAGCTTTTTCAGCTGGTTTAAGACTCCCGGAGGGGGAAAGCCAAAAGGAAGAGAACCCGAGTTTCGCAGATCTGCGGAAGATAATCCCTCCTATCACCGGAAACCCGCTTCTCCAGTGGAGGAGGATTCGGAAGAACGGACGGTGATAGCGGGCGGCAAGAGAAAACGATCCTGGTCCGATACCATGACCGATGTCTTCACCAGATCGAGGTACGGAAGAGATCCGGATCTCTCGCAAACCGATGTTCTGCCTCGCCGGCGTTTTTTCGGCAAAAACTATATTTGGATGATTGCCGCCGCCGCCGTCCTGGCCCTCTGCATCATTTTGGGTTCGGTATGGTACTTTGGCAAGCACGCCGCCGGGAAATTGACCGTGAATAGCGATCCCAGGGGAGCGAATGTCTATCTGGATGATAGGTTGATCGGGATGACGCCGATGCCCGCGATCGAGGTAAAGAACGGAACCTACGCCCTGCGAGTGGAATTGAACGATTATGAGACCGCGAGAGAAACTCTTGAGGTGAATTCCAACAGCGATATTCAAAGATACTTTCAGCTCAAACGGGAAAACCTATTGACCGCAGGCACTGTGATTCAGGAAAACGAACCGGTGCAGCCCACTACGCAGATTTCGCCGCCGCCGGCATTTACGCAGGCTGATGAATTGCCGCAGGCGGACAGCGCGAAATATCAGGCGAGAGTGAGGAAATCCATCCAGAGCCGTTACTTTTTTCCGCCCGAGCCGCAAAATGCCTGGGCTTTGATGCAGGCGTGGAGGGGAGGGGAAAATAGAAGCCCGACAGCGGAATGGAAACAGGAGTTGCAGAGTTTCTGCAGTGAGCTGACCAAGCTGGGCCAGGAAAAACTGAACATGCGGGATTTCATGTATGTAAAGAGTCTTCTGGAACAAGCTGAAGCCAATATGGCCGATCTGAATTGTACCGCAGGGCTGCAATCCGAGTACCGTTCCAAACTTGGGGATGCTGTGTCAGCCTACCGTGGAAAGGTCGAAAGCGCCATCGCGAACAAGAACTATGTGACGCCGGATTCGGATAGTGCCCTGATTTATGTCAGAAGGATCCTGCAGATTGACCCTCAGAATCAGGAAGCGAAGGATCTGGAAGGCGAGATGTACATTCGCGCGTTCGAACAGGCCCGCGAAAAATCAAAAAGCCGCCGGCACCAGGATGCATTGGCCATTTTCAGACAGATTCAAAAATATTACTTTGAGCAGAAAAGCGTTTCGTATAATCCGCCCCTGCAGGGGCGCGATGACATCAGCAAGGGAATCAACAGGGAAAATCATCTGCTTGACCTATACAGCAGGCTGAATGTGCCCGATATCAAGATCCAGGTCAAGCATGGGCAGAGGCGCTGGGTTGTACTGAAAGGAGCCAGCAAAGGAGATCTTCGGGTGAATGGATTTAGGATACAATACCAATCCGACAAAGAGGATTCCTTCACGCTGAAGTACGAAGATCTCAAGAGTGTCTCCAGAGGAAAGAACAACATCGCGATCGAGGGAAACGCAAAGGACTTCGAAAAGATCGAGCTGGAACAGGAATTGAAGAATCCCAGTCCATCCATGGAAGAGGTTTACAAAAAGATCGAGGAGTTTCGAACGCTGAACTATGAATACCGAACGCTTCTGGCTTCTCCGCAATGAAACGGCCCGCCTCTACTGAAACCAAATCCTTGACAACAGATCCTGCAGCATCCTGGTGATCTTCGCATAATAGCCGCATGGCCGATTTCGGAATCGTGAATAAGGCCTCCGCTGCTCGGTGGTTTCATCCGTTATTCAGGGATGCGGCGACGGCCTCAATTCAACCGTCGCCGCGTTGTCTGCTTTCTTTAAGCTATGGGCAGGCCTTTATGTGAGAGGATGCTTCCCCGGGTCTCGTGTCTGCAGGCAGGACAAACCAACGTCCAGGTGCGGCGAAAATTTGCCGGCGTATTCCGGAATCGGCCCAAACAGCCCTCATCGGAAGAAGACTGCTGAATCCATGCCGTTTATGCTATTGGAGATTCCCAATCATCCTCGGCCGTAATTCCGCCGTCCGTCCAGGTCCACTCTATCTTCTGATAGCAGAAGCCGATTTCCTCATATTCAGCAAACTTCATCAGTTCAGGATGCTTGTTATTCGGCATTATCGACCTGATAAAAGCAATACTGGCATTGGTAAGCTTGACCGTATAGTGCTGTTTTTCCACTCCTGTTGCAGAAGGCTGCCAGAACTGCAGTTCCCATTGCGTAATGTTTTCGTTGTTCACCAGCGCGTTGTATAGAAGCGGCGATGATTTATCCACCTCCTTGGTGATTACAAATGCGTGGTGCTGTCTTTTTCCCGTCGGCAATCCGCTTGCGGCATCACGGGGGCTTGAAACCTCATGCTGCATGGCAATCACCATTATTTTGTCCTGGCGACCTTTTTGCGTGACGGAACCCTTGATATCGCCCTGTTTTTGACCTTTCAACTTCAAATACGCGTTTAAAGCCATGGGAAAGCCTCCTCTTCGAGTTGGGGATGCAATGCCACACGGTACCAATTACCCGTGGGCGAATTCCAATCCTGTAATCAAACCGGCATGTTTTGCTGAATCTATGCTTTAGTATATATCAAACCTGCATTCGCCGTGTCGAGCAATTATTTCTGGATATCGGATGGAATATAACGGCGGACGCCCCACGATGAAAGCGGATGCCAAACTCTTATTGATTTCAGCCTATTGAAGAGGGGACGGCATCCCGAGGCTGTAGCCGAACAGATCGGGATCCTCGCAGATCAGGGCGGCGGCGAGAATTGTGAATACATACTCCCGGGTTTCCTTCGGAAGCCACTGGTTGCGATAAAAATACCAGAAGTTTCTGACGCGCGGTTCATTTTCCAGCTCATCGAGCTTCTTTATGATGCGATACGAACCGTAATTGTACGAAGCTATGACCAGTAATCCCGAGGCCTGCGCCTTGGTGGCATAAAGCCAGGCAAGATAGCCGGCCGCCGCCTGGGTTGAACGTATCTCGTCGTGTCTCTGGTCGGAGGGATCGAAAACCGGTTTGTCCTTTTCCAGCCCGAGCTCCAGCCCCTGATCTTTTGCCGTCCCGGGAATCAGCTGCCACATGCCCTTGGCAAACACCCCGATGCGGGTCGGGGGCCCGATCGCGCGGCTGTCAAAGCCGCTCTCCTGAAAAGCAATGAAAAGGAATTCCCGCGGAAGGTCCCGCTGTTCAAGGTTGCTTCGGATCATGGGGAGCAGATTCCTGGATTTGGCGCGCTGCATTGCATTGCGCAGCCTGGCGGTTTTCTTGAGCCCTGCAATATAGTCCATTACCGTTTCATAGAATCCCTTCGGGACATCGAGCTCCGTTTCACCAAGACGGCGGACCATCTTCAATACGGCTCTCTGTTCTCGGGTTTTATCTTTATACCAGCCGGCCTTTTCCAGATATTTGTCGTATTCCTCTTCCAGCTTGCGCCGCTCTTCACGCCAGCTGTGTTTTTCCTCTTCGCTGGCCGAAGAAGTGCCCGACAATCTAACGCTTAGCTTCCTTGCTTCGTAAAAAGAACTCATCATGTGCAGCCGTTCAGCGCGGCGGAAATACCAGATAGACGCGCCAAGCGAGGCCGCCGCAACCACGGCTACGATAACCGAGGTGATTACGTAAGGCTTGATGTGGCGTTTGTGATATTTCTGGACCATATCGAGCATGACTCGCGTCTCGTCGCCCGCCGGCCCGCCCCTGGCTGCACGCTCCAGCTTGCGAAGCATTTTCTCTTCCGATCTTCTTTTGCCGCGTCCTTCATGCCCGCCCTCTTTCCCCCAGCGGAACTCGAATAGCGGGCCGCCCTCGCCGAGTTCAACCCGATCGCCGTCGTGCAGACTCGCCCGCCGCACTCTTCGACCGTTGACGAACGTCCCGTTTACGCTTTCCAGATCCTCGATTTCACATGAATCGTCGTGAATCCGGATCTTGGCATGGTGGCCCGAAACGACGGAACCGGGGGTACGGCCGACGACAATGTCGTTGTCCTGATTGCGCCCCAGCGAAACAGTTCCGTGGCTAAGCTCGACTGGATCCATTTCTTCCCACGGCCCCGACCTCGGAACGATGCGCGGCCCTCGCTCCGGGGTCTTCTCATCCAATCGAAACTCCAATGCCGGTCCGCCTTCGCCAATCTCAATGCGATCGCCGTCCCTAAGGCGGATTTCAGTTACCCTTTTTCCGTTGACGAATGTTCCGTTCGTGCTCTTCAGATCGATGATGGCGAAAGAGCCCCGGCCGGCGCGAATCTCGGCGTGATAGCTGGATACAACACTCTCCTCGAAGAGAATGTCATTATCGGCCTTCCTGCCGATCCTGGTAGTTGGTTTCTTGAGACTGCTTCTGCGACCCTGCCGTGATCCAGAACGATGGATAAGCGTGGCCATATAGCTTCTGATAATAGCCAAGGACGGTCTAAAATGCACAGGTTTTTTGTTCACAATTCCAGGTACAAAGTGTGGAGATACGCTCACGGCCCGAAGCGATTCTTAGCCAATTTCTGTTGCAAGACTCTTCCCTTTACAGGGATAGGAAGCCTCGGGATTTGCTGTCGGATTTCCTTACACTGCTGATTTTGGTGTAAATACTTTATTCTAATAGGATTATGGCAAAAGCCACATCCGGCAGTGATCAACTATTTTACAGTTGCAGACTATCGATTGCAGATACAGCCGAGCAATGAATTCTTATATATTATTGATCTAGTTAGCTTTATGCCCCGGGTTGTGAAGCATCTTTGTTTTGGGTGCGTTTATTGCTTATTCATTGAATATAAGAGTTTGTATCAAAATTGAAATAGAGGGCTGCTCTCCCAGGGCTCAATACTCTGTGGAGATCGGTGAGATTGATCCTGCTGGCTGAATCGGCTTGCGAGCGGATGGCGGGTGACAGAGCAGAGGTGTGAGGGTTCGTCGGTTTGATCAAATAGAGGTGAACAAGCCCGCCGACAGCCAAAATGGATTGAGCAGAAAGATGGAGCTCATAAGGGGTGGTTTGGAATCATGGATGTCATTAGCTGCTAATGCTCTATATTTGGAGTTCACATGAAAAAATATTGCTCGATATTTGTGCTTGTTTTTCTGGCCTTTTCGGTCGGCTCTCTCTGGGCTGATCCAGCTTCGATGAGAATCGTCCGCGTGGGTAGTTCCGATCCCGTGGGCATGGTTTTCGATTTTACGTCAAATGAATTTGGCGGCGGTTATATGGAATTTTACAATGACACTGCCGAAACTTGGTCCAGTGTACGCATTATCACCGAACCGGTGTATCCGGAATTAGACCTCGGCCTGTATTCCTTTGGTGGCGATCCGGATGATGTGTTTACTGATTCGACCGCCTGGTTCGATGATTCGGATATGCTGAACATTCTGTTTTGGACTACCGATTCCGACCACTATATTTATCCTGGAGGACATTTTGGCATAGCCCTGAACGATGAAATTTTCGAAGGAGGATTTGTTTCTCGCGATCCCGCTGGAGCTGGGGGGTGGGAATCCTATCGCAGCTTTAATGCTCTTGCCAATGCTCCTGAACCGGGGACGTGCTGGCTGGTCGTGACGGGTTTGGCCGCGCTGGGATTGGTACGCAGATTCAGACGCCGATAAATTCGCGGCGAAAGCCCTCAGCGGGATGAGCGGCGATATTCATTGAGCAGGCTTGCGTAGCCTGGATCCGATTCCAGGCTGCGCAATTCCGGATCGTTTTGGGCTTCTTCGGGGGGATAACCTTTCCTAAAAGCCTCACGAAGGTTTTCCAGGGCTTGCGTGTTCCTGCCGGCCAGCGTGTTTACGATCGCTTCGTTATACATCAACGAGTTATCGTTTTTATCAATTGCCCGCGCACTTCTTATGAATTGCAGGGCTTTTCCATGGTCCTGCTTCTTGGCGTAGCAGACCGCCAGAAGTCCCAGCGTGCCGGCGTGTCGCGGATTCACCTTGAGGTATTGCAGCGCCAGCCCAATGGCGTTGCTATAGGCTCTGTCCGCCTTTTCCTTTTCACCCAAACAACGATAAGCATCCCCGAGGTTCGCCACGGCCAGGTAATCGTTCGGTTGCATGTCCACGGCTTTCGAGAACTCCTCTGCCGCTTCCCGATACCGTTTTAAATAAAAAAAGGCTGCTCCAAGATTTGTGTATGCGTCGTAGTTCGGCTTGATCTGGATTGCTTTCTGGAAGGCCTCGATACACTCGGTCCATTTCCCCTGCCGGTAGTAGCAAATCCCGAGATTGATATAGGCGGTTTCGATATTTGGATCGATTTTTGTTGCGTTGCGGAATGCATCCACAGCCTTATCATTCATACCGACGATAAGATAAGCGGCGCCCAGTTCGTTGTAATTTAGCCAGTAATACGGATTAGCCTCGACTGCCTTCCTATAAACCTCGATCGCTTCATGATGGAGGCCGGCGTCAATGTAGGCGGACGCAAGGCGGCGGTAACCTTCGTCCGTGCCCGGAGCCAGTTCCTGAGCCCGCTTTAACTCGACGATCGCCTCGCTCGTTTTACCCGTAGCCTGGTAGATGCTCCCAAGCGAGTAATGGACTTCCGGGAGCAGATCGTTGAGGCGCTTCGCTTGCTCGGCGGCGCCTTGCGCCCTTCTAATCCAAATGGGATCTTTTTTCTGGTTCCATATCAGGCGGCCCGTATCCGCGATACCTGTATAGGCCAAGGCAAAGTCCGGGTCCTTTTCAATTGCCTGGTTGTAGAAATTCCACGCTTTTTCCTGGCTCTTTACATCCAATTTGTTGCGTGACTCCGATAGTCCCTGCAGATAAAGCCTGTATGCCTCAATGTTTTCCGTAGGATGCAGAGCTCCTTGCGCTTGTTCTTCGTTGCTGAGATTGAGTGAAAGGGCGCTGGAAAGCCTGTTGAAGATGTTGTCCTCGATCGTGAGCAGGTCCGCGACCAATCCCGAGAAATCCTGGTTGAATATGAGCCGGCGAGTGGACATGTCATCTGCGGACACGGTAATACGGAATCCCTGACCTGATCCTTGCAGAGTTCCGCGGATAAGGAGTCTGACGCCCAGCGTGCGGGCAATCTCTTCCCCCGGCTTATTGAGATCGGCCTTCTCTACCGCGCTTGCGGAAGCGAGGCGAACGTCCTTCAGCTGAAAAAACTTGGCGGAAAGAGATTCAACAACGCCGTCGGCTACGTATTTCAGAGATTCATCCGCCCCCAGGATCCTGAACGGCAGGATAGCAATGTATTTGGGAGCGGTTGCAGGCTGGACGGATTGCCGATCCCCGGATTCCGTCAACAGACGCCTGGCGGCGTTCCATAGCGAAGGAGCGGCAAGAATTAGGGCGACAAGGAGCGCGGCACAGCAAATCAGGATCCACAAGCGGCGCGACAATCGCGGGATGAAAGGCTTGGGGGAGAGTTCATTGGCGCGCAGTGAATCGAGATCGGCAAGAATCTCCTTGGCATTTTGATATCGCTTCTCCGGATCTTTTTCCAGGCAGCGCAGGATTATCTGGGCGACCGGAGTCGGCAGGTCAGGCGCGAGCGTCTGCGGATTTCGCGGTCTCTCTTTCACCCTTTGATACATGACTTCGACCATCGACCGTCCCGCGAATGGAGTCTCCCCGGCCACCATCTCATAAAATATCAATCCGAACGAATAAATATCGCTTCGGTGATCGACCGGCTGCGCGATCACCTGTTCGGGTGCCATGTATCGAGGCGTGCCGAGAATTTCGCCGGATTTCGTGAGCACGCTCTGTGTGGTGTCCGAAAGATCCGAAATCAAAGATTTGGCGAGCCCGAAGTCAGTGACGTATACATTGTCATTCCCGTCGATCATTATGTTCTGTGGCTTGAGATCACGGTGAATTACGCCCTCATTGTGGGCGGCTTCAAGGGCCGCACACATCTGGCGGGCAATGTGAAGAGCTCTTTCCAGCGGCAATTTCCGCTTGGTTGCCAGGAGTGCATGCAAGTCCTGACCTTCAATAAAGGCCATTGATATGAACTTTGTCCCGGCGTTATCGCCGAGATCATGAATTCTCAGTATATTTTTGTGGCTTATCTGCCTAGCCAGCAGAAGCTCTTTTTTGAAGCGCCGCAGTGAATTCGGATCGCTTGCCAGCTCGGGACGGATCAGCTTCAGCGCAACATTTCTGCTCAGTTCCCGGTCCCAAGCTTTCAGTACTTTTCCCATCCCCCCTTCGCCGAGGACCGCTTCAATCCTGTAGCGCACCCCGAAATCACAGCCAGGCTCCACGTTCGCAGCCGGATTTGCAGCGGAAACACCCGGTTCGTCAGCCACAGTAAAATCTGTGGAATTGGCATTCCCTTCTGTGTCTATAGAGAATTTGCCGTCAACCTCCTTCGGGCGGGCTTTTGAATCCGAATCATTGGAGATACTTGTCCCGCATTGCAGACAATAAAGAGCATCCTCCGAATTGGAGGATCCACACTTTAAGCAAATCATCTCTGGTATCTTTCTGAGAATGACTGGCATTATGCAAGATGTGAGAATTTCCTTGCAAGGAGAAACGCTGCTATTAAAGCTTTTTGCCGGCGATTTGCCGTCCCGCACGCCAAAGCGAAATTGCCATTTCCGGGCCCTCTGAATTGGCAGATCCGGAAACTTCCTCAGCTTAATCTTGTTCCTGTGAATACAGGAAGCACGCGACCTTTTCCTGCGGACCAGTCTCAGCCAAGAACGGGATTTTTTCTCCGCATATCGGAAGTCTTTGGCAGCAATAGGGATAATAGGCGCAGCCCGATGCAATACCTGTGGTTGCATCATCCGCCGTGGGAACGGAGAAAGACGAACCCTCCGCGACCGGTTCGAGAGCCGACATGGTCTTGAGCAGCATCCGGCTATAAGGATGTCGCGGCTCTTTAAAAAAGGATGAAGCCGGAGCTTCCTCGACAAGTCTTCCTCTGAAAAGGACCGAAATATGATTGCACATGTAGCGAATGGCATGAAGAGAGTGGGAGATTAAAATAAGTGTGAAATCATGCTGTTTTTTGAGATCCGTCAACAAATTCAATATCTGGGCTTGAACCGATGCGTCCAGAGAGGACACGGGTTCATCCGCAATCAGTAGTCTCGGTTTCAGCGCCAGACCGCGCGCAATTCCCACTCGCTGCTGTTGTCCCCCGCTTAACTCAGAAGGCTTTCTGTGTATCAGGGATGCCGCCAGTGAAACAGAATCAAGCAATTCCCGAATCCTGCGATCTCTGAAATCTTCGCCGCCAAGACCATGCACCTCGAGAGGCTCGGATAATATCTGGCCCACGGTCATTTCCGGATTCAGGGATGCGAACACATCCTGAAAAATCATCTGGAATTCTTTTCTTATTGCCCGCAGCACCGAGGGTTTCAGGGATGCCAGGTCGCGGCCATCAAACAAGACCGTTCCGGAAGACGGTTCGATGAGCCGCAGGCTGCAGCGCGCCAGTGTTGTTTTTCCCGATCCGGACTCGCCGACAATCCCTCTAATCTCCCCTGAATGAACCTCCATATTTACGTTGTCAATAACGCGGACTCTCCTGCCCCAAAAGTTCCCTGAGGCAAAGTCCTTGAATAAGCCCTGGAGCTTCAGCAATGGCGTTCCATTGCGCTGTTCGTCAGAAGCATTCATATTTCGCCGCCCTGCGGTTTACCGTACCTTCCAGCGGATAGAGGAGCATAGGGATATAGCGGCAAGGGGAAGAAGGGGCAAGTATAGGCAGAGCCTTCCGGCCAAATCAATCCGTCCCTCACTCAATACCCCCTCTATCCCTCTACCCCTTTATTCCTTTCAATCACGGTACGCCAGTTGATACAGGCCACCTGATGCGATTCCGAAACCTCCATCCAGCCGGGCACGGATTCCTGACACGCCGGCTGTGAATAGGAGCAACGGGGTGCGAACGCGCATCCGGGCAAATTCTCACCGGGCAAGGGGAGGGACCCCGGAATCGTTGTCAACCGGTGGCTTTCATGATGGTGCTGCAATCCGGGCCGGCATTCCATCAGGCTCTGAGTGTACGGATGCGCAGGTGCCGCAAGCACTTGCTCCCTCCGCCCCGTTTCAACGATGCGGCCGTGATACATCACGCAAATGCGGTCGGCTACATGAGAAACCATGGCAAGATCATGGCTGATCAGCAGCAGCGCGAGATGGTGTC
>JAEAME010001517.1_pt1 | contig 15885 bp, 14 predicted proteins | sample 8958731 | NCBI WGS metagenome assembly JAEAME01 (sample SAMN16933194, study PRJNA681113) | bioreactor sludge metagenome | isolation source: anerobic bioreactor sludge (Control) | place: India:Bengaluru | collected 2018-10-24 | reverse complement strand
GCGCCAGACTCGTTCATTGAGCTTGTTCTTAATTTCCATGCCCAGCTTCCGAAGTCGGCCAATGTTCTTTTTTTCGACGGGAAGTCCGATTTCCTCAGATTGAACAAAGGCAAAAAAGTTGCCGCCATAAGCAATGTCAGCGCTTATGGTGCCGAGGGACGTCTCGACAGGAACTCCAGAATCGACAAAGAAGGACGGTACACCCTCCCATCCGATCGTCCCTCGCTCGGGAATCGAATGAGCCCTGACAATTCCCGCCGGGGTTTCTATTCTCAGATAACCATTGGGATCAAGCGGTTGATGACCTAATAGGCCCATCATGACTGTGCTAGAGGCGATGATCCCATGACCACAAAAGTCAAGGTATCCAGCGGGATCCATAAAGAAGACTCCGAAATCGCATTCATCTCTTATGGACTCTATGATCGCCGCGCCAAACATGTCGCTATGCCCCCTGGGCTCCTTCATCAGGAGGGAGCGGATAGAATCATGGTTCTTGGCGAAGTAATCACGTTTTTCCCGCACTGAGCCGTGGGGGAGTTTGGGCATTCCGCTCATCAAGAATCGCGTCGGATCGCCCTCCGTATGGGTGTCGACACAGCTCAGAATTCGCCTGAAATTCATTCCTACTTTCCCTTCCCCTTGGGCGTTTCAGTCTTACAGCTTCGCAGCATCGACGCTTTCTTGGGGCTTGTCGTTGGATCGCAAGAAGGCAACATTTTGTTGGGCTTACGGTGAGTGATCAGATCAACGATCCTGCGGCCCCGGGCCGTCCCAGCCTTTTCAAAGAAGGCCTTTACGGCAGCCGCATAGCGCCCTTCTTGAGACTCCGCTATGGCCTTGGGCAAGCCTTCACGAAAAGCCTCAAAACAATCGAGCCGCGGCCAGGAGTAGTTCAGTCGAATGTAGTCGGAGGCCCCTACCTCGCCGAGCCCGTCACCCGGAATCACCGCGACCTTATGATTGAGCAGCCCGACCGTGACTTCCTGTGCGGTCACCCCGGTCTTGGACACATCGATCATCGTGCAGAAGCCATAATCTGGTTCGACCGGCATGACAACTCCGGGTGTCTTCGAAACCGTCTCCTTGAGATGCGCAAGGTTGCGACGGATAATGTCCGTCGAGGTCTGGACATACTCCTTGTCATGCATAGCTGCCAGCGCGGCAAACTGCCCAGGATAGTTAATATGGATCTTCGTGATCTCCATTTTTGTCAGGAAAGCTCCTCGCAGCAGGGCCGGGTGCCCCGCCATAAAGCCCACCCGCAATGCCGGCATCCCATAGCCTTTGGACGTGCCAGAGACAGAGATCACATGATCCATAGGCGTTTCCCGGCTATGCAAGGAAGCCATAGGGATCTGCACTGCATTGGGATTCGTTTGGTGGGTATTGTGGGTGACATTATTCAGGATCACTAAGCCGTTATTTCGTGCCAACTCAGCGATCTCGAGCAGCTCATCTCGAGTTTGCACGGTCCCGAACGGATTGATCGGATCGCAGACAACGATCATTTTGGTCCGCGAGTTGATCTTCTGCTTCACCTCATCCGGCCGCAGCCGATAGCCGTTATCGGCATTAAGTGTGATGGGTACGACCACGGCTCCACAAATCTCGGCGGCGGGAACAAAATGGAAGTAACCGGGATCAGTGACAATGACCTCGTCCCCAGGATTCAGGAATGATAAATATGTATAGCCAATACCGCCTTGAGCTCCTTCGACCCCCATGACGTCGAAATCCGGGCCAAGCTCCCTACTGAACTTTTTGTTCGCGACATACGTCTTGAGATCGCGCATGCAATCTGGGGGATAAACGCGTAAAAGATCCCAGGTGCTTGCCTCTTTAAATGCTTCGATTGCCGCTTTCGATGGTCCGATATTGTTGGCCATATAGCCCATGTCAAAATAGCCGGGGCCAGTAACGCCATAGATTCCGCCAGGTGCGACTGCATTCCAATCGAGGCCCAGAATATCAATGGCCGTTTTAAAGGTAAAATAGTTGCCCATCCCCTGAGGATGATCGAGGAGCTTCTGAGCTCTTTGGGCTAAAAGCCGACGCTGAAGCGACCTAATTTGGTCCATACTGACACTCCTTTTTAGTCGATTTGGCTGTCGACAGTTTTGTCGACTTGCCAGTCGATAATATATTTGCTATAATTGGCCTTGTCAATAGAAAAGTAATATTGGTTAGGGGAGAACGGGGAACAGATGACTAAGAAAAGGGGACCTAACAACGGCGAATTGGCCTATCATGTATTACGCGAGATGGCGAAATCTTTCGAATTCAAGCCTGGGGAAAGGCTTAATGAACTTGAGCTCGCCGCTCGCCTCAAGATGAGCCGCTCACCCATCCGTGAGGCGCTCAATCGCCTGGCTACTGAGGGACTGGTAATTTCTCGGCCAAATCACGGTTTCTTTTGTCGCCAGCTCAGGGAGCGAGAGATCAGATCGCTTTGGGAAATCCGCTTAGATCTCGAACTCGGATCTCTCAGATCCGTGATGAAACATCCTGATAAAGATACAATTAAAAAGATCAAAGAGTTCTGGCGCCAGGTTATTGCCAACGCCGCATCCACAACCACGGAGGAGATCGTGGAAGCAGACGAGGAGTTCCATCTTATGCTTGCCAGAGCTGCCAATAATGATGAACGTGTTAGCCTGCTTACCCGCATCAATACTAACTTGTATTTCATTCGGCGGATTAACCTCGAAATCGAAGAACGTCGGCAGGAGACCTTCACAGAGCACAATTCCCTCATCGATGAGATCATTCGGGGCAACGCCGCTAAGGCCGAAGACTATCTTTATAAGCACTTGACGGTGAGTGCTAATCAGGCGCTTGAGGTTCTCCCGACAGGCCTATTGAGAATATACTCGGATTAGAAAAACATTTTAGCTGGGCTGCTGGCCGCGGGGGTCAGGAAAGAGACCATCGTCATCTAGGACCGGCGGCTCCAGCTGACCGAGGCTGGCTTCACCCCGGAGCGCTTCCCCGGGATCCGCCTCTGGGGCACGGAGATGAAGGGCCCCAATGGCGAGTTCTACGACGCCAACCTGATGCTCTTCGGCACCGACCCGGTGGCCGTGGACGCGGTGGCCCACGACATCATCGTCAAGGAGCGCCTGGCCCGGGGCACCCAGCAGGTGGACGACCCGCGGCGGCGCAGCGCCGAGTTCCTGGCCCTGGCCGAGGGGCTGGGCCTGGGCGTCGCGGCCAAGGACAAGATCGCGATCAGCGAGGTGGCGCTGGGCTAGGCCGGGGCCGTCCTTCTGTCCACCCTGTCCCTGAGAAAGGCGTAGCCGCTGGCGGCGTCTTCGAAGAGGCCAAAATCCATGAGCTTATCCAGCATCATGGCCGCCAATAAGCCCTTCAGTGAAAGCACCCCTGAACTTGAGGGCTCCGTCCCGCCCTGCGCGACGACGGCAACCGGGCTCGAAGCGAGCAAGGCCGACAGGATCGGGCCGACGATCTCGTCGCCGAAGCTGTAATCATAGCGGAGGAAGTCGAAGAGGCACGCCGCCGGCGCGACAGCACGGATCTCGCCTTCGACGAACGCCTGGACGTTGATGCCGGCCGGCCAATGATGGGTATGCACGCCTTCAAAGGAGATCTCCAGGAAGGTCCCGCGGCCGCCCTCCTCGATCCTCTTCGTCCGGATGACCAGGTCCTTGGCTTCCAGGATGCCCATCATCTTCCCTCCCCCCGAACGATCGGCTGCACTTCGCTCTTTAAGGCTTATGGCCGGGACGCTCGTCCGGCCAGATGACACGGAAGATCTCTTCGAGGGTCGCCAGCGGCTTGCCCGCGGCGTCCTTGAGATCGCTCCACGCGGCCGGCAGGTCGGGGTAGATCTTGACCTTGCGGTCCCAGAGAGGGCCTTTGAGGACGAAGGCGACGGGGCCGCCCGTGACCTCGATGGGCAGGACCCGGGCCAGGGTCTCGTCCAGCTTCTTCAGGGTAGCCTCGGGCAGCGTCCCTTCGATGGCTTCGCGCCAGATCCTGATCTTTTTGCCGGGCTTGAGGCCGACGGCGATGAGGAGGCCGCAGGCGTCGCCCCGGTCGGCCCCCGCGAGCGCCGACCGGGCGGCGGCCGTGAAGGTCTCGACATAGCCTTTCAGCGTCTCCGATCCGCCCAGCCCGACCTCCGCTTCGGACTTGGATCGGGGCATGTCGATGAACCTCGGCGTGTAGCAGGGGGGCGCCAGCGGATCGACGGGGAAGGTCTGGACGTATTCGGTCTGCAGGACCGCTTTCGGACCGACGGGGACGATGTCAGGCATTCCCAAGGAGAACGACGCCCTGACGCGGGCCCAGGTGGCCGGGGACATGACCAGGACAACGCCGTCCTCCACCGTGACGAAGGCTTCTTCAAGGTCGCCGGTGACGACGATCGCGACGAATGAACCCGTGACCCAGGAGCCCATTTTGGCGTAGATCACGCCCGTCTTGTCGCCGCCGAGCATCCAAACGAGGCGCGAAGTGGCCTCGCCGTCGGGCTCCGTCATCAGGGCGAGCGCTGTCGGCGCGGTCCCGTCGCCCAGGAGGTCGTTCAGCCCGCGGAGGAAAGAGAGTTCGGCGCGCAGGACGATGATCGAGCGTTCCTTGCCGTCCGAGGCTAAGCCCCGCCGAAAGGAGAGCCCCCGCGGTCGCAGGATCCTCTGGATCCTGTCGAGGGCGCTGGTGCCGACGTCCTTGAGCGACACCACGGGCTTGCGCCCGATCTCGGACCAAGGCGGACAGGGATAGTAGCGGCTGGCCATGCCCAGCAGAGAGGCCAGCCGGAGGCCGGAATACTTGTTCATGAATTGGACCTCGGCGCCGACGGCTAGCACCGCGGCCAGGGCCTGGAAGGGCACCTCGACGCCGTCGAACATCTCGGCCGGGACGAAGACCAGGCCATAGACGCCCGTGCTGCCGAGGAACGTGCCCGCCCCGAGCGGGCTCAGGACGCCGTAGGCCTCGATCGTCGAACCCTTTTCGGCGTGGGCGCGGATCCGGCTGAAAACCCCGAACAGGTCCCGGGAGAACTCCGGCCAGTCCTTGCCGCGCGGCCGCCGGAGCGTGAAGACGATCTCGTGCTGGCCGACACTTTCCAGCCCTTCCGACACGAACGACCAACACGGGATCTTCTCTTTGTTGTTAGGGACAGTATGGGCATAGACGTGCGCGTAGAGCTTGCCGGGAATGATCTCCGCCTTGTGCGGGAGCGCCGGGGAGTCCTGGGCCCCAGACAGCGCCGGGGCCGGGAGGGCCGCCCAACAGGCCAGGACCAGGGTGCAGGCCAAAGACGAAAGCGGACGGGACCTCATCATCATGACCGTACCTCCCCCTGTCGCGGTCGGACAAAGAACCCTTTGCTGCGTTCATTATCGGGCCGCGGGCGGTGCGGTGTCAATCTGCTCCGGGCCGGGGCGGGATGGGCGGACCTGGCCCGGGCCGAGGGGCTGGGGCTGGGTGTGGCGGCCAAGGACAAGATCTCGATCCGCGAGATCTAGCCCGGCCGCGCTTGCGGGCCGCCCCCGCCCTCCGCTATGATGGAGGCGCACGAGGGACCGGACACGCTCCGGGGGAGGCGCCCATGAGAACGATCCTGAAAGCGGCCGCCGCGATCGTCCTGCTGGCCGGGCTTTTCGCGGCCTGCGACACCAACGACGGCGAGACCCAATACGACTACTACGTCTACGTCGCCCTGTCCGGCGCGGGCAAGGTGGCGGCCTTCTCGATGAGCTCCTCGTCGGGGGCGCTGTCCGAGATCGACGGCTCGCCGTTCTCGGCCGGCAGCCAGCCGATGGGGATCGCCGTCGATCCCGCGGGCAAGTTCGCCTACGTGGCCAACTACTTCTCCGACAACGTGACGGCCTTCGCCATCGATCAGGACATGGGCGGGCTGACGGCCGTCGCCGGCTCGCCGTTCGCCGCCGGGCTGGGGCCCCGGGCGGTGGCCGTCGAGCCCTCGGGCAAGTTCGCTTACGTGGCCAACGCCGACGGCGGCAACGTCTGGCCGTACGTGATCGATCCCGACACGGGGGCCCTCTCCCCCTTCGGCTCGCTGGCGGCCGCGGCCGGGGCCCATCCGAGCTCGATCGCCGTCGCGCCGTCGGGCCTGTTCCTCTACGTCGCCAGCGAGTATTCGGGAGACATCTCGGGCTTCGCCATCAACCCCGGGTCGGGGGCGCTGGCGGCCCTGGCGGGCTCGCCCTTCGCCACGGGCGGATTCCCGCGGGGCGTGGCCGTGGACCCGGCCGGCAAGTTCGCCTATGCCGCCAACACCACGGCCCGCAACATCGCCGCCTTCTCCATCGACGCCGCGACGGGGGCGCTCGCGGTCGTGCCCGGCTCGCCCTACGGCGCGGCCGAGAACACGGCGGCCGTGGCCGTCGACCCCTCGGGCCAGTTCGTTTACGCCGCCAACGAGGACTCGAGCGACGTCTCGGCCTATGCCATCAACACCACGACGGGGGCGCTCTCGACGGTGGCCGGCTCGCCCTTCGCCGCCGGCGCGGCCCCCGTGGCCGTGGCCGTCGACCCCTCGGGCCGCTACGTCTTCGCGGTCAACTATTGGACCGAGGACATCACGGTCTATTCGCTGAACACCTCGACCGGGGTCCTCTCGGAATTGAGCCGCTCGCCCTACGAGCTGCCGGCCGGGTCGCACCCGACGGCCGTGGCCGCCTTCCGCATCGAGCGCTAGGACGGACGCAACGGACGGCGATCAGCGCCGGTAATGCGCCCGGGCGGCGACCGCGGCCCTCACCGGGGACCGGGGATCGCCGGGATCGGCCGCCCTGGCCGAGAAGCGCTCGACCGTCCACAGGCCGGAAAGCTCGACCAGGCCGCGGAGATACCCGGCCAGCTCGTTCCAGCTCCCCGTCAGCTCGACCTCCACGGGCAGCGCGGCCGTGAACTCCCCGGACGTTTCGGCGCCGGGCCCGAAGCGCGTCATCTGCAGCCCGGCCTCGAGGGCCAGCCGCTGGAGCTCCCGCAGGAGCGGCGCGCTTTCGGGCCGCTCGGGAACGAGGGCGACGAGCTCGGCCAGGCGCGCGGCAGGGTCCGCGGCCGGTCCCAAAGCGGGCCCCCGCGCACCCGCCGAGGCCTCGAGCCCGAATTCCCAGGATTCCGCGCCGTGGTCGAGCTTCATCGACGAGCCGGCCAGGGTCACGCCGGCCAGGGCCGGGCTCTGCTCCAGCCGGGCGATGTAGTCGGCCAGGAGGTCGTTCGTGGCGGCCGTCCCCTTGACGCGGGCCCGGCCCGCGTCGTAGGCGATCTCCGTCGGGCGCACGCCGTCCGGCCGGGCCACAAGGAAGGCGCCCAGGACGGCCGAGGCCCTCGGCCGGGCGGCCAGCAGGCCCTCGAGGTGCTCGACATGGCGCTCGATCCGCGCCGCCTCGTCTCCGGCCGACGAGGCCGGCCCCGAGGACGGTCCCGAACCGCAGGCCGCCAGGATCAAGCCCGCCGCCAGGGCCGCCGCGATGATCGCCCCGATCCGCATCGTGTCGCTCATGCTCGCTCCCCTCACAGGGCTATCATAACCCCTATCCGGACGTCCGGGAAGATGAGACGATCGAGCCCCCTGAAACGTCCCTATTCGTGGCGGCATCATGGAGCCGGACCGGGCGCCGCCACTAACGACCGAAGGCGGCGTAATAAGGCCGTGGTCTACTTGCAGATCAGCGTCGGGAGCATTCACTCCCCATGAGACTGGTAGTTTTTGCTTTGCTATGAACCAGAAGTATTCTCTTTGCCTTCACCGTGTCGGGAGCGGTCTTGACAGGAAATGCTTTACTATATATTATATGTAAAGCGTATATAGTTTAGTAAAGGATATCTCATGACAACCGCGACGGTATCCTCGAAAAGCCAGATCACCCTGCCGGCGGCGGCCTGCCGGGAGGCCGGCATCAAGGCCCACGACCGGGTGCTCGTCGAAGTCCGGGACGGGCTCATCGTCATCCGTTCCGCCCCCGACCTGATGGCCTTCGAGGGCGTCCTGGGCCGGGCCCTGCCCCGGTCCGTCGAGGTCCGGAAGGCCGCCCAGGCCGCGGCCGGCCGATCGAAGAAGTCCTCATGACCTCCTGGTTCGTCGACGCCAACGTCTTCCTGCGATTCCTGACGGAAGATGACCAGGGCCAGCACGACCGGGCCGTGGGCCTGTTCCAGTCCGCCCTCCGCGGCGAATGCGCCTTGGTGACGGGACCTCCCGTGCTGTTCGAGCTGGCCTGGACTCTCCGGGCGGCGTACAAAGTGCCCCGGGCCCGCACGCTCGAGATCTTGAGCGCCGTCTTCGCCATGCCGGGCATGACCTTGACCGACGCCCGCCTCGTCGCCGAGGCCCTGACGCTGGCCGCCTCGACAGGGTCCGAGTTCGCCGACGCCTATATCGCCGCGAGCGCCCGGGCGGCCGGCTGCGCCGGCGTGGCCACGTTCGACCGCGGGGACTTCGCCAAGCTGGGGACCGAGCTGGCCCGGCTCTAGCGGCGCCAGAGGGCGGACGCGGCCGACGTGGCTATCTGACCGTGCCGAAGCCTCCTTCGGTCTCCGCCCCCTTGGCATAATCCTTGGCCGACTGCAGGAACGAGATCCCCGCCTTCGTCGCGTCGGGGCAAGCCTTGAAGCCGTCGCTGAAGGTCTTGGCCGCGGCGCCGAAGCCCTTGACCTTGGTCGAGAACCCCGCGATGGCGGGCGCCGCTTCCTTGGCGGCGGCCGACAGGGCCGCCCCGCCGGCCTTCGTGGCCGCGTCGAGCTTCGCGACGGCGACCGTGATCTCCTGGAGCGTCGCCGTGTAGCCGGACAGGTCTTTCTGGAGCCGGCCGACGCAGTCGAGCAGATTGCCGAACCCCATGTTGATCGAAGCGAAGCCGGCCGGGTCCTGCCTGACGGCCAGCTCCTTGTCGCAGCCGCAGTCGCCCGGGTCGTAGGGCAGGCCGACCTGCCGCGGCGGGGCCGGCGGCGGCTGGGGCGGCGGCGTTTCCCCGGGCGGCGTCGGAGGGATCGTCTCCTCACGCGGGGTCGTCGGCGGCGTCGGCTTCGGCGTCGGATCCGTCTTCTTGGGGTCGGTCTTCGGCTTGGGTGTGGTTTTATCCGGCTCCTTGGGCGGGTCCTCCCGGCCCGGCGGCTGCTCGGTCTTGCGGCAGAACCGTTTCCGCTTGACGAGATCTTCGATGTTCTTGTTCCAACTCTCCATCCACTGGGCCGCCTTGGTCATGCGCCCGGTCTGTCCGATCATGTTCCCGAGCATCCGGCCGACGTCCACGGCCGTGCTCGCGGCGTCCTGGGCGTCGGCGACCAGCGCCGCCCAGCGGTTGCCCGAGAACTCGGCGATCAGCGCGCCCCAGTTGGTGATCTGGTCCACGGCGTCGGGCTGCGTGGCGATGTCGACGATGATGTCGCCAAACGCGTCGAGCTTGCCCGCGACGTCCGTGACCGTCTTGACGCCCTGGTCGACCTTGCCGAAGCCGCTCATGGTCCCGGCGACCAGCAGGGACGTCTTCCAGGCCAGCTTGAGCGTCGCCGTCGGGAGATTGTCGGCCGCTTCCTGGAACTCCTTGGAATCCATGGCGGCCGAGAACTCCCGGGCCGCCGTCCGCCGTTCCTCGAACGCATCGCGTATCATCTTGTCGATCGCGGCGATGGTCTCCTTGTCGCAGCGGACGATCTCGACCGGATACTTGGGCCCGAACGGGCCGCCGCACTTGAAGCGGGCCTGGAAGGCCGTTTTCCCCTCGCGCAGCCCTTGGATAGCCACGGCATTGCCAAGGTTGACCAGGGTGACGACGGAGGGGTCGTCCGGGACGAAAACAATGCTGTCCCCCGCGCCCTCCGGCAGGACCTTCATCGGGACCTCGAGGACCGCCGGCAGCTTCTTCTGTTCGATATCGTAGAGCGGGATCTCGGGAATGGCCGCGCCGCCGTTGATCGACACAAGCCGGGCGGAGGCCACCGCGTGCGAGGCTTCGGCGGTCTTGCCCTCGGGGGTGGTGTATTCGACGAAGAGCGTGCCCTTGTCCGGGGAGCCGCCGGTCAGCGTGGCCGTGGCGCCCGAGGCCTGGATCTTCATGACGTCGGGAGGGATGACCCGGAAGCGGTAGGTGCCGCCGGCCGGCTTGCCCGCCGCCGTCACCTGGCCTTGGCCGCCTTCGCCGACCTCGAAGCAGCCCTCGAGCGCGACCGCGGCGGCCCCGGGCAGGGCCCCGCCGTGGAACGTGACGCTGATCTTGAGCGTCCCGCTCTCGGGCCCGGTCAGCGTCCGCTCGTTGGTCTTCTGCAGCGAGGCCCAGTTCTTCAGCTCTTCGTTGGTGAATTTGAAGGTCAGGGCATCGTCATAGCCGTCGGGCACGTTGTTGCCCTCGAAGAGGCCGAAGAATTCGCCTTCCCCCTCCATGCCGACGCCCGGCTCGCCGATCCCCAGGACGGCGCCGTCCTCGGTCCGGGTGATCTCGGCCACGGAGGTCAGCGAGGGGGCCATGCCCGAATTCCTGGAGTTCTCGCCGGTGTCGCCGGAAACGGTCTCGCCGCCGCGCTTGGCGGTCCAACCGAAGATGCCGTCGCCGATCGTCCAGGACGAGCCGGAGACGCCGCTGCTGTCCTGGGCCGAGCCGGTCTTCCGGGTGATGTAGAGCTGCAGGATGTCGTCCGGTTCCATCCCGGCGATGCCGCCGCGCTGTTTGAGCAGGGTTTCGGCACTCCCGTAAAGGCTGACCGGCGCGTACACGGCTTCGACGGTCTTCTCGAACGACGCGCCAAAGGCCTCTCCCTTCGCCACGAGCTTTATGGTGAAGACGATGGTCTTGGCGGGCGGGTTTTGGGGCAGGACAAAGGATGGAACGAGCGTGACGAGAGCGAGGACGAGGGCGATGACGGCGGTTCTCTTCATGGCGCCTCCGCGCGAATAACCCCGGGCTTCGCCGCGAATCATATCCGGGCCCGGCGAAAAGTCAATCCGGCGCCGCTCTATCTGATCGCGCCGAGGCTCCCTTCGCTCTCCGCCGACTTGGCGTAGTCCTTGGCCGATTGCAGGAACGAGATCCCCGCCTTGGTCGATTCCGGGCAGGAGTGGAAGCTCTTATCGAAGGCCGTCGCCGCCGTACCGAAGCCCTTGACCTTGGTCGAGAACCCCGCGATGGCGGGCGCCGCTTCCTTGGCGGCGGCCGACAGGGCCGCCCCGCCGGCCTTCGTGGCCGCGTCGAGCTTCGCGACGGCGACCGTGATCTCCTGGAGCGTCGCCGTGTAGCCGGACAGGTCTTTCTGGAGCCGGCCGACGCAGTCGAGCAGATTGCCGAACCCCATGTTGATCGAAGCGAAGCCGGCCGGGTCCTGCCTGACGGCCAGCTCCTTGTCGCAGCCGCAGTCGCCCGGGTCGTAGGGCAGGCCGACCTGCCGCGGCGGGGCCGGCGGCGGCTGGGGCGGCGGCGTTTCCCCGGGCGGCGTCGGCGGGACTGTCTCCTCCCGCGGGGTCGTGGGCCGCGTCTTCGGCGTCGTCGTCTTTTTCGGATCCGGCTTCGGCTTGGGCTCGGGCTTCTCCGGCTCCTTGGGCGGCGTCTCTTCCTTGGGCGGCTGTTCGCTCTTCCGGCAGAACTTCTTCCGCTTGACGATGTCCTCGATGTACTTGTTCCAGTGCTCCATCCACTTGGCCGCCTCGGCCATGCGCTCGGTCTCGCCGACCATGTCGCCGATCAGGCCGCCGACCTCCACGGCGGTGCTCGCGGTGTCCTGGGCGTCGGCGCACGTCGCCGCCCACCTGTTGCCCGAGAACTCGGCGATCAGCGCGGCCCAGTTGGTGATCTGGTCCAGGGCGTCCGGCTGGGTGGCGATATCGTTGATGATGTCCCCGAACGCGTCGAGCTTGCCCGCCACGTCCATGACCGTTTTCACGGCGTTGGTGGGATTGCTGTAGCCCGAGAGGGTCCCACCAACCAGCAGGGAGGTCTTATAGGCCAATTTGGCGATCGCTCCGGGGAGCTTTTCGGCGGCATTCTGGAATTGCTTGGAGTTCATGGCGGCCGAGAAGTCCTTGGCCGCCGTGCGCCTGTTCTCGAAGCCCTGCCGCAGCATCTCGTCGAGCTTGGCGATGGTCTCCTTGTCGCAGCGGACGATCTCGACCGGGATGGCCGGGCCGAACGGGCCGCCGCACTTGAAGCGGGCCCGGAAGGTCGTCTTGCCCTCCTGGAGCCCCTGGATGGCCACGGCGTTGCCGAGGTTGACCAGGGTGACGATGGACGGGTCGTCCGGGACGAAGACAATGCTGTCGCCGGCGCCCTCCGGGAGGACCTTGATCGGCACCTCGACGACGGCCGGCAGCTTAATCTGGTCGATGTCGTAGAGCGGGATCTCGGGAATGGCGGCGCCGCCGTTGACAGATTCGAGCTTGGCAGAGGCCACGGCGTGCGAGGCCTCGGCGGTCTTGCCGTCGGGGGTCGTGTACTCGACGAAGAGCGTGCCCTTGTCCGGGGAGCCGCCCGTCAGCGTGGCCGTGGCGCCCGAGGCCTGGACGTTCATCACGTCGGGAGGGATGACCCGGAAGCGGTAGGTGCCGCCCGGGGGCGTGCCCGAAGCCGTCACTTGGCCCTGGCCGCCTTCGCCGACCTCGAAGCAGCCGTCGAGCGCGACCTCGGCGCCGCCGGCGAGCTGCCCGCCGCGGAACTCGACGCTGATCCGGAGGGCCCCGCCCAGAGGCCCGCTCAGGGTCCGGGCGTTGATCTTGCGCAGCGACGCCCAGCTCTTCAGCTCCTCGTTGGTGAACTTGAAGGTCAGGACCTCGGGCAATCCTTCGGCCTGGTTGTCGGCCTGGAAGATGCCGAAATGGTCGCCGTAGCCTTCGATCCCCGTATCGGGCAGCGACAAGCGCAGGACGGCGCCCGCCGCGGTCCGGAAGATCTCGGCGTCGGTGTTGGCGGCGGGGCCCATGGCCGGGTTCGAGGATTGGTCGCGGCTGTTGTCGTAATGTCGGGCGTCCTCCCCGCTTCCGATGTTGAAGCGGAAGTAGCCCGGGCCCAGCGTTTCGACGGTCCCGGAGGTGCCGCCGCTGTCGGAGGCGGAGCCGGTCTTGCGGGAGAGGTAGAGCTGCAGCACCTCGTCCGGCCTCAGCCCGGCGATGCCGCCGCGCTTGGCCAGCATGGCCTCGGGGGTGGCCGTGGTCATCGCTCCGAGGACGGAGACCCCGTCCGGCGCCAGGCCGCCGAAGCGGCCGCTGTTCCAGGTGGAGCAGGGAGAGTATCCGGCTTCGAGCGTCGACTCGAAGGACATGCCGTCGAGCTCCCCCTTCTGCGTGATGATGATCGTGAAGACGGGACCCTTGGCGGGCGGGTTCTGGGCCAAGGCAGGGGACTGCAGGATGAGCGGCACAGCGAGGACGAGGGCAAGGGCGATGACGGCGGTTTTCTTCATGGCGCCTCCGCGCGGACGACCCCGGGTTTCGCCGCGAATCATATCCGGGCCCGGCGAAAAGTCAATCCGGCGGCGAGACGGTCCGCCGCAGCCGGGCGTCTTTCTAATTGAGGAGGTCTCCGGGATGCCCTGGACGAACGGCCGCCGGCCGGAGGGTCGATTGACAGAACGTACGCTATATGGTACGTTTCGGGGCGAGGTCATCGCCATGACGACATTGACCGCCAGCAAGGCCAGGGCCAAGCTGTACAAGCTGCTCGACCAGGCGTCCTCTTCCCATGAGCCCATCCAGATCACCGGGAAGAGGTCCAACGCCGTCCTCGTCTCCGAGGAGGATTGGCGCTCGATCCAGGAAACGCTCTACCTGCTCTCGATCCCGGGGATGCGCGAGTCCATCCGCAAGGGGCTGAAGGAGCCCGTCGAGAAGTGCCGAACCGAGCTGAAGTGGTGACCTGGCGCGTCGTCTACACCCGGCAAGCCGGGCGCGACGCCAAGAAGCTGGCCGCCTCGGGTCTGCGGCCCAAAGCCGAGGCTCTGCTCGAGATCCTGGTCCGAGATCCCTGCCAGGACCCTCCCCCCTTCGAAAAGCTCGTCGGCGACCTGGCCGGCGCCTATTCCAGGCGCATCAATATCCATCACCGTCTCGTCTATCAGGTCCTGGCCGAGATCCGCACGGTCAAGGTCATCCGGATGTGGACCCATTACGAATGAGCCGGCGGCAGACCCGGGGCCACAGGCTCAGATGAACATCTTGACGCCCGGCCAGACGTCGATCAGCCGGGCTTTCGGGCGACGGCAGAGATAGATCGGCAGGTCGCTCTCGTAGGGCATGGCGTGCTTGTCGAAGTGGCGGGCGGCCTCGGTCACCTCGTCAAAGCTCTGGAGATGGTCGTCCGGGTCGCCGCCGACGACGATCATGACCGCGCCGCGGCCGGGCGGGGGGCCCCAGATCCAGTAGCTGTTGTGGCCGCTGGCCGCGAACGGCAGGCCGAGCCGCCGGCCCAGGACGTTGACGGCCGAGGCCTGGCCGTAGTTTCGCGTGAAGATGCCGCAGACGGCCTTGTCCGCCTCGCTCAATCCGTCGTAGACGCGGGCCACGTCGCCGACGAGCCCCTCCCAGCCGAACTGGTCGGCGAAATGCTGCGGCAGGAGCCCGAGCGTCTCGCGCTCCCCCGCCGGGGGAGCGAAGCCAAGCTTCCGGGTGTACGTGATGAGGCCATCGACGGACAGGACGGGCAGAGCCAGAGGCGAGGCCAGGGCCCCGACGACGGCGGCCAGGACCAGCAGGGCCGGTCCCGTCCAACGCCGCCGCGGCCGCGCGGCGAAGCGCTCCAGGGCGACCGCGCCGCCGGCGGCCATGACCGGGTAGGAGGCGGCCATGTAATAGGGCTTGCCGCCGGTCAGGATGAAGAACGCGGTCAGCGCCAGGTAAGCCCAGCCGAAGGCCCGGACGGACCTGGCCCAGGGGGCGAGGAGATAGGCCAGGAGCCCTATCAGGACGACGAAGAAGACCATGGGCAGGGCCTCCGTCAGCTGGCCGCCCAGGAACTGGAGCGGCGACAGGACGGCGTTCTTGCCGGCCACGGCGTTGCGGTTGAACTCCAGGAACGGCAGACCGCGGCGGACCTGCCAGAGCAGGTTGGGCAGGAAGACGACGGCGGCCAGGCCCGCACCCGCCCAGAGCCGGGGGCTCTTGAGCTGGACCCGGGCCGGACCGAGCAGGAGCCCGAGGCCCAGGGCGGCGACGAAGAAGGCGATCGAGTACTTGTTCTGCAGGCCCAGGCCGACGACGAGGCCGAAGGCCGGCCACAGGCCGGGGCGCCCGTCCTTCAGGATGACGGCGAGCAGGTAGGCCGCCAGCGTCCAAAAGAAAACGTCGAAGGCGTTGTTGGTCAGGAGATAGCCGAAGTTCATCAGGACCGGGGCGCAAAGGACGGAGACGGCCGCCAAGGCCTGGGCCAGGCGCCCGCCGCCGAGCTTGCGGGCGATGAGGCCGGCCAGCACCACCGCGGCCGCCCCGGCCAGGGCCGGGAGAACGCGGAGGCCGAGGAGCGAATCGCCGAACAGGAGACGCGACACCCTCGCCACGAGCGGCGTGAAGGGCGGATGGTCGACGTAGCCGAAGGCCAGCCGCTGGCCGCAGACGATGTAGTAGAGCTCGTCCCGAAAATATCCGTAGCGCCCCCCGACGGCGAGGTGGATGAGGAGCTTGGCCGCGCCGAGATAGAGCAGGACGGCCGTCTCGCTCCGGCCGGCTTTTCGAAGAACATCCGGCATCATGACGCGCCTCCCCGGGGCCGGGCGCAACGGCGGGCCCCGGCCGCCAGCCTAAACCAAACGGCCCAGGCGGCACAACCGCGGGCCGCGATCCGGTCGGCGTCTAGCTCTTCTCCGGGTAGAGGGTGACCTGGACGTAGCGCTTCGTGTTGAAGTAGGTCCGGGCCGCCGCTTTGACCGACTCGACGGTCAGCAGCTTCAGCGAGTCGGGGAAGCGGACGATGGCCG
>JAEAME010001516.1_pt1 | contig 15888 bp, 11 predicted proteins | sample 8958731 | NCBI WGS metagenome assembly JAEAME01 (sample SAMN16933194, study PRJNA681113) | bioreactor sludge metagenome | isolation source: anerobic bioreactor sludge (Control) | place: India:Bengaluru | collected 2018-10-24 | reverse complement strand
CCTGCAGCGCCCCTCCTGGCAGTCGCTGACCGTGCTCTCCTTCATCCTCGTCCTGATGGTCAGCTTCCTCTACTACGAAGCCTTCAAGATGACCCTCCCGGGGGCGCCGCGCATCCCGGCCAACTTCCTGGCCAACCTGGCCTTCGCCGGCCTCCCCGCCGCCCTGGCCGGCGCGCCGCAGCCGGGCTGGGTGACGTTCCTGTGGTGGCTGCACATCCTGGTCATCATGGCCTTCGGCGTCTTCATCATGTACTCCAAGCACCTGCACCTGCTGGCCGGCCCGGTCAACCTGTTCTTCCGCAACCTGGGGGTCAAGGCCGAGATCCCGGTCGTCGACCTGGAGGCACAGGAGAAGTTCGGCACCCCGCAGGTGAACGACCTGACGCGCAAGGACCTGCTCGACCTCTTCTCCTGCGCCGAGTGCGGCCGCTGCGACGACGTCTGCCCGGCCTTCCAATCGGGGAAGGCGCTTTCGCCGCGCACGCTGCTGGACAAGCTGAAGCAGCACCTGCTCGAGTCGGAGCAGGACCTGCGCCGCGACCCGTCGGCGCTGAAGAAGCTGCTGGGCGAGGTGGTCAGCGAGCAGGAGGTCTGGGACTGCACCACCTGCGGCGCCTGCATGCAGGTCTGCCCCATGCTCAACGAGCACATCGCCAAGATCATGGGCATGCGCCAGTATGCCGTGCTGATGGAGTCGCGCTTCCCCGAGGAGTTCCAGACCCTCTACCGCGGCCTGGAGAACCAGGGCAACCCCTGGGGCCTCGGGGCCGACGGCCGCGGCGACTGGGCCAGGGAGCTGGGCGTGCCGCTGCTGGCGGAAAAGGGCGAGTGCGACATCCTGTTCTGGGTCGGCTGCGCCGGCAGCTACGACCAGCAGTCGCAGAAGACCTCGCGCTCGCTGGCGCGCCTGCTGCAGCGCGCCGGCTGCGACTTCGCCATCCTCGGCGCCGAGGAGACCTGCTGCGGCGACCCGGCGCGGCGCAGCGGCATGGAGTACCTGTACCAGATGCAGGCCAGGCAGAACATCGAGACCCTGAAGCGCTACAAGTTCCGCCGCATCGTCACCGCCTGCCCCCACGGCTATCATGTCCTGAAGAATGAGTATCCCAAGCTGGGCGGGAACTATGCGCTGCTGCACCACAGCGAGCTGCTGCTGGAGCTCCTGGAGCAGGGCCGGCTCCGCGTCCAGCCCGCCGCCGGCGGCGCCCCGGCCTACCATGACCCCTGCTACCTCGGCCGCTACAACGGGATCTACGAGGCCCCGCGCCGGGCGCTGGCGCGGCTGGGGCTGCGGCCGCGCGAGATGGCATCCAGCCGCGAAACCAGCTTCTGCTGCGGCGCCGGCGGCGGCGGCATGTGGAAGGAGGAGAAGACCGGCAAGCGCATCAGCCATTGCCGCCTCGAGCAGGCGGCGGCGACCGGCGCCGGCGCCGTCGTCACCTCCTGCCCGTTCTGCGCGATCATGTTCCACGACGCCATCGCCGAGACCGGGCGCGAGGGGATGAAGTCCCTGGACCTCGCCCAGGCCATCGAGGAGAGCCTGGCCTGAGGCCGGAACCGCGATGAAGGCCAAGGCGCTGGAACGGGCCGGCGACGCCGCCGTCCTGGCCGGCTTCGCCGCGTTCTTCGCCCTCGGCGGCGGCAACCTGGCGGCCCCGCTGCTGGCCCTGCTGCTCGTTTTCCTGGCGGCCCGCGTCCGCTGCGCCTCCTCCGCCCGTGCGGTCTTCCTGCCGCTGTCCTCCGGGCTGCTGCTCCTGCCCATGCGCCTCTTCTACTGGGATCGCGCCGACTTCGCCGGCCGCTCGCGCTCCCTGCTGCTGCTGGCGGCCCTGTTCGCCCTGGCCGCCCTGGCCAGGCGGCGGCGCTGGCCGCAGCGCTTCCTGCGCCGCTTCAACGGCCTGGCACTGAAGCGGAGGCTGGCGGCGATCTTCCTCGCCTGCGAGCTGCTCTTCACCGCCGGCGCCGCCCTGCTGACCCGCGGCGGGGTCGGCCTGGCTGGCGACGAGCCCCATTACCTGGCCATCAGCCAGTCGCTGGTCCGCGACCGCGATCTCAACGTCTTCAACCAGTATTTCCGCGGCGGTTTCCGCGAGTTCATGGACGTGGAGAAGCTGCCGGCCCACGGCACCTGGGGCAAGGGCTACAAGCGGATCTACTCCTACCACCTTCCCGGCCTCTCCCTGACCCTGGCGCCCTTCTTCTTCGTGCGCATGCCGCCGCCGCTTCTCCACTTCCTGGCCCGCTCCTACCTGGGGCTGTTCGGTGCCGCCCTGGCGGTCCTGGTCTACCTGTTCGGCCTGCGCCTGTGGCGCTCGCGCAGCCTGTCCTTCTTCGTCACCCTGGTCTTCGCGCTCACCGCCCCGGTATTCTTCTATTCCTTCCATCTCTTCCCCGAGGTCCAGGCCATGCTGCTGGTGCTGGGCGCGCTGTACCTGCTGCTTTTCAAGGCCCGCTCACGGCCCAGCGCCCCCCTGTGGGCCGGCCTGCTGCTGGGCGCGGCCATCTTCTGGGGCGTGAAGTACGTCCTCTTCGTCTATCCGCTCACCCTGGGCTTCTGCGCCGTCTGGCTATGGCAGCGGCGCTGGCGGCCTGCCCTGCTGCTGGCCCTTTTCCCGCTGCTGTTCCAGGCGCTCTTCTTTTTTTTCCTGCACGCCGCCTACGGCACGTTCTCGCCCAGCGCCGTCTACCACGGCATGCTCAGCCCCGAGCAGTCGGCGGCGTTCTACGAGTCCCTGCTGAGCGGCATCCCCCTGCGCCTGCGTTTGGAGACCCTGCTCGACTATTTCTTCGACCAGCGCGACGGCCTGCTGCTGTACAACCCCGTCTATTTTCTCGCCTTCCCCGGCCTGCTGCTGGCGCTGAAGAACTTCCGGCGCTACCGCCTGGCCCTGCTGCTCTCCCTGCCGGCGGCGCTGTTCGTCCTTAACCAGGCCTTCTCGACCATCCGCCCCGGCTACTGTCCCCAGGGCCGCTACCTGGCGCCGGCGACTTGGGCGCTGATGCTCCTGGCCGTGGTCTATTATCGCGAGGCCCGCGGCCGCTCCTTCCGCCGCGCCTTCCTGGTGCTGCCCGCCTATTCGCTGTTCGTCACCGCCTTTCAGGCGCTGCGGCCGTTCACCCTCTATCAGCCTACCACCCACGACATCCTGGTGCGCGCCGGAGGCATGTTCCGGGAATGGAGCAACCGCGTTATTGACCTGCCGCGGCTCCTGCCCTCGTACATCAAGATCGACAACAGCGGCTGGCTGCCCAACCCGGTTTTCCTGGTCCTCTTCGCGCTGTTGACGGCGCTGGCGCTGCTGCGCCGAGGCAGCGGCGGCCGGCGCTGGAGCCGGGCGGCAGCCCCGGCGGCCGTCTTCCTGGCCGTCTTCTCCCTGGCCTCCCTCTTTCCCCGGCTGGCCGCGAGCGATCCCCAGCTGGTCACGGGCCCGCGCGACCTCCCCTGCGGCGTCTTTTTCGATCCTCCGGCCGTGCGCCGCGAGGGTACCGCGGCCTGGCTCGTCGCCAGCGAGCGCAGCCGGGTGCGCATCGAGGCGCTGCGGCCCCTGAAGGCGGTCGAGCTCGGCCTGGAGAACGCGGGGCAGGAGCCGCTGGAGCTGGAGGTGCGCCTGTTCGACCGCCCCGCGGCGCGCGAGCTCCTGGCTCCGGGGGCGAGCGTCCGCGTGCGCCTGGCGCGGCCGCGCTGCAAGCGCATCGGCGCCCGCTGCGGCTACCAGCTCGAGCTGCGCGGCCGCCCCGGCGAAACGGGACGCAAGCCGGCCTGGCGTCTGCGCCTCGGCCTGCGGTGAGCCCCCGGCACGCCGGCCGCCGGCTGTGGTATAATGGCCGGCGACCTGGAGCGAGCGCGCCATGATCTTCAGCACGCCGGCATTCCTGTTCCTGTTCCTGCCGCCCGTCCTGCTGATCTCCCTGCTGCTCAAGCGCGAGGCGCAGAACGCTTTCCTGCTGCTGGCCAGCCTGGCGTTCTATGCCTGCGGCGAGGGCGGATGGGTGCTGCTCCTGCTCGGCTCGGCCCTGTTCAACCATGCCTGTGCCCGGCTGATCGAGCGCTGCCGCGGCGGCCGGCGCCGGGCCGCGCTGGGAGCGGGGCTGGCCGTCAACCTGGGATCGCTGGCCGTCGGCAAGTACTCCGCCTTCATCCTGGCGAACCTGGGGCTGGCCGCCGGCAACACAGCGGGCGGCCACCAGCCGCTGGGCATCTCCTTCTTCACCTTCATGGCCGTGGCCTACCTGGTCGAGGTGCACCGCGGCGCCGTCCCGGCCGAGCGCCGCTTCCAGCGCACGGCCCTGTTCATCGCCTTCTTCCCCACCGTGCTGGCCGGGCCGATCAACCGCTATTCCCGGCTGCGCGAGCAGCTGGCCGAGCGCCGCGCCACCTGGGCCGGGCGCGGCGAAGGGGTGCGCCGCTTCATTCTCGGCCTGGCCAAGAAGGTCCTCCTGGCCGACACGCTGGGGCGGGCCGTCGACGCGGTGTTCGCCGTTCCCGGCGCGGGCCTCACCGCGCCTCTGGCCTGGCTCGGCGCCGTCGCCTACACGCTGCAGATCTACCTGGACTTCTCGGGATACTCCGACATGGCCATCGGCCTCGGCCGCATGTTCGGCTTCACCTTCATGGAGAACTTCGCCTACCCCTACGGCGCCCGCTCGATCAAGGAGTTCTGGGACCGCTGGCACGTCTCGCTGAGCAGCTGGCTGCGCGACTTCGTCTTCCTGCCCCTGGCCTATGCCGTCTCGCGCCGCCTCCCCGGCGACCGCTGGCTGGGGGTGCGCGCCGACGCCTGGTGCTATTACCCGGCCATGCTGCTGACCATGCTGCTGTGCGGGCTGTGGCACGGCGCCGCCTGGACCTTCGTCGCCTGGGGGCTCTGGCACGGCGCCTTCCTCATGCTCGAGCGCCTGGCGCTGCGCCGGCTCCTGCGCCGCCTCCGGCCGTTCCTGCAACGCGCCTACGTGCTGCTGGTCATCGGCTTCGGCTGGGTGCTCTTCCGCGCCGCCGACTTTTCCCAGACTACCGCCTTCTGGCGAGCCATGATCGGCCTGGGCCAGGGCGACGGGCGCCGATACCACCCGGGGCTGTACGTGAACGGCCCGGTCATCGCCGCCCTGGCCGTCGGCGCGCTCATCTCCCTCCCCTTCCTTCCCGCCCTGCGCGCCGCCTGGGAGGGGGCGTGCGCGCGGCTGGGCGGCGCCGCGCGACTCTGGCTGCAGGCGGGCCGCCAGGCCCTGGGACTGGCGGTCCTGGCGACGCTGCTGCTGGCCAGCATCCTGGCCATGGCCGCCGCGACATTCAATCCCTTCATCTATTTCCGCTTCTGACATGGGCAACGACGAAGGAAAGCGGGGCGGGGACGGGCGGCGCTGGCTTGCCGCCCCGGACAGTCCCCTGCTGGCGCCACTCTTCCTGCTGCTGATCTCACTGCCGCTGCTGTCCATGCTCCTGCGCCTGGCCCCGGCCGCCGCCGGCGTGGAAAACAGGAAGCTGGCCGATCCGCCGACGTTCTCCTGGCGCCGGCCGCTGGACTACCTGAAGGGATTCGAGTCCTATTTCAACGACCGTTTCGCCTTCCGCCAACGGCTGGTGCGGGAGCACAACCGCCTGGCGTACCGCCTGTTCCGCGTCTCCACCACGGACCGGGTCGTCATCGGGCGCCAGGGCTGGCTGTACCTGGGCCGCGGCAACTACTTCAACAACGAGATGGAGTATTACCGCGCCTCGCGGCCGTTCAGCCTGGCCGAGCTGCAGAGATTCAAGGACGCGCTCGTGCAGCGCCGGAACTGGCTGGCCCGGCGCGGCATCCGCTACCTGTTCGTGCCGGCGCCGAACAAGAGCACGATCTATCCCGAGCACGTGCCGGCGGCGATCAACCGCGTCCAAGCACGCTCGCGCCTGGACCAGCTCCTCGACTACCTCCGCCGCCGCTCCGACATCGAGTTCCTGGACCTGCGGCCGGCGCTGCTGCGCCGCAAGCGCGACGAACGCATCTACCACAAGACCGACTCCCACTGGAACGACCTGGGCGGCTACTGGGCCTACCGCGAGATCGCCGAGCGCCTGCACCGTTTTTTCCCCGCGCTCCATCCTCTTGCTCCCGAGGGGATCGTGATCGGCCGGCACGCGGGGCCAGGCGGGGACCTGGCCAAGCTGCTTGACCTGCAGGAGGACGTATTCCGCGAAACCTACATCACGGCCCGGCCCAGGGTTCCCATCCAGGCCCGCGCGGGCAGTCCCACTCCCGGCTTCCGCCCGCGCGCCCCCTGGGTGAAGCTGGTGGCCAGCGAATGCCCGGCCGGCGAAGTGGCCTCGGCGGTCATGGTGCGCGATTCCTTCGCCCACCAGCTGATGCCGTTCCTTTCCGGGCATTTCCGGCGCATCGTCTATATCTGGGACTGGGAGCTGCACGCCTTTCCCGACGTCATCGCCAGGGAGAAGCCGAGCGTGGTCATCGACCAGATGGCGGAACGCTCGCTGTGGAGCATCCTGCCCCTGAATCCGCCGGAATTCGCCGCCGAGCGGCCCTAGCCGGGCGCCCGGCGCCTCAGTCGACGGTGATCGACTTGGAAACGTTCTTGGGCACGTCGGGATGGACGCCGTGGTTCTCGACGCGGGCGCGGTTGAGGTACTTCATCTTGGCCACCGACATCTTCAGCGCCAGCCGCTGCAGCACCACCGCCGCGGCGAAGACGAACAGGTTGGGGTCGCCGCTGGCGGGGACCTTGATGAACTTGCAGAAATAGCCGTCCAGCCCGGCGGGGCGGCCCTCCACCGCCTTGGCCAGCTCGGCGTTCTCCTCGGCGATCAGCACCACGTCGGCGCCGCGGATCTTGTGGGTGTGGATCTGCGAGATGGTGATGCGCACGTCGCGCTCGACGGGAGGGCAGAGGAAGATCAGCGGGTAGTTGGAGAAGTACTTCCCGGCGTTCACCCGCTCGCGGAAGCGGCGCGGCAGGTCCGCCGTCCCGGCGGTGCGGCGGCCGCGCGGGACGGGATCGCCGCCGAGGGCGGCTTCGCCGCCCGGGTCGGCGAAACGCAGGTCGCGCACGCGCTGCAGGAAGGCCGCGGCGGCCGTGCCGCCGCCCAGCAATCCCCAGCAGAATTCGGCCATGTCGGCCAGCAGGCTCTCAAAGTCCCGGAAGGAATACAGGGTGCTCCTGCCCAGGATGGTGTTGGGGCCGTGCTTGAACTCGGCGGCATCGTAGCCCTCGGCGTGGTTGAGCACCACCTCGCGGATCTTGAGCGCCCCCTCGCGGGCCAGCCCGACCAGCGAGGTTCCCAGGAGGTGGAGCGAAGGCTTGAGGAAGAACTTGAGCATGACCTCGGTGACATCCTCCTCGCAGGTGCGCAGCGCCTGGCCGATCAGCTGCTGGGCCCTCTCCAGGGCCTGCTGCGGGGGCGGCCCGTCGGGGCTCAGGCTGCAGGCGAGGAGGTAGAACAGGGCCAGCTGGGCGCTGAACGACTTGGTGGCCGCCACGGCGATCTCCGGGCCGCACAGCAGCGGCAGGAAGAAGTCGGCCTTCTCCTGGGGGATGGTGGAGTTCTCGTTGTTGACCACGGCGATGATCGCCACCCGGTCGCCGAAGCGCTCGCGCGCCGCGTTCAGGATGTCGACCAGGTCCTTGGTCTCGCCCGACTGGCTGATGGCCACCAGCACGTCGCCGGGGCGCAGGCTGCTCATGTGCACGGAGCGGAACAGGTCGGGGTTGCAGGGGATGATGCCCAGCGCGGTCAGGTTGTTGAAGAAATAGCCGGCGCACAGCGCCGCGTGGTAGGAGGTGCCGGCGCCGACGAAGAAGACGCGGTTGCCGCGCGCGAAGCTGTCGCGGAACAGGGCGACGGCCCGGTCGCGGTAGCGGATGACCTTGCGCTTCTTCTTCCAGACGACGATGCGGTCCAGGGCGAAGAGCGCCGGCTCGAACTCGGGGGCCAGCTCTCCCAGTTCGCGCAGCAGCTGCGCCTCGTCGGAGACGAAGCCGTCCGGCGTCCCCGCGCCCGGCCCGTCGGCGCGCAGGGCGGCGAGCTGGGCGGCGATGGCGGCGAAGCGCGGCGCCGCCACCAGGCGCTCCAGCGCCTGGCGCAGCCGCCGACGGTCGAAGATGGCGTACAGCTTGAGCAGCTCGAACACCGACTCCTTGCAGTCGCGGGCATGGCGCTCGCAGACGGCGAAGAAGGGCTCCTCCCACTCCGAGGCGAAGTAATAGCGGCGCAGCGTGTCCAGGTTGGCGGCGGTGGAGTCGATCTCCTGCTCCATGAAGAAGTGGAAGCGGGGCTGCAGGGCGATGTCGGCGATGTTCAGCTTGGAGCGCTTCAGGCCGGGCACGCTTCGCGCCCCGTCCCGCAGGGAGAAGACGAAGTACTCGCCGGCGGTGAAGTAGAGGCCCTGCCCCTCCAGCAGCGGGATCAGGAAGCGCGTCTTGGCCAGCACCGAGGTCAGGTCGGAGGAGACGACGATGAAGTCGCCGTCCTCGTCGCTGCCCTGGCCGGCATAGAGCGAGGAGCCGGCCTTGACGGCGACGATGCCCTCGATGTCGGGGACGGTGACGCAGGCGGCGTAGGAGCCCACCGCCTTGCGGTGGGCGCGCTGCACGGCCTGCAGCAGGTCCTCGACGCGCGCGGCTTCGCCGCCGTCCGCGCCGGGTTCGCGCAGCGTGCGCTGCTCGTGGTAGTAGTGCTCGACCAGGTGCACCAGCATCTCGCCGTCGTTGTCGGAGGCGACGCGGTGGCGCGACTCGGCCAGGAACTCCTTGAGCGTGTCGGTGTTGGAGAGGTTGCCGTTGTGGGCGCCGACCAGGCGCGCGCGGCAGCTCACCTCGTGCGGCTGGGCGTTCACGTCCGTGACGGCGCCGTAGGTGGCCCAGCGCACCTGGCCGATGAAGCGGCAGCCGCCGAGCTTCTCCAGGCCCAGCTCATGCACCACCCGCGTGGGCGAGCCGACCTTCTTGCGCAGGGTCAGGCCGCCGTCGCGGCGCAGAAAGGCGGCGCCGGTCGAATCGTAGCCGCGATACTCCAGCTTGCGCAGCAGGAAGGAGCCGACCGCGCCCAGCCTCTCGCTGTCCCGGCCGTAGACGATGCCGACGACGCCGCACATGGGCCTGTCCCTAGGGGCGCGCCCGCCCTACCACTTCCGGCGCTTCCAGTAGAACAGGAAGCCGACCGCCGACAGCAGCGCCAGGCCCAGCACGAACCAGAACGAGACGGGGTGGTCGTGCACCAGCGGCAGGCTGACGTTCATGGAGAAGATGCTCACCACCAGCGTCGGCATCATGATGGTGATGGTGATGATGTTCAGCGTCTTCATCAGCACGTTGAGGTTGTTGCCGACGATGGAGGCGCGGGCGTCCATCAGGCTGGAAAGGATGTTGGAATAGATCTCGGCCTGCTTGTAGCACTGGTTGTTCTCGATGTGGATGTCGTCGAGGAACTCCTGGGTGTCGCCGTCGATGCCGATGCGCCCGGCGTTGTTGCGGATCTTCTCGATGACCATGGTGTTGGAATTGATGGCGTTGAGGTAGTAGACCAGGCTCTTCTCCAGGACGAACAGGTTGAGCAGGTACTTGTTCTCCATCGAGGCGTTGATCTTCTGCTCCAGGGAGTCGGACAGCATGTTGATGATCTTCAGGTGCTCGACGAAATGGAAGATCGAGCGGTAGATCAGCGACAGCAGCACCTTGGGCAGCGACAGGCCGCGGACGAAGGGCTTGCCCTCGAAGAGCGGGATGTCCTCGGCCAGCAGCACGATCAGCTTGTCCTTGAACAGGAAGAGGCCGTGCGAGGAGACGCGGAACAGGAAATTGTCGCAGGCGGCGTAGTTCTTGGGGCGCTTGAAGATGACGGCGACGTGCTCGGGCTCGAACTCCAGGCGCGAGAGCTCGTCGGGGTCGAGGGAGGAGTTGAGGGTGTGCTCGTCGAGCTTCAGCTCCTCGATGAGGTATTTCTTCTCGGCGTCGCTGGGGTTGATGTAGACCAGGACCGGGCTCTGCTCGTTCTGGCTCTCCACGATCTTGCCGCCGGCCAGTTCGTACCTTCTCACCATGCCGCCACCTCCCATGCCCGGGCGACATCCGCTGCAACGGGGACGATATCGCTCAAAGGCCCATTATACCAGCATTCCCGCCGGCTGTCGAGGCAAAAAAAAGGGCGGCGTCGCCGCCGCCCCGGGTCCCTGCCGAGAGGGAGAGCCTATTTCTTCTCTTCGGTCTTCTCCTCGGCCTTCTTCATCGGACACTCGGCCTTGGCCTTGTCCTTCATGCACTCGTGGCCGGCCTTCGCCTCCTTGCCCTTCGTGCATTCGTGGCCGGCTTTGGCCTCCTGGCCCTTCGTGCATGCGTGCTCGGCGGCGCCTTTGGCGCACTCATGCTTCCCGGCCATGGCCATGCCGCCCATCATGCAGCCCTGCATGGCGCCCATGCCGCCGCACATCTCGCCGAGCTTGGCCTTCTGCTCGTCGGTCAGCAGCGCCTTCACCGCCAGGCAATGGGCCACGTGCTTCTTCATCATGGCGGCACGGAACTGGGTCATCTCGTCGATCTTGGCCTCGACCTTCTTGAGGTCGACCGGGTCCTTCATCAGGGCCTGCATCTCGCCGGCCAGCTTCGCCATGGAGGACTGGGCCTCGGTCATGGCCTTCTGCATCTCGGCGTGCATCTTCTCCAGCTTGGCCTTCTGTTCCTCGCTGAGATTGGTCAGCTTCTGGAGCATGCAGCCCTGCTCCATGCCGCAGCCCTTGCCCGCCATCTTCTTTTCCGCCCCGGCCTGCTTCGGGCAGTCGCCGGCGGCCAGCGGGGTGGCGGCAACGACGGCCGCGAAGAAGGCCAGGGCCAGAATGGTCACCATCTGCTTACGCTTCATGGGGAATACCTCCTTGTTGTATCGTCCATGTCGTTTCATCTGCTCGTTTCGCGCTCACCGGGGGCGCAGGCCGGGCGCTCCCCGCCGGCATCCGCCGCGGAAGGGCAGCGGGAGCCGCCCATCGTTGCCGGGCAGAGGCCGCGCTCCAGGCAGCCCTCGTACTTGCGCAGCTGCTCCGGCGAGAGGGCGCCGCGCACCTTCAGCGAGTGGCGGGCGAAGACCTTCTCGACCGCCGCCTGCAGCCCGGCGATCTCGTCGATGACGGCATCGAAGCGGGCCGGGTCGGCGGGCGATTCCTTGAGCAGGGCGACCAGCTCGCGGCGCTTGCCGGCCAGGCGCTCCTGCAGGGGCCGGATCCCGGCCAGCACCTCGCGGTGCCAGTCGTCCAGCTGCCGCGCCTGCGCCGCGTTCAGCCCCAGGTGATGGCGCATGGGCCCGGCGTGCCAGCCCGGCGACGGGGTGATCCCCGCGCGCAAGCCGCGCGGGGCCAGGAACCGGTGCAGCAGCAGGCCGGCGTTCAGCCCCACGGACGCCACCAGCAGCAGGGGCAGCAGCCAGCGCCTCATCGGGACTCCTCCCGCAGCAGCCCCTCGTGCACGGCGCCGAGCGAGCCGCCCGGCAGGTCGGCGAAGGCGTCGAGGTTCAGCGCCTGGTCGAAGGCCGCCGCCACCGCCGCCGGCGACGGCCTTTCCAGCCGGCTGCTGATGGCATAGCCGAGCAGCGCCGAGAGGGCCAGCACCAGGACCGCGGCCGCGCGCCGCAGGACCGGCCGCAGCAGCGTCAGCGGCGGCAGCGCCCGCCGGCGGCGCGCCCCGGCGGCGGCGGCGCGGGCCATCACCGCCGCCTGGAAGCCGGGCCCCGCGGCCGGCGCTTCGAGGCGCTGCAGCCGGCCGTGCAGCCAGGCCAGCTCTTCCTGCCATTCCCGGCAGGAGGGGCAGCGATCGAGGTGAGCCTGAAGGGGCGCCATGGCGGCCGGGCTCAGCCGGCCGTCCTGGGCCAACGAAACGGATCGCTTGGCTTGCGTGCAGCGCATTTCAGTTCCTACTCGTTGGACAGATGTCCGGCGCAAAACTTGCGCTCATATCTCGCCTTTTTCGCGAAAGGGGCGCAGGGCGGCGGCCAGCCCGCGCCGGGCGCGGAACAGCAGCGACTCGACCGAGGAGAGCGAGATGCCCATGGCGGAGGCGATCTCCTCATAGGACTTGTCCTCGAAGCTGGCCAGGACCAGGGCCAGTCGCTGCCGCGCCGGCAGGGAGGCCAGGGCTTGGCGCAGCCGCGCCGCGCGCTCGGCGGCGGAGATTCCGGCGCCGCCGGCCGGCGCTCCCGACTCCAGTTCCTCGCTCAGGGGCAGCGGCTCGGGCCGCGCCCGGCGCCCGGCACGGAAGTTCAGGCAGGCGTTGACCGCCAGGCGGTAGAGCCAGGTGGCGAAGGCGGCCTCGCCGCGGAAGGAGCGGGCATGGCGCCAGGCGCGCAGGAAGATCTCCTGCGCCAGCTCCTCGGCATCCTGGCCCTGGCGGGTATAGCGAAAGGCCAAGCGCCGCACCCAGCCCTGGTGGCGCCGCACCAGCTCGGCGAACGCCTGGGCGTCGCCCTGGGCCGCCCGGGCGATGAGCGCGTGGTCGTCGGCGCCGACGCTCACGGCCTGGCCTCAGGCGCAGCCTCGAGAAAAAGGGATTTTTCCGGCGTAGTACCCATATCCATTGGACCGCTCCGGGCGGGGATCCTTGCGCCCCGCCGTCTGCGGCCGCCTCCGGCCCTGAGTGTACCCGGATCGCGCCCGCCAGTCAAAAAATTGCCGCCCCGGCCCCCTTCGTGCTACAATTTCCCCCATGCAGCAGACGATCCTGGAGATCAAGAACCTGAGCAAGAGCTACGGCGAGACCATTGCCCTGGCCAACTTCAGCCTGGACCTGGCCCGGGGCGAGGTGCTCGGCCTGCTCGGCCCCAACGGCGCCGGCAAGACCACCCTCATCTCGATCTTGTCGGGCACCCTGCGCGGCTTCAGCGGATCGGTGCGCTTCCTGGGGCAGGACCTGTTCGCCGAGCGCCGCCTGAAGAGCCGCATCGGCGTCGTGCCGCAGGAGATGGCCTTCTACGAGGACCTGAGCGCCATGGAGAACCTGATGTTCTGGGGCGGGCTCTACGACATCGCCGCCAAGGAGCGGAAGCGCCGGGCCCAGGAGCTCCTGGAGCGGGTCGAACTGAGCGCCCGCGCCCGGGAGCCGGTCAAGAAGTTCTCCGGCGGCATGAAACGGCGGCTGAACATTGCCATCGGCCTGATCCATCGCCCGGAGCTGCTGCTGCTGGACGAGCCCACGGTGGGCATCGACGTCCAGGCCAAGGTGAGCATCCTGGACATCATCCGCGGCGTCGGCGGCCAGGGCACCTCGGTCGTCTTCACCACCCACCAGCTGGCCGAGGTGGAGCAGACCTGCTCGCGCATCGCCATCATGGACCAGGGGACGGTGCTGGCCGCCGGGACGCTGGCCGAGCTCATCCGCATCGTCGGCGAGAAGGAGATCGTCGAGGTGAGCGGCCCGTTCAGCGCCGACGCCTTCTCGGAGGGCATCCGCCGCTTCGGCGGCGACGGCATGGAGATCCTCTCGGTGGCCGACGGCCTGGCCATGCTGGCGTTCGCCGACTCGCAGCGCATCCCGGCCATGCTGCAGCACCTGTTCCAGAACCGCCTCGCCGTGGCCGACCTGAAGATCAAGTCTCCCAACCTGGAGGCGGTGTTCCTCAAGATGACCGGCAGGAGCCTCCGCGATTGAGCCGCGCCGCCCTGATCATCGCCAACGACCTGAAGCGCCGCCTGCGCGCCCCCATGGCCACCATCCTTTTCCTGGTCATCCCCCTGGCCATGACCGCCCTGATCGGCGCCATCTTCGATCCCGGCGAGGAGAACCGCACCAAGCTGCCGCCGATCCAGCTGCTGGTGGTGGACCAGGACCAGGACATCGCCGCCCGGTTCCTGCTCGGCGCCCTCGACCAGAAGGAGATGAAGGAGATGTTCCAGGTGACGCGGGTCGACGCCGCCACCGGCGAGAAGCTGATGCGCAAGGGCAAGGCCTCGGCCATGCTGGTCATCCCCGAGCATTTCAGCGACGATCTCGTGGCCCAGCGGGCCAGCGTTCTGGAGGTGGTCAAGAATCCCGCCGAGGAGTTCCTCCCCGGCGTGGCCGAGGAGTTCGCCGCCACCATGGCCGTGGGCTTCTCCGCCCTCGCCCAGGTCTTCGCCGACGAGCTGCAGGTGATCCAGGGCGTGCGCCGCCTGACGCTGGAATCGGTCACCGTCGCCGACCTGACGCCGTTCCTGGAGCGGGCGCGGGCCAAGATCATCGCCCTCAAGTCCTACCTCTCGCCGCTGCTGCTGACCATGGGCGAGGAAACCACGAAGAAGCCGGGGAAGGAGGAGCGGCCCGCCGGCTTCAACATCTTCCGGTATATCCTGCCCGGCATGCTGATCATGTTCCTGCTGTTCATCATCGAGCCCAGCCTGCGCGAGATCCAGAACGAGCGCGCCGACGGCAAGATCCGGCGCATGATGTTCTCGCCGCTCACCGGGCTGGAGCTGGCCGGGGCGCGCATCTTCAGCGGCTGGCTCATCGGCATGCTGGTCGCGCTCGTGGCCATGGCGGCGGGGACGCTGCTCTTCGGCATCGCCTGGGGCAGCCTGCCGCTGCAGCTGGCGCTGCTGGCCGCCGCCTGCTTCTGGTGCTCGGCCTTCTTCGCCCTGCTGAACGCCTTCTTCAGGAACAAGAACCAGGCCGGCGCCTTCGCCAGCCCCGTCATCCTGGTCTTCTCCGCCTTCGGCGGCAGCATGCTGCCGCTGGAGCAGCTCCCGGCCGGCATGCGCTGGGTCGGCACCCTGACGGTCAACCACTGGTACATCGCCGGCTGCACGCGGATCATGGACGGCCGGCCGCCGCTGGCCTCCCTGGCCGTGCTGCTGGCCTCCGGCCTGGTTTTCGCCGCCTTGGCCATGACCGTCCTGCCGCGCCGGCTCACCGCCTGAGGAAGCGCCCATGAAGAAAATCTGGCATATCGGCCGCCTGGACCTGAAATTGATGGTCAAGGACAGGGCCTTCTTTTTTTGGGTGCTGCTCTTCCCGCTGGTGTTCATCTTCATCTTCGGCAACCTGTACCGGTCGAGCCGCACGGACAATAAGGCCTCGCTGACGGTGCTGAACCAGGACATGGGGCGCTGGGGCGCGTATTTCATCGAGAAGCTCAAGTCGCCCAAGATCGAGCTGGCGGTGGTGACCGTTCCGCCCAGGGAATATTACCGCCTGCTGGTCATCCCAGGCGACTTTTCGGCCAAGATCGAGCGCAGGGCCGCCCAGAAGCTCGTCTTCAGGAAGGACTCCGAGGCCGACCTGAAGGCCGGCGCCGTCGCCGACACCAAGATCGCCCAGGCCATCGTCAAGCTGATCGCGGAGCTGGTGCTGTACGGCAACGGCGACATGAAGGAGTTCTTCGCGGCGCCCAGCCCCTGGCGCGACCTGGTCTTCGTGCGCACGCGCCTGCCCCGGGGGACCATCGCCAAGGTGCCGTCGGGGTTCGACCACACCGTCCCCGGCATCCTGGTGCAGTTCGTGATGATGATGGTGCTGATCTACGGCGGCATCTCGGTGATGGAGGACCGCAAGAAAAGGGTCCTGGCCCGCATCCGCTATTCCGCGGCGTCCTTCGCCGAGCTGTTCGGCGGCAAGCTGCTGGGGCGGCTGCTGATGGGGCTGCTGCAGTCGGCCATCCTGGTCGCGGCCGGGCTGCTGTTCTTCCGCCTCAACCTGGGCAACGCCTGGCTCTCGGCGCTGACCATTTTTGCCTTCGCCCTGGCCATGGCGGCGCTGAGCGTCTTCGTCGGCTCGGTGCTGCGCAAGGAGGAGGTGATCGTCGGCGTGTCGGTGCTGGCCGCCAACATGTTCGCCGGCCTGGGCGGCTGCTGGTGGCCGATCGAGATCGTGCCGCCCGCCTTCCGCGCCGCCGGCATGGTCTCCCCCGCCTGGTGGGCCATGGACAGCTTCCATAAGATCATCTTCTTC
>JAEAME010001515.1_pt1 | contig 15892 bp, 18 predicted proteins | sample 8958731 | NCBI WGS metagenome assembly JAEAME01 (sample SAMN16933194, study PRJNA681113) | bioreactor sludge metagenome | isolation source: anerobic bioreactor sludge (Control) | place: India:Bengaluru | collected 2018-10-24 | reverse complement strand
GATACCGGAAACTGCAGAGATTGTTATAACTTGTTAGTCGGACACACTCCTAGAAGTACTGTAGCATCGTTCTTTTCAAAATCGGCTTCAATACATAAATCACCGGAGACAAGGTGCCCATTACCACTCGAATCCCTGATGAAATATCTTTTATTTACCGTAGTCCAGCCACTGAATAGTCGCTGTAACCTATCTTGATCGTAGATGCGTGCCCAACCCTCTATAATGCGGCTTTGACCATAAGGAACGGTTATTATCAGACTTCCATCATGTTTCAGAACACGTTTGATCTCTGGCATTGCTTTAAAGTCATTATCTATGGAATTGGTTTTGATTTTGTACCTACCAGAGAGTCCCAGATGTTCTAAAGTGGATACAGCACAAACAACATCGAAAAAATGGTCTGAAAATGACATGTGCATGACATCGCCGTGAATAAAATGAAAACCAGGGTATTTAAGCAAGAATGGACGGTTATCAATTCCATATACTTCCCAACCGGTGGCTGCTAACGCTACTGTTAGGAAATTATTACGACTAGTGCAACCGATATCTAGTACTTTACCAGGTGATAAAAGCGAAAGTTTTTCTATAACAAAAGCATATTCAAAAAGACGAACGTCTGGCATTTGATCAAAAGCGTCCATATCAAAGAATATTGAACCTAAACGAAGAACGATTCGGTATAGGGAACGAGTAGTTTTCAAACTGAAGATATGTTTCATGTTTGCTCCTGTAATTAAACATGGGTTTGCTTTTTCATGACCAACTGTATTGTGTGTGAGAATGCAGGAACCAATGCAATTGCCCTTTCGGCGATCCTAATCGGTAAAGGAAAAGGGGAATCGGTACCATCTGAAGCGGTGAGACCTTGGGTTTCTATAATGTTAAAGTCATGTAAACGTACAAGGCCTCTTAAAGCCCGATAAGTAAAGACACGTATATGGTCTTCGGAGGGTAACCCCTGGTACCAGATACGACCAACTCGATGTCTTATACTTACTGAGGTCATATATGGTTGTAAACCAAAAAGGAGAGCAATCCGGTTAGGGAGGGATGCCAGGTTGGGGGTTGATATAACGCAAATGCCATTCTAGCTCAAACATCGAAATATCTCATCCAGTAAATGATCGGGATCGAATAGGTGCTCGATATTTTCACCCCAGAAAATGGCATCGAAATGATTGTCAGGAAATGGTAGATCGTCTTTATCTAAGTCCAATCTCCGGCACTTTATGCCTTTTTGTTGGGCAGCCTGAACACTGGGTTCGAAAATATCGACTCCAAATACCTCTTTAGCTCCAATAGCTTTCATAATTCCAATGGTGATTCGTCCATCATCGCAACCTATATCAAGGAATCTTTCCACAGCCGGGGCATGCTTACGGAACGCTCTTATTGCTTTTTTAATTCGTCCATAATAGGCCTCCCCTCCCCTTCCTGCCAGGTGTTCTTGAAAATATTCTTTACTTATTCCCAACTTCTCCCATCCTGTTCTCTTCGATGGAATTAGCATCCAAATACGCTTGAATACTGCCTACATCAAACCATTTTTCTGTAAATAAATGAGCCATAATTTCATTACACGGAAGAAGATGACTAATAAAACCACCGAGGTCATCGCGGCGCTTCTCCCGGCAGAAGCGGTTGATGATCGGGAAAATAGACGGTGGGAAAATATAACATGCCGTACTGATCAAGGTACCAGCAGGTTCGGCAGGTTTTTCGGTGAATGCAATAACCCGGTTTCCGACAAGTCTGACGACTCCGAAATTTCTTGCTTTCTGCCGGTCCCTGACGTCGTATACCGCTAATAGCGTTCGTCGATTGTCATAATCACCGATAAAATCATCCAGCCTATTTTCAAAATAGTTGTCACCGCCAATAACTAGAATGTCCTCACAAATGTTTTTTTGTTTTATGAGCAGATCAAGGGCACTAATTGCTCCGGGTTTTTCAGCATCACGAGTGGCTTGTTCGATAAAGAAGTTGATTCGACGTTTTAACTTTTTACTCCAGTCGATAAACTGGTTTTCATATTTAAGGTTAGTTGTAACGATAATATCTATCTCCTCTGGTACTTTTTCAACGATATACGTTGCCAAAGGCCTGCCTCGTATTAGAAGCAGAGGTTTTGCTTGATTCCCAATTACAGGTTGCATTCGGGTGCCAAATCCGCCGGCCAGAATCACACACTTCACGGCTAGTCAAAAGCCTCCTTTCGGGATAGGATTTCCTCCTTTAGTTGTGGTATTGCTTTTTTAACAGCTTGGTTTGAACTCAAGAGGGCTGCCCATCCTAGTTTCTCCAATTTCGATACATCGAGTTCAAAATGTGGGACATCACCCGGCCAACCTCGTTTTCCACCTGTATATTTAAGACTAGTTTTGCCGTTTCCCATCTCTTGAATCACCATTCGGGCAATATCGTTCACTCTACTACTGGAATTACATCCTATGTTATATAAGTTCACCTGGTCTTTGGCATGATTGAAGATATAGAGCATTGCATCAATGAATTCGTCGACATGAACATAAGACTTCTGTTGTGTTCCGTCTCCTCTTATTTCCAATTCATACGGGTTCAAAAGTAATTTATGTAAAAAGTCATATATAACGCCATGTGTACCGTGATTTCCGACGATATTGGCATTACGGCATATCCAGGTTTGCATACCGAAAATATGGCAGTATGAACTGATTAGTCCTTCATCGGCCAATTTTCCGGCTCCATATAACGATATGGGCAGTAATGGCCCGTAATCCTCCGGGATGGGGAAACGTGTTGCTTCGCCATAAACCACACTACTTGAGGTAAACACTAATTTTTTTATATTTGACCGTCTCATCGCTTCTAACAGATTGAATGTGGCTATTATCTCCTGATCGAAGTGAGTCTTGGTCCTTTCATAATCACGAAATACATCGGAATCGGCAGCCAGGTGAAAGACGACTTCGTGTCCTTCGATGGATTCAACTAACCTGGTAAAGTCGAGGAGATCAGCCTTGATTAATGTAGCTTTTCCACTATTGAGGTAGGTCTCAATGAACGCCTGTTTTCCGACCGACAGATTATCATATATTGTTACTGTACCAGTATTCACGAGCCGGTTTACCAAGTGACTTCCGATGAAACCGGCACCTCCAGTAACAAAATATCTTACCGGAATATGCTTTTTACTCATTTCGTAACCTTATTCAAGCTATTATGGTGTATCGAAGTATCTAGTCTAGTGACCAGATATCCGAGACAAGTAGCGAAGATAGCGAGTCCCATAACGAACATTTGATGGAAGACTCCAGCGAAATCTCCACTGGGGAGTTTTCGCAATTTTCGTGGTAAGAAATCAGTCAAGAGAAAGTAGAGATAGTCCATCTCAATTTTATTGGTTGTTTTCAATGAACTATTTTGATGCTTGATAATTGCTTTACCTACTCCTTCCCCATAAGAGCGTTGGAATAGATAATGTAAAGTACAACGACGGCCAGGAACTTTATGTGAAACAACCGAACGAGGGTCGTAGATAATCTTTGCTTCTGGATAAAAGGATGACATTCGTATACAGAAATCAGTTTCTTCGCCACCTAATGGCTTACCCCCACGGTGTCCGACATTATCATCGAAACCGCCGACGGTATTGAAGATTTCACGCCGGAAGGACATCGTGTTACCGTGGATATTACGGACCTGGGTTTTCTGCCCGTTGGCATATCCCCGGTAAGTGCAGCCTACCACCCAATATAGTTCCTCAGGCAGCCATGCCGGCGGCCGGCCTGACCATAAGGGCACGGCTTTGCCGCCGGCAGCCATCACCTGTTGGTCCCGGTAATTGGCCATCAGGTTTTCCAACCAGCCTGCTTCGGCCACAGCATCGTCATCGAGAAAGACCACGATATCGCCGGTACTGGCTTTGATGCCGGCATTCCGGGCGGCAGATAAGCCCTGTGTTTGTGTACTCTCAATTACCTTGACCGTGCCGGGAAATGACTCTTGAAGGTAGTGGTAAAGCTCCGGTTTCTCCCGGTCAACGATGAGGAGCACTTCTTTTTCGGGATATGACTGGTGAAGCACAGAGGATGCAACTGCCACAACGTCGGCAGCCCGGTCGAGTGAATATGATGATATGATTACCGATGCTTTCATTGCGTTTTTTTTACTTTATCCAGATATTGACGGAAAATAGTCCTAGCGATCAGCCAGCCGTCTCGAAAGTAAGAGACGTGAGAACGCCCGCTGATGCGCCTGGCCTCGTAAGAGGGTACTTCGACGATAGAAAAGTTATGTTTCGCTGCCTTGGCCATCAATTCCCATTCCACATCATGGCGCTGCGACTGGATACCCAGTTCTATAAACCGGCTGCGCTTAATCAGGAACATCCCGAAGCAGATATCAGAAAAATCTGTTTTCCATAATTTGTTGGCGATGAATTGGGCGATTTGGGTAACGATACGGCGGTCCCAGGTAAGTTCTTCCGAAAACCCACCGGCCATATAGCGCGAACCTTTCACCAAATCGCAGCCGTACCGGGCTTCTTCCATATAAGCTGGGATTTCTTCAGGCAACTGCGAACCATCGCCGTCTATTACCAGGAAATAATCACCGATGGCGGCCAAAGCGCCGCATACGATGGCATTGCCTTTGCCGCGACCCGTCTGCTGCAGTATTTTGATGCCAGGATATACGCGTTTGGCTGTCTCGATGGTACGGTCGCTTGAATGGCCGTCGACCAGAATAACTTCCTCGATATCCGGATGGTAAGGAATGTGGGATAGTACCACCGGCAGGTTTTGCTCCTCGTTATGAGTGGGGATAATGACCGATAATTTCACGCTTCACTCCTGGGGCTGTTTACTGAAACGATCCACTGCACGGCAGAGAAAAGATCGTGGGCTGTATAGTCGGGCAAAACTGACGAGGTGGTTATAACTTGCGAATATGCCAGGATGGTGCGGCAGCCGGCATTTTTACCTGCTTGAATATCACTCAATGAGTTTCCTACCATGTAGGATGAAGCAAGATCGATATTCAGGGCAGCCGCTGAACTTAATAAGAGGCCGGGTTGAGGTTTCCGGCAACGGCAGTTTTCTTCAGGGTGATGCGGACAGAAAAATATCCCGTCGAGAATAATGCCTGCCTGGGCTAATTCCCTCCGTAACTTTTCATGGATAACCGCCAGGTCTGGAACGGTGAAGTAACCACGGGCAATCCCTGACTGGTTGGTAATCACGACTACTTTATAGCCCAGGAGTTGCACGTCCTTGATGGCCGGTATTACCCCGGGCAATAATTCCAGGTCGTCCGGGCGTGAACAATAGGGGACGTCCCGGCAGAGGGTCCCGTCCCGGTCAAAAAAGACTGCCCGTGCGGTGTTACTCACTACCAAAGAGACTCCTTTCCACCAGGTAGCAAATGAGGTGCCCTGCAAGCTCGTGTATCTCCTGAATGCGCGGCGTATCATGTGAGGCTACTGATAGGACGATATCAGCGGCGTCCTTCAGTTTTCCCCCAGCCCCGGTAAAAGCTACCGTCAGTACTCCAGCGTCGCGGGCGGCTTCCATGGCTTTCAGAATGTTGGGTGAGTTTCCACTGGTGCTGATACCGACGGCGATATCGCCCGGCCTGGCCAGGGCCTTGACCTGGCGGGCGAAAATATTGTCATAGCCGTAATCATTGCCGATAGCCGTCAGGAGCGAGGTATTGGTAGTCAAAGCAATTGCCGGCAAAGGTTCGCGTTCCAGGTAATATTTACCCGCCAGTTCGGCAGCCAGGTGCTGGGCATCGGCGGCGCTGCCGCCGTTCCCCATAAAAAACACCGTACCTCCGTTCTTGAAAGCCCTTACCCAACATTCGGCGATAGCCGTTAAAGTGTCGATGTCGTTCATTAGTGCCAGTCCTAAAGAAAGGCAATCATGTATCTGTTTTTTAATCACTTCTTTCGTAATAAGGCGGGTCTTAATACCGTTTACTTGGGTTTTCAATAACATGTTTTTCTCCGGTTCAAGGCTGCCAGGTATTTTTCTAGGTACACTTACTTCGGTGAAGCCATATACCGGCCAATTTAGGCAGGGTATAGAAACAGAGCGCAGTATGAGCTGCTGCCCATCCGATACCCGCTCCGATAATCCCGGTATGCGGCAGTAGAATGAAGCAGATCGTCAGGGTCAGTCCCGCAAGAACCGATACCAACAGGATAATTTCCCACAATTTCTGCCTGACCCTCATGATGGTGATATAAAAGGTATTCACGGTTAACGGTAGAACCGAGCCTGCCAAAATCCATAACAAGCCGGTCCCGGCTTCTGCATATTCGAGCCCGAACAGCGAAAGCAGATGCCAGCCCAGCAGTATCTCAAGAAATAATGCCGGCAGGACTAAGAAAAGTGCCAATTTGGCCCCTTTCGCCAGGGACCGGGAAAGATATGAACCGTCACGCGATCCCTCGGTAAAAAGTGAAAGCGAAATTGACATTGGAATAGCGAAAAGCAGACCTGCCAGGGACAAGCTGACATAATAGTAGGCATTAACATCCGTTCCTAACTGCCTGGTGATAATCAGGGGGAGGAGCCAGGCAGGAAGATTCCAAAGTCCTTCCGCTACGGCATTGACAACCGAAAAGGTGTAAAAAGTGCGGTTGTTAGGAGAAAAATCCGCAAATAGATGATAGCCGGGCTGCAGTTTGGGGAGGAATAGAAAAAGACCGACGCCGACGGCGAGAGCAGCGCCCAGCCCCCATGACAGAAATATTCCGAATCCCCGGAATAATAGAATCAATCCTATTACCAACACTATTTTAGTAGTGCCAAAGATGAGGGTTTGTGAAGCTGAATGTTTAGCCTCACGGTAGCTTACGAAAACCTGGCTGGTGATCCCCATTAAGGCTAGAACGGCGGTTAGAAGTATAAAGGCTGCACTGAAAGCCGGATTCCGGTTAAATTCGGCCAGAGTGGGATGCCAGAGCGGCAGCCCCAATATGAAGATGGTGCTTATCAAAACGGTCGCTGCTGCCGCCATGGTTAAGGCGTTGTTGATAAAACGTACCGGCGCTTTCGAGGATGGTAAAAAGCGAATTATTCCGTATCCCAGCCCCAGGCTGCCGAAGAAAGAAAGCAGTCCTGCTGCTGATATTAATGCCGAGGCGATGCCGACCTGGTCGGCTGTAGTCAACCGGGCTGCAATGAGCCAGAAGAAAAAACCGAGCCCTGCTCCGATACCGGAGTTCAGTATTAGATAAATGGAATTAGAAAAAAGACGGCTGGTGAAATTAATTGCCTGGTTTCCCGGAACCGAATCCATGCTTACAGCAGCTTGATCGTGGCATCCCATATCAAACAATCCAATCCCGGCCGGTTAGCCTGAATATCCGGTTGTCTTTATTTCGTGAGAAGGGCTGGTGATGACTGCCCACTTTAGATATATAGTGAGTCCTCATAAGTGTATTCCGATTTGGCACAATGAATACTTTTGTCCAATAGATATTGTTTATTGGTTAACGGCTACTTTCCCGCCAGCGAGACTTTATGCAGGAACCTTTCCAATTCACGGCGAGCGAGACGGCTCGGCCTGGTGCCAAGCTGCTCCCAACGCTGGACAGTTGAGAGGCTAACACCAATTTCTCGAGCCAGGTCTTCTTGAGAACACCCAATCTTGCCGCGAAGTTCCTTGATGTTGGCATTAAACTGTTTCATTTTCGAGTCCTCAGGATTATTAGTTAAATCAGCAAATAGAGTAACATATATGTAGACAACTGTCAATATTATGGACAAAAGATGACTATTAGTGTTGACGTTGGTAATAGATGAAGAGTGTCTATCATTTAACCTGCTCGTGATATCAACCAGGGTGGGCAGAAAAAACTGGTTTATTGCTTGACTGTATTGGACGGGTGTCTCTATACTTGGCCTGAAATGATGGGGAGGGTAAACCGATGCGGAAAGTGAATGTGGTGGTGACAAGTGCGATTGGTGAGGATTGTCTAAAACTGATATCGGGATTTAACCCGTATCTTGAAGTCCATGATATATCGGTTTTATTCCGGGAAGAACTGAAGGGAGATATCGCTTCGGAAACACAGGTATCAGCTTACCTATCTCAAGCCGAGATAATATTCGGCCTGCGCTTACCCAAAAATATCCTGGCCAGGTCGCCGAAATTAAAATGGATCCAGGTGATGTCAGCCGGGGTAGAACATTTTCTTGATGCTGATATGCGAAGTTCCCATGTAAAGTTGACGAATGTCAGTGGTATTCATGCCACCCCGATGGCCGAATTCGTCCTTGGCTTGATGCTGATGTTTACAAAGCAGTCGATAACTTGCCAGAAACTTAAGATCGAGAAAAAATGGACCAGGCTTACTCCCGGTGTACTGAAAGTGAAGACGATAGGTATCGTCGGACTGGGAAATATCGGCCGGGAGGTGGCGCGATTAGCCCGGGCATTTCATATGCAAGTAATTGCGACGAGCCGTTCGGCAGGACAAAACAGCCGTGCCCGCTATGTCGATTCCCTGCTGCCCGCAGAGCGATTACCCGAGGTATTACAGGCAAGTGATTTTGTCGTCCTCTCAGTGCCATATACTACGGAAACTGAGAAGCTGATCGGAGAGAAGGAACTACGCATGATGAAACCTACCGCTTACCTGATCAACATTGCCCGTGGCGGCGTAATTGATGAACCAGCATTAGTACAGGCCTTACAAGAAAACTGGATCGCCGGTGCCGGTTTGGATGTCTTTGCCACCGAACCGCTGCCGGGAAATAGTCTGTTATGGGACATTCCTAATGTCATTTACAGCCCTCATATCTCCGGAGTCAGGCAGGATTATGCGGCGGCGGCGACCAATGTTTTCATCGATAATCTACAGCGTTATCTGGAAAAACGACGTTTACGGAATGTGGTAAACAAAAAACGCGGCTACTAGACAATAATAGGCGGCATGCATCTGCAGGGTAATGCAGAGCCGTGATGACGGGTTATCTAACCAGATTGATGCTGCTGGGAAAGAACGGAAGCTCCGGATAAGGTAATTTCGTTTAAATTTGGATTGCCGGAATATAGTAAGTGTGATGCCCCGGTCATATCGACATTAAGCTGTTTCTCAACCTGGACGATGGCAGTACTGGCGCCTTTCAGATATACCGTTCCTTCCCGGCTACGGAATTTTGCCAGGTCCATCTCGGCGGCTCCCCACCCGCTTACCGAAAGATTTTCACACTGTCCGCTTAATTTGGCGCTGCTGGCTCCTGATACTAGTAAATCTGCCTTACTGGTCCGCAAATTTCCGCTTAAGTGACTGGCTCCCGTTATTTCCAAATGAGTTTCACTGCATTCCACATTAATCTCTGTCGAGCTGGCTCCAGAGAGATATAGATCAAAAGGCTCGTCCATTTGGAAACCGGTGACCAAACCACTGGTGGCGGCTGATTGCCTGAGGCGGTTCAGTTTTGGCATGGTGATGCGGGCTTCAAGGATAGGTCGGGCCTGGAAGCGGACCGGTTTTAAGTAAAACTTGAGGATATCGCCGGATTGGATGACATTTATCTTCTCGAGAATGCTTTCATTGGCAGTTACCACGACGCTGTATGCATCGCCGGCATTGATTTCGAAGACGAATGCACAATCGAATTCGATGTTTTGAAAGTCTTTTATGTCGTATTTACGGCTGGCGATATTTTCAGTGTCGAATAAAGCCAGGACCGGGTTATTTTTAGTGTTGGGCAATGACTCAGAAAGGATGACCGAATTCCCGGATTTCTGAGCCGCTATCAACAACAGCTGTTTGGCTTTTTCGATTTGTACCCTTATATCTGTTTCGGCTTCTTCAGCGATCGAGTCCAGTATATGGCCGATGCCCATTAGCCGCCGGGTTACTTCTTGACTTGTCTGTTTGTGATTTTGCATCCGGTAGGCCTGTTTTCTACTGTTGACAGGTTTGAGATGAATAACTTTAATCTAGAATTTTTCGGCGATAAAGTCAAATTTCAGCTTCAAAAAGCCCGGTTTTTGGATAATCGTAGGGGATTACCCGGATAGGCTGATGTTTTTGGCACAACGATTCAGGTTATACGGTTGTTAAAGAGAAAAACATTCAGGCATTAATAGCAGTGAGTAAAGTTGTCCAATTCGTTATTTGATCAGAGAACAGCCTTTGCTTACTCTATTTTAGCCAGAAAATAACCGACCCCTGCCTTAGTCAGGATGAATTTCGGCTGGCTGGGGCTGCTTTCAATCTTTTCACGCAGGCGCCGAATGTGTACTTTTAAGCTGTCGGCAGCACCGGGGTAATCATTACCCCAAACGGCTTCGGCTAAACTGGAATGAGTTACCACATGCCCGGCGTTACGCATCAGGTGGGCTAATATCCGGCTTTCTGTTATCGTGAGGGCGATTTCCTTGCCGTCGCACCTAAGTTGTCCGCTAGTGGCATCAAGATGCAGTTGTCCGGAGACCAATTCTTCTTCATCGTTTGGTGATTGTCTCCGGATCAAGGCCTTGACCCGTGCCAGGAGTTCCAGTTGACGGAAGGGTTTAAGGATATAATCATCAGCGCCCCACTCCAGGCCTTTAACCACATCTGCTTCGTCTGACCTGACAGTCAAAATGATGATTGGGACATGGGAAAACAGCCTTATCTGGCTGAGTACCTCAAAACCACTGATGTCTGGAAGACCCAGGTCGAGAATGACAATGTCAGGATTTTCCGTCTCAACCAGTTCCACGCCCTTACGGCCAAGGCGGGTCGAAACTACTTTTGCCTCAGGCCAGCGAATCTGGAAAGCCAAAGTTATGGCATCCACGATTTCTTTATCATCTTCAACGATGAGAACCTTCATCAACAGCCTCCTGGTCGACCATTCAACAGTTATTATACAATAACCGATACATTATCTTGCAGCACGGAAAACCTATCTGGCAGCCGGTGTATTAGCGACAGGAGCCAGGGGTATGGAAAAGCTGAAAGTCGAACCTTTCCCGACCTCGCTGAGCACCCATATCTTACCGCCGTGCATCTCCACCAGGTATTTACATAAAGACAAGCCCAACCCGAGACCACTAAGATGTTCTTTGTCGGCGGCCAGGCTCCGGTAAGGCTGGAAGAGTTCTTTTTGCTCTTCCGGTGAAATCCCTGTCCCGGTATCTTCAATCTCAACGACCAGGTTATTAAAAGCAATGCTGGCACGGAGGGTGATGCGGCCGCCTTCCGGGGTAAATTTAGACGCATTGATCATCAAATTTAGAACGATTTGCCGTAAACGGTCGGCGTCAGCCATGACCGGCGGTAAGGTTGGCGGGATCGATAAACACAGCGTCTGTCTATTGCTGGCCAGCATTGCTTTCATATCATCGGCAATGGATAACAACAACGGCGCGGCATCAAGTGACGTCAGACTCATCTGAAACATACCGATCTCCATCCTTGCCAGGTCGAGGAGTTCGTCGATACGGCGGTTAAGGTTATCGGCGCCGCGGTGAATATTATTAGCCAGGCTTAGATAAGGTTCCTGTTTCAATTCTGAGACCAACAGTTCACTGGAGGCTAAAACCGGAGTCAGGGGGGTTTTCAATTCGTGGACCAGAGCCCTGGTAAAGAAAACCCTTCTTTCAAATTCGGCTTCGAGCTCCTGGCGCAGCTTGCGTTCTTTTTCGTAAGCTTCCTGCAACTGGTCGCGGGTCCGTTCTGCTTCTGTGATGTCTGTGGAGTGCCCCAGTACCGCCCGATGTCCCTGGTATTGTATCGAGGCCACTCCTTCCAACATGATACGGGTTTTACCGTCCGGGCTCATTAACCGGTACCGGTAGGGGGTAGTGCGTTCGCCTTTCAACATCTTAATCGCGTTTTCCCGGACCATAGCCCGGTCGTCAGGATGGACCAGGTGCATGGACTCTTTGCCGTAGACACTGTCCGCGCTTAATCCGGTATCATGGAAGAAAGCTTCATTCATAAAGCGGAATTTCCCATCCTGAGTGATAAATAAACCGATAGGGGTACTATTTCGAATGATGCGGAGGACTTCGCTTTCGTCCTCTTTTTTGCTCTGTGATTTTTCCAGAAAAGAGACTCTTTGCCGCAGTTCTTCAATCTCATTAATAAGTTGTTTCTTGGTCTTACTTTGATCTTTCATCTGTTCAATCATTCATGAGTTAGTCGCCCCCATTCTAGCGCCGGAATTACCTGTCGTCAATATATGAACTTTAGTTAACTGGCTGCAGTCCCGGGCGGGTTGTCCCGGGCACATTGTAAAGGAGTTCCTTTTCTGGCTGTGACCAAGCATCGGCTGCAGGAGATACAGGCAGCCGACTGATTGCTGCCCGTTTGCCAGTGATGCAGCAGATTGATTTGGCGGATAAAAGGACGGCTCATGGAAATCAGGTCGGCATCCCCGCTGTTGAGGATCGACATTACCATATCCATGCTGCGAATGCCGCCCACTGCGGCTACCGGGACTGCGACAGCCCGTTTGACGGCTGCCGCCCGATCGCGGAAATAAGCGATGCCTTTGACAACTGAAGCGGCGCCAAGGCCACCACTCACCTCTACCGCTGCTACCCCGGCGTTTACGATTTGCCGGACGGCGGCCAGACCTTCTTCGATCATTAAGCCGCCTTCGACATCATCTTTTAAGCCAAACTTGATCAGGACCGGTATCCGGTCGCGGGTAGCCTGGCGCACCCTTTGTACTACTTCGAGATGGAAGCGGCAGCGTTTTTGCGGAGTCCCACCCCAGACATCCTGTCTTTTATTGGCTGCGGGAGATAAAAACTGGCTCATCAAGTAGCCGTGGGCAGCATGCAGCTGAATGGCGTCAAAGCCTGCCGCCACCGCCCGTCTTGCTGCTGCCGCGAAAGCATCCAGAACACTTTCTATATCCGCTGCGGTCATCTCATGATGGGGAGTGGTGTTCTCCGGATTGGCCGATACTGCCAGGGCTGTAATGCCCTTCCTTTGGACATATCCGGTATTGATTCCGGCATGCGATATCTGGACAGCGATTTTACCTCCTCCTTCGTGTACCGCGTCTACCAGCTGTTTTAATCCCGGTATAGTGCTGTCCTTATGGATGCCGTATTGTCTCGGCCCGGCCTGTCCGGCTTCGTCGACAAAAGCGTGGCCGGTCACGACCAGCCCGATATTGGCCCGCCCCAAGCGCCGGTAAAGGTCAACCGAAAGCTCAGTCACGTTCCCCTGCGCATCAGCACTACCATCGAAGGTAGCCGAGCGCAGGAAACGGTTTTTTAACTGGAGATTACCACATGAGAAAGGAATAAAAGGGTTTATCCGTGTCGTCATATTCGTCTTTTCGATCATAATAATAATTATAGGTGCTAGCGGGTATCATTTAAAAGAAAGCGGAGAAATGATGAAAGACCTGATATTATATATGACTACCATTGACCGCGATGCTGGCCGGGTAATACAATGATGCGGGAGAAAAAGATGTCCGAACAAAGAAAACGCACCTCAGATAATGATAATAATGTAGTGTCGCCGCGAATTGCCCGGGCTCAGGCGAAACGGCGGCAGTTAAATATCCTGCTAACCACCATTGCGGGTATCATAATCCTGGCCGCCGGTGCCGCTATTTTGTACCAGTTAATCATGGCTCCTTATCAGCGCGTTGTTCTCAAGGTTGATGATACAGCCGTACGTATGGACTATTTCCTGCGCCGGGCGCGTTTATCTAATGATGATATCGACGCGGCGCTACAGCAACTTACTTACGAACAGATAGTCAAGATAGAATCGGAGAAAATGGATCTGGTGGTTACCGACCTTGAAATAGATAAAACGCTATTGGAGGCGGCGGCTTCAGAGAATGTGACGGCGAACAACCTGAAAGACCCGGCATACAAAACCTGGTACCGTGACCAATTAAAGTCAACTGACCTTACTGCCGCCCAATACCGTGACCGTGTCCGGGTCAACCTGCTGGCACAAAAGATACAATCTGCCATTACAGCCAGTTTGGGAGATACGGCCGAACAGGTCCATCTTTATACTATCGTATTAGGTTCAGCAAACAATGCCAACCAGGCTAAAGCCAGGCTGGAAGCCGGCGAGCCATTTGCCTCGGTTGCCCAGTCCCTGTCCCTCGATACCAGCAGTAAGGAAGCCGGGGGGGACTGGGGATGGGTGCCGAAAGGCATCTTTACCAGCTTCGATGACACTATTTTCAACCTGGAAATCGGCCAGGCAAGCAAGATACTGGTTGATAGCTCTTCTTCGACGACTTACTACTATATTTTCATGGTGAGTGAGAAAGACCCAGCCCGACCTTTAGAGGATACTGTGAAAATGACACTCGGTTATAATGGCTTCATAGCCTGGCTGCAAGGCCAGGCGGCAGAACATGACATCGAGTATCCTATGACTTCAGATACCCGGGCCTGGGTTGTCTGGCAGTTGGCGAAGAAATAAAGATGAAAAAGAACGCCTCTTCTCAAAAATACAGCCGCCTGGTAGTGAAATTCGGAACTACTTTACTTACCGGCGGCGGCCCGCATCTCAATGAGGAACGCATGGCCGGCCTCGTCCGGCAGGTAGCCGCCTTACATGAAAAAAAAGTCGATATACTCATGGTTTCGTCAGGAGCGGTGGCTGCCGGGCGCAACAGGATGGGTACTATCAAAAAAGTTAAAGGTTTACCCCTACGACAGGTAATGGCTGCCGTGGGACAGAGCCGCCTGATGAACGTTTACGAACGTCTTTTCGAACCTTACGGCATCACTATTGCCCAGGCTTTATTAACCCGGGGTGATTTGTGCCAGCGGATCGGTTATCTGAATGCCCGCAACACGCTGCTGGCTCTACTCGAACTTGGGGTAGTTGGCATTGTCAATGAGAATGATGTGGTGGCGGTTGACGAACTCCATGAAGGCCGGTTCGGTGATAACGATAATCTTTCAGCCATGGTGGCCAACCTGGTGGAAGCGGACCTGCTGTTGATACTCAGTGACATCCCTGGCTTATATACCGGCGATCCCCACCATGACCCGGCGGCAAAACTCATACGGATGGTGGAAAATATTACTCCGGAAATCGAAAGAATGGTGGGAGGTACGGCCGGGCCCCAGGGAACTGGCGGAATGGTAACCAAGCTGGAAGCTGCCAGAATAGCAACTGCCTGTGGGACAACGGTTGTCATCGCTTCCGGCCGTGAAACGGACGTAATCCTCCGGGTGGCAGCCGGAGAAAGTATAGGTACCTGTTTCCTCCCCGGAAACGGGCCATTAGAAAGCCGGGCCCGCTGGATCATGAGCGGCCTGGGGGTACGGGGTACCCTGGTCATTGACGAAGGAGCGGCGTCTGCCTTGAAGAAGCAGAAAAGCAGCCTGCTGGCGGCCGGTGTGGTAGAGGTGCGAGGCAACTTCGAACGCGGCGATCTGATCGATGTCGCGAATATAACCAGTAACCGGCTTGGCTCGGGTATTTCCAACTATAGTTCTTCCGATCTATTGATAATAAAAGGCACCCATTCCGATGAGATCGGCGGGAAACTCAGCCATGACTACGGGCCCGAGGTTATCCACCGCAATAACCTGGCGGTAAGATAAGAGAAAAAACCCCTCTTTTTCGCTCTCCCCTTAAGAAGGGGCGGGAATCATCTATGTAATATAAGTTGCGAATCTCAAAATTCAAATACCCGAATAAATTCCAATTACCAAGATGTAAATTACTAACAGGGTACAAACCTACCCTGGCGGTTTATGCTTTGATTCATATCCGCGAAACAACCTGAAGCTAAATTATGAATATTGTTGAAACAACCTCAGGCACAATTTAAAGCTAAAGAGCGAAATTCTAAATTCCAAACTCTAAACACTAAATAAATCCCAATATACAAAATCATTGCTGTCCAAGATAAATTCAAAACACGGTTCTGGACGAGTTATTCAA
>JAEAME010001510.1_pt1 | contig 15914 bp, 11 predicted proteins | sample 8958731 | NCBI WGS metagenome assembly JAEAME01 (sample SAMN16933194, study PRJNA681113) | bioreactor sludge metagenome | isolation source: anerobic bioreactor sludge (Control) | place: India:Bengaluru | collected 2018-10-24 | reverse complement strand
CGGGGGCTCCATAACGGCGCCCTCCTTCGCCTTCTTCAACGCCCGTGGCGAATGGGACGTCGAGAACGTAGGCGTCGCCCCCGACATCGAGGTCGAGCAGTGGCCTGCTGAGGTCATCGCGGGAGGCGATCCGCAACTGGAAGCAGCCGTAGCGGAGTGTCTGCGGCTTCTGGAGGAGAACCCACCGGTGAGGCGCGAGCGGCCGGCGCCCGCCAACCGGACCGAGTGGAAGCGGACGCAGTCGCCTCTGCCCTAGGGCCAGGTGCTCGCGCGGCGAAGCCCGAATGATGTATGGCCCGGCCCCGATAGGGGCCGGGCCATATCCTTTTGGAGGGCTTCCACATGGGCAAACGCGTCAAGGCGGGGCTGATCGGCTGCGGCGCAATCTCCCCGACGCACCTGAGGGCATTCAGGGAGAACGACGTCGAACTGGTCGCAACATGCGACATCATCGAGGAGCGCGCCGCTCGCCGTGCCGAGGAGTACGGCGATCCGAACACCCAGGTCATCATCGACTACCACGATCTTCTGGCGATCGATGAGATCGAGTTGGTGAATGTGGCCACCCCGCCGGCCCTACACGCCTCTATGTCCATCGATGCCATGCGCGCGGGCAAGCATGTCCTCTGCGAGAAGCCGTGCGTCACAAGCGTCGTCGAGGCCGAGGAAGTGCGGCGCGTGGCATCGGAGACGGGCCGCCTCATCGCCTTCCTCGGATCACGCCTCCGCTACGGCATCCACGAGGTGGCCAAGCGCTTCATCGACGATGGCGACCTGGGAGACATCTACCGGGTCAACGTGAAGTACTACCGACGCCGCGGTCGTCCTGGGATCGACATCCTGGAGGGTATCCACTGGTTCCACGACCGGTCGGTGGCCGGAGCCGGCGTGCTCATGGACATGGGCGTGTACTTCATGGACACGGTCGTCTGGTTCACGGGAGCGCCCCCCATCACGGCGGTGTCGGCTTCGGAGTTTCGAGGATTCGATCACAACCTCCCTCCTGACATCCCCTTCGACGTCGAGGAACACGCGAACATCCTCGCCCGCACCGAGGGCGACCTCACGTACACCTTCGACCTGGCCTGGATCTCCCACCACAAGCCGGTGCAGATCGTAGAGGTGCTGGGCACCAAGGGCGGCCTCGTCGTGCAGGACGGCGACCCACCCTTCGCCTTCTACTGCGACAAAGGCGGGCCCTGGAACTGGATGAACACCACCACGGACGCCCGACCCAGTGGCGATGGCATGGTGTGCGTGACGCGCGACTTCATCAAGGCCATGGCGGGCAATGACCCCGGTGTGGGGAGCACTCCGCTCCAGGCGCTGCGCATCACCGAGTTGAGCGAGATGGCCATCTTGTCCGGCAGGATGCGCCGTGAAGTGTCCGCCGACGAGCTCCGTCGACGCTGAGCCCAGTTAGGAGATGCTCTCCGACCATGCTGACCGATCCCAAGGTGTTCCCGAAGCTTAGGGGCCTTCTCGCTCGCTACATGGAACTGCGCTACTACACGGTAGCGGAGGTCGAGGCGGAGATCGTGCAAGTCACCAAGCACCTTCGTTACGAGCCCTCGCACCTGAAGTGGAAGCCCGCTAGGCGGGGGGCCAAGTGGGGCGATAGTGGCGTCACCGCGTGGTTCCGCGGGGACATCACGCTCCCGCCCGAGTGCGACAAGCGCAAGGTGTTCATCCGCGCGAGCACTGGTGGCGAGTCGCTGTTCCTCGTCGATGGCCGTGCGAACGGCGTGTTCGATGGCAACCATCCCGTGGTCTGTCTGACGACGAGGGCCAGCGCGGGCGCGACGCACCATCTGGCCTTCGAGGCCTACGCGGGTCACACGTTCCCGGGGACGCAGCCCTTTGAGAACGGGCCGACTGTCACGAAGAACTCCCGCGTCTTCGGGGGCATCGACGTCGTCCTCGAGCGACGCGAGGTAACGGAGTTCTGCACCGAGCTGCTGATCCTTCTCCAACTTGCCCACGCGTTGCCGGAGAACAGCCTGCGGCGCGGAAGGGTCCAGGCGGCCCTGGCCAATGTGTTCGCGGCGGTCGAGGCCGTCCCGGACCCAGACTCCGAGTCTTGGCTTCCGGGGCTCCGAGCCGCGCGGCGCACCATGAGCCCGCTGCTGAAGCTCACGAACGGCCCAACGACCCCCACCACGGGCATCGTTGCGGCCAGTCACATCGATACGGCGTGGCTCTGGCCGGTGGCTGAGACATGGAGGAAGTGCGCTCGCACCTTCTCCTCGGCCCTCAACCTCATGGAGCAGTACCCGGAGATGATCTGGCTGCAACCGGCGCCGTGCCACGCGGAGGTCATGCGGCAGGAGTATCCCGAGCTCTTCGAGCGTATGAAGGCAGCTGTCAAGTCAGGGCGTTGGGAGCCGAACGGCGCCATGTGGGTCGAACCCGACGCGAACATGCCCTCCGGCGAGGCCTTCGTGCGCCAGGTGCTCGTGGCGCAGCGATGGACCCGGCAGCACTTCGGCTACACAGGTGACACCCTCTGGCTGCCCGATGTCTTCGGCTACTCAGCGGCCCTTCCCCAGATCCTCCGCCTCGGCCGCGTCGAGTTCTTCTGCACCACGAAGATGGCATGGAACGACACGACGCGCCATCCTTACGAGACCTTCCACTGGAAGGGCATCGATGGAAGCTGCGTCCTCACCAACCTCAATGTTCACAACTCCTGGCCCGATCCCGAGCGCCTTATCGAGCAGTGGAACTGGATCCAGCACAAGGACGTGGATGACCGCGCGTTGCTCGCCTACGGCCACGGCGACGGTGGTGGCGGCCCCATGGCGGAGATGCTCGAAGTGGCCGGCAAGCTTGCGGACCTCGAGGGCTGTCCCCGCGCTCGACACACGACTCTGAGCGACTTTATGAGGGGCATGCGCGACGAGTACGAACGGATTCCCGAGTGGTCGGGCGAGCTGTACCTGGAGCTGCACCGAGGCACTCTGACGTCCATAGCGGGCATCAAGAAGGGCAACCGGACGGCCGAGATCGCCCTGCGTGAGGCCGAGTTCCTCTCCGTACTGAGCCGGCTGCATGGCGGCGAGTACCCCTCCGAGCGGTTGCTCGACGCTTGGAGGCTTCTCCTGCTGAACCAGTTCCACGACATCCTGCCCGGTTCTTCCATCGCCCAGGTGAACGACGAGGCCATCGAGGACTTCGCGCGAGTGAGAGCGATGGCGACCGATGCGGCCGATTCAGCCCTGCGTGGCTTGGCTGGCCCCGAGGGACAAGGCGCACTCGTTGTGGCGAACAGCCTGAGCTGGCCTCGAGTCGGTGAGTTCGCCCTCCGCGGGGTGCCCGAGGGTCTTGCGTCGTCGCTCGATGGCGCCATCCACCAGACGGTTGAGGACGTCTCAGGTGACTCGCTACTGCTCCTCGGAGACATGACGCTACCGCCGCTGGCCACGTCGGTCGTGCCGCTGTCGGGAGCGCCCGCCACGTCAGCCGTGCCGGCCGCGTCGTCACCCTTCCGCGTGACGCGCAACGGTGTCGAGACCCCCTTCGCCAAGGTCCGGATGAACGCCCGTGGCGAGATCACGTCGCTGGTCGACAAGGCCACAGACCGCGCGGTGGTCGGTCGCGAGGGCGGCAACGTGCTCCTTCTTGGCGAGGACATCCCCGCCGCCTGGGACAACTGGGACATCGACGCCGACCAAGCAGCCAAGATGGAGGCAGCCGCCACGTTGGTGCGCCGTGAAGTGGTAGCGGAGGGCCCGTTGCAGCTACGGCTACGTTCGAAGTACAACCTGACGGATGCCTCCACTGTCACTCAGGACATGGTCTTCCACTCCACGAGCCCGCGCATCGACTTCGAAACGCGGGTCGACTGGCACGAGAAGCGGAAGCTCCTGAAGGCTGCGTTCGATCTGGAGGTGCTGGCGGACTCAGCGCGGCATGAGATCCAGTACGGGCATGTGGAGAGACCTACCCACAGGAACCTCCCCCAGGACCGAGCCCGCTTCGAGGTGTGCGCGCACAAGTGGACGGACCTATCGGAGAACGGCTTCGGCGTCGCTATCCTGAACGACTGCAAGTACGGCGTTGCGGTCCACGGTTCGTGGGTAGGGCTCAGCCTCATCAAGTCCGGCGTCCATCCGGACGACCGCGGTGACGAGGGCGTCCACCTGTTCACCTACTCCCTGTTGCCCCACGCGGGAGGGTTCACGGTGCCCTCGGTGGTTCGCCCGGCGTATGAGCTGAATGTGCCCGTGAGCTGGACACTGGCGGCGCAGGGGGCCTCGGCGGCCGAGGCGCCGGTGACGCTGAAGTCCGACACCGCGATTATCGAGGCCGTCAAGTGGGCAGAGGACGGGGATGCCTTCATCGTGCGCCTCTACGATGCGGGCAAGACGGGCTCCAAGGTTAGGTTGGAGTTCGGCTTGCCGCTGAAGTCCGTCACGGAGACGAACATCCTGGAGGAGGATGTGGCCCCTATCAGACTGAGCGGCGGTTCAGCCCCATCTGTCGAAGTCTACCTGGCGCCCTTTGAGATCAAGACCCTGAGGTGTGAACTGTAGCTGGGTACGGTGGGGCCGCGGCCCGCGATACACGGTCGCGGCCCCACCGCACTCACCGCGTCGACTCCTCCGCCATCGCCGCCAACCTCGCTTCATCGACCTCCACCCCAAGGCCCGGGCCGCTCGGGACGTCAATGGTCCCGTCACTTCCAGGGACGAGAGGCTCAGTGAGCACCGAGCCATCCAGGAACTGGGGACCGTTCAGGGCTGCGGGGAACTTCAGCCCAAAGGCCCCGTAGAGCGCCAGAGACGCGGCAAGGGATAGGTCGGGGTCGGTCAAGCCGCTCCCGAGGAAGAGCAGCCCGGCATCCTCGAGGATCTCCAACTGCCGCCGCGCGGGCAACAGTCCCCCGACCCGGGCGGGCTTCATCGCCATCCCATCGAGCATGTCCAGGCGAATGAACTCCAGCAAGTCGTCAGGCGAGATCACGCCCTCATCCATCAGGATGGGGATCGGGCTCATCTCCTTGATCTCTCGGTAGGCGGTGATCCGGTTGGGGGGCACTGGCTGCTCGAGCACGTCGACGCCCACGTCCGCGAGCTTCGGAATCGCCTCCATGGCGGTGGCGGGGTCGTATCCGCCGTTCGCATCGGCCCAGAGGAAGCCGTCGGGAACGTTCTCCCTCACGATGCGGCACAGTTCCACGTCGTAGGCCGGGTCAGGGGCGACCTTGACATTGAAGTTGCGGTATCCGCGTTCCCAGCCCTGCTGGATGAGCCCCTCCGTCTCGTTGAGATCCACAGGGTTCAGGGTCCAACTCACCGTGATCGGCCCGCCAGGGCTCCGCCCCCAGAAGTCGGCGAGGCGAATGTTGTTCGCCTTGCAGATGAGGTCATGAAGGGCTGAGTCTATCCCCGCCTTGCAGATGGGTTGGCCTGTGGTGAAGCCGTTCGCGATGTTCGAATTCATGGCTGCATGGATGCTCTCAAGGTCGAAGGGATCCATGCCGATGAGGACCGGCTTCAGGTACACCTCAATGGTGCTTGCGACCGTCTCGAGGGTCTCGTAGCTCCACTTGGGAATGGGGACACTCTGGCCCCACCCTACATGGCCTGCGGAGTCCTCTATGCGCACCACGACCGCCGCCCGGCCGACGGGCGTGCCTGGCGGCCCCTCGAAGAACTTGAACCGGCCGATGGTGGGGTACCGGATGGGGGTGAGATCGATCCTCTCGATCACGGCGCGGCCCTCCTGGATCGCGTCAGCGCGGTGCTCCATGGCGGCGGCCAGGCCCAGCAGACCCGTGCCGATGCCCACGAGGAAATCACGGCGCGAAGTGCTCACGGCAGCGGCTCCCTTCCCTGCTACAAGAGGAATTCCCTCACAACTCAAGAGGCCCCTGCGCGGACGTTGACGACGGCGGCACGAGGTGCGTACAGTCAATCCATGTTCGCCGAAGGTGTGAGGAGCATGCTGGGATCGGCGCCTGAGGCGCGTCTCGCGCCTATAGCGCGAGATGCCTCCCGCTAGTCCTCCCGCGATAGCCGGCTCTCATTGGGCGTGCTGTACGCATGCATCCCCCGAGCACTGGCTTCGGCGGGCCTCTGCGCCTGCCGCACAGGAACGGAGACTGCGTTGAGAGAGATCGACCCCCGCGTGATCGCTCTGATGGACCGACCTGAATTCCCGCGGTCGGCGCAGTACGACCGGTACTGGCAACTCGTGAACCAGATGGGTCCTAACGCCCTCTGGCTCACCGAATGGCTGTGCGAGCGGATGGACCTCCGTCCGGGGATGAGAGTCCTGGATATGGGCTGCGGTCGGGGCCTGAGTTCCGTCTTCCTCGCCCGCGAGTACGGGGTGCAAGTCTTCGCGAACGATCTATGGATACCCGCAACCGACAACCTGCGGCGCTTCGAGGAAGCCGGGGTCGCGGACCGCGTCTTCCCCGTATGCGCCGAGGCACGGAGCCTTCCCTACGCCGAGGGGTTTTTCGATGCGGTTGTTAGTATCGACAGCTACCAGTACTACGGGACCGATGACCTGTACCTCATCGAGTTCCGCAAACTGGCGAAAGTCGGCGGACCGATCGGCATCGTCTACCCCTCCCTGGTGCGCGAGTTCACCGAAGGGGTGCCTGAGCATCTCACGAGGCCAGTTGGGGAGAGCGGCCCCTTCTGGGAGGATGACTGCTGGGCGTTCCACTCGCCCGAATGGTGGCATCACCACTGGCAGCGGACGGGGTTGGTGGATGTCGAGGTGAGCGATCACCTCCCCAATGCCTGGCGCATCTGGCGCGACTGGGAGGAGGCGACGACCATCGCCGGTGCCAGAATCTTCCCCAGCGTGGCCTCGGTTCTGGAGGAGGATGGCGGGCGCTTCATTAGCTTCGGCCGCACCATTGCACGCAGGGCACGGTAGGGCCTGGGGGAGAGGCCGGCGTGGCGCGCGGGCCAGCCTCAGCGTCACGTCCTCACCGGTCGCCCAGAAGCAGTCCGTCGATCGCCTCGAAGGCGTGGAGCACCTCGTCGACCGTGTTGTAGGCGTGGGGAGAGAAGCGCAGACCGCCGCCGCGGGCTGAGACGCTCACACCGCGCGGGCGCAGTGCGTCGACAATGGCCTGATGATCGACTCCGCCGAGGCTGGCGATGACGATGCCCGAGCGCTCCTCGCGCCGCGCGACCGGGGTCAGGATCCCGAAGCCGCGTCGCTCGGCCTCCTCGATGACCACGTCTGTTAGCTCCATGATCCGTGACGAGATCCACTCCACTCGCCACTCCGCAAGCATCTCCACCGACGCAGCCAGCCCCGCAGCGGGTACCGTCTGGGGCGCTCCCTCCTCGAACCTGCGAGCGTCGGGCCTGAGGGTGAGGTCGTAGTCCGTGAAGTCCATCGCTCCGGTTACGCTGAGCCAGCCGACATGGACCGGTTCGAGCGTGTCGAGCAACTCGCGACGGCAGTAAACGAAGCCGATGCCCTCGGGCCCCAGCATCCATTTGTGCCCGTCGGCCGCGGCCATATCGACGGGGGTCCGGCCCAGATCGAGCGGCATGGCGCCCGCGCCCTGAATCATGTCAACAACGAAGGTGATACCCCGGTCCCGGCAGAGGCTGCCGATGCTGTCCAGGTCGGTGCGGAACCCAGTCCCGAACTGCACGTAGCTGAGGGCGACTACCTTCACCGTGTCATCGAGGCCCTCGCGGATGAGGTCTGGGTCGAGGAACCTCGTTTCCACGCCCTTCCTCCGCAACGCGAGCCAGGGGTACACGTTAGCGGGGAACTCCCCGTGGCAGACAACGACGCGATCACCGTCGCCAAGCGGCAGACCATTGGCCGCTAGGAGAAGCCCCTGGGAGGTGCTCTTGACGTAGGCGACCTCGTCCTCGCCTGCGCCAATCAGTTTGGCAAAGGCGCTCCTCCCCCGGTTACCCGCGTCCCACCACCTGGAGAGATTCGTCGAACCCTCCTCGCAGATGTCCCGTGCCGCGTCGACTATCGCGTCACGGCAGGGCCCGCTCAACGGCCCCACGGCCGCGTGGTCTAGGTAGATCCGGTTCCGGGTGATGGGCATAGCGGATCGGGCGCTCGCGACATCCATGTTGCGTCCCCCTCGCGCATCGGCGGTGCAGAGTACGTTCGCACCCATGGCACCGTTCCCTTGCGCGGGCCGAAGCGTCTACTTCCCGAGACAGAACGTGGAGAAGATGAGGTCGATCATGTCCTCTGTGGCCGATCCGCCCAGGATCTCGTCTAGGGTCTCCGCCGCCTCCCTCAGGTCTTGGCAGGCCAGGTCCACCGTGACGCCGGAGTCAGCTGCATCCACCGCCCTCTCGAGCGCTCGGAGGGCCCGCAGGACGCAGTCCGCGTGGCGCGCGCTGGTGAGCAGGATCTCCCCAGGGTCGGCGGCCTCGGAGGTGAGGGCGTTGGCCAGAGCTGTTCTGAGGGGCTGAACGCCCTCGGGCGAAAGGGCGCAGGTCTCCACAGAGCCGAGGGGAGGCGCCCAGGGCAGAGGGCCGAGCGCCGAGCGCAGATCGGACTTGTTCCGGCAGGCGAGCCAAGGCCGCTCGTCGTCCTGGAGCGCACCGAGCAGAGCGACATCCTCGGGCTGCAGAGACTGGCTCGCGTCGAACACGGCCACCAGGATGTCGCTTCGCTTGATAGCGTCCTCGGTGCGCGCGAGGCCCAGCAGTTCCACCTCGTCGCCCGGCACCTGGCGTATGCCAGCGGTGTCAACCAGGCGGACGGGAATACCAGCAAGGTCCAGCCACTCCTCGACGGTGTCGCGGGTGGTGCCCGGGACGGCGGTCACGATGGCCCGGTCAACACCCAGCAGAGCGTTGAGGAGGCTCGACTTGCCCGTGTTTGGGCGGCCCACCAATGCGACGGTGATGCCGTCTCGGATGCGGCGACCGACGGACCATCCCTCGTGCATGCAGCGGAGGTCGCTCAGGATGGGCCCGGCCCGGGCGGCCAAGTCGGCGCTGTCCAGGGAGGCGATGTCCTCATCCGGGAAGTCCAGGGTCACCTCGATGGAGGCAGCAAGCGCCAGCAGGCGATCCCTGATCTGCCTGACGGGCTTCGATACCCCCCCCTGGAGTTGGCGCAGGGATGCACGAGCGGCCAGTCGAGTGCGCGACCGAATCAAGTCGCAGACCGCCTCGGCTTGGGCCAGATCGAGTCTCCCATTCACATAGGCCCGTTTGGAGAACTCGCCCGGCGCGGCCGGCCGCGCGCCCAGGGACCGCAGAAGTCCCACAACGGCACCCACCACAACCCGCCCCCCCTGGCCCCCGATCTCGACCAACACCACCCCCCAGTAGCTTTCTCCCACAGGGTAGCAGGTCACGACTGCCTCATCGATCGGCTCCGTGGCCTCGAGACGGTGCAGCAAGCCGACCAGGGCCGTTCGAGGACCCGCGAAGCGCCCGGAACGCGGACTGAAGATCCCCAGAACGGTCGCGATCGCCCCCGGTCCGGACACCCGAACGACGGCTAGAGCGGCTTCGCCGGGCGCCGTAGCAATCTGGGCGATGAGGTCTGAGGCCATGGACGTATCTTAGCATTGACAGAGCCAGAGCACGGATGAAGGTCTGACCCGCACGCGAGTCTAAGGGTACACTACAATGTGAGAGCGCGGCCGAGAGTGGTCGCCGCGCCGCAGTTACACGCGACCGCCCAGGGGGTGGATGCAGAATGACACACAGCCTGCGCTACGGAGTGACCCTACTCATGCTGGCCGTAGCCGCCCTTGTGGGGGGGTGCCACCGTGGGAGTCAGGATGAGATCGTTCCCGAGCAGCAGCCGCCTAAGCTCGATGTGACCTACATGAATGATCGCGGCGTCGCGGCGACCGGTTTCGAGGTTGGCGACTCGGTTTTCGCGTCAATCGGTGGACTCAAACCTCGCACGTCCTACGATGTGGCACTCCACGGTCCGGTCACCCCTGCGGCTCCACCCACCGAGCCTGCCGCGACTGGCGCAGCTGGTCCTCCCGCGGCGCCGTCGGCGATCTCTGCACCCGCGACGGCGCACGGTACCGCGCTCCCGCCAGCCTCCGGCGCGCCGGAGGAGCTATCGCCGGAGGAGGCCGGCACCTCGGACCCAGAGGTGCTCGATCTGCTCGGCGGCCAGAGCGACGAGTGGCCCCTCGGCCAGCCTTCCCCGACCGCTGACGGCATGGAGCCCGCGCGGATCGGCGCCGCGCCGGTGTCGACGCCTGAGGATCCGTCAGACCAGGGGTCCGAGCCGACAGAGGCAGAGGAGACCGTCCGGACCGCCCCTTCGGGTGAATCGGAGCCGGCACCCGCGCTTGACACCCGATCGGCGGGTGAGCCTATTGGGGCCCTTGTGGCACAAGGCCGCCTTATCGCCGACGGCGAGGGCAAGATACCGGCGACAGCAGTGGCTCGATCCATCGGGATCGTGAGCGGCTCCGGTGTCGGGCAGTACACGCTCCTTGTCACCACCGGCGGCACCGAGGTGGGCCGCTCGACATTCGTCGTCACCGAGGGGTCACGACCGCTCGTGCATGCTAGCGATGCCACTGGCAATCCCGTGCTGCGCTTCACTCGGAGTGGAGACACATCCGTGTGGGTCGCTGCCCGCAAGCTGCCACCTAGCACTGAGGTGCCCGTCTTCATCGTGCCGGACAGCCCCAGATGGAAGAACGGCGATGGGCTGGACCCAGCGAACGGCCGTGTCGTCGAGGGCACGACCGACGCGGGCGGCAAGCTTCTCGTGGAGGTCTGGCCGGCTCCTGACGCGGCCGGCGCCTACGACGTGGTACTGGACCTGGACAACGATGGGCTGCTTTCCCCGGACGATGTGGTTACGGGCGTGTGGACGACGGGCTTCGTCGTCGCCGACGAGCCCCTCGTCCGCGGCGAAGTCGATCTCGTGACCCGCCTCGCCTGTGGTGAGGACGTGTACGCGGCAGGGCCGCGGGGACAACTGGGGAGCGATGAATCGCTCTTCGTGTTCGGGGCCCCATCGGTTGACGGAACCCTCACCGCAGTCGCCGGGAGCATCCACGTAGTGCCACACCGCGATCTGTGGACGAATGGCGATGAGTTGGTCTCCCGTCGCGCTGGGGGTGTCAGCCCGCCCGCGATCGATCCGGCAGGCCTGACTAGGGTGCTCGCTTGGCCGGAGCCGATGATCCCGGGACACTATGACATCGTGGTCGATGTGGATGGCAACGGCGTCTACACGAAGGGCGCCGATCTCGTCGACGATATCAGCGCAGGCGAGGCCGGCGTCATCGTCTCAGATGCAGGCAATCTGGTGACGGTGCGAGGCACCGTGGTGGATGACGACGGCGCGCCGATCGGCGGAGCCGTGGTGTCGAGTGAGGCGGCGGCGAGTGATGTGACGACGACTGCCGAGGGGACGTTTGCTCTCACCCAGGTCCTACCGATCCCAACGACTCTTCGTGTCGTGGCCGATGGTTTCGCGCCCGCGACGGTCTCGCTCAGCGCCAAGCCCACGGAAGTGGAGATTACGGTGCCCGAGGTTGTGCTCGCGTCGGGTGCGTCGGCGGGCAGCCCCTACTTCCCTCTGGTGGACGGCGCTGAGTGGAAGTACACCGTCAACCGAACGATCGCGCGAAAGATCACGGTGGGGGGTCTCGCTACCGAGTCCGTGACGAGCCAGAGCGGCACGATGGTTCGCGGCCTCGCGGCCAGCTCTGACGGAACCTACGTACTCACCGAGACCGAGACCGTGTTTGTTGAGTCGGCCGATCCCGATATGGCGGGGGAGAGAACGTGGACCCGCTCGGTTCCACTGGAGCAGGCCCCGGCGGGGCTTAGCCGCGCGGGATCCGACGGGGGGCTCTGGTTGCCGACCGATGTCGTGGATGGAGCGGAGTACGTTGCCGGCCCATTCGACTTTGGCGAGGCCAAGGTCTCGGGACGCGCGACGCTCGCCACGGGGGCTTCCGCGACCGCCGATTCGGGCCAGTACTCAGACTGCGTGCTGATCGAGATGGTGCCAGCCAGCGGCCTGGGCTTCGATCTCGGCAATACCACCGCAACGGGCACAGTGAAGCTGTGGCTGGCGCCGGAGGTAGGCGAGGTGCGACGCGAGGCCACCGTATCGCTGGATCTGCTTGGCAAGACGCCCGTGGGCGAATCCATGACCGGCACTGTCACCGTTACCGAGACCCTGAACCTCATGAGGGCGGACCTGTAGGCACGGCACGTGCTGTGGGAGGCTTCCTAACTTGCAGTGGCTGAACGACTTCGTCGTCGCTAAGAACCGGCGTCAGCTTACGCGCGAGGAGTCGCTTGGCGCAATACCGATACGCAACCCAGACGTGGACTGGGAAGAGGTCGATGGCGAGATGGGAGCCGAAGTCCTCCTCTCGGTGCCGCCTCCGAAGGGCGGGATGGTTCGCTACATCCGGCCCATCCTCATGCTGCCCACTAAGCCTCGGCAACTTCAGCTCGATGTGATGGGCAGCCATGTGTGGAGGCTCTGCGACGGCGAGCGCTCGGTGCTCGAGGTCAGTGACATCCTCCAGAGGGAGTACAAACTGAGCCACCGTGAGTCCATGCTGTCCCTCACGAGCTATCTCAAGACCCTGGGGAAGCGGGGTTTGATGGCATTCGCGGTCCAACGTACCGCCGAACTCGACGGCGAGGAGCAGGACGAGCCGTCGGAGGCCGCGAAAACGGAGGAACTGGCCGACGGGTCGTAGAATGCCCCATAGCTGCTGCGGTCCGCGACGGCGTCGTCGGGCCTATCGTGCGGTGTTCCCTCGGTACAGTCAGAGAAGTCGGTGGTGTAACCGTTGGCAGACCACTCGAAGTCGTGGAAGGTTGGGAAGGTCTCGCTCCCTCCCAGAGTAGCCCTGGAGATCAGCTGGAAGAGCATCCAGGTGCGGTTTGGCAGGGCGATGATCACCGCCGCCGGCACCTGTCTGGGCATCGCCTTCCTCGTGTCGGTGTGGGCGAACATCGCCATCGTGCTCGGCACCGGCGAGCAGATCGACCCCGACGTTGAGATGCGGAACACCTGGTTGGTTATCATGTCCCTACTGGTGGCGGCGGTCGGCATCTCGAACTCCATGTTCATGGCGGTCACCGAGCGGTACCGCGAGATCGGGACTATGAAGTGCCTGGGTGCCGTCGATCGCTTCGTCGTGGAGCTCTTCTTGATCGAGTCCGGCATGCTCGGGGGCGTTGGGGCGATCATCGGCGGCGTAGCGGGGTTCCTCGTGATGCTCCTGGTGAGCCTCATCAAGCGTAAGGCGGGGGAGTTCTTCGGCATGGACTGGTCATACATGGGTCTCCACTTCGTGTATGCCATCGTGATCGGTATGTTCATATCCGTCGTAGCGGCGGCGTTCCCCGCGGCCCGAGCCGCGAAGCTGCCGCCTGCAGCGGCGTTGAGGTCTGACGTGTAGGTACGGGCCATATTGATTCCCGCCCCCCGCGGGGCGGCGGAAGGAAGCGTGGATGGCAGCGGAAGCGGCTCGCGAATCACACTTCGAGGACTACGTCGTCCGGACGCGCAAGCTCACGAAGATCTACCAGATGGGTGACACGGTGCTCCGCGCTCTCGACGGTGTCGATCTGGACATCAAGCGGGGAGAGTACATCTCCATCATGGGGCCTTCAGGCTCGGGGAAGTCGACCCTGTTCAACATGGTCGGGGGGCTAGACAAGCCCAGTGAGGGCACCGTCTTCATCAACGAGACGGACATGGCCCAGTTGGACGCCGCCGAGCTCGCGTGGATCCGCTGCCGCACCGTTGGCTACATATTCCAGACGTTCAATCTGATCCCCGTAATGACGGCCCTGGAGAACATCACGCTGCCGATGGTCTTCGCGGGAATGTCCACGGACGAGCAGCTCCAGCGCGGTCGGGCATTGCTAGAGCGCGTGGGCCTTGGCGATCGACTGCACCACAGGCCGTCAGAGCTCTCCGGCGGTCAGCAGCAACGTGTGGCTATCGCGCGCGCCCTCGCGAACGATCCGGATATAATCCTCGCCGACGAGCCCACGGCCAACCTGGACCTGCGCACAGGCAAGGAGATTATCGAGCTCCTCCGCGAGATGAACAAGGAGCGTGGCGTCACCGTCATTTCCGCCACCCACGACCTTCACATGATCGACATCAGCGACCGCGTCGTGTGGGTCCGTGACGGCGCCATCGAGAAGATTGAGGATCGCGCTTCCATCGAACTCACCGTGGGGCAGGTGGACTGGGAGGAAGAGAGCGGCCAGGCAGAGGAGTCGGAGTAGGGGCCCTCGCCTGAGGGCCGGAGAGGGACCCATTGTGAAGGCGTTTCTCGGAGGGCGGGTTCGCGGGGCGGAACCCGCCCTCTTCCTTGCGATACTGACGGCTTGCGCCGAAGCCACCCCCCTTGTGCTCACCAGCGATCCGGCGGGTGCGGCCGTTGCGCTGAATGGCCAGGATGTGGGTGTCACCCCGGTGACGCTCACCATCGCCGACACCTTCGTGGGTGCGGCCAGGGTGGAGTTCATCCACGAGGGCTATGTGCCTCTTGTCGTGGAGGTGGTCATCAGTCCCGGCCAGCAGATCACCCTGAAGGGCGTGCTGACGAGCCTGCAGGATCTGGTCTCGACGCCCACGGGAGGCGGCCCGACCGACCTGGGACCTAGCCAGATGTCCAGTCAGGTGCAGGAGCAGGCGCGCCAGGCGGTTGTACGATTCCGCGCCGATTGCGGCGCTTGGCCGGCGGTGCTCAGCGACGTCTGCGCTCCTGGGCCCGAGAGCCTCTCGCGGCTGTTCAACGATGCCGGTGAGACGATCATCGCCAGTGGCTACCGTGGCCCCTACCTGGACTCGCTCCCTATCGACCCATCTACCGGCGGCGTGGACTGGCTATACGACAGCGCCACCGGTGAGGTCGTCTCCCGCGGGGCCAGGCCCGCAGATGCGACGATGCCTCCGGCCACCCGCGGCTCCGGGGCGATCACCCTCGAGGAATGGGTGGGGTTGCTCGTGCGGGCAGCGGGCATCGTCGCCCAGGGCGAGGCTCCAGCTCCGTCGATTCGGCCAGGACCCGCCGTCGATGGCGGCACCCCGGGGCTCTCCCGGCCCGGGGCTGTCGACCCCTCGCCAGCCGGGCCAGCCTTGGACTGGCGGCCTATCGGCGGCTAGGTTCGCCGACACAACTTCTCAGACACCCCGGAGGTGCTCTCTATGAGACACGCGCTCCTCCCCATCTTGCTCCTCTGTGTGTGGCCGGCAGTCGCGCAACTCGCCATCGAGCCGGGGACGGAGGTCGCCTTGAGCCCCGATGATACCCTCGACGCAGTGATAGCCAAGGCAGCGCGGGTGACGCCGAGCCAGCGCCAACTAGCGTGGCAACGCTTGGAGTTCACCTGCTTCATTCACTTCGGGATGAACACGTTCACTAACCGTGAGTGGGGCGATGGAACCGAGGACCCGGCGCTGTTCAACCCCACGGCGTTCGACGCGGACCAGTGGGCCGGAGCCTGTGTGGAAGCGGGGATGACGGAGATCATTCTCACCGCGAAGCACCATGATGGCTTCTGTCTCTGGCCCAGCGCCTACACGGATCACTCGTTGGCGAGCAGCCCCTGGCGCGGTGGTGAGGGCGATGTGGTGCGGGAGGTCTCGGAGGCGTGCCGCAGGCACGGACTCAGATTCGGCATCTACCTATCCCCTTGGGACCGCCATGAGACGTCGTACGGAGATTCGCCACGCTACAACGAGTACTTCCGCAACCAGTTGCGGGAGCTGCTCGGCAACTACGGTGAGGTCAGCGAGGTCTGGTTCGACGGCGCCTGCGGAGAGGGACCCAACGGCAAGCGGCAGGAGTACGACTGGGAAAGCTACTACGGGGTGATCAGGGAACTCCAGCCAGGAGCGGTCATCTCCATCGTCGGTCCGGATGTGCGTTGGTGCGGCAATGAGGCCGGCCACGCGCGGGCCAGCGAGTG
>JAEAME010001509.1_pt1 | contig 15933 bp, 19 predicted proteins | sample 8958731 | NCBI WGS metagenome assembly JAEAME01 (sample SAMN16933194, study PRJNA681113) | bioreactor sludge metagenome | isolation source: anerobic bioreactor sludge (Control) | place: India:Bengaluru | collected 2018-10-24 | reverse complement strand
TCTTTAGATGGTCCAGGTGTGAGAGCTTGTCGTAGGCGTTGCGTAGCCGTGTGAAGAGGCGCGCGTTCTGAATAGCGGTTGCCGCCTGGCTGGCCAGGACGGCCAGAAGCTCCAGGTCACCCTGGGAGAAGGATGAATCCTGCTGTGTTTTGACCAGGGTCAAAATGCCGATTCCCTCCTGGCCCACAATCAGTGGTTGCGCCACGGCCACTGTCGGCCGTGGAGTATCGCCGGAGCGCGGCGCAGAGGATTGGACGCCAGACAGTGCCGCATCTGTGGCAAACAGAGGCCCTTGATTCGACAGGCTATTCCAGACGAGTGCGTCCCTGGTATCCATCGCGTGTTGGATGATATCGGCGCTGATCTGGTGTGCTGGCAGCGGCAGCTCAGAGCCATCCACCGCGATCGCGGCTTGCACTTCCATCTCCGCACTGGCTTCGTTCTTGAGCATCAGAATCCCAACCTCGGATGCCGTGTCGCTCACAGCCACGCGCAGGACCCGGCGCAGCAGCGCTGCGATATCCGTGACGCGCATCAAGTCCTGGCTCAACTGGAAGAGAGGGATTAACGCCTGCAGGCGCGTATTCTCTCTTTCCAGTCTGGTCGTAGCCAGGGCTTTGGAGACTGCGGCACGAAGATCATCCAGAGAGAAGGGCTTGAGCAGAAAATCGTCCATGCCCAGCTTGAGTGCTTCGATGGCCGCGTCCACAGAGCCGTAACCGGTAATGGCCACCCCGATGATGTCCGGGTTGATCTGTTTGATCTCCCGGTACGCTTGAAGCCCGTTCAGCCCTGGCATCCTGATGTCGGTCAGCAAAAGGTCAATGCCCTGTTCCCGGGCCGTCGCGATGGCTTCCAGCCCACTGCATGCGCTCAGGACCTGATAGCCTTCCCTGGAAAGCGCACGGACGCACATGTCTAGTACATCTGCTTCGTCTTCGGCAATGAGTATCCGTTCGTTCGGCATGCCCCTCCCCTCCGACGAGATGTTCCTGCATTATAACCACTTTGACACTCTCTCTCAAACTCGGCAAGTGGCCCTGCGCGTGACTGGTCATGTTTGGTGCAGCCTGCGCAGCGGCATATAATAGAATCGACGGGCGTCCTCTTCCCTTGGACAAGGGTTGCACTCAATCCAAGCCGGCGGGCGCCAGATTAAGGTGCGCCCGCACCACAAGGAGGTTGACAGCAATGCCGCGCCTGGTTCCCGAGCCGTATCGAATCAAAGTTGTCGAGCCCATTCGCCGGACCACTTGTGAGGAACGAAAGGCCCTTCTCTTCGCTGCTGGCTACAACCTGTTTGCCATCCAGAGTCAGGATGTGTATATCGATCTGCTGACAGATAGCGGCACAGCCGCCATGAGCGATAGCCAATGGGCCGGGATGATGATCGGTGACGAGGCCTACGCCTATTGCCGCAACTACTCTAGCCTGAAGGACTCGGTATCGGATATCTTCGGCTTTCGCCATTTTTTGCCCACGCACCAGGGGCGGGCTGCGGAGAAGGTGCTTTTTGCGGCCGCGCTCAAGCCGGGTGACTATGTGCCCAGCAACACGCACTTTGACACCACTCACGCCAATATCGAGGCGGTGGGGGCACATGCCGTGAATCTCCCCGTTGCGGAGGGACAGAGCCCCACCAGTCACTTTCCTTTCAAGGGCAACATGGACGTGGCCGCGCTGCAGCAGTTAATTGCGGATGTCGGCGCGCAAAAGATCCCGCTGGCCATGTTGACCATCACCAACAACTCGGGCGGCGGCCAGCCGGTCTCGGTAGCCAATGTCCGGGCGGTCAAAGAGGTTCTGGCCCCCCATAGAATCCCGCTGTTTATCGACGCCTGCCGCTATGCCGAGAATGCCTATTTCATCAAGGAGCGAGAGCCGGGCTATGCCGGCAAAAGCCTGCTGGAAATCGCCCACGAGATATTTGCCGTCGCCGATGGCTGTACCATGAGTGCCAAAAAAGATGGCCTGGCCAACATTGGCGGCTTCCTGGCGATGAACGATGGGCGCCTGTTCGAACGCGCCAGCCAGTTGCTGATCCTGTGGGAAGGTTTCCTCACCTACGGGGGTCTGGCGGGGCGAGATCTGGAGGCGATCGCTCGCGGTCTGCGCGAGGCTCTCGACGAACGATATCTGGAGCACCGCATCGGGCAGGTACGCTACCTGGCCGAGCGCATTCTCGAGGCGGGGGTGCCGATTCTGGAACCGCCGGGTGGGCACGCTGTCTATCTGGATGCCCGCCGTTTCCTCCCGCACATCCCGCAAGCGCAACTGCCAGGTCAGGCGCTGGTCGCTCATTTGTACCTGGAGGGCGGCATCCGCGCCGTTGAGATTGGCAGCGTGATGTTTGCGCACAAGGATGCACAGACAGGCGAATGGAAGTATCCCGAACTGGAGTTGGTCCGGTTGGCCATTCCGCGCCGGGTCTACACCCAGACCCATCTGGATTATGTGGCCGACGTGATCATCGAGCTGTACGGCAAGCGTCACGACATCCATGGCATGCGCTATACCTACGAACCGCCGTTCCTGCGACACTTTACGGCGCGTTTTGACTTTGTGTAACGCTGCGCTCGGTTGCATCGGATTCAGGGGGCCAGGTCATTGAGTGGCATGCCGTTACGCGGGACCTACGCCCTGTTTCTGCAGTTGGACCACGATACGCCCATCACCGTAGGAAGACTGGGTACTTTCCATTTCCCCGCAGGATACTACATCTATGTCGGTAGTGCACTGGGCAGCGGTGGTCTATCAGCCCGTCTGGCGCGCCACTACCGCCAGCACAAGCGGCTGCACTGGCACATAGATTATCTGCTGGCACACGCCCGCATCGTCGGCGTAGAGACCGAAACCTCGGGCAAGCGCCTGGAATGTGCCTGGGCGCAGAAGTGGCTGGATACGCCCGGAGCACAGGAAATCGCATTGCATTTCGGGGCGTCGGATTGTGTCTGCTCAACGCATCTAATCTACGTGGGCAACGACTGGCCCGGCGATAGGAACAAGCCATGGACAAGCGCTGGATCACACTGATCCTCATCACATTTGTTGCCCTGGGCACGCTCTACAGCGTGGTTGTGCCGCTATTCGAGGCTCCCGATGAGGTGTGGCACTATCTGTATGTGAAGCACTTTGCCGACGGCAATGGGCTTCCGGTTTATCGCGAAGGCGTCACGTTCCCCATGCGGCAAGAGGCCAGCCAGCCTCCGCTATTCTACGCGCTGAATGGATGGGCTAGCACCTGGATTGATACCCGCGATGCGGAGCAAATTGTGCGCTACAACCCGCACGCAGCGGTCGGCACTGCGGCGCCCTGGGGCAACCGCAACATGATCCGCCACACGACACGAGAACAGTTCCCCTATCGTGGCACGGCCTTGGCTGTACACCTGGTGCGGTTGTTCTGCGTTCTGATGGGCGCCGGCACGGTACTGTGCACCTTTGCCATAGCCCGGCGGCTGTTTCCAGCCCTCCCCTGGTTGGCGCTGGTAGCCGCAGCGCTGAATGCTTTCAATCCCCAATTCCTCTTTATCCACGCCTCGGTCAACAATGATGTGCTGGTGACGTTGCTCTCGGCATTGACGCTATGGTTGCTGGTGAGCGTGGCTCACGATGGTCCATCTGTGGCACGGCTCCTGGCGCTGGGCGTTGTCCTGGGTGTGGCGGCGCTGACCAAACTGAGCGGTCTGTTGTTGCTTCCCCTGACTGCCCTGGTTCTACTCGCTCTTGCCTGGCGCTCCGGGTCATGGCGTACCGCCGTGCGCTGGTGGCTGTGGGCCTTTCTGCCGGCTGTGGTCCTGGCGGGTTGGTGGTATGTCCGAAACTGGATGCTCTACCGCGACCCGTTCGGGTTGAAGCTGATGTTCGCTGTGCTGCCCCCGCGTGCCCAGCGCCCCACATTCACTGAGCTGCTGGGGCAATTCAACGGCGTGTTCAAGTCGTTCTGGGGCGTGTTTGGCTGGTTCAATGTGCCGATGGACGCCGGGGTGTACAATGCGTTTGCACTTGTGACGCTGCTGGGTGCCATGGGCCTGTTGGGGTTCCTCTACACACGCCTGGCCCGCCGCCGCTGGCGAGACTTCAAGTCTCTTTCCCTCCCGGGCGAGGGAGTGCTGGCCTGCGCCCTTTTGTTGCTGTGGATCGTGGCGTACATTCTCGGATCGGCAGGTTACATCCAGGTCATGTCCTCGCAGGGGCGATTGCTCTTTCCGGCGATGCCGGCCGTGGCCATACTCCTGCCTCTCGGTCTTGCTCAATGGCTTCCGGGGCGATTCGCGCGGTTAGTCATGGCGGTGTTGATGGCTCTTCTCCTGTGCTTTGCGCTGGTCGTGCCTTTTCGTTACATTGCCCCATCCTATGTTCGCTCAGCACCGCTGACCGTGGCTGAAAGGCAGGCAATCGGGTCCGATCCTGGCTGGAGTGTAAGGTTCGGCGAGCAGGTGCAACTGGTGGGCTACGATTTGTCAGAAACAACCGTCCGGCCGGGCACCCGGCTATGGGTCACATTGTACTGGGAAGCGTTGCAGGCCTTGGACAAGGACTATAGCGTCTTTGTCCACCTGGTGGATGACCGCGGCGTCACCCTTGCGCAGCGCGATAGCTGGCCCGGGGCGGGCAATGATCCGACCAGCACCTGGCAGCTGGGTCAAGCAAGGCGAGATGTCTACCCTCTGGATGTGCCCGCCTCGCTGCTGGCGCGAGGCCCTTGTCGAATCCGGGTGGGTCTCTATGACTACGTGAGCGGGCAACGCCTGCCGGCGTATTCCAAGGATGAGGCAGCCATAGACCCTGTGGTGCTGCCGGCAGAGTTGGCTCTGGAAGAGGGAACCGCGTTTGCGCTCCAGGATTTGCATCTCGAGTTCGATGGGAAAATGGCGCTGACTGGCTACGCAGTGCAACCCATCGTGGCACACCCCGGCGACAGGCTGCAGATCACCCTGCGCTGGCAAGCGCTCTCCGCCTCACGCGAGGATTACACGGCCTTTGTGCAGCTCTTGCGGGGCAATGACCAGATCTGGGGCCAATCCGATCATGCGCTCCGGAGTGGCGAAGCACCAACCTCACTCTGGAGTGCTGACCAGGTGGTGACCGAGACCTTTGAGCTGCCGATTGGGGCAGATGCACCAGAAGATAGCTACAGGCTGGTCGTGGGGTTGTACCACTCCGCAACGGTTCAGCGGCTAAAGCTTCCGGATGGCCCGGACTTTTGGGTGCTGGGGCAGATTGGTGTGAAGAAGTAGAGTGGGTGTGCAGGCCCGTCCCTACGAGGGGGCGACCTGGCCTGCCTTTGTGCTTTTCTCGGCCGCCTCCCACTCGCTGTAGATGCAACCGCAATAGCGTTGTTCGTACAGGTGGTGCTCGCGCGCCATGTGCCCGCGCTCGCTCCAGCCGCGGCGCAGGTTCTCGAAGTAGAACTCGAGACCGCGCGGAGCAGCCAGGTCTTCTCCGATGCTGCGGATGAGTGCCTGCTGCTGGTACGGGCTGATCAGGAGGGTGGTGCTAAAGGCATTAAAGCCGTTTTGCTGGGCCACCTCCGCTGTGCGTTCCAGCCGCAGACGGTAGCAGATGGCGCATCGCTCGCCAGGAGCTTCGCGCCCGGCAACGGCGCGGAAGTAGGCGGGCATCTCATAGCCCTCCCACTCCAACACCGGCAGCGCTACGTCCCTGGCATATTCCCGGATGCAGTCGCGCCTCCGCTCATGCTCGGCGAAGGGGTGAATATTGGGATTGTACCAGAAGCCGGTCACGTCAAAGCCCTGTTCCCGCAGGCGTTTGATGCTGTATGTGCTGCAGGGCCCGCAGCAGATGTGCAACAGGAGACGCTTGCCCTCACCAGGCCGGGTCGCCGGGGTTGCCTCGGGCCGTGGCTTGAGGGCCACCGCATACGTCAACCGGATGACACAGGGACTCTCGCTGACCTGGGTGGCCCTGCCGGTCGCCAGCATGCGCTGCGCTTTCTCCAGCGAGCAGGGCGTGAGGGGCCGGCCTTCCGCGTCAAGGACCTGGACCGGGGGCATGGTAGGCTACAGGAGGGAGGGCTGCGCCGGGGCCTGTGGATAGGGCAATCCCAGGTGCTCGTAGGCGCGCTGGGTGGCCACTCGCCCACGCGGCGTGCGCTCCAGGAAGCCGAGCTGCAGCAGGTATGGCTCGCAGACGTCCATGATCGTATCCGCCTCTTCGCTGAGGGATGCCGCGATCGTCTCCAGGCCAACGGGGCCGCCGCCAAACTTGTCAATGATGGCGGCGAGGATCTTGCGGTCGATATCGTCCAGGCCTAGCATGTCCACTTCCAGCAGCCCCAATGCCTGTTGGGCAACTTCCTCGGTGATAGTGCCCTGGGCCCGCACCTGCGCATAGTCGCGCACGCGCTTGAGCAGGCGGTTGGCGACGCGGGGAGTGCCCCGTGCTCGCTGGGCAATGGTGCGTACGCCGGCCGGGTCTATCGGGATGTCCAGAATACGCGCCGAACGCTGCACAATTGCTTCCATTGCCGGCTGGTCGTAAAAGTCCAGCCGGTAAACCACGCCGAAGCGGTCGCGCAACGGTGAGGTCATCAGGGCGACGCGTGTCGTGGCCCCGATGAGTGTAAAGGGCGGCAGCTTCAGGCGGATGTTGCGCGCGCTGGGGCCCTTGCCGATGATAATGTCCAGGGAGAAATCCTCCATCGCCGGGTACAGGACTTCTTCCACTGCGTGGCCCAGCCGGTGCACTTCGTCGATGAACAGGATGTCGCCCTGATGCAGGTTGGTGAGGATTGCCGCCAGGTCGCCGGGCCGCTCGATGGCCGGGCCCGAAGTGACCTTGATGTTCACTTCCATCTCATTGGCGATGACATGGGCCAGCGTCGTTTTGCCCAGCCCCGGAGGCCCGTAGAGCAAGACGTGATCAAGCGCCTCTGCGCGTCCCTTCGCGGCATCGATGCAGATACTCAGGTTCTCTCTGATCCGGTCCTGGCCGATGTATTCGGATAGCAGTTTCGGGCGCAGGCTGGAGTCGAGAGCGACCTCATCTGCTTTGCGCCGCGGGGAGATAATCCTCTCATCCGTCATTAGGTATTCCTCTGATCATGCTGCCCGAAGTGTACTATATCCATGCCAAAAGCGGAAAACGGGAACGAGTAGTGCAAGATGCCCTTGTCCTTCATGACCTCGATGCGCAGGATCAGGGCACGCAGAATCCCCCGGGTGGCGGCGACATCGTTGGCCCGCAGGACCTCGGACAGATTGGTAATGAGCTGCTCCATCGCGGCTCGGGAGACAGTGATTTGTGCCTGGCTGAGCCGCTGGTCCAAATCAGCGAGTTGCGACTCCAGCCGCAGGCGCTCATGCTCACGCTGGGCCAGGCGCTTGCGCAGAGAGTGGCTGTCCTGCCGTTCGATGGCGTCAACCAGGCGCGCTATGGTTTCATCCACCTCGCGCAAGCCTTTCTGAACAACAGTGCGTTGGTCGATCAAGGCAGAGTCACGCCCCGCCAACTGGGCATTGGCGTCACGCAACAGCTTCTCCATGCGGTCTACAACCAGGATGTCCGTCACGAGCGCATCCATGACGGCTTCTTCTATCCGGGCCGCTTTGACTGTGCCCAGGGAGCACGCGCTCATGTGTGTAGACTTGCGCCGGCTGCAAACATAGAAGCGCCACTCTGCATGGTGGCCGGTCTTGTCCCAACGCTCTGGCACGCAGGACCCGGACATTGGCGCGCCGCACAGCCCGCAGTATAACAGGCCGCTCAACAAATAGCGACTGTTGGCGCGGCGCGGGTGGTTCTCCGTCCACGGTTTGCCCTTGCGGCTCTTGCCGCGCTCGATGCGCAGGGCCTGCACCCTATCAAAGACCTCCTGGGTAACCATGGCCTCGTGCGCTCCCGGCACTTCAATGTCGCGGCAGTGGCGTATGCCCAAGTACGTGCGGTTTCTGAACAGGCAGCTCAGGCGGGTCTGTGTAGTGACCAGGCCAGTGGCATCAATGATCTGGCTGAGACTGGCGCCGTCGGCACGCATCTGCCAGGCGCGGAGGATGATAGGCCACCAAACTGGATCAGGAACCCAGCGGCGCACTTGGCGCTCGCGGCCCTCGATTTCGATGGTCAAACGCTCTGCCTGGTAGCCAACAGGCGGAACGCCACCGCCGGCGTAGCCCATCCGCGCCAACAACTGTATGCCACGCTGGCAGTCCTTGCCGATGTCGGCGCGGTCTTTTTCTGCTTTCCACTCCAGGATAGCCTCATAAACCGGGGCAAAGTCCGTCTCCGGAATATCATCGCTCAGAAAGATCAGCGTGTAGCCGCGTCGACGCAGATCAGCCTTGTAGAACTGGCTGTCTTGCAGGTTGCGCGCGAACCGTTTCAGGTCCCAGATGAGGATACCATGGACTGGCGGCGGTTTGGCGCGGGACAGGTCGATCATCTCGTTGAAGGCATCCCGGTGAGCGGTCGAGCCGCCGGACTTGGCCTCGTCGATGAACCAACGCGCCATGATGAGCTGGTGCTGATCGGCGTACTCCTGGGCACGTTGCCGCTGGCCGGCGATGGGCACGCCGCGATCGGCCTGTTCATCGCCGGATACACGGAGATACGACCACACCAGGGAGCCAGGGGGCAGAGGGCAAGTGGGGCGAGTCATTCCGTGATCTCGTAGGGTTCGCCCTCACCAGGTGGCGGGACGTAGATCCAGATGCGGCGCGGCTGGCTCCCTGTGATCAGCGAGCAAAAGGCCTGCCATAGCAAATGCATAGCCGGCTCCTGCAGATTGGCGCACAGCAGGCGCAGGTCGTGGAGTCGACGTTCGGTGGAAAACTCGTGCACTACCATGGATGACGGTTCACTGGCTAGTGGTAGCGTCCTTAGCCGGTGCCTGCTGCTGTCGGGCCGACAAAGACGCGAGCAAGCGGGCGATGGCCAGCAGTTCCTCCTGGCGGTCGTCTGGCATCGCGCGAAAGATGCGCTCCATCGCGCGCCAGCGAAGGTCAGCCGTGCGGTCCGTACTCTCGGCCAAACCAGCAGCGACATAGATCTCTTCAATGGATACTTCGAGTGCCTGGGCGATCACGGCCAAGTGGTGAGCGTCCACCCGGTCGCGTTCCATGTTCTCGATCCTACTCAGCCAGCTTTGGTTTAGGTTAGCGCGTTCTGCGAGCTCTGCCTGGGTCAGGCCCTTTTGCTCGCGCAAGGAACGAATCACAGTGCCAAGATGTCCCATACCACCCCCATGACGATAGCAGACAAACACGCATAAGGATATTGATAGTATACTACAAAACATGCTTTTTGGGAAGTCCACGAACCTTAAAATTAGGCACCCATACCGGCCATTGTTGCCAAATTAAATTGACAAAGTCACAGAAATGATGTACAGTATACCCGGATTGGCAAAGAGGAGGAGACCTTGGTTGAGCAGGTGGATGGTGACGCATTTGTGGCCGGGCTGCGCGAGATCGCCAAGCGGGATGGGCAGGTCAACATGGCCAGGAACAGCGGTGTATCCCAGTCTACCGTCTGCCGCATCTTGCAGGGCAAACGACTGGGCAATATGAAAACGGTGATCATGCTGGTCCAGGCATATCCCGAGTTGGGGCGTTTTTTGTTGCCTGAGAATATGTTAAACTGACTGCGGTATTTCCCAAACAGTCATTTTGGGATATTTGGGATAACGGCTGGGATTCATGGAGATTCGCCGCGTTGGCAGCATTAGCCCGGATGCATGGCGCAAGGGCGCAACCCTGCTGGGCGCCATCCTGGCTGATGCGGCGCTGCGCGCCGTGGAATCCGGCGATCTTAGCCTTGTGCCGTGGAACGGTGGGATGAGGATTGTCACGCTCGAGGAGGCGGAAAGGATGGCAAGTGCGACACAGCCAACAACTGAGTAGAAGGGGATCACTCAGGGCACTTTTTCGTGCCCCGGCCAGTGCGTCTGGAACAGAGCGAACAGGAGGCTGGCGCTGGCCATGGCAAGAGATCAGGCACCAGGAGGGTGAACCCATGTCGATGTGCGAGCAGGTGGCGGTTGTGGGAGACGTGGAGAGCGCGGTCAAGACGGCCGCGACAGGCTACTACGTGAATCACCATGGACGGTGGCCTCAGTATGTGTACGTGCCCAGGGGCAAGATGCCCAGGGCCGAGGTAGTGCAGAGCTGGGCGGTGCGTGGCGTGACGCTGGTGGAGCATGGCGAGGACAAATGGAGGGTTGAAGCGCTATGACCGTGACTGTAAGCTGGCCCGTTGATGACTGTGTAACGGTAACGCATACCTCTCTGAGCTTGAAGGAGATCGAGCAGCGGCTGGCTGGCCTGGTCCAAACGCTGCGTGAGGAGTGTGACGGGGAGCTGCCCCACGACTTTCCCATACACCTGGAGGACATCGGCCACGCGCTCGGGCTGGACGATGCGGCGCTGCAGAGGGTGCTGGAGATGGACCACCTGCCCAGCGAGGAGGCGGTGCAAATCAGCGCGTTTCTCGAGATGGCCCCTGCCGGCGAGTGGCCTCCGGCCGTGTTGAAGGTGCTGTAGTGACAGAGCAGGCACTGGTGCCAGCGCCCCAAGGGCAGCCCGAACTGGCCAGGGCGATGGACTGGCAGGCTGCCCTGCTGGTCTACATGGCCAAGCTCAGCGCGCCCGGGACCCGGCGGCAGTATTCCTCAGCCATCCGCGAGTGCTTCGCATGGCTGGGTGTGCCGGACGTGGGATCCGTCTCGGCAGCTGACCTGCTGCGGTTCCGTGGCAGCCTGGTGGCCAGGGCGGAGGCGAGGACCTTATCGCCGTCGAGCGTAGCGCAGAGACTGGCTGCGCTGCGCTCGTTTTGGATGTTCTGCCGGGTCACCGGGCTTACCTTGATGACGCGCGAGATGGTGCACTACGCCCTTGCGCCCTACACGGCCACGGTGGTCAACCCGTACCAGGTCCTGACTGAGGAAGAGCAGCACCAGGTGCTGGATCACCTGCGAGGCTGCCGCGACGAGTCGGCGGAGCGGGACCTGGCCCTGTTCATGGTGCTGCTGGGCACGGGGATGCGCGCCGCTGAAGTGTGCAGCCTGCAGGTGCGTGACATCCTGGTGAACGGCGGCCACTCCTGGAGCCTGGCTGTGCGGATGGGCAAGGGACGGAAAGGGCGGATCGTGCCGCTGGGGAACAGCGTGCGCGAGGCCCTGGGGCTGTGGCTCAGGCAAAGCGGCCGGAAGTTGGGGCCGGGTGCAGCCGACACCTACATCTTTTACGGGCAAGGAGGGTACCAGGCAAGGCTGAGCACGCGCCGGCTGCAGGAGATCGTGGCGCAACGGGTGAGGGCCGCTGGGATCACCGACAAGGAGGTAAGCCCTCACTCGTTGCGGCACACCATGGCCATCGGGCTGTTGCGCAAAGGCGCGAGCGTGCCGGTGGTGCAGAAGCTGCTGGGGCACTCCAGCATCGGCACCACGCAGAGATATTTGGACCACATCGAGCAGGACGAGCTGAGGAAATGGGCGGTCGAACTGTAGCTCAGATGGCTTCTGCTAATAACTCTTTTCAGAACCAAGCTTAAAAACGAAGGGGGAAACATGGAGAAAAAAGCGCCTTACCGGTACTGGCCGACTGGCAACGAGTCCGCTCGCGGCAAGGTGGCGATCCGGTCCATCCTGGAGCGGCACGCGGGGATGGGATGCGCGATCACCAGCGATGAGCTGTCCAAACAGTCCAGATTGAGCACCCGCAAGGTGCGGCTGCTGATCGCGGAGCTGATTGACGAGGGCATGGCCATCGGCGCGAGCGTGGACGGCACGAAAGGCGGCTATTACCTGATCCAGACCCCGGACGAGCTTGAGCAGACTCGGGCCATCCTGCGCGCCAGGGCCAGGGAGATCTTTGCGCGTGACAAGGCGTTGTGCCGGGCTTGGTCGCAACAGTGCGGCCAGGAGCTGCAGCCCCTGTTGCCGGGGGTCTAGATGGCGCGGAAACGATGGACAGGGAGGTACACGCTGGAGTCGGTGCAGGAGATGCACAGGGCCTACCTGGAGCACCTGGAGCTCAACCCAGGCGACATCGCCTCCAAGTTCGGAGTGGATCCCCTCTATATGTACACGCTGTTCGCGAAGGCCGGGTTGAGCCAGCGCCGGCCTGGCAACGGGCACCGCAGGAAGAACCCGATCAGGACCAGGGCAGAGGTGGTGGAGATACACCGGCAGTACATGGAGGATAACGCGTCGGTGACCGAGTTCGCGGCGCGCTACGGGATGATGACCTCTGAGATGTACAAGCAGTTCATCAACCACGGCCTCACCGAGCGGCGCAGCGAGGCAAAAGCGAGGCCTGCGAATCCGGAACGCTGCCCGCAGTACGGCTCGTTCGTGTTCTGCGCTCACTGTCCGTGCGAGGCCCCGCCTTGCCCGGAGGGGCGCGAGTGGGACTGCAGCGGCAGCAGGGAGTTCTGGCACCCGCGACCGCGGTGCAAGGAGAGGGCTCGTTGCGCCTGCTGGAACCGGGAACTGCGTTCCGCGGCCGGTTGGGACCAGGCGTGGGAGAGATACCAGAGGGAGCAGGAAATCAAGAAGAGAGCGAGGACCCTGGCATGGAAGCCCCAATCGGCGCTTTGTGGTGGGTGACGTGGCTGGGAGCGATGGCGCTCGGGGTGGCCCTGGTCGCATTGCTGCTGCATCTCGCGGCCAGTGGAGACTTGCGTAAGTGAGCATCCTGACCCTGCGGCTGCCGGCAGACAGCAGACTGCCCGTTGTCCATGGCCAGTGGAGGCGGGTGGCCAGCGGCGAGATCCTCGCCACCTACAGTGAGGAGCAGCTGGCGGTCGCGCTACAAATGGCCAAAGAGGTGACGGAGTGCCCGGAGCAAATGGAGCTAGGCCTGACCTGAAGGAGTGCCCGTGGTGCGCGGCCATCCGCAAGGGTGACGCGCGGTTCCCGGACCAGGTGGATCCAGCGCACTGCCCGCAGCACAAGGCGATCTGGATCGCCGCGGCTACGGGGGCCCTGGCTTATGCCAGGCTGCATATCACCAGGGGCAAGTGGATGGCGCACTGGACGAGATGCCAGGCTGAGGCAGTTGCGGCCACGGGATGCCGGCCGCTGCGCCTGCGTGATGGCAGCATTGGCGTGGTGAACACTGCCAGCGCCAGCCAGGGCGTGGTGGGAGTCCCAGGCGGAAGTGAGGCCGAGGCCGATGGGCAACCTGCGACTTAAGGGGTTCGTCTTCGCCCAGGTGCCGATCTGGCTCCTGGCGTGCTCCGATGTCGATCCACAGGCCAAGGTGGTCTATGCGTACCTGGTCTGGAGACAGGGCCAGAATGAGGGCTGCTGGCCGTCGGTCGACCGCATCGCCCGGGACCTGCAGGTCGAGCGCAAGACGGTGATGCGGCACCTGCAGCGACTGGAAGAGATGCAGTACATCGAGGTCCACCGCGAGAGCGGCCGCTCGAACTACTACATCATCAACGGCGAAGTGCCGGAGCGGATCACATTGAGTGAGCAACTAGCGGCGGAGCTCAAAATCAGCCAGCCGGCGAAGGATAGCGAACCAGTCCCATCCAAGGGACTGGTTGCAGACCAATCTGATGGGACCAGTCCCATGGATGGGACTACCCCAGTCCCACGCAAGGGACTAGACCAGTCCCATCCAAGGGACACAAACGATATACATGAACGATATCCAAGAACAATAGAAGAGGGTTCTGCTCAAAAAACTTGGGACAACATTCTAGATCATCTTGCGTTGAGCATGGGAAGAAACGAGGTTGCCATGCTGAGGTCTGTAACGAGGGCCGAGCGCACTGACGGCCGCTTTGTGGTGAAAGTATCCCATGACAATTGGCGCGACTGGCTGGAAGGAAGAGCAAAGAGGGCTCTGCAGAAGATGCTGACCGATGAGGTTGGGGAGGTGAAACTCGAGTTTGTGAAGGACAAGGCGTGAGTCGCCACAGGATAGGCGGCCCTGTATTGCGACCCCACAAGGGGGGGTAGTAACCCCACCAGAGGGGGTAAACAAGGAGGCAATACAGCATTGAGGGGGTTTGCGTGTTTGAGGAGGGACAGAAGTATGCGGACGGTTTGCGGTGGGCAGCGATAGGACTGGTGATCGTATTGGGGTTGCTGGCCCTCAGAGAGTGCCAGGTCCCGGTGCCGGTGGTAACGCCCACGCCGACTATGACCAGGACCCACACGGCAACAAGTACGGCAACTGCGGTACCCAGCGCCACGGCGACAGGAACGCCGACCGCAATGGCGACGGCGACAAGCACGGCGACCGTGGCACCAACTCCAACGCCAGAGGGCGGGTCACAGGAGGGGGTCCGCGCGATCTCGCCGGTGGTGTTTGTGGTGGGGGATTGGGATAACCTGGACTACGAGAAGCTACACCCAGAGTGGCCGGCGCTGGGAGGCCTGATGTCGTTTGAGTGGGATGACCTGTACCCGGACGGAACGGAGACGCCGGACTGGAGCGTGATCGACCGCTACATCCTGCAGGCCCAGGGGTACGAGGTGACGCTGGCGGATGGGCGGGTGATCCCCAAGCCGGTGGCATTCGGGGTGGACGTGGCGACGATGGACGACTATGGCACTCTGCACTTCCCGTCCTACGTGGTGGCCAAGTGCGGGCCTGACCTGGCTTACACCTACGACCCGGATGAAGAGGGCGATTGCCCGGGATACTCGGTGCCGAACTACTCCAACGCCTGCTGGCGGCAAGAGTGGCTCAAGACCATTGCGGCGATGGGCCAGCACTATGACCCTACAAGAGGGGGTAGTAACAACAATGCGGCGTTCGGCAACCTCGAGTGGGTGAAGATGAACCTTGGCTGGGACGAGGAGGCGGTCTGCTGGAAAACGATGGGGCGCTACGACGGCCAGGTGTGCGACTATACCGGTGGGCCTTCGGCCGGGTTCGATGCCTGGGTGCAGGAGACGGTCCGGGCGTACAACGCGGCTTTCCCTCACCTGACGAACATGGCGCAGATGACGATGCACTCTACCCAGGTCTATGGCGACATCATGGCGACGTTCCCCATCAAGAGCACCGGGATCAAGAACAACGGCTGGGAGTACGACCCGGAGGGTGCGCGGATCTACTATGGCGAGCAGGACCCCGAGCTGGTGGGCGGCATCTTCGGCTACGGCGAGCGGTGGGCAGGCACGCTGCCGGTGGGATACGAACCGGCCGGATCGTGGTGGGGCTGGCAGAACAGCTACTGGGCCTGGATGAACGCGCTGGCAGCGCACCCGGACGTGGTAGACATCCAATACGACCTGATCGCGGCCACGGCGCAGCTCGAAAGCGAGATTGGCTGGCCGGTGATGGAATGGGGCCTGGCGCACCTGGGGGTGACGCTGGAGACGACCCCGGACGTGTGGATCGCTTTTCGGGAGACGCGGCAGGAACCGTCGCGCTGGTGCGCGGTGGCCACGGCTCCATACGCGGTGGACTGCACGCGGTATGACGTGCCCAACTCCGGGACGCACAAGGCGTATGACCCCTGGTACGGCCCTTTCGAGTTCTGGCTGCACGAGGTCAGGGATCAGGCGCTCGGGTCGTACACCTACAGGACGGCGGATCTGGACGAGGTGCAGAGCTACCTGCCACAGCCAGCACGGGACCATCCGTATGCGGCCAACTCGATGGTGCGCACGGACCAGGCGAACGGGCAGAGGTACGTGCTGCTGGACATCGCGGATGGGTATGCCTACCAGCAGGTCCCGGTGGCTGGTGGTGGCAATACGGTGTGGGTGGTCACGGCCACGTTGGTCAACCAGGGATCGGACCGGCTGGCGCTGCAGTACTTTGACCACTCCGGGCAATTGCAGCAGCGGGTGGTGTCGAAGGGAACGGGCGCGCTGAAGGCGCTGGGTAACTGGGCAGCGCTGGGTACCGTTGGAGGGTGGACGGACGTGGTGTGGACGCTGTACGACGCGGAGATGGCCAACGGGTTCACCGGAGGGGCGGACATCCGGCTGGACTGCATGGG
>JAEAME010001507.1_pt1 | contig 15945 bp, 14 predicted proteins | sample 8958731 | NCBI WGS metagenome assembly JAEAME01 (sample SAMN16933194, study PRJNA681113) | bioreactor sludge metagenome | isolation source: anerobic bioreactor sludge (Control) | place: India:Bengaluru | collected 2018-10-24 | reverse complement strand
GATCGCCGACCTCACCTCCACGCTCCTCAACACCACTCCCCACGCAGCGCACATCCTCGAAGCGGGGCTCGGCGTCGGCAAGACCTCCACGGTCGCCGCCACCCTTGCCAGGAGGCTTCGCTTCGGCCCTTGGCCCGCCGTGAACCGGCAGGGCCACAAGATGCCCGTGCGTGTGGCCTTCCTGGTGGACACCACGGCCAAGGCGGAGGAGATCGCGCTCGCCTTCGCTCACGCGGAGCCTGGCGACGCCGTTCTGCTGCGGGGTCGTGACGCAGAGAACTGCAGGGACTTCGCTCGGGTCCGACTGCTCGGTGAGCGTCGTCACAGCCCTGAGCAGGACCTATGCTCGTCCTGCCCGTTCGCGGCCGAGTGCGCGTATCTGGCTCAGCGTGATGCCGCTCGCGAAGCACGGGTGGTGATCGCGACGAAGCCGGCGCTCCTCACGAACGGCCGCGACCTCTCGTCCTTCGACCTGGTGGTCTCGGACGAGGACGTTCTGCCTAGCCTCTACGAGGTGCTGGAGCTGACCGCCTCGACATGCTCGGCGTGGCTCTCGGCGATGGGTGGGGTGGGGGAGTGCTCGGGCGACCATCCCGACCTCGTTCGCGTCCTCCGGACGGCGCTCACCAGCTCGGGGGCAGCAGCAGCACGCGGCCGCGCGCGCGCGTTGCCGCTCCTCACCGCCGCGGCTCGCTCGCTCGGGCTGGACCTCTGCTCCATCGTCGGCAGACTCATGCGGGCTCGGAGGCCCAAGGGAGGCCGCTACGAGTTCGAGAGTCCGTGGAGTCTCGACAGCCAGGGACGAACCCAGCTTCGGACCGAGGTCCCCGTTCGCGCTCTGCGCGACCTCATCGAGCTGATCGCCGACGAGATCGACGGGAAGGACCGCGAAGACACCCGACTCTGGCTTGAGTCGGGCGAGGGTGGGGCGCGGCTCCTCGCCTACCGGCCGAACAGCGACCTCATCGAGACGCTCCGCTCTCGGTGCGTCCTCGTCCTGGATGCGACGCCGGACTTCGCTACGCTGGTCCGCGTCTTCCCAGGCCTTGTCCGCCACTCCATAGAGGTGCCGGAACAGCTCCACGTGACTCAGTTCACCAACGCTCTGCGGCAGTCGGACGGAGCGCGCCTCGCGGTGCGAGAGCGCGTCTTGTCCGAGACGACGGGCACGGTGGCCGTGCTGACTCGGAAGCACATCGCGGAGGCCGACGAGACAGAGCAGGCAGATCGCCTGCAGGTAGGCTGGTGGGGGAGACACCACCGGGCAGTAAACGACTTCCAGGGGGCGGAGGCGGTCATCGTCGAGGACCGTTTCAGCCCGCCGGTTGACGAGGCCCGCGCCTACGTGGAGATGTGGCGGTTCGGCCGTCCTCCGGACGGCGACCCGACCACCTACATCCCCTACGCCGGCACCGAGTTCGAGGGCCGCAAGCCCGGGGCGGGCGAGGAGACGGATCCGGACGTTGCGGCTTGGGTCTCATGGCGCTGGGGAGCGGACGTTCGGCAGGCGATCGGCAGAGCGCGGGCGTGTCGGCAGGACCGTCCGGTTCGGGTCATCATCGAGAGCCGGGACCCCGTTCCCGGACTCCAAATCGACCGCCTTGTGTCCGCGCAGGAGTTCCTCGGGTGGTCGCTCTCGGAGAAGCGTCACGACGCGCTGGTGGCCCGCAACGTCGCGCTGCGCCAGGAGGCGGCCGAGCGCATCGCTCGGGCCATCGCAGAGTTCGAGTCCGAGCATGGCCGCCTTCCTTCGCAGCGCGAGCTGTGTGAGGCGGCTCGCTGCTCGACTCACCGTGCTGGTCCGGCACTTGCGGAGCATCGGCGCCGGACGCAAGCACAGGAGGTAGCCGTCAGTTCATCCGAGGGTGATGCTGACGGACTGCATAAGGATTCCTTGGGACCGTCCGCCGGCATCGGCGCCGGCATGACCGCCGGGGAGCCCGCCATCGCCGCTCTGGATGAGCGTCTCGCGGCTTCGGCGTTCGGAGCCCATTCCACGGAGGACCCTGAAGCGATAGAGCAGGTCGGAGCGTGCTCAGAGCGGCCTGAACGGCCGCTCCGAGCACACCCTCGGAGCCGTCGGGAACGGCATCCTCGGGTGAGGGTAGGGGAGTGCGCTGGGGACCGCCTGGGGAAGTCTGTTTGGGTCTTGCGATCGGGTGGCGAGGTGTGCGATGTTCGTGGTGTGGGCCATCCATTGGGCGGGGGACCGGGCTGCTTGCCGGCCGCAAGAACTCGAATCCTTCGCCCCCATTTCGGCATCGCAAATGGAGTGATGAGCCCCCGAACTTCGGAGCTTGAAGCGTATGGCCCGCAGCCTCATTCCGAACAGCACCCAGATCCCCGATGTGATCCTCGATCGCTGGATGTCGCAGCTCACCGGAGCGGAGCTGAAGGTGCTGCTGTACGTGGCTCGCCGGACGTACGGGTTCGGGAAGAGCAGCGACCGGATCAGCCTGCAGCAGATCGCGCGGGGCATCCGCCGCCGGGACGGGAGCGTACTCGACCTGGGCACGGGGCTGTCGGTGTCGAGCATCGCGCGAGCGGCGAAGGGCCTGGAGGAGCGCGGCCTGCTGGTTCGTCGGCAGAACCGCGACGAGGGGACGGGGGAGCACGACCAGACGAGCTACAGCCTGAACCTGGATTGCGAGCCCCCATCGGAGGAGACTCGAACACCGTCTCAGCGCCTGACGTGTGTGCCGGCCGCGGTGGGGGAGGGGGTACTCCCAGAATCGAAGGACGTCCTCCCATGGCGGGAGGGGGGTCCTCCGACTGTAGGAGTAGGGGTACTCCCAGAATCGGAGACACAAGAGACAGATCAAGAGACAGACCAAGAAACAGCAGCACAGGCTGCTGCTGGCCCTTCTTCGGAACTCGTGTCGGCGCTTCTTGCGCACGACATGAACCGGGACGACGCGGTTCGTTTGGCGCGGCTGAAGCCGGAAGAGTGCGCTCGGCAGCTCGCGTATCTGCCCTTCAAGCTGGCGGAGCTGCGTGGGAGTCCGGGCGCCTGGCTTCGGTGCGCCATCGAAGGCGGCTATGGTCCTCCGGTTGGCTACCGCCGGGCACAAGAGGCTTCAGAGCAGCGTGAGCGCGCGGCGCAGGAGAGAGCAGCCCAGCACGCCCGCGCGGTCCATGAGCGCATGCACCGGGCGGCGTATCTGACGTACGTGAGCGAGACGGTCACGCTGTTGCGTGAGAGCCATCCCGATCTGTGGCGTGTCTTCGAGGAGACCGAGACTCGGGCTCGTGCGGCGTGTGAGTCAGCGCCGATCTCACGAGCGGGAGTGGAGAAGTGCCTGGCGTCTCTCGCGATGCCCGAGCACCGTCTTGAACGTCTCCTGTCCTACTTCGTGCCTCAGGGTCTGCTGCTGACCTTCTGGCAGTGGGACCGCTCCCAGAACCCCGATCGATATGGGGCTCACCTGCAACTCCTGAGGGCGGATGACACAGACCAGTAACCCCTCGGTCGGCAGCACGGTCGCTTGGCGTCCTCGTGTGTCTCTCATCGCTCGCGTCGCTGGTTTGGGGCCGGCCCTCCGGCCGACCCCGTCCTGTCCTCTTTGGTCCTCTTTCCCGGGGTGTAGCGCGCCGCTGTTCCGCGTGTGCGCGTCCAGCGCCGTCAGCGGGATGTCATCCATCCAGATGGTCCGTGCGTCCTCTCGATCGCCATTGTCCGTCCGGCTCAGCCTCATTGTTGCCGCCGTTCCGTCGGTTGGCCCGTTAGCGCGTCTCCTGCCTGCTTCTCTCGCTGACGGTGTTGGTTGTCTTTGTCGCGTTCTCCGGCCGTTGCTCTGGTCGGCCCGGCGGGCTTCGCGCCAGCTTCGCTGTCACTCGCCCCGCAGATCGGGCCTTCCCGACGCATCTTACGGCCGGCGCTCCGGTTTCTCCCGCGTGGCCGGCCATCCCATCAGGGCGGGGTGGATGGAATGGACCGTCCACGCTTATAGGAGAAACACTATGACAACCAACAAACCCGTCATCGAGATCCGCTACGGCAAGATCCGCGCCTCTATCTGGGCCAACACGACGCAGAACGGCCTTCGGCACACTGTGACGTTGAGCCGGTTGTACACGGCCAATGGCGAGATGAAGAGCACGGACAGCCTGTGGCGGGATGACATCCCGCTGGCCATCAAGGCGCTGGATGAAGCGCACACGTGGATGTACAGCCAGCACACAGCACCCACCTCGGAGACTGAGGTCAAGGAGGATTAGTAACGACGGGGTCGGCCGGAGGGTCGGCCCCCTTTTCCATGGAGAACGAGCGATGAGAGACACACGAGAAGAGAAACGCGGTGCGGACTTCCGACTGGGGAGTCTGTTCATCACCCCAGGAGCCCAGCAGGCTCTGACCCATGAGGAGATCATGGGAGCGCTGGGTCGCCACTGTCGAGGAGACTGGGGCGAAGTCAGCGCGGAGGATCAGGCTGAGAACGACCTCTCGGTCAAGGAGGGGTTCCGCATCCTGTCGGCATACCGAAGCCGGACGGGCCACAAGTTCTGGGTCATCACTGAAGCAGACCGTTCGGCGACGACGGTTCTGCTTCCGGACGAGTATTGACTAGGGTCCATTCGCCCCGTGCAGTCGGGACCCGGGGCTTGGCTGCACGGACCTCCACCGCCCCGGGTTCCTGATGTCACAGCGCTTCTTCTTGGTTCGTTTCCCCCCTCTCGCCCCACCCATCCCTGCTAGCGTCTCCGGACCCAAGCAGATGCACATGGCCAGCCTGCAGGACAGCCTGGCCTGACCGCACGCTGATGCTCGCCCTGACTCGTGTCCGCACTTCGAGCGGACCCACCTCACCTTGCTACCCCCCTCTCCACGCTCGCTCACCCAGCCCCCTCACCCCAAGCTTCACTGATCTTCACACCTTATGCACCTTTGGTGCACCCAGGCCTATCGGATACCACTTGTCATCTTGATTATAGCTGATTTATGTGGTATACAGATGGTGAAGTGCGAGCCGCCCGTTCAGTAGAGTGTGAGTGGGCTGGCAGCAGACCGTTGGAGAGCAAGAAGATGGCTCGACAGACCTCAGAGCGACGGCCCGATCCGGTGAGCTTTCGGCTCGACGCCCACTTCCTATCGCTGCTCCAAGAGCGGGCGAAGGGGCTCAACACGAGCGCGGGTGATTGCGCTCGGCGACTCGTCGTGGACGGTCTCTCTGGGGGGGAGCAGGCGGTTCTCCGGGATGAGATCTCCGAGCTTCGTACGGAGGTCGCGGAGCTTCGTCAGCTCGTCTCCAGTCTCACCAAGAGCGATGCGTTCCACCGTGTCCGGGACGAGCTGAAGGAGCAGATCGGCTCCTTCCGGGCAGAGTTCGAGGATTACACGAGCGTGTTCCGGACGGTGGTTGTGGCGCTGCTGGTCGGCGGCGGCAGGCTCGATACCGACGAGGCTCTGGCTTGGGTGGACACCAACCTGGCCTCGCCGGATGGGGGTGGTTGAGATGATGTCTCTGTCAGCCCTCGGCAGGGGGCGCGAGAACTACTACCTGAACCTAGCTCGCGAGGACTACTACACGCAAGGTGGGGAGGCGCCGGGTGAGTGGCTGGGCCATGGGGCCTTGGCCCTTGGTCTGGGGTCCGAGGTGGAGGGCAACGATCTCCGCAACTTGCTCCACGGGAAGTCATCGGATGGGACGGTAGCGCTTGTCCAGGAGCGTCGAGGAGCGGAACGTCAGATGGGCTGGGATCTGACGTTCTCCGCGCCGAAGAGCGTGAGCGTGCTCTGGAGCCAGACCGAGTCAGGCGAGGATCGGCAACGGATCCAGCAGGCCCACCGCGCGGCCGTAGCTTCCACGCTGCAGTACCTGGAAGGGCACGTGACCTACTCCCGTAGGACGCGGGGAGGGGCAGTTCATGAGCGGGCCGGCCTGGTAATGGCGGCCTTCTCTCATCAGACCTCGCGGGCTCGTGACCCACAGCTACACACCCACGTCATCGTGACGAATCTGGGAGTCCGTCGGGACGGAACGACGGGCACGATCGTCAGCAAGCCGTTCTACCAACAGAAGATGGTTCTTGGGGCGATGTACCGGGCGGAGCTTGCCCGCAACCTGACCGAGTACTTGGGCGTGCGGTGGGAGGCGCACCGGACCTGGCACGAGATCGCCGGGGTGCCAAGGAAGGTCATGGACCACTTCTCCAAGCGTCGGCAGCAGATTGAGGCGGCGCTCGAAGAGAGGGGCCTATCGAGCCCGGAGGCCGCCGCGGTGGCTGCCCTCAATACGCGGAACAAGAAGGACCTGACTCCCCGACCCCGCGAGGAGCTGTTCAGGGAGTGGCATGAGGCAGGGAAGGCCGCTGGTTGGGGCCCCCGGGAAGCGAAGGCTTTCCTGAGAGAAGCCGCGCGCACTCGCAACCTGATCCAGAGTCGAGGGCCGGGGCCAGTGGAGTTGGAGCCCGAGGAGTTCGCATGGCTTCAGGGCCGCTGGGATTCCAGCCCCTTGGCGGAAACCCACCAGCCAACGGAAGAGAACATCACGATGGTGGCTCGCGAGGAGCTTGTGGAAGCGCGAGACATCTTCACGGATCTGAGGCCATTGCCGGAACCGCCGCAATCGGCGGTTCCGGACCAGGACGAGCATATCAGGAGCGTCTTCGCGGAATGGGATGAGGAGCCTGGGTTCCAGCGACCTCTCGGCTGGTTCCGACGCAACATGCTCGAACTGCGCGTCGGTTGGGCCATGGACTCGCTCACGAAGTCGAGCAACTACGTAACCGAGTACGAGTTGCTGCGGCGGACCCTGGATCTGGGCTTCGGTGAAGGGTACACATGGGCACAGACCTTCGAACGAGTCCACAGCTTCCTGACGGAGCGGAAGGAGATCGTCCGGCTTGGCGAGGTGCCGGAGGGAGTGGCCTACACCACGCGTGAGGTTCTGGAGTGTGAGCGGAAGCTGTTGGCGCTGGCTGACGAGTCTCGCCGGGAGTGGACCAGTCCCCCGTCGGAGTACAAGGTCGATTATCTGATCGCTTCGTTCGAGCGAGCCTCCGTTCTGGAGAAGCCCGGCTTTTCGCTCACGGACGAACAGCGCCGCGCGATCAAGCACATCACACGGGAGCCCGGCTCGCTCCAGCTCCTACGAGGCTTCGCGGGTACAGGCAAGACCACGATCCTCACCGCAGCTCGGCAGATCTGGGAGGACCAAGGCTACAAGGTGTACGGGGCGACGCTTGCCGGGGCCGCGGGGAAGCGTCTACAGGCCGAGACGGGCATCGAGACTGGAACCGTTGCGAGCAGGTTGTGGCATCTGACTCGGGGACGTTGGGACCACGAGTGGGAGCAGATCGGGCGCGCTCTTGTGGGCAAGAAGCGGATCGATTTCCGTGACCGGTTCTGGACGCTGGACAAGAAGTCGGTGCTTGTAGTGGATGAGGCGTCCATGGTCGGAACTCGGGAACTCCAGACCCTGTTGAATGCGGCCCGGAGAGCGGGGGCGAAGGTAGTCCTGGTCGGCGACAACCGCCAGCTTCAGGCGATCGATCGCGGGGGGGCCTTCGCCGCACTCGGGGAGCGCCTTGGATACGCGGAACTCACCGAGATACGACGTCAGCGCGAGGAGTGGGCCCGGAATGCCGTTCGAGCGGTAGTGGCAGGGCAAGCGTCGGAGGCTCTGGCCGCCTATGCGAAGCGGGGTCAGTTCACGGTAACCCATGATCGCGACGAGGCGATGGAAGCTCTCATCCAGCAGTGGACGGGACGCGGGGGCCTGGCGCGTCCGGACGAACACCTCATCATTGCCAGTGTCCGGGAGGAAACGGCGGTTCTGAACGAGCGCGCCCAGGAGATGCGCAAGCGTGCGGGCGTCGTCCGAGGGGGCGGCATCAACATCAAGGGGCAACGGGTCCACCTTGGCGATCGGGTGATCTTCACTCGGAAGAACAAGCTCTTCAAGGTCGAGAACGGGGACATGGGACGGGTCACGTTCATCAGCCGCTTGACCCAGAACATCCGGGTGCGCCTCGATGACGGAAACACGGTGACCATCCCCCTCCTGCGCTACAGCGACATCCAACTCGGCTATGCCATCACGGCCCACAAGGCCCAGGGAGCTACGGTAGAGAACGCCTATGTCCTGCTTGGCGGGCGGATGCAGGACCGCGAGTTGAGTTATGTCCAGCTCTCACGGGCGCGAGGCGAGACGCGCTTGTTCGTCCAAGATGGCCACGACGACAGACGGCTGAAGTCCCTGGCTGATGCCATGAGCAGGTCGCGGGAGAAGCAGCTCGCGAGTCGCGTGGCTGAAGCCGAACAGGAGAGAAAGCGGGCGGAGGTCCTCGGGACTCAGACCCAGGAGACCCCGCGGCAGCAACAGCAGGAGGAACAACAGCAGCGCATGGGGCCCCGACTTCGTATGTAGGTCCATCGGCCAAGAGAGAGGAGGATGGTGAGTTGGGCAACTGGCTCCGCGAGGACCTCTCAGACGTAGCAGCGCGGGTTGTGTGGATCAGCAGAAGAGGGGTTGCGTCGGCTGTACTGGCTCTCGCGGTACCGGCAGCAGTGTTGGCAGTCTTCCACCACTTTGGCGAGCCGTATGCGGTTCGGGTCAAACCGCCCTCGTTCCATGAGTGGTATCTTGGCTATCTGGCACTCGTGACCATCGTCTACTGGTACTGGGTCGGATGGGTCATCCTGCCAGTCAGCTCCTACGAGCCCGTGAGGCGGTTGCCTCTCGCCGCAACGAAGCTCGGACTCTCCCTCTCTCTGACGCTGTTCCTGGCTCTCAACATGCACCTGCGAGTCGGCCTACAGACGACGAGTCACCTCTGGGCCGGGCTTTCGGCCGTAGGCGGCTCACTGGCCTTTCTCTGCCTCTCGCTTACCTTGCTGTTCCCCGATTCGCGCACGCAGCGCTTCCTCAGAGGGAGACGGGTGCTTAGTCTCCGCGAGGCGCAGCGCCAGGGAGGCGCAAGAGCATCCGACGGCATTCCGTGGGGAGGCACACGAGTTGCCCTGGAAGACGCGACGACCCACTTCGCGGTCGTTGGGGCGGTGGGCAGCGGGAAGACGGTCACCATTCATGCCATCATGAAGGCCGTACTGCCCGGTCTTGGCGGTCCGCGGTGCCAGAGGGCCCTCATCTACGATACCAAGGGAGACACACTCCCGGCCTTAGCTGGGATGGGGCTCCTCGATGAGGGTCGGGTGCATGTGCTCAACCCTTTCGATGCCCGAAGCTGTGCCTGGGACATGGCTGCCGATGTGCGGCACAGAGCGAGCGCATTCGAGCTGGCGACCATCCTGAGTCCGCTTGAGGAGAGGTCGAGTAGCCCCTACTTCGCGAGTGCCGCGCGCGACATCCTAGCCGAGGTGATCTGCGCCTTCATCAGACAGGCCCCAGGGAACTGGACTCTCCGGGACATCGTACATGCCGCGTCGAGCAGCAAGTACCTGAGGCGGGTGTTGAGACAGACGCCTGAGGGGCGAGATGCGCTGGCAAAGCATGGGGGCGCTGCTGAGACATGGGTCAACGTCCAGGGTAGCCTCGGCACGAAGATCGAACCGCTACGCGTCATCGCCGCACTGTGGAGTCGGTGTCCCCTCTCCGTGAGCCTCACGGGCTGGTTCCGGTCGCACTCGATCCTGGTCCTGGGAAGTCGCTCCCAGTACGGCGCGACTCTTGCGGCCCTGAACCGAGTCCTCTTCAACCGGCTATCGCAGATGGCGACAGACGAAGAGGAGGACACGGACGCGCGCACCTGGTTCTTCATTGACGAGGCCAAGTACGCCGGCAAGCTGGAGGGGATCACGCCACTCGTGGACCGAGGTCGATCAAAGGGTATGTGCGTGGTCCTCGGCTTCCAGGACGTGGAAGGTATGCGCGCGGTGTACTCAGAGCTGGAAGCGGACTCCCTCATCGGACAGTGCGAGCACAAAGCCCTCCTACGCGTTGCCAGTCCCGCGACTGCGGAGTGGGCCGCCTCCGTCGTGTCGGACTATGAGGTCTTCCCATGGCCTCTCTCTCGCTCCGCCGAAGGCCACGTGGGGTGGGACATTGCCTCCGGCGAGCAGAGAATGAAGCAGCGTGCCTTCCTTCCGGTCCATTTCCTCACGTTGCGCGCCCCCGACAAGGAGTTCGGGCCGGAGGGCGTCTATCTGCACCGCCGACCAGAGGCCTACGCCACACGGCTGCGTTGGACTGACTTGGACCTTCCACCTGTGGATCGCTCGGTACCGGGCTTCCTGCCGCGCCCAGAATCGGACATGGACCTCGAGCCCTGGACGGAAGCGGACCTGCAACGCCTCGGGTTAGCCGAGAAGGAGGACCAGGAACCCGCCGACCTTCCGCATGTGTCGAAGGAGGCCGAGCCCAGCGAGACCCCGGAGCCGGGACGAACGCTGAGGGTCGTTGCAGAAGAGGCCGCCCCCATCCGCGAGGCCGCCCCCATCCGCGAGGCCACCCCCGACTTGGGGCCCAAACCCAGACAGAAGGGGCTCCTCGATGGAGTACGGCACCCACGCAAGTTCTAGCCTGAAGCAGATCGCCAGCCGCGGCGGATAGGGGGGCATGAAACAGCGTTCCCCTTCTGCTCCACCTCTCGTGGCGCGTTCCTTGTCGGCGTCCATCGTGACGGCCGCCTTGGGGCATGTCCTCATTTCACTGGGACGCCAGCCTGTCTGGGCAACTGGTGTTCTGTGCTTCACCGCCTTCCTCGGGGCCTCTCGGGCATCGGCTCGCACGGCAAGGCTCCGACACCACTCTCTGGACCATGCCGTTCATCTGCTCCGGCTCGCCGTCGCGGTTCTGGGGCCAGCCTATATCGTGCTCGGAGTCCGTGCCATCGGCCCATGGAGGGACCAGGGGGGGATCGGGCGCGAGGCTTTCTTCGTCGCCGTGACCGTGTTGCTGGTACTCATCTCTCTGGCGTTCTTCTTTCCGAGCGCCCGGCTGACCGAACACCTTCGTGGGAGGCGTCTGCGCGGGCCCAGAGAGGCGGCCGCCCTTGCCGCCCGCGCTCTGCCATCCGGCGATCCAGGAGTCGAGTGGGGCGGGATCATCCTCCCGTCGAAGGCGGCGACGACTCACTTCATGGTGGTGGGGGCTCCAGGCAGCGGCAAGACCCTCACCCTCCGGCTCCTCATGCAGGAGGTGCTGCCTCTCGTGGGCACGGGACGCGACCACCGTGCGCTGGTGTACGACGCCAAGCGCGACGTTCTGTCCCTGCTCCACGGCCTGAGACTTCCGTGTCCCATCGTAACCCTGAACCCTTTCGATCGCCGGTCGGTGGCGTGGGACATGGCCGCCGACATCACCGCACCCGCGACCGCAAGGCAGGTCGCGACGATCCTCATCCCCGAGGAGCGTCATTCGGCGCAACCCTACTTCGTGGACGCGGCTCGCCATCTCCTCACGGGTGTGATGGTGGCGTTCGTACGCACGTGCCCCGGTCAGTGGACCTTCCGAGATGTGGTTCTGGCGCTGCGGTCCAAGGAGCACCTGGGCCAGGTGCTGCGACGGACGCCCGAGACGTCCGATCTGGTCCGCTACTTCGAGCCCGACCAGACCTTCGCGAGCGTACTCAGCACCATCGCCACCAAGATGGCTGGGTTCGAGTTCATCGCGGCCACATGGGCGCATGCGAGCCAGAAGATCAGCTTACGAGGGTGGCTCAATGACGAGTACGTTCTCGTCCTCGGCAACGATGAAGCGGCCCGATCGGCGCTTGACTCAGTGAACCGTGTGCTGTTCCGACGTCTCGTCGAACTGATCCTCAATCAGAGCGAGTCAGACAGCCGGAGGAACTGGGTATTCCTCGATGAGCTACGCGAAGCGGGCAACCTCGATGGGCTGAATCGCCTCCTCACCAAGGGTCGGTCAAAGGGAGCCTGCGTCGTGCTGGGCTTCCAGGACATCGAGGGCCTCAAGGCAGCCTATGGAGATAGAGAAGCGGGCGAGATCACGGGACTCTGCGCCCAGAAGGCGATCCTGCGGCTGGAGAGTCCCGAGACCGCCCAGTGGGCGTCTCGGCTCCTTGGTTCCGCCGAACAGGTCGAGTACCGAGTGGGTCTCAGCGCCAGCGTAGGGTACCAGGGCGGGAATGCCACCAACTCGACCAGTGAGCAGCTTCACAAGCGCGACGCCCTTCTCGCATCCCAGTTCATGGAGATACCGCTGACGAGTTCCGCGACTGGGCTGACGGGCGTCTACGTCACCCCCTACACGGGGGCCTATGTGAGCACCCTCTCAGGAGCGTTGCTTCACCGAAGGCTCATGCCCCGTGAGGACAGCGTCCTCGACGTGGATCCAAGACCCGAGGAGCACCAGTACCTCATGGGCTGGAAGCGTACCGACCTAGAGCGTCTGGCACTTCCCTTGGAGCCGACACCAGATGACTCACGGTCAGAACCGCCTCCCGTTGGCGGCGTCCTCTCAGGCATCGGGAGGCAGAGATAGACCCGGACCAGGTCCGCAAAGTGCGCGGCCTTGCTGAAGCAGATCGCAGAGATCCGCGGATGAGAGGATGACGGCCAGCCACTTCTGTCGGCCCGCTCACAACCTCTTCAGTAGGCACTGCCATGCTCACCCACGACTCCCCGTCTTCCGTTCGCCCCGGCGCATCGGGCGGCGGGAGCCTGTCCGATGTCTCTCTCCGTCCCTCTGTCTCCGCTCCTGTCGGAGTCGTCACTCCTCCTGAGGGCATCGAGCCCAAGCCGCGCATCCGGGAAGATCTGGTTCGATCGATCCTCTTCCGGCGTCGGCTCGCGGAGACGCTCTTCGCCCTGGAGCTGAAGGTCCTTGAGGAACTGCGGAGCTGCCGGCGTGAGTCGTTTCGCGTGAGCGGCTTCGTCTTACGCGACACCCCTGCCGGGTTGGCCATCATCGATGCGCCCCAAGTCGACCCCGGTCAGATGGAACTGGACCTTGAGTTCCTCGAGCCCTGCCCGCCTGGCGATTCCGAAAAAGGGTGAAGCAGATCGTCGCCCCCTGCGGATACACATGCAGGGGCGGCGGCGGTGTCAGTGCGACAGAGCGGGACCCAAGGGAATGGCCGTACCGCGCAGCACGCCCTTACCACTTTCGGGTCTTCGGCTGTCCTCGGATGGATGCGAGAACGACCCCCGTTCCGAGGATAAGAGACATGCCAGAGACCACACAGCCGAGATCAACAGACCGCGCAAGACAGCTGATAGACGAGGGGATCGAGCAGCTATCGACAGCCCTGGCCCAGGGCGAGAGCGACAAGATGCGAGCCTACCTCAGCGCCATGGCGCGCTTCCACCACTACAGCACTGGCAACCTGATGTTGATCCTGCTCCAGTGCCCGGCCGCAACCCATGTGGCAGGCTACTCGACCTGGAAGAACCTCGGTCGCCACGTGCGAAGGGGTGAGAAGGGCATTCTCATCCTTGCGCCGGTACGGGTGAAGAGAGACCACGTCTCCACCCCGCCCATCGCCGAGGCCACTGCGGACCCGGATCCAGGGGAAGCCGTGGTCGCATTTCGTGGGGTCCACGTCTTCGACGTGAGCCAGACCGATGGGGAGCCTCTCCCCGAGTTCGCGCGCCCTAATGGGGATCCCGGCGAGTACTCGGAGCGACTCCGCCGGCTAGTGGCACAGCTCTCGATCGAGCTAGAGTACTCAGACGACCTGGGAAGCGCCGACGGGGTATCGCGTGGAGGTCTGATCCATCTCCGTCCCGGCATGGGGCCGGCGGAGGAGTTCTCTGTGCTCGTCCACGAGTTGGCACATGAGCTGCTGCACCATCAGGGCGACTCGCAGTCTCCGGTGGACCGCTCCACCCGAGAGATCCAGGCGGAGGCGGTCTCGTACGTCGTCTCGGAGGCCGTGGGGCTTGATACGGGCACTGCCTCCACAGACTACATTCAACTCTACCGTGGAGACGCCAAGGCCCTGCTGGCCTCGCTCGAAGCGGTCCGAGCAGTCGCGACCAGAATCCTCAGGGGCATCTCAGGGCAGGACTGAAGCGACTCATCAAGGAACGGCGATGCCGCAAGCGGGACTTTCGCGTCCGTCGCAGAACATAGTGACGTTCCGATGCTCATCGAATGCAGCTGCCGCAGGTCCCATCGCTCGGCCTGCCGCGCACGCTGAGCACACGCCCGAGGAGTGACGAACCGATGGTACCTAGATCCGGCGGCCGAGGCCCAGCCCTGTGCTTGACCATCATGTCTTGCCTGCTCCTGTGCGATGCGGCTTGCGTGGCGGCTGAGGGTGACCTCACGCTCTACTCGGACAAGACCTACTTGATGGTCTCTGGGCCGGACGGAGTGCTCTGGTGTCCTGAGAGAGTGACGCAGAACCCGCTCATCACGCGATACAACACCGGGGACATCATGCGCGATGCCTGGTTGAGTGATAGCGGTCCAGACCACTCCGCCCTGGGGCTGCGACTCCCCTATCCTTCTCCCACCTTGCCGCGCTCGATGACACTCGCGTCCGAGGGACACGTCTACTACGTCCAGGGGTACGCTAACAACAAGGGTGAGGCTGAGATCAAGGTGTACGCATACGCGGGTCCGGGCGACATCTCGGAGCTCGTCGAGGATCCGCGGTCCTGCATTGAGATCACGTCCGACGAACTCAACGCTCCTCTCGCCGCGTTCCGCAGCCTCTTCGATCCTGGTTACCGCCTCGGCCACGTACTGAGTGGACGGTTTCCCGATCAGTGCAGGAAGCTGTTCGAACTCAAGGCCGCGCTTGATGGGCAGCACCCGGCTAACGAGCCCTGGCTCGCCGCGAGGCCTGACCCCGAGGGGTTTGTGGACTGCCTCGTCACGCTCCTGAACAGCGCGATCGGCGATGAGGACACCGCCGTGACGCTCTACAGCAGACGCCTGTACAGCTTCACCAGACTGCCCGCCCAGATCACAGATGTACTGCGACAGATAGCCGAGTTGGGCGGAGCGTATAACTCCGATCCCCCCGACACCGCTGATGCCAACAACGACCCATGGGAGGCATTCCGTCCGGACAAGCAGGCCCAGCCAGAGACATCGCCCGAGGTAACCGAGAAGATCCGCCTGCTGAACCGGATGCTGATCGAGTACGAACTCGAAGGAGCCCTGGAAGGCACCCTATACCGCTGGGTCCGGACGGTTCGCGGCTACAGCCCATGCAGGGCGGACACGTCGCAAGAGCACCTCAACAACCCGACCGGTACGTCCTACTACACGCAGGTTCGAGCGGTCTTGCCCCTGATGGTCGATCCGAATGGACAGCTCCTGGTCCTTCTCGGCAGACCCGATCCGGATGGCCCAGCCCTGGACAGCATCGACGACCGTTTCGCGACGGGCACACCCTTCTACATCGTGGGACCGGACGGTGAGCTGTCCGAGCCCCTGGATGAGCTGCCGAAGACCGAGGTGTTCGTTGTTCAGGGCCAGGATCCCGAATGGGTCGATGTGGAGCTTGAGGGCGAAGCCCCCGAGCTACCACTCACGGACGAAGAGCACTAGCGCGGAGCGCGGACGGATCACTCGCCGCGCCTCAGCGTGCGTCCAGCCTAGAACACGCCCTTGAGGTCGCTCGCCAGGGCAGACGCCGTGAGCAGAACACTCGTTCCTGGCTTAGCAACCGCCGCCATGAACGCCTTGTTGCCTCTCAGCGCTCTGACTGTGTCCGCCAGCGTGCTCTCGTTGGGCTGGCTATGGGTGTACAGGCTCCTCTGACGCCACTCCCAGCCGAGGCTGGGATCCTCCAGCAGGGACCGTAGCGAAGTGTGGTCGTTCGGCGCTACATCCTCAAGATCCCACACCAGAATGTACATGCTCCTCATTCCCCTTCGAGATCGTCCTCATCGGACGGCCTGAGCATGCCCAGGTCCCTGCAGACATCCAGCGTGCCGCTCCCGAGCTGCTTCCGTGCACCGAGCTGCTGACCTTCCGCTGAGCTGTCCTGCTTGCTCGGCCCTTGCCGTTTCGCTCCGTGGGCCGCGACGCTCAGGGCTCCCCATCCCTGTCGCGCCAACCCTGC
>JAEAME010001506.1_pt1 | contig 15954 bp, 17 predicted proteins | sample 8958731 | NCBI WGS metagenome assembly JAEAME01 (sample SAMN16933194, study PRJNA681113) | bioreactor sludge metagenome | isolation source: anerobic bioreactor sludge (Control) | place: India:Bengaluru | collected 2018-10-24 | reverse complement strand
AATGGGCAGCAAGATTCAGTGAAAAACGTATCCCCCTTATAGGCGATGATGTAAAGTCTCAGATCGGCGCAACCATTATTCACAGGACTCTCGCAAAGCTCTTTCATGATAGAGGGGTCCAGATTGACAGAACCTACCAGTTGAACACCGGTGGCAATACGGATTTTTTGAATATGTTAAACAGGAGCCGCCTTATTTCAAAAAAGATCTCAAAAACTGAGGCTGTTCAGTCGCAGCTTGATATACCAATCCCATCAGAAAATATCCATATCGGACCTTCTGACTATGTTCCCTGGCAGAAGGATAATAAGATCTGTTTTATGAGAATAGAGGGGCGTATTTTTGGTGATGTTCCGATTGATATGGAACTGAGGTTGTCGGTAGAGGATTCACCGAATAGCGCAGGATGTATGATAGATGCGATACGGTGTTGTAAGGTGGCGAGAGACAGAGGCGTTAGTGGTGTCCTTGAATCAGTATCGGCTTATACTATGAAACATCCAATTCATCAGTTTCCTGATGAGATTGCCCGCCGGATGGTGGAAGAATTTATTCGGGGAGAAAGGGAACGATAGGATAGCCGTTGATCAGTAATAAAGTTGGTCATTCCCTTGATCCTGCCATCCTGAAGATCTATCGATTCTTATTCCCCCATACAACGGTTAATCCCAATCATTTAACTCTTCTTGGAACAATAATTGGCTATGCCTCCGCTATGTGTATTGCCTTTGGCCATGTTAAAACGGGAGGAATTATTCTAATTTTCTCAGGTTTTTTTGATCTTCTTGATGGTGCAATTGCACGAAGTACAAAAACAGTTTCACGATTCGGTGGATTTTTTGATTCAGTTCTGGACAGATACACGGACCTTTTTTTGATGTTTGGAATTTTTGTATTTTTTCTGAGACAGGGCCATACATACGCCCTTGTTTTCACATTTATTGCAGCGATTGGAGTGGCAATTATTCCCTATGCAAGGGCACGGGCGGAGGCAGCATCTATTGAGTGCAAAGCAGGCATGTTGGAGAGGCCAGAGAGGATTATCATCCTTCTCGTTGGCATTTTTTTTAATCTGCTCCTCTACGCGGTGATAGTGCTTGCTGTTTTAACCCATGTTACGGTAATTCAGAGGATTCTTTTTGTGCGAAAAACAAGCTAACCGATTCTGTTAAAGATTTCTTCTTTCAAAAGTTCTTTCGCCATCTCTTTCGGGATACCTGTTTTTATGATATTCCCTTTTGAGAAAAGTATTGCCTTGCTTGCACCGAAAGCAATCCCGATATCGGCTTCTTTTGCTTCACCGGGACCGTTTACCTCGCAACCCATGATGGCAACATTGAGGTGCTTATCAACATTGGACACTTCTTTCTCGAAATCTTCGACTATCTCTCGGAGATTTGTGCTGCATCGCCCGCATGTTGGACATGAGATGATATTGATCCCTCGTTTTCTTAATCCAAGGTCTCTCAGCATGTGATAGGCTGCGATAACTTCATAAACAGGATTTCCGGTAAGCGAGACCCTGATGGTGTCTCCAATCCCTTCGTAAAGAAGAATTCCTATGCCGATAGCGGATTTGATAACTCCGGAGAATATCGGACCTGCCTCGGTAATTCCTATATGAAGTGGATAATCAGAGACGTGGGCAAATGCCTTATACGCCTCTATTGATTGAAAGATATCGGATGCCTTCAGGGAGACCTTTAGCTGTGTCCAGCCCTCATCCTCAAACAATTTGATGCTGTAAAGGGCGCTTTCCACCATAGTACCGGCATCAGGTTTACCATTGGCCTTAAGGATTCTTTTTTCGATGGATCCAATATTGATGCCTATACGAATAGGGGTTTTTGTATCTTTTGCAGCCTTAGCAATTTCTCGCACTTTCCTCACGTTGTTAATAGTCCCCGGATTTATTCGGACTGCGTCTATCCCTGTTTCCATAGCCTTGAGAGCAATCTTGTGGTTGAAATGGACATCACCAATAATTGGAACATCAATCTCCCTCCGAAGAAAAGGTAATATCTGGCATGTGTCTTCATGGGGGAGAGCTATCCGGATCAGCTCACATCCTGCGTTTTTAAGTTCCCGTGCCTGTGTAAGGGTTTCCTGGAAGTTTTCCGGATTTGTTTTCAGCATAGACTGAACAACAATAGGTGCATTACCGCCAATTGCTATTTTGCCAATCTTTATTTTTCTTGTTTTTTTCCGCTCGATGCCTTTTATTGCCTTAGCGTGTTGAGATTTTTCGTTTTTTCCTCTCACTGTTCACCATTCACCGACAATGTCATTTCATGTTTCTTTCTCGTTGACCACAGTATTTTTGATTTCACGGATTAGTTCCTGGAAGACGGGGAGAACATCTGTTCTGAATCTGCCGGCCACAAGAACGAGCATTATGTCATCACCTATAGACAATTTGCCTTGGTTTATCCACGCCTTTATGTCGACAATGCCATCATTTTTTTTGAACCGGGCAATAAGATTATGTAAAAGCTTTTCATCATATGAAAGCGACATGCCTTCAACAGGCTTTCCCTCTTTTGAGGTTGCCCTTACAATCCCGTTATGAACAAGGATCATGCCGAGCTGATCCTTAGGGCTTTTCGATTTTATTTCCCTTATCCATTTTTGTATCATGATTTATCCCCCGTTTTTCCATTCTATACCCGACTTTCACGGTTGTCAATGACAGAAATTACTGATTGTCATTGTGAGGACTATTATTTTCTTGTTTATTCATGATATAGTTTAAATCAAAATGGACCCGGAAAAAAAACTCGGAATTATCCTGATTCTTGTTGGTCTCCTTATCCCTTTGGCTGCGCTCCCTTTTGTTTCTGGCTTTTCTAGGGAGAAGGGCTTTTATGAGAATCTTTACAATGTGGGAATTGCAATAGGGAATGAGTCTAAGGATCGCTCGTTCACGCCCGCACAGCCCTCCATTAAAGGAGATGGAACCAACGCAAAGGTCAAAGTCACCTGGTCAATGCTGATGCCACGAAAAATACCTTTAAGATTTCTTTTGGTTCCTGCGGTAATCCTTGTCTACATGGGCATAATAAGGATTGATCGATCCCGGAGAAGACAAAAAAGCAACTGAAAAAGGCTGTATTCTTAAAAGTATTGCAGTTTTTAAATCCCTCTAAGGTTTTTCGAAGGTCAAAATCAGGTCTTCCCTGATTGCTCATCGAATTGGACATACGATATAAGAAAGCGCAACCATTGATATTAGGGTTTCATCTATCTGATATTTCAGATATTTGTAACTTTGTTCATAATTTCACTTGACACCGGATTTGTCGAGTGTAATAAATAATGGTTTCAAACTGAAAAAATTGAGTTCAAATTTTTTGATTGACCAGCAGTTTATATTCATCTCAGGAGGTGGCCAGTATGATGGATAAATGGACGTTTGGACTTACCATGCTCGTCGTAGGGATGGGAGGAACAATCTGTACACTCATTCTATTTAGTATTGTCATGTATATTTTGAAGAAGATTTTTCCCTATAAAAAAGAAGGAGCATAGGATAAGGAGGAATAGAAGATGGCTGATGCAATATTAAGCGGATTATCAGGTTTAATAGCAGGAGTTCTGAATTTTCACTGGTCAGGCATGGTGATGATTGTAATAGGGGCCATCCTGATGTATCTCGGGGTCAAGAAGGGCTTTGAGCCGTTGCTCCTCGTTCCAATAGGTTTTGGATGTATTTTGGTAAATATTCCCCTGGCAGGCCTCATGGAAGAGCATGGTTTTCTCAGGGTGCTCTATGATATGGGTGTTCTCAATGAATTATATCCACTACTTATCTTCGTGGGTATAGGGGCTATGACGGATTTTCGACCTGTTCTTGAAAATCCCTACACGTTTCTTCTTGGAGCAGCGGGTCAGTTCGGCATATTCCTGACCCTGCTTATTGCCCTTGCCCTTGGTTTTCCGTATAACGAAGCTGTTACCATCGGCATCATAGGTGCCTGCGATGGTCCTACGGTAATCTACGTAGCATCCAAGTATGCGAGAGAACTGCTCGGTCCGTGCTCGGTTGCGGCGTATTCATATATGTCTCTGGTGCCTCTGCTCCAGCCTCCGATCATGAGGATGCTCACAACACAGAAAGAACGTGAAACCGTCATGAAGACACATAACAAGACGGTTTCAGACACAACAGCATTGCTTTTTCCCATTGTTATTACGATCATAGGCGGGTTAATCGCCCCCATGGGTCTGCCGCTCCTTGCAACGATCATGCTTGGTAATTTCATGAAAGAGTCCGGTGCAGTTGCCAGGCTTACAAAGGCGTCTGAAAACGAAATAGCAAATATTGTTACCCTGTTTCTCGGGTTATCAATTGGCGCTACGATGGCCGGACCTGTATTTGTTAAACCCCAAACCATTCTCATACTTGCCCTTGGACTTTTGGCCATCTGCCTTGATACGGTTTTTGGGGTTTTATTTGGCAAGATACTCTATTATATCACAGGCGGAAAGGTAAACCCCCTTATCGGTGCAGCCGGGATCTCTGCATTCCCCATGTCGGCCAGGGTAGTCCAAAAAGAGGGTCAGAAATGGAACAAAAGAAGCTTCCTTCTTATGCACGCCATGGGCGCAAACGCAGGTGGCCAGGTTGGTTCGGTTATGGCCGCTGCGGTTATGTTATCCGTGCTTAAAGGAATGGGGGTTATATAGAGCGCATCATGAATATGATGTTTCAAGATCGGGAGATTACTGAAAGTCCGATAAGTTTTTTCAACGAAGAAATAAGATGATGCAATGAAAGGGCGGGTTTTTTAACCCGCCCCTTCATTTTGTAATAGAGAATTAAAGCATAAAGGGGGTAGGGAGTAATGGAGTTTATTCAAGTAGCAGCCAGCGTCATTTTCCTCGCCAGTATCATTCTTGTAATCACCGGATGGATTGACAGCGTTCTTGCAGCGCTCCTTGGCATTCTCTTCATGGTTTTCTTTGGCATCATGACCGACATTGACGCCTTCAAGATCGTTGACTGGAATGTCATAGCCATCCTGCTCAGCATCTGGATCATATCAGGATATTTCGGAAAATCAGGGGTCCCTGATTTCTTATCCGCCGTCATGCTCAGGCTGTCGAAAGGGAACGTCGCCCTCTTTGTCACCTTTATCGGCGCCCTTGCAGGGCTTGTCTCCATGTTGATAGACAATGTTGTCGTGGTGCTGATGTTTGCACCGGTTGTGTTCCATGCGTGCAGAAGATTCAATTTTGCTGCCTTTGGGCCGGTGATGTTTGTTGGCTTGTGCTCAAATTTTATGGGTACGGCCATGCTGCTTGGTGATTTGCCTCCCCAGATGCTCCACAGCGTCTCTGGCATTGAGTTCAGCGGTTTTATCTGGTTTATGGGCCGGCCATCGTCCTTTTTTGTTCTGTGTATTTCTTATATTATTACCTGCGCTTTTTTCTATTGGAGGTTTTCGAGACAATATAAAGGTATTTCCATGGATGTGGCTTCTATGGCTGAAAAGCCACTTGACCATATCAAAGATAAGCCATTTGCTATAATTTCCTGCAGCGTCTTTGTTCTTACCATTATCGCCATGGCGTTGCGGCCGATTTTCGGCTATACCCTTGGGTTTATCGCCATGTGGGGCGCCATATGCATCATCCTTTTCTTTGAGATTTTTAAGGAAAAGTTTACCCTTGAAATCCCGAACGTGGAGCAAGTGCTCGCTGAGCTCGATTGGAGAGCGGTGTTTTTCTATGTATCGCTTTTTGCCCTGGTGGGAGGTCTTGAACATTCAGGGGTCATCAAGGTTGTGTCCGACGCAATGATCCCCATGATCAAGCAAAGCCTGGTATTGGGGAGCACAGTACTTTATTGGGTGACCGCACCCATAGTTGGTATCGTGGAACACGACGCCTATATACTTACCATGCTTTACGTTATCCGTGATCTTGGTACGACAACCGGCACTAATCCCTGGCCTCTCTACTGGATGCTTCTCTGGGCAGGGACGTTGGGGAGCAACCTTACCATTGCCGGTGCTCCAGCCCTCTTTGTAGCAAAGAGTATGGGGGAGAAGGAGGACCAACGGCAGGTCGGCCTTAAGGAGTTCCTCGCTATAACCGTTCCTTATGTTGTCATTTCCCTCATTTTCTGCTACATACCGGCTATGCTTATATGGGTATTCCCATTCGCGAAATAGGGAGGTCAAATTATGGCTATTCTTACACTATCGAGGCAGTATGGAAGCGGTGGAAGAGAAATCGGGCGCACTATTGCTGAAGTTATGAACTACGAGTATGTAGATCGTCAGAAAATTATCGATGACATGCGGAACGAAGGCCAGCTGTGGAAAAACAAGGCGGAGTATTTTGATGAGAACTATCCGGATATCTGGGAGAGGAGCGATTGGGCCTACCGGGGGTTTGTTGCATTGAATCAGAGCCATTTTCTCCAGCATGCAGTAAAGGGAGATGCTGTCATCATGGGAAGGGGCGGTAATTTTCTTCTCAAGAAGTTTTCTTTTGTGTTAAAAGTCAGGACAGCAGCTCCCGTAGAGAAACGTATTGTTCGTATTATGGAGAGGGAAGGGATAAATGCAGAGAACGCCCGCTATCTAATAGAAAAGGCTGACAGCGAGATGGCAAAAGCAGTCTATCTCATCTATGGCAGGAACCTCGATGATCCAAAAGAGTATGACATGGTTTTTGATACCTCGCAAAAGAGTCAGGATGAGATAATTGCCATCCTCAAGGATGCAATCATTGAAAAGGACAAGTACAAGACGCCGGAGGCTTTGCAGGCACTTCGACTGCGGGCACTTGCCGAAAAGATCAAAGCAACGGTCCTGTCTGATCCAAGCTTCCACATTTCGGCCCTCGATGTCGATCCAAAGGAAGAAGGTCTGGCGAAATATGGATTCATTGTCCAGGGCCTTGTTCACAGGAAGGAAGATATTGGAAAAATTGAAGAGATAACTAAGAAGATGGCCGGAGATTTACCGGTAGAATTCCGGTTAACAGCAAGAACATTCCCCCGCTTTGGCAGGCTTAAATTTTCATAAAGCTTCCTGAAAGTGCATCAAACGTGAAAGGCTGATAGGCATCGAGAGATATTGAGGATTGACGATATTTTCTTTTTTTGGCCTAAAATGCTTGAAAAAAACAATCAGATAAAGTAAAAAGATAAAGTAGAGATAACTTTTGTACTTACCGCAGTACAAACATTCTTACAAGCATAAATAAAATGAACGGGCGGAAATCATAATCGGATGGGACATCTATTAAGGGAACACGAGTCATAACCTGAGGTTTCTGCTACGAACATAACCACGAGAGTGGCCTGACAAGGACGAGGAGGGATACCCGCATGACACGAACTCTGGGCGATATCACAAACGAACTCAAGGAAAAAGTTTTAACTCCCGCCAAAGATGAGGCCGAGAGAATAGTGGCAGACGCTCGTTCGAAAGCAGACGGCATAATTCAGGATGCAAAAAAAGAGGCTTCACAAATAAAGGAAGATGCCAGGCGCCAGGCAGAAGTTTCTTTAAGACAAATGGAAACTAACATGGATACGGCAGCCAGGAACTTCATTCTTTTAGTTCAGGAACGCCTTGAAAAGGCAATTGTCCGGCCTGTGGTCGAGGAAGAGGTTGAATCAGCCCTTGGCCAGAAGGATTTTCTCAGTAAAATAATAGAGATATTGATCACCGAATTTTCACGAGTCCATGGAAGGGAGAACAAGATAGAGATTCTCCTGCCCACGAGACATAAAGAGGTACTTGAGGAGTGGTTCGTTAACAAATTCCTGCAGCGAGCCGCCGGCGGGGTTGTGGTACATTTTACCGACAAGATTGCCTTTGGATTTAAAATGGGACTCGAAGGAACAGGGAAGTACTTTAATTTCGGAGAAGGTCTTGTTGAAGTTTTTTCTGAATTCTGTTCTCCTCGATTTAGAAAACATTTTTTTGCATCAAACAAGGGTTTGTAAGCATGGCAAGGTACTATTTTCTTGCAAGTTGTCTTCCTCCCATGCCACTCTCTCTTGGTGAAAAAATTTCTTTACCATTTGAAGAGATATGCGGGTTAATACTGCGCAACATTGAATCTGCCGATGAGCCCTTGGTACGGTGCTGTCTTCGTGCTGTCGATACCGCTAACGTCGAGTTTTATTTACAGGGCCAGGATGTCTTTTTGCCCGGAGGGAGTCTGTCGCGGGAAGAGATAGAGGGGAAAAAACACCTTCCATTATTCATGAAGATTTTTTTCGAGGAGAGAGATAAAGGAATTCGTGGCCTCTATGGATATGACGCTTTATGGGAAAGATATTACGCTTATGCCTATTCTATCGCACAGGAGTTAGACTGTCGGTTTCTCATCGATTATTTATCGTGGGAGATCGGTCTGAGAAACGCTCTTGTAGAATTGCGGGCAAGGGCTCAGGGTAAAGAGGCAGAGGATTATCAGATTTTGGCTCAGATTGGAAGGCATGAGTTTTCGGGAATCATTTCACAGTTAAAGATCCAGCAAAACCCCTTGAAGGCAGAACAGTTTCTGGATGAAGAGCGTCTCAAGAGAATTTATCACTGTGAAGGGGCAGATCCCTTTTCACGGGATGTTATCCTGGGAACCCTTGAAAAGGCACGAATCTTCAGCCGATGGGAGAAATTAAGCAGCATCTATCCGATTCGTGACATTATCTAGACGGAGGTTGTGATTGGTACATGCGATAGAGAGCAGAGTTATTGCGGTAAATGGCCCTCTCGTAACTGCTGAGGTGGTCAGAGACCAGGAAGTTACAATGAATGAGGTGGCATATGTAGTGTGGAACGGCACGCCTCTTAAATCGGAAGTCATTCGTATTCGTGGACGCCTTGTGGATTTACAGGTTTTTGAAAGTACGACAGGGCTTAAAGTTGGCGACCAGGTAAGCTTTACCCGTGAACTCTTATCCGTAACCTTGGGCCCGGGAATTCTTGGAAAAATTTATGATGGCTTGCAAAATCCCTTGAATATGCTTGAAAATAGCCAGGGGTTCTTTCTAAAAAGGGGACAGTATGTCGGTTCCCTTGTAAGTACAAAGAAATGGGATTTTACCCCTTCGGCCTCACTTGGTGAACACGTAAAAGCAGGCTATTATCTTGGGTATGTACCGGAAGGTATTTTTCAACATCATATTATTGTACCTGTTTCTTATGCCGGGGTTGGAGAAATTGTGGAAATAGCCGGGCAAGGTTCTTACACAATCAATGAGCCTATTGCAGTGATACGAAATGAGGATGGGGAAAACTTTTCTGTTACGATGGAACAGAAATGGCCTGTCAAGATGCCTATCAAAACTTACAAAGAGAGGCTTTTGCCCAACCGCCCTCTTTTGACCCAATGCCGCCTTATTGATGTTTTTTTCCCCCTCGCAGAGGGAGGAACGGCTTGCATACCCGGGCCTTTTGGGGCAGGCAAGACGGTTTTGCAGCAAATCATTTCCCGGTATGCGGAAGCAGATGTTGTCATTATTGTTGCCTGTGGCGAAAGGGCTGGCGAGGTTGTAGAAACTATTCGGGAATTTCCTGAACTGGAGGACCCGAAAACAGGCAAGTCTCTCATGGATCGTACAGTTATTATCTGTAATACATCATCAATGCCTGTGGCAGCGCGCGAAGCATCTATTTATACGGGAATTACTATTGGAGAATATTTTCGTCAAATTGGAATGAAGGTGTTGCTTTTGGCCGATAGCACATCAAGATGGGCCCAGGCCCTGAGAGAATCATCAGCAAGGATGGAGGAAATCCCCGGTGAGGAGGCATTTCCTGCATATCTCGAAAGCCGTATCGCAGCGCTTTATGAACGGGCAGGATTGGTGAGATTGTATAATGATAACACCGGATCTCTCACAATTGTGGGGAATGTTTCTCCTGCGGGTGGCAATTTTGAGGAACCTGTAACCCAAAATACCCTGAAGGTAGTGGGTGCGTTCTATGGATTGTCAAGGTCGCGTTCTGACCAGCGGCGCTATCCGGCTATTGATCCTCTTATCTCGTGGAGCCTTTACCTAAGGCAGCTGGAGGAATCATTGAGAGAACGTCACCCGGATTGGGTTGATCTTGTGGAGGAGGCTCAGTCGCTCCTTCATCGGGGGAGCGAAGTTCATCAAATGATGTTGGTTGTTGGGGAGGAGGGCATTAGCATTGACGATCTGGTCATTTATTTAAAAGCGGAGGCTGTTGACGCTGTATGCCTGCAGCAGGACGCCTTTGATAGGGTTGAAAGGGCTACTTCAAAAGAGCGGCAGGTTTCCGACTTTCTCCTTCTCATGGACATGGTGCATCACCCTTTTTCTTTTGATAGTAAGGAGCAAGCAAAGAAGGAAATGACCAACATTCAGAATATCTTTTTTCAGATGAAATATGCCCCTTTTGAGGAGGAGGCTTATTTGTCCTACAGGAAGGAAATAGAATCTATTCTTGGGAAAGGAGTAAACCCTGAATGATTATTGAACACTCTCGGATTACATTGATCCAGGGCGACATTATAGCGGTTCCTGCTACAGGCATCCAGTATGGGGAACTGGCACTTGTCAAAAGCAAAAGGAAGGTATCGCTTGCGCAGGTCATTCGGTTGCGGGGGGACGAGGTTTTCCTCCAGGTATTTGCCGGATCCAGAGGTGTCGCAACAGGTGATCAGGTGCGCTTTTTAGGGCATCCTATGCAGGTGGCCTTTGGAGATGACATGCTTGGAAGGGTTTTTAATGGTTCGGGAGATCCCATCGATGGTGGACCTGGTTTAAAGGCATTGCCCCGTCTCGATATTGGCGGTCCATCGGTCAATCCTGTCAGGCGCGTTATTCCTCGGGGCTTTATTGAGACTCGTGTACCAATGATTGATGTATTTAACCCCTTGGTAGAAAGCCAGAAACTTCCTATCTTTGCAGCTGCAGGGGAACCATATAATCAACTTCTGGCGCGTATCGGAATGCGCGCTGATGCCGATGTTGTCATACTTGGTGGGATAGGAGTGAAGTTTGATGAATATCTGAAATTTCGGATAGCCTTTGAGCAGGCAGGCGTTCTTCCGAGGACGATAATGTTTATTCATACAGCATCCGATCCGGTGGTCGAACGTCTTCTCGTGCCGGACATGGCCCTTGCTGTAGCAGAACAATTTGGAGTAATGGGCAAGCGTGTTCTTGTCCTCCTTACAGACATGACGGCTTTTGCCGATGCTATGAAAGAGATTGCTATTTCAATGGACCAGGTTCCTTCAAACCTCGGTTATCCGGGATCACTTTACAGTGACCTTGCGGCGCGCTATGAGAAGGCAGTTGATTTTGAAGGCGCCGGGAGTATTACAATCCTTGCCGTTACAACCATGCCCGGTGATGATGTAACCCATCCTGTTCCTGACAATACAGGCTATATAACTGAAGGCCAATTTTACCTTAAGAATGGTGTGATAGAACCTTTTGGTTCGTTATCCCGGTTGAAACAGTTGGTTATAGGAAAGGTAACACGAGAGGATCACGGTTACATCATGAACAGTATGATACGGCTCTTCGCAAAAAGCCGTGACGTGGAACAGAAACTTGCCATGGGATTTGAGAAAACACCGGAGGATGAACGATACCTGAAGTATGGTCAACTTTTTTATGAACGGTTCATGGATCTGCGGGTAGACATAGGGATCAACGAGGCACTGGATCTTGGATGGAAGACTCTTGGAGAGTGTTTTGCACCTGATGAAGTCGGAATTAAACAGGAGTTTATTGATCGATACTGGGCCAAGTCCTCTAACTAAGGTAATATTTAATGGCAGTACGGATTAGATTGAACAAGGTATCACTGAGGGAACAAAAACAGAAAGTGGCAATGTATGAGCGTTTTCTTCCTGCCCTTGAAGCAAGAAAACAACAACTTATTATGCAGTTGGCTCTGATTCGCGCAAATATTCTTAAAGAACGGGAACTTATGGAAGCCATGCTGGAAGAGATGAGTTCCTGGGCATCTATTTATTGGGATGTTGAACGGGTGTTGAGATTTTATGTTGTCATTCGGGAGATTCGTTGCGCCTCGAGAAACATAGCAGGGTTAAAGATGAGAGAGTTTAAGGAGATTATATTTGACGAGCCAGGATACAGCCTTTTTGCAACACCTTATAGCTTCGACGTTGTTTTAGAAAGAACACGGGAGGCAATATCGCTCCGTGAGCGCATTAAGATCCTGGAGGAACAAGAGGAGATTCTGCTGGATGGTTTTAGAAAGACAAGTCAACGGATCAACCTGTATGAAAAACGGCTTATTCCTGAGTGCAGGGAAGCTATCAGGAGGATTTCGGTTTATCTCCAGGACCAGCAGGCAGCAGCCGTTGGTGTTGCAAAAGTCGCAAAAAGACTAAGCGAGGAAGCATCATACTATGTTGACTGAAATTTATTTTGTAAAACACGTATTGTAGAGAAGGAGACAGCATTGGCTCTTGCCAGGATGAAAAAGGTATTCATCGTAGGGCTTGGTGAAGACAAGGAAAAGGTCTTGCGGTTTTTACAGGATGTGGGTGTAGTGCATGTAGAACCTTTTGCGAAACCAAGCAGCGAGGCTGAAGAACAGAATACTCATATTGTCCAGAACGTGAGAAGAATTGGTCAGATCTACGAGTCTTTGAAAGGTTACCGAAGCAGTGGGGAAGAAGCTGAAGGCTTAATTTCTGAAGAGGAAATTCTTCTCCGATCTGAAAGAGCCCTCGAAGATCTCCAAGAGGTTAGAAGCAGAAAACAGGCTCTCGTGAAAATCATCGCAGATCTGGGGTTATGGGGAGATTTTGATACAAATTACCTTGCAGGTCTTGAAAAAGAAAATGTCTTTGTGCAACGATTCAGGGCTGAAGGGATGTCACACCAACAGCTGGATATCCCCGACGATGCGTTTATCCAAATTGTTGCGGCAAAACCGGTACTGCAGTTTTTTACGGTTCGCTTAGGAAGCCCTGTGGAACTCCCATGGGCTACACCCTTGCGTCGCCCGGATCAGGGTCTGCAGAAAGCAAGAGAAGAGGTTGCTTATCTTACAGAGAAGGAATCACAGATTGTCAATGAGCTTTCTTTGCTGGCCAAGCAGGTTGATGTGCTAAAAAAGCAGTACCTTGCTGCCATAAGCGAAGAGAACTTTATAGAATGTCTCGGCACTCTTTACTCCGATGAATTTCTTTTTGGCATGCAGGGTTGGGTGCCCGCGGACAGCGAAAAAAATCTTTTTGACCGGCTTGCGCTATCACAGTTGGCCGTTCTCGTTAGAACAAGGAATCCATTTGAAGAAGAGGCTCCACCAACCTTGTTCAAGAATAACTGGTTTATCAAACGCATTGAGCCTTTGCTTAAGCTCTATGGGTTTCCCGGTTACAGAGACCTCGACCCGTCCTATTTTTTTGCGCCTTTCATGATCTTGTTCTTTGGGATTTGCCTTGGAGACGCAGGATATGGCGCCGTATTCCTGTTAAGCTCAATATGGATTCGAAAAAAGTTTGGCCATCTCTCGCCATCTCTTCCCGTTGTTATGAAGCTTTGCGAGGCTTTCTCTATCTCTGCTATCGTGATTGGGCTTCTAACAGGATCAATTTTTGGATACTGGGCTTTCTCTCGCGATTTAATTGTTGTCGATATCGACAAGGATCATGGCAATCCTATGGTTCTCTTTTATGTGAGTCTCGGGTTGGGAGTAATTCATCTATCTATTTCTTATCTGATGGGTGTCCTTCAACCTTCTTCGAGAATTGACCGATTCCAGAAACTTGGATTGCTAGGTGTGCTATGGGGTGGCGCATGCCTGATCAGCCAACGTATATGGTTTTCTCAGCCCGACTTGATGATGAGCCACTTATTCTACTATGGCGGATTGGGATTTCTCGTTTGTGGGTTACTCCTGACATTCCTTTTTGCTTCAGACTCAAAGAAATTGTTGGTAAGGATCGGCCTGGGTCTCTGGAGTGTTTATGGACTGACCGGTCTTGTAGGAGACTTATTGTCATATGCTCGACTTTTTGGCCTTGGAATAGCAACAACGGCTATTGCATCAGTAATGAATGATCTTGCGGGAATGGTGCAACAGGCCGCGGGGCCGGTCGCCGGTGCAATACTTGCCATTCTGGTGCTTATCCTCGGACACACCTTTAATCTTCTTCTCTCAATTTTAGGAAGTACGGTTCATTCAGCGAGACTGCATTTTGTTGAGGCTTTTAAAAGCTTTTTCCGGGGTGGAGGACTAGAATATAAACCATTCAAAGTAGAAAGGGGCTAGAAATATGATGAAAAGAAAGACAGTTGTGGGGGCGGCGTTTCTATTTATAATTGCGATATGTTGCTGTTCTTCAGCATTAGCACAGACACCTGGTGGCGATAAGGATATAGGCATTCTTGTAGCTAAGATTATCATGGGATTTAGCTTATCCCTTGGCCTGGCAGGATCAGCGATTGGATTGGGAATAGCTTTTTCAGCGCTCCTCGGTGGGGGAGAGGAAAATTTTTTCAAAAACATTGCTGTTGCCCTCATGCCCTCAACGCAGGGTATCTATTCCATAGTTGTATTATTTGCAAACATGGGTGGTTTCGAGGTCGATCCATATGCTGTTGCCGGCAAATCAGCTGCATTTGGTTTCACGATGTTGTTCAGCGGATGGTACCAAGGGGTTGTCTGTGCGGCGGGCATCAGGAGTATCGTTGAAGGGAGAAATACCCTTGCAAACGCCATGGTTTCAGGCGCCATGCCTGAAACGTATGCTGTTTTTGCCCTGGTCATGACATTCATCATGAAGTAAGCAAGTCTTTTCCTGTATCAAAGCGCAGAATACCTTGTTACTCTTATTGAACTTAATAATCCCCCCTCGCTGCAGGATAAAGCACTTTTTAGCAGAACAGAGTTTTTATCCTCTGATACCCTGCTGCTTGCAGCAGAGAGGTTTATTGTGGAGCGGCAAGTCGATTTTTAATCAAATATTGGCATGTCTGGTAGAAGGTGACAATGCTTTGCCTAACTTCTCAACAGCGGCCTTACGTATATGGATGTCGCTGCTCTTTCGAGCTACTTCGCTGAGTAGCTTTTGATCGCTAAGTTTTTTTATCGCAACTTCACGAACCCAGGAGTCCTCGTCATTCAAGGCGATGCTTGCCAATAATGCCTGATCGGTTACCCTTTCAGCTGCAGCCCTCCGAACCCAAGGGTCCGTATCGTTCCGGGCAATTTCCTCCAGCAATGCCTGGTCTTCAAGCTTTCTCACTGCAGCCCTTCGCACATGGTAATCACTGTCGTTCTTGGCTAATTCCGCCAATAATGCCTTATTGCTGATCTCTTCTACCGCAGCTCTCCGTACATGATAGTCAGAATCATTCCGGGCAATTTCGACAAGATATTCTTGATCCCCAAGCTTTCTCACTGCCGCCTCGCGCACCCCGGAGTCACTGTCGTTCTTGGCTAATTCCGCCAATAATGCCTTATTGCTGATCTCTTCTACCGCAGCTCTCCGTACATGATAGTCAGAATCATTCCGGGCAATTTCGACAAGATATTCTTGATCCCCAAGCTTTCTCACTGCCGCCTCGCGCACATGATAGTCCGTATCGTTCCTGGCAATCTCAGCCAACAATTCCTGGTCGCTGAGCTTCTCCACTACAGCCCTGCGCATATGAAAGTCACTTTGCCTCCACTTGAGTCGAGAAAAATCTATCGAATTCATTCGGGAGTCTCCTTAGTTATGTTCGAGATAATGGTCACGTTTAGTAATTGGCCTCAAGCTTTCTGCATTTATGAGCCCAATGCCGAATGCATTTTTTCTATTTTGCTATTATGTTCCATCGATGTCAATAAAATTGATGCATGGTGCATAGTTTTAAGGTTTTTAGAAGACCAAAATCAGGAATCCCCTGATTGAGCATGGATACCTAATTAGTCGCCATCCGGAAACTATAACTCCTTAGAATATATCACAAAAGCCAACAAA
>JAEAME010001504.1_pt1 | contig 15961 bp, 13 predicted proteins | sample 8958731 | NCBI WGS metagenome assembly JAEAME01 (sample SAMN16933194, study PRJNA681113) | bioreactor sludge metagenome | isolation source: anerobic bioreactor sludge (Control) | place: India:Bengaluru | collected 2018-10-24 | reverse complement strand
AAAGGTGGGCCAAATTAAAGTTCCGAAGTGGGCCAAATCAGAGTACCGAAATCATATATTCTTCCTGCTGGAGATTTCAGGGAAATAACCTCACAAACAAGATAAATGCATTCCCGATAATAATAATCATCTGATGAAAATGACCATCACAATAGCAAAATAGGTCCATAGGCTTTGGATATAGAGAACAATAAGCCATCTTTTGGGAGTAAAGAACAAGAAACACGCTTGTGGGAAATTGGGCCTATGGGGGAGTAAGTCCCCAGATACCGCGATGTGGGAAACTTCAAATCAGTGGTAAAATCAAGCATCGGAGCCGAGAATTACCATTTTGGCGCTATGTCCTATAACGCGACTTCAGGACAATGATACTGTTTTGGGGCCATTCTCATGAGGTAGGTTCAGATATCGTTGGATGAATGGGAAATGTGCATGCTTTCTTTAATCATGCTTATTCTCTTCGGGCAATATGGAATGGCCAGTCTCGGAGAGCAAGATCCCCGACCTCCTGAATCTCTTCATGTTGAAACCCTGAAGCTTTGCGAACTGGAAGCAAATATTCAGCAGTACAACGGACAGCGGGTGCGGGTGCAAGCTTTTTTGTCTGAGAGCTATGAGAATAGCTGGTTATATGATCCGAAGTGTCGTAATGGAGAATCTTCGGTATGGTTCGAGCTGGCCCCACGGGTTACAGGAAAGCTCAAACAACTTCGCAAAACCGTTAATAAAAAGGGTTATGCATTTGCCACCGTTGAGGGAATCGTGCATGGGCCCGAACCGATTGAGATTGACCCGAAACTGCCAGAGTGGATCAAGGAGAAATACAAGGGTTCCGTGAAAAAATATGGGCATATGAATGCATACGATATGGAAATAATAATAGATAGCATAATAGAAGTGACAGATGTCGAAGATGGAATGAGGAAATGATTCTCTCAGGACTGACCGGGGCATGCTTCCCTGAACGCGACTTCGGGACAATTGATGAGATATAATCGTGTCTGCTGTCCGAGTAAGCGCAAATTTATTGTAGAATGGATCTGGCAGATATGGCCGAGAAGAAACGTTTCCCATGCTTGATCTACGGTTTCGCTGTGATGATTATGATTATTGTCGGAGGCGTTTTTGAGCCAGAGTACGAGAGCTTAGCCGGTATGCTTTATTACTTCTTCCTGATTCCTGTGCTGGGATTTATGTTTTGGCTTCCTCATGAAATATTATTTTCCCTAAATGGAGGATGCGGTTTGCTCGGTCAGGAGATTATCTCATGTGGAATCGGCCTTACACTTTGCATTATGACAGACATGGCGTTTAGAGCCTTGAAGAAGCGCAGAAAAAGAAAGCAGATTCCTGACATTGAGTAACTTCCTCGAAGCCGACATCTTGGGAGTCATCCGTAATTGATGCTCCCAACCTGACGTGTTAACCATAGTTCAATGAGATGGTCGTATGCTGGCCAAGATTCTTATCTATCCCGCTGTTCTACTATTTGGTTTGTCAGCGTATGGAAATATCTGCGTTGTGCAACCGGTAACGGTGTCGCATGTCCGAGGGCATGTGGTTTATACTAACGGAACAACGGAATATTCGGCAGGGAGTGAGATGAGTGCAGAGCTATGGCAAACCGTACGCGACGGCAGCAGACTGCTAATATCAAAGACCACAATTGATGCAAAGGGTAATTTCTCATTCGGCAAAATTAGGCCAGGTTCGTATAGCCTTACTTTCAATTCTCCCGGCGCGAGTGATGGATTTTGGATTCACGTTAGAGGGCCAAATGCTTTCCATTGGCGTCGGAAAAACTGGCTTGAAATTGGTGTTGGGATGATGCAACCGAATGGCTGTCCTCCTAGTTACATAAGGACGTTGAGGAAAAAGATATCTTCGACGCAGTAATTGCGGATTGAAAAGAAAGGCATGCTATTACTCCGCGCGATTAGGGATGGCTTCCCCGAAGCCGACTTCAGGACAATCGAACCGTCCAAGTGTGATATGCTTCTATGAATTGGTGACAATCATGCACACTTTCCTTAACCGTTTCGCCATTGTTGCGATATTCCTCCTGGCATGGGGCCTTCCTGCCTTCTGCGGCGAGATCAATGACGCGGCGGAGCAAGGCGACCTGGCGAAGGTCAAAGCATTACTCCAATATAATCCTGAGCTGGTTGCCAGCAAGGACAAAGTGGGCGATACGCCTTTACACGATGCGGCGCGGATGGGCCATAAGAACGTAGTAGAGTTGCTTCTGGCCAATAAAGCCGATGTTAATGGCAAGGACAATGATGGCGATACCCCTTTGCACTTTGCAGCGCAGCAGGGGCACAAGGACGTGGCGGAATTGCTGCTTACTCACAGAGCTGATGTAAATGCCAAGGACAGCGAAGGGCGGACGCCCTTACACTGGGTAGCACTTAATGGCTATAAGGATGTAGCAGAATTGCTGCTGATCAAGGGAGCCAATGTCAATGCCAAGAATGACGATGGTGAGCCTCTTTTAATAACGGCAGTATTTGAGGGCCAAACGGAGATAGTGGAATTGCTGCTTGCCTACAAAGCCGATGTCAATGCCAATGACCGCGATGGTTGGACGCCTTTGCACTGGATGGCAGAGAAGGGCGACAAGGAAATGGCGGAACTACTACTGAACAATAAGTCCAATGTAAATGCTAGGGACAATGATGGCGATACGCCTTTGCACAATGCGGTGATTAGGGGCGACAAAGACATGGCGACATTGCTGCTGGCCCACGGGGGCGATGTAAATGCCAAAGACAAAGAAGGCAAGACGGTATTGCAATGGGCGCTGCATTATGGTTACAGGGACGTAGCAGAATTGTTACGTCATCACGGCGGCCACGAATAAATTAGGGTTTCGGGTCCAGAGAGGCAAAACCGGACATCGAACAAGTGAAGCAGGCAACTTCCTCGAACGCGACTTCGTGGGCGTTACGGACAAACTAAAGCAAATTTAGACTATCCATTCATTTAGTCGGAACCCGCTGCTTCAGTTCCTCAAACCAGTTCACCACGATGTTGATTTTGCGTGGAGCCTCGGGAGCGGCTGGTTTGGCAGTGGCCGCAGTCTCCTTCATCATCAGGAAGCGTTTGCCGTCCGGGCTGATATCCCATTGAATTCCACTTTCTGAAATGTCTTTAACATACGTCCCTCGAAAAAGAGGCACGGGTTTCCCGCATTTGAACGTCGGTTCTGTTTGCACCGCAACTGCAATCACGGAATCATCGCTGCGATAGAACAACTCCCGGCCATCCGGCGACCATAAATGCCAGGTTCCACCGCTCGTGGAAACCTGCCACTTTCCCTTGTTCACTTCCGGGAACGGACGCACATAGATCTCAAATCTTCCCGACTCCCAGGAACCATATGCCATCCATCGCCCATCTGGTGAAATCTTCGGCCCATACTCCCAATACTTTTCATGTAGCAGCGATCTCCATTTGTGGTCGCCTTCCGTTGACAAAGATCCGATATCGAAGTTCAATCCACCGAGATATTCCTCCACGACTAAGGTTTTCCCGTCGCTTGACCAAGAAGATGGCAAGAGCCCTCGATCAGGCGCCGAACCGAGTTTCTCATCCTCTCCAATGCCATTGGCTGCCTTCCAATAGACAACACCCTGCGTCAAACCACCGGATCTAAAGGCAATCCGCTGGCCGTCAAGGGCCCAAAGAGGACTATTGCTGGCTCCACTAAATGTCAGACGGGTCATGGTTTCACGTGCAAGATCCCAAATCCAGATGTCTGATTTTTCACCTGTATAAATGGCCAGGGCCACCCTTGTTCCATCGGGGGATATTTTGGGCGTCCTATAGTCATTAGGCGCCGCTGAAATGGATTCCTCTTTTCCCCTCCGGTCCACCCACGCCAGGGTGCGCTGACCACCCACGACGGCACTTGTTTGGCCTGGAATATAGATGAGTGTCCCCGCATCGGAGACAGCATATTGGGGCGCAGAACCGGATCCTGCGCGCCATACTCGTTCGACCACGGAAACCGGCCCACCTGTAACTTTAAGGGCTTTGAGATCGAATGGCACAGCAAGAAGATTATTTCCCAATCCGTAAACGATATGCCCAGTCGGAATGTATCGGGCATTGTCGCCTGCAAACAATTCCCGGCGTTCACCCGATTGGAGCGATTGCACGATAGTCTTATATGGGGCATCGCCAGAGGTGAACAGCAAGGACTTTCCATCCGGCAGGAGTTGGGGATATCTGCATTTTCCTATGGTAATCAATTCAGGAGTTCCACCGTTAGCAGAAACGCGCTTAATGCCTTTTAGATATTCCGCATACACAATTTTGTCATCTGCCCCCCAACTCGTACCTACACAGGTAGAGTCAAAGCTACCGGCATCACATAAAGCCACCGGATTACCACCGCTGATGGCGATCTTCTTCAGCTTCTGATCCGTGCCAGAATAGTAGCCGATCCATTTGCCATCGGGTGAGAAGATCGGATAGGAATTACTTGTTTCAGTTCCGATAATGGGCTTCGCATCAAATTCATCCACGGAGCGCAAATAGAGCCCCTTAGCTGTGACATAGGCAAATCGCCTGCCGTCAGGGGAAACAGCCAGAGTTAGATCGGCAATATTATTGAATTGTTGGCCCTCCGGCAGGCTATATTCGGATCGCATAATCTGACGGGGTTCGGAGGGCTTTAGCTTCCAGACAGCCTCTCCGGCAATGATCAATCCTAGAGCGAGAGCTGCTGCTGCCCACGGCAGTATCGTTCGCAGCTTCCTGTGAGTACCTACTGAGGCGGTGGATCCCGCCAACGCGCCGCTGGGATCGGCCAAGGCTTGCCCAATCTCATACCGCGCATCAGCAATGTCAGGGTATCGCTTTTTCAGATCCTTTTGCAGGCAGCGGATAATGACTTCACGCACTCTGAAATGGAGATTAGCGGGAAGCAGTTCCAATTTCACATCTCCCTTGATAACCGATGCGAGAATCTCGCTGACATCTTCACCCTTGAATGCAATCTGTCCAGTCAGCATTTCGTATAGAACGCATCCAAATGCCCAAATATCCGCCCTCTTGTCCACAGATTTTCCCCGTGCCTGCTCAGGAGACATATAAGCAGCCGTGCCGAGAATCACGCCCTGCTGTGTGGCCATGTCGCTAAGCGTTGGAGAACGCGTTAGTGTGGGGGAGTTGGACGAACTCACGTCCGCCTGTTCTCCGGCAAATGCTTTCGCCAGTCCGAAATCCAGCACCTTCACCTTGCCGTCGGGTGTGATCTTTAAGTTTGCGGGCTTCAGATCCCTGTGGATGATGCCTTTTTCATGTGCGTCTTCGAGGGCTTCTGCAATCTGTAACGCCAGTTTCAGGGATTCCTCAACAGGAATAGGGCCGCCCTTAATCCGGTCTGCCAGCGTGTCTCCTTCCACCAATTCCAGAACGAGGAAGTGTGTGCCGCTGGATTCCTCCAGTCCGTGTATGGCTGCGATGTTTGGGTGGTTCAGCGAAGCAAGTAGCTTGGCTTCACGCTGGAAACGGGCGATACGATCCCCATCTCGTGCAAACTCTTCGGGCAAGACTTCGATTGCCACATCCCTGCCGAGCTTTGTATCTTTGGCCCGATAAACTTCGCCCATCCCACCTTTGCCGATTTTCTCGGTAATGCTGTAGTGCAAAAGACTCTGACCTTTTTCAGGCATGTATACCTCCAAAAGAAGACCTACATGCTGCTTTGCTGTGCTTGAGGATCTATGGGGCTAATTATATGCGGCAAGGGCTAGGAACCGGAAGGGAAATCCCAAGTTTGTTTTGACAACATTTCGTCGCAAAACAGTCATTTGGAAAGATTTGCTGTGACCAATACGAGTAACTTCCCCAGATACCGCGTTCGGGGAAACCAGGGATGTTCATGGACTAATAGCTAAAATGGGAAAAGGCGCCTTTGCCTAGCTCATATAAAAATGCTGATATAACTCATGCGGGCGGCTATTGTTTTCTCATCAGGGCGACATGGACTAGATGGTGTTGCGCATGGCTTTGCCGGTTGATTGAAGAACTTAAATACATCCGGCATACTCCCGCCGATAGTGCTTCCGTGATCAATTCCTATTTGCCTTTGCTGGCCTTGGCCTGATCTGCAAAAACGGCAATGGTGACCACGATCATAGCACACCATTTCATAGTCGTTCCTTTTTCTGCAACCTTTCCAATGCTCGCTCCGCCGCCCAATTCCCCCATGCTTCGTGGTCCGATTGAGGCCTTATTCCGCTGAGCGAAATTATGGGTTCCTTAGATATTGCTCGGGTGAGATAAAAATGTCACATATATGTGACAAAAATCGTGTTAGAGTCTTAATTCCTGAAGCGCTCTAGTGGTGATTGCATATTCAAATAATCAGGAAATAGCGGTTTCGGTTCAACCTTTAAATCCTAAATCCCAGGTCTACTATGAAAATACTCCAGTCAAATCTGATGCCGGGAATGGGCGTCCTGGCGATTTTGGCAGTCTTTTCCGTCGTGCCCGGTGGTGCGGGGAGCGGCGATCCTCCTCGGAGCATCGCGCCGTATTTCACCGTGGCGGCATCACCCTCAAAAGCGCCGGACCAGGACGGATTCCTCCGGCGCTGGCTGCTTCTCGAACCGATCAACAAACCCAACCGCACCAATACAGTGTTTACCGACACTTATGTTCGGAATGCTATGAATACGGAGTACTTCCCGGACCAGTTCACCGTCATTCCACGCCACGGAGACAAGGTAACCGTTGCCGATCAGGAACTCATGTGGCATGCACTGGATTCCAGCAATTTCAACGTCAAGCTTTTCCGCTTTGCGTATGGCTTGAACAAGCCGACCTACGGCGTGCTTTTCTGGGCCGTTACCGTCGTCAACAGTCCGCGTGAAATCAAGAATGTCCGCATGGCCGTTGGCTCAAATTCGGCGTCCCTGTGGTGGCTCAACGGGAAGGAGGCCGTCGGCCTCTTCGGCGACAGGCGCATGGTGATGGATGATTGCGTTTCAAAACGCCTCACACTCAACAAGGGGCGGAATGTGATTCGCGGCGCCGTCATCAACGGCCCCGGCTTAAGCGATTTCTGTGTCCGCTTTATCGATGAAAAGGGCGCACCGATCAAAGACATCACTCTGAGCCTTGAAAACACCGGAAAATAAAAAGCAATGAGTCGCTCTATTCCAAGCATGCATCATTCCGTTCACGGAGCTTTTATGAAATCCCGTATTCTCGCCGCAGGGATTCTTTTAATCACAGCGGTTCCCATCCTGCTCTCTTCCGGGTCGCCCGGCCCGCAGGCGCTGGATGGCGAACCCTACATCCACGATCCCTCAACCATCATGATGTGTGAGGGCAGGTATTACACTTTCGGAACCGGCGGTGGCGGCCTGATCTCCGACGATGGCTGGACCTGGCGCAGCGGGGCTGTTCGCCCCGGCGGTGGAGTGGCGCCGGATGCCATCAAGATCGGCGATCGCTACTATGTGACCTATGCCAGGGGAGGCGGTGGACTGGCAGGCGGACACGCCAGCAATGTTTACGTCATGTGGACTAAGACGCTCGATCCCAAATCTCCCGAATTCGGATTTAAAGATGAGACGATCGTCGCCTCGTCTGACGGCGTCGAGGATTGCGATGCCATCGATTCAGCGTTCCTTCTTGATCCTACCGACGGCCGCCTGTGGCTTACCTACGGGACATATTTCGGCTTCATCCGGATCGTTGAGCTCGATCCAAAAACCGGAAAGCGCATGCCCGGCAACCAGCCGGTAAACATCGCCATCGACATGGAAGCCACTGCGATGATGTATCGCGACGGCTGGTACTATCTTCTGGGCACGCATGGCACTTGCTGCGACGGCGCCAATTCGACCTACAATATACGCGTGGCCCGCTCCAGAAAGGTGACCGGCCCATTCCTGGATAACATGGGTGTGGACGCACTCAGAGGAGGGGGCAAGCTTGTCGTGGCCGCCAGCGGCCGCTTTGTCGGGCCCGGCCACTTCGGCCTGTTGGACCTGGGTGACGGCGTGCAGAAATTCTCCTGCCATTACGAAGCCGACCTTAACCGGAGCGGGCGCAGCGTGCTGAACATCCGCCCGCTGCTCTGGAAAGACGGGTGGCCTGTTGGCGGCGACAATTTCCAGGAAGGCACGTATGAGATTCAGTCTGAGCGCAGTGGCTACGCGCTGGAACTGGCGGTGGATTTCGTGCGGATGGCCGGCGGTATGCGCGGCTTTGGTCCGCCAAGCGGACCTGTGTCTCCAATTCCGCCACAGGATCTCGCCGAAGTGTCCAAGAACTGGCCGGCCGGCAACATCGGCGTTCGCATTGGCGACTACATGTTCCGGCCCCATCAGAAATGGACGATAGCGCCTGTCGCTAATGCCGGCGGATATCCCGGTTCGCCCTATTTCAAGATCACAATCGCGGGCACGGATCGAGCATTGGCGGCAACCGCCGATAGTGAAGTTGTAGCTGTTCCCGCCTTCACGGGCGGCCCCGAACAATTGTGGCGCATCGATCAGTTAACCGATGGAACGTATCGCATCATGCCTAAGGCGATGCCCAATTCCAGCGAATCGATGGCATTGACTGCCGTGGGCCACAGCACGCCGACGCTGGCCAAGTTCGATCCCAAGAGCGACAAGGCCCGCTGGAGCTTTAGAAAGCCTTGAGGTTTTCCAGCCGGTTCGCAGCAGTTGGCCGATCAACTCAAAGGCATGAATTTTTTGCCAAAGCCTCGGCGGGCAGGCCCGCTCTACAATTTACATTTGCCTTCGCCGAAGCTTTAGCGAAGGCGGGAGATGAAGATGGGATATCAAGAAGGCAATGTCATAATCGATGGGATAAAAATCCACTACTACCGTTCCGGCGGGAAGAAGCCGCCCATTGTGTTACTGCACGGCGCAACAGACGACGGGCTATGCTGGGGGCGAACCGCGCAAGAACTTTCGGAACGCTATGATGTCGTCATGCCGGACGCGCAAGGGCACGGGCTTTCCGACAGATTAGGCCCGGATTTTTCTTTCGAAAACCATACGAAACAGGCGGCCGGCCTGATCAAAGAACTGGGGCTGGGAAAGCCGATTTTTATGGGGCATTCCATGGGCGCGGGTACAACCTGCAACGTGGCGATGGAATACCCGGGCTTGCCCAAAGCCATTATCCTTGAAGACCCGGCTTGGGGCTTGTTTCCCCCAAAGCCGGAAAACGCAGCGGCAGTTCAGAAGAACCATGAGGAAATACGGGCCTACCAAACGGAAGTAGCAAAACTGCCGCTGGAGGATATAAAAGCCCGATGCCGCAAAGACAATCCGACTTGGCCCGAAGATGAAATAATAGCCTGGGCAAATTCCAGAAAACTGTGGGACAAGGCTCTTTTTGACAGAATCGGTGTCCCTTCACTCCCTTATGAAGAGATCGTCACCAGTATTCAATGCCCTACCTTACTGATCATCGCGGAAAAAGGCATCGTGTCCAGGGAAACGGCTGAAAGCGCGGCCAGGCTCTGGAAATCCAGGGCGCCGTTCAAATGGGTATACATCAAAGGCGCGGGGCATAGCATACGCCGCGAACAGTACGCAGCTTTTAAAACAGCGCTCTATGACTGGCTGGATACGCTGCAATAGCCGGCAGCCGGGTTGCAGCAAGCGGGCGCCGATACGCCCTGAGAGGAGGCAAAGTGTCTAATTGGAATTCGGAAAACAGTACCAAATTCAACCGTCGCGAGGCGCTGCTTTTATCGGCTACGGCAGGTGTGGCTGCGCTAGCAGGGACATCGTGCGGCTCGGGCGGCAGCAAGAACACGGTGGCGCCCCAGACAACGGCGGCGAGCTGCAGCACGCCGCGGACAACTGTTGCAAACACGCAATACGGAAAGGTGCGCGGCTATGTCGAGGATGGCGTCCTGACCTTCAAAGGCGTCCCGTATGGTGCGAGCACTGGAGGCGAGAATCGGTGGCTTCCGGCCAAACCGCCCGCGCCGTGGGAGGGCGAGTTGCCGGCCCTGACCTATGGACCCAATTGCCCGCAACACCCGCACGACTGGTCGAGCGAGCAGACTTTCCTTCAGCAGTGGACGGACGGATGGCAGAGCGAGGACATGCTCAAGGTGAATATATGGACACCCAGCCTGACCGGCAGGCGCCCGGTGATGTTCTACATTCACGGTGGCGGTTTTTCCTTTGGATCGGCATACGAACTCGCATCGCAGGATGGGGCACAGATGGCCCGGCATCACGACGTCGTGTCCGTGACGGTCAATCATCGTCTCAACATCCTCGGATTCTTCGACGTATCACCAATCGGCGGGCCGGCGTATTCCGATTCTGCAAACGTCGGCATGACCGACCTGGTGGCGGCGCTTCGCTGGGTTCGGGACAATATAGCCAATTTCGGCGGCGATCCAAACTGCGTCATGATTTACGGCCAATCGGGCGGTGGTTCCAAGGTCACCACGCTGCTGGGAATGCCATCGGCAGAAGGACTGATCCATAGGGCGTCGGCTCAGTCGGGCGGCGGCGGCAATCCTCCCGATGCTGAGCAGTCAAGAGAGTTCGCCAAACGCGTTATCGCTGCACTCGGCGCCAAGGACATAGCCGCTCTCCAGAAAATGGAGTGGGCTCAGTTGAATTCGATCGGCGAGGCCGTTGCAGCCGAAATGAGTCCTCCGATGGGTGTGTGGGGACCGATCCCGCCGCCGGGAGTTGAGAAACCGCGCGTGGGCTGGGGGCCGACCGTCGACGGCCGCATTGTTACCGTGCGCTCCTTCCACGATGTTGCTCCTGAAATTTCGAGGAATGTGCCAATGCTCATCGGTTCGGTAAGTGAAGAGGGAAATTCCATGCGTTCTCGGCCAACCGAGGCGGAGTGGCTCGCCACCCTTACAAAGAGCTACGGAGAGGCCAAAGCCAAGGCATTGGTCTCGGCGCTGAAGAAGGCGCATCCGGAGAAGAGCATTCGTACGCTGTCCTACATGTGCAACGGCGGCGGGCTGAACGCCTTCAACATATGCAACAACGCCATACGCATGGCCGCAATGAGGCATCAACAGAAGGGCGCACCCGTGTACCTATGGTATTTCACCTGGCAATCGCCGATGCTGGAAGATGCGGGCGCGTGGCATACGGCGGAGCTTGCCTTCTGCTTCGACAATACAAAGCGCTGCGAACAGGGGACCGGAAACGGGCCGGAAGCGCAGGCACTGGCAAAGAAGATGGCTACGGCCTGGGCCAATTTCGCCCGCACGGGCAATCCGAGCCAACCCGGCCTGACCTGGGAACCGTTCGAGCCGGCGCGATGCCAAACGATGGTGTTCGATAACAACTGCCGGATGGTCGACGATCCTGAAGGCGAAGTGCGCAAGATCCTGTCGGCTTAACAGCCGAAAAGAGGCCACGATTATGAAATCTGATTCGTGACATTCGTGGCTTTTGCTTTCAGTACCCAAAAAGCACAATGTCGATGATGAACGGCCATCAGAAAATACGGCGCTCATAAATGAAAGAACCGGCAACGTCCACCGCCGCGTGTTCGTGGATGTTGCCGGTTCTTTGTTGGATAGCAGCGCAGGCCTTATTTCCTGGCCAGGATATTTCTGACGGCGATGCGGCCGGTGCAGAGAGCCTCCGCATTGTTTCCTCCGCCGTTATACATCCATCCCCAGAAGGAGCCCAGTTCTCCAGCGCTGTAAAGCCCCGGTATCGGCTGGTTGTCCGGATCCACTACCTGACACTTCGGGTTTCGCCTTGGTCCTCCCTGGGTGTTGAATGTAGCTGGATAGACTTTGACGCTATAAAAGGGCGGTTTCTCGATTGCGTTCAGGCTGCGGGCCGGTCTGCCGAAATCCTGATCATTCTTGTTTTTGCACTGCTCATTCCATCTGTCCACCGAAGCTTCCAGATCCGCAGGTTTCATTGCAAGCTTGTTCGCCAGATCGGCTAAGGTTTCGCCTTTAATGATCCAGCCTTTTTCGATTTCCTTGCTGTTATCCCGGCTTCCCTGATATCCGCCGAACCACCCGAACCAGCCGAACTTAAAGGACATGCCGCCCGCAACGTTGCCTCTGGTTCGAGCGCTCTCGTCGAAGATTCCAAAGCAGGGAATGCGGGTGAAAGCGCCGAGCACGCCGTCGAAGTAGAGAAGGTTTTCCTTGTGTCCGAATCCGTGACGGTTCTCCCGCATTTCATTCATAAAGCGTTTGCCGGTTTTGTCCACCAGGATGTACGCATTTCCCGGAAAACTGACCGGTATCATCACAGGATCGAATTCCGGAACAATCAAACATCCTACGCCGGCCAGCGAGTTGTTCATGTGCCAGAGCGCGGCGCCCGCTTTTTGGGCCATGGCGATCCCGTCTCCAGTATTGCCCGGAGTTCCGCGGCCATAGGTCGGCCAGCCCGGAAGGAACTGTTTTTGCATTTCGAAATTGAATTCGAATCCGCCGCAGGCGAGAACGACTCCCTTTTTGGCTCTGATTGAAATTTGCTTTCCTCCACTGACGGCTTTGACTCCGAGGACTTCGCGCGTCGCCGACAAGACCAAGTCCTTGGCCGGCGTTTCGTACAGTATTTCAATCCCTCTTTTTTCAACCTGTTCCCGTATCGGGATCCAGAGTCTGCCTTCGCCCGCTCCTCCGTTGCTCCAGGTGCGCACGCACTTCGAACCGGGAAGCTCGGGGTGTTCCGGTTGAAACACTCCCAGAGGCTGGGGTTTTACTCCCAGTGTTTCCAGCCAGCCGTTCAGCTGCATCATTTCTTCGGCAAGAGCCTGAAGGCTTTCCTTATCGGTAAGCCCGGCGCAGAGCGCCTGCATATAGTCGAGCGCTTCCGGAAGATTTGTCGGCGTCCACCACATGTTTCCAGACACCCTGCTGTTGCCGCCCTCGTGCTTCTGGGGCATCTTTTCCAGGACGATGACTTTTGCTCCCGCATCTTTTGCGGCAATAGCTGCAGCCAGGCCGGCAAAGCCGGTTCCTGCAACAACCACATCCGCTTCTTTATCCCAACGTACCGCCGGTCCGGATGCTTTGGGCGCCCCCAAAACATTTACGGCTGCGATGCCGGGCGCTGCAACTGCCGCCCCTTTGATAAATTTTCGTCGTGTAACCTGTTTTTTATCCCAGACCATGAGTCTCTCCAATCCTTTAAGCAAGTTCGACGCGAATTTCGCGAATGTTTTTATTATACCGTGAATTCACAGACGCTGATGCCGGCTGGCAACGTTCCTGCCTGGCATGTCTTTTAATCAATTCGTTTTCGGAGCGGCTCCGCGTCCGGCGCCGGGCATTCCTGTGCCGCCCCCGGCCTCACGCTTTAATTTGATCTCATCGCCGGAAAGTGTTCCCGTCCACGATATTTTAAAATCCTGGCCATTCATCTGGCGGACATAGCTGAAGGAGATCCGGTCTCCTTCTATTTTGCCGTCCTTGAACTCGATTACACCGGGCATTTGAGTATTTTCGATCGTTCCGGTCAATTTGGAGCCTTCCACTTTGAATTCGAGCTTTATTTCGTTGTCGCCATCTTTTAACAGCCACTTTCCCGAAGCCCCTGTCGACGGTTTATCGGTTTTCACTCTCCTGCCGGTAAATTCGGAACTGGCGCCACCGCCCATCATGCCTCGGCCGCCCGTCATGCCGCGCCCGGCGCCCATGCCCGGGAATCCGCTCACCGGCTCGCCGTTATAGCTCCCGATGGAGGGCGGAGGTGTGACCGATCCGACTGGTTTGAACAACATTTGCGCCATCAAATACAGATTGTTGTTCCACACCGGTACTTCGTGTACGCCGCTGTCGAGATACCAGACATGGTCGATCTTGGCATCAACCAAACCTTTGTGGAGATTCCAGCTGCCCGTGATCAGGTTGTCCTTGTCGCCGCAACCGATCCACAGCAGACTCAGTTTGTCTTTGGCTTTCTGAATTTTGGGAATAAGGACATTGGGCTGCTCGAGATTGGGTGCAGAGGAGAAGCCGCCAACCCAAGCGAATTTATCGATGTTGTTAATGCCGAAATTGAGGCCCTGGCCTCCGCCCATGGACAGGCCGGCGATTGCACGATAATTCCTGTCCGCCTTCACCGAGTAATGCGATTCAATGTAGGGCACCAAATCCTGCAACAGGTCCTTCTCAAAGAAGGCGTAGTAATTGAAATCCGCCATGATATTGCTCGAAGGGGGCTCGGCAGAAGCTCGGCCATTGGGCATCACAATGATCATAGGCACGGCCTTTTTGTCGGCAACGAGGTTGTCAAGGACCTTGTTGGCCGCGCAGAGGGTCGTCCAATGGGTCTCGTTCCCTCCGATGCCGTGCATCAGGTAGAGGACAGGGTATTTCTGATTAGGGTCATAGCCCGGGGGTGTGTAGACGACGGCCTTCCGGTCGACGCCGATGCTCTTGGAATTGTACGTTATGGTATCCAGCTTGCCTTTCGGTATGTCCGGCCGGACTTGGATATAGTCGGCGGGCGCGTGGTTGGGCAATATCACGGTCGCATCCGCTGCCATGGCCGCGGCTGCCGGCCCGATTGGCAGAATCCCGACGGCTATTTGCATCAATGCCGCCCAGAGCAGGCAGCCAGCCCAAAAATTCCAACTCGGCTTATTTAAACGTTTCATGAAAAACCTCCGTCACTAAGTTGTTTTAATACCGGCCAATTAACCGAAAGGGAGGCTCCACCGCCTCTCTCAAAAAACACGCTCCATGCTTGCCGAATAGATACTAACACATGTCACATAATTGTGACATGTTGTCGTACGAATGTGACATAATGCCGGCAACCACTGAGGAGGAATCAAATGAGATCCGGTACCGGCAGAAAGAAACAAACGCGGAGGGCATTTTTCAGCGATGTAACAGCTTCCACTGCGCTGGCAGCTTTGGCAATGGCCCAATTAGGCTCGCAGCCGGAGGCTATGGCACAAGAGAAAAAGAAGCCAGCGGATAGTTTGAGGGTGCCCCCAAACCTTCCGCCGTGGCCTAAAGGAACCATCGGCAACAAATACGATCACCTGTTCTGCACGAGACTGAAAGAAAAGCCGCTGACGGACACGATCCTGACTCCCACGATCAGTTTCCGAGGCAACAGCGACCTGCCGGGCGCCGGCATCAACATGGGCTTCCGCTATTATGTCAAGCCGTATAAAATGGAATTGCAGTCGCATCACCACGACGTAGACGAATATCTCTTCTTCCTGGGCGGCCAACTGCCGGATCTGACGGCAAATTTCGATGCGGAAATCGAGATCTTCCTGGGGCCGGAGTACGAAAGACACATCATCACCAGGCCCTGTATTCTTTATATCCCAAGGGGATTTGAGCACAATCCCATGGACATCAGGAGGGTAGGCAAACCATTGCTGTTCATGCCGCTGCTTCTGGCGCCCTATTTCAACGGGTATTATCAGACGGGATACATGCAATTCCTCTCACACGAAAAAATCGATTAGAAATGCCATGCCTGTTTGAAGGGCTGCGGCTTTCATAAGGCCAATCTCCTGTCGAGAGAATCCAGATGGATTCTCTTCCCGGTCTCTTTTGAGAAAAAGTACATATCCTTTAAGGCGCAACGGATCCACAGTTGCTGGGCTTTTCGAAATGTCTGATCCGGAGGTGTCAGGATCGTAAGATCCTGAGATTTGAGGCGCACAGTCAATATGCCTCGTTCCCCAATCGACTCATAGGTGCCGATCTCAGCGGCCAAATCCGAATCCCTCATCCTGGTCTCGGAAAATTCAATCCGGTTAGGTCGAATTCCAGCCTGGAGGGTCTCGCGCAAAGCCGGACGTTTCACCGGATTGATCGTGCAGGGCAGGTCTGCCAGGCGGCAGCCGTCATAATCTATCCATGCGGCTCCTCCATTCTCTATTCTGACTTCTATATCCAGAAAATTCATGGCCGGCTCTCCCACAAACCCGGCTACAAAAGCATTGGCGGGATTATTCAGAATCTCCTCAGGCGTTCCCA